>QFCE01002758.1_pt1 | contig 332855 bp, 277 predicted proteins | sample 5346091 | NCBI WGS metagenome assembly QFCE01 (sample SAMN09062252, study PRJNA434731) | Human gut metagenome, whole genome shotgun sequencing project. | isolation source: stool timepoint A chromium assembly | host: Homo sapiens | collected 2015
TGGGGAGGGGGAGGAGAAACTTTCTCCAGAAAGTTTCTCCTCCCCCTCCCCAATTCCCTATTCCCTTTCAAATGAGCCCGCCTTTTCCAGGTAGCGGCGGAACAGACGGACGGAGGGGCGCGAATGGGCGTCGAAGTCGGCGGTCAGTTCGAGCCCCGGAACGATGGCCCGGACCACGGGAAACTCCAGATCCTCACGCGTCAGCTCCACATAGACGGGGGCGTGCCCATGCGAGATGAGCACTTCTTCCAGCAGCCGGAGGTTGTCGGAGGGCGAGCCGAGCCGGTAATCGGGCAGTTCGGAGAGGCGGCGCTGCGCGAGGCCAGCCGGAACCGGCGCGGAAGCCGGGCCGTTGGGATACGGATAGGGGGTCTCGGTCAGCGCCGAGAGCAGAGCCCCTGCCCCGGAAAGCCCCGCCCCGGCTCCGCGAACCACGGAACCGTCGCCGCAGGTTACGAAGCTCTGGTAGCAGGGGACGCCGAATTCCGTGGTCATGTCCCGGAACCAGACATGGATGCCGCGCCGGGCGTAATCCGCGAGAAGTACCGCCAACGGGTGCTCGCCGTCCGCGAGCAGCTCGAAGCACTGGCCGCGCCGCCACGGTACCGTGGCTTCGGCGTCGCGTTCCAGTATTTCAGTGAGCGCGCCGACCTTGGCTTCATCGAGTGTGTTGCCCGAAGCCATGCCCGTGGAACCCGGCGACAGAAAAAGAGCGGGCTCGTCGAGATTGCAGAACAACCCCACGGCCTGCACCGGGACGAGTATCGCGCTGCCCGAAACGCCGCGGCCTTCCATCCAGTAAAGAGGCTGATCGTTGTACTCGGCGTCGATGGGCAGGCCGCGCGGATCGATGGCGGCCCGGCCTTGCGCCAGCAGTTCCGCATGGTTGGCCCGGACAATCGGCGTGGGGTGGAGGCGATCGGTGATGGCGTCCCCGTCCACGGACAGATAGGCCGAAGCGCGTTCGACCATCTCCATCGAGTAGGACGCCCGGGCCGTGGCGATGGACAGGCCGCGCCCCCATGTGGTGCCTTCCCCCTGCAGGGTATAGTCGAGCTTGCCGTTGCGCACGGCGATGTCCACGTTCCAGTTTCGCAGTAGTCCCACGGGTGCGAGCGAGGATTCGTGCCGCATTTCCGTTCCGGCGATCACGCCGCAGGTGGCCAGCGAGGCCAGCGCTTCCGCCGCCGTATGCTGGGCCGGGGGGCGGGACCAGATGGGCTGTCCGGGAACGGCCCGCTCGGCGTGAACCTCCGCCGCCGTGCGTCCGTGTTTGGGCGGCTCCGCGTTCCGCACATACGCGGGCAAAGGGAGATCGTTGTCGTCGGGATGCGGCAGGGGATGGTGCCGGGAAAGGTTTTCTTCGAACAGCGCGTTCCATGCGGCAAGGTTCGCTTGCTCCTCTTGCCCTTCTTTCGTGAGGGATTTGCGGGCGAAGCTGAGGTACGGCAGGGGGGTGGCCCCTTCCAGCCGTTCAAGTTCCCCGGCTGAGACGCCGTTCAGCATTCCGGCGTGTCCGGCGTTCAGGAATGCCGTTTCGCAGAGCAAGCCCATGAGCACCGGACGGGAAGGCGTACGCAGCGCGGCGGCTTCATCCGGGGGCAAGGCCGCGATGCGGCGCAGCAGATGGCGGTGCAAAAATTCGTCGAGAGGGGCGGCCTCAAGGCGGGCGAGCGCATCCTCAAAGCAGAGATCTTCCGGCGGCTCGCAGGAAAAGTATCCGGTCATGGATTCGGTGGAGGCGTGGGTATAGCGATAGGGGAGGGTGGTCGTGGGCATGGCTGTCCTCGGGAAAAAGTGAAATCGGCTTGCGTTACGTTGCCCAAAACGTCGGGAAAAGGCAAACGCGCCTTTGGTGCGGAACGGGCTGGATCCCGTGTTGTTTCGCATGGTGCCCTGCCTTTGCGGAGGTGGACTTGCCGCCGGAACACGTGGACGGGTCTTGACATTTCCGCTGATATGGATAAAAGAGTTCGTTTCTTACGTAAAAAATCGCGCTCCGGCGCGCAGGAGGTTATCATGAGCGACGAAAAAACCCTCGTGGGTGCCGTCAAGACTGAGCAGGGCGTTGAAGTGAAGGGTATGCTGATGCAGCCCGTCGTTGAAAAGTGCGAAGGCTGTGATCGCGTTCGTACGTTTGAAGAGCAGCAGTTCTGTGGCAGCTACCCGAACCCCGCCAAGAAGTGGTTCGACGGGCGCTGCAACTTTGCTACCCACATCAAGACGGAAAGCGGCAAGGCCGCCAAGGTCAACCCGTTGAAGGCGTCCAAGCGTGCTGCGAAGGGTCGTTAAGCCGTTCGGAAGCGTTTTGCTCGCGGGTATGCACCGCAATTTTTTTGAGAACGCCCGTCTTTGGAAAGGGCGTTCTCCCAAGGCAGGGGGAGGCTTCGTCTTCCCCCTTTCTTATTTTCCGAAGCCGTACACGAGGAACATATGACACGTTTTTCTCGGCTTATTGAGTCCATCGGACAGCAGCGGGACAAGGTCATCGAATACCAGACCCGCATGACGGAACTCCCCGCTCTCGGCCCGGAGAACGCCGGCACGGGCGAAATGCCCAAAGCCCTGTATCTGGAAGGGCTGTTGCGTGAGCTCGGCGTAACGGACATCCTGCGCATTGACGCGCCCGACCCGCGGGTCCCCGACGGCGTGCGCCCCAATGTGGTCGCGCGCATCCCCGGCGCGTCGCCGCGTCGGCTCTGGATTCTGGGGCATATGGACGTTGTGCCTCCGGGAGAGCTTTCCTACTGGAAGACCGATCCGTGGAAGGTTGTCGTCGACGGCGACAAGATCCGTGGCCGTGGCGTGGAGGACAATCAGCAGGCCATCGTTTGCGGCCTGCTCATTGCACAGGAATTGAAGGCGCAGGGCATCACCCCCGACCTCTCCCTTGGCCTGATTTTCGTTTCCGACGAAGAGACTTCCAGCCGTTACGGCATCCACTACATCCTCAAGACCCACGCCGATCTGTTTGGCCCCGACGATTTCGTGGTCGTGCCCGATTACGGCGTGGCGGATGGTTCCTCCATCGAAATTTCCGAGAAAGGCCAGCTGTGGATGCGCGTCGAGGTGCTTGGGCATCAGTGCCACGCGTCCCGCCCGCAGGAAGGCCGCAACTCGCTGGTCGCCGCCGCCGATATGATTCTGCACGTGCGGGATCTGGAATCCATCTATGCTCAGGTCGATCCGCTGTTCCAGCCCCCGTGCTGCACGTTCGTCCCGACGCGCCACGAAGAGAACGTCCCCAATATCAATTCCCTGCCGGGCAAGGACGTGTTCTACATCGACTGCCGCATTCTGCCGGGCATCAGCCACGACGACGTGCTCGCCTCCGCCCGGGAGATCATGGAAGCCGTGGCGGAGCGTCATGGCGTGACCGTGGATATCACCACGGTGACCAATGCGCCCGCGTCGCCCGCAACCCCGCCCGACAGCGAAGTGGTGCTCCGCCTGTCCGCCGGTATCCGTGAGATCTACGGCATCGAGCCGCACTGCGACGGCAGCGGCGGCGGGACCGTGGCCGTGGGCTTCCGCGACATGGGCATCCCCGCTGCGGTCTGGGCCAGCGTCGTGCCGACCTATCATCTCGCCAACGAATACTCCCTCATTTCCCGCACCATCGGCGACGCGCAGGTGCTCGCCCGGATGCTGTTTGATTAGGGGATGATGAAGATTGGGGAGGGGGAACCCTTCTGAAGAGGGGCTTCCCCCTCCCCAAACCCGACCCCTTTCCCTCCTAAAGGCTTTTGTATTGTTCGATGGAGGGGCGGGCGGCTTGGGAGGCTGTTTCTTGATGGGCGTCTCCCGGCGGCTTGTTGAAAGGGAACATTTCGGTATAGCCGGGACTCTCCCTGCTTTTTTTTCAAAGAATACTCCTTTCGCGTCCCCTCCCCACCAGTCGAAAGTCTTGGGAAGGGTGGGGTACGGGGGAGGGAGAACCCTTCTCCAGAAGGGTTTCCCTCCCCCGCTTTTTCCCAAGGAAAAGCTTATGTTCGATTGTATAGTCGTAGGCGCGGGACATGCGGGCTGCGAAGCCGCCATGACGTTGGCGCGGTTCGGGCAGCGCGTGCTGCTGATCACGGGCAATGTGGATCGCATCGGGCACCTTTCGTGCAACCCCGCCATCGGGGGGCTCGCCAAAGGGCATATGGTCCGGGAAATCGACGCCCTCGGCGGCATGATGGGCCTGTGGGCCGACAGGGCGGGTATCCAGTTCCGCACGCTGAACGCCAGCAAGGGGCCCGCCGTACGGGCCACCCGCGCGCAGATCGACCGCGACAGCTACATGGAGGCGGCGAAGGCCGCCCTGTTCGCCGAGCCGGACATCACCATCTGGCAGGATACCGTGGACGAGGTGCTGGAGCGGGGCGGACGCGCCGCCGGGGTTCGCACCGAGCTGGGGCAGACCTTTGAGGCCCCGCACGTCATCCTGACCACGGGCACGTTCCTGTGCGGGCTCATCCACGTGGGGCTCACGCATTTTCCCGGCGGGCGCCTCGGCGATGCCGCCGCCATGAAGCTTTCGGATTCGCTGCGGAAGCACGGCCTCACCCTGGGCCGCCTCAAGACCGGGACCACCCCGCGGCTGCTCCGGTCGTCCATCGATTTTTCGCAAATGGAGGAACAGCCCGGGGACGATCCGGCTCCGGGCTTCAGCTTTTACGGGCCAAAGCCCGGACAGCCGCAGGTGCCGTGTTATGTGACGTGGACCAACGAGCGGACGCACGACGCCATCCGATCGGGCATGGACCGCTCGCCGCTGTTCACGGGCGTCATTGAAGGCACGGGCGCGCGCTACTGCCCTTCCGTGGAGGACAAGGTGGCGCGGTTTCCCGAGCGTGAGCGGCACCACGTCTTTATCGAGCCGGAAGGGTTGAACGGGCAGGAATGCTACGCCAACGGCATTTCCACCAGCCTGCCGCTGGATGTGCAGCTTGCCATGATTGCCAGCATCCCCGGCCTCGAACATGCCAAGATGGTGCGTCCCGGCTATGCCATCGAATACGACTATGTGGACCCGGTGCAGCTTGAGCCCACGCTGGAGGCCAAGGTACTGCCCGGCTTGTGGCTGGCGGGGCAGATCAACGGGACGTCCGGCTATGAGGAGGCCGCCGCTCAGGGGATGTGGGCCGCGATCAACGTGGGGTGCCGCCTGACGGGCCGCCAGCCGTTCCTGCCGGGCCGCGACGTGGCCTATATGTCTGTGCTGGTGGATGATCTCGTGACGCGTGGGACGCAGGAGCCGTATCGTATGTTCACATCGCGGGCGGAATACAGGCTGCTGCTGCGCGAAGCCAATGCCGACGCGCGGCTGACCCCGCTCGGGCGGGAGCTCGGATTGGTGGGCGACGAACAGTGGTCCGCCTTCCGGCGCAAGCAGGACGCATTGGGGCGGCTGCTGGACATGCTGCGTGAAGTGCGGGTTTCGCCGGACGCGGCGACGAGCGACGCTTTCCGCGAGCTGGGCGAGCCCGTGCCGAACAAGTCGCTGACGCTGGAGGAAGTGCTCAGGCGTCCGTCCATGACGCTGGAACGGCTTGAGCGCCTGCATCCCGGCGTGACGGCTTTTCCGGAAGAAGTCCTTTTGGAGGCGGAGACCTCCGTGAAGTACGCGGGCTATCTGGTGCGGCAGGACGAGCTGGTCAAGCGCTCCGCACGGCTTGAGGAGGTCCGCCTCCCGGCGGATCTGGATTACCCCTCCGTTTCCGGCCTGTCCGCCGAGATCGTGGAAAAGCTCTGTGCCGTACGCCCGCGTACCCTTGGCCAGGCGGGGCGCATTTCCGGGGTGACTCCGGCGGCGCTGACCTGCCTGGAAATCCATCTGAAAAAACGCTCCCTGCTCGGATAGCCATGAAGAGGTGGCCGCTTGAAGCCCTTTTTGCCGGATCCGGCGGCGTAGCCTTTCCCCGGATGACCGCGCTTGTGGGGGCCGGGGGCAAGACGACGCTCATGTACGCGCTGGCCCGGCGCATGGCCGATGCCGGGCGGCGTGTGGTCTGCACCACCACGACCAAGATTTTCCCGCCGGAGGATGGCCTTCCCGTGGTTCTCTTGGAAGGCGCGGCCGATCCCGTTGCCGCCGTCCACGATGCGCTGAGCGCCGCGCCGTGTGTTGTGGCTGCCGGGCGTCCGCTGCCGGATGTGCGGAAGCTGGACGGCGTATCCCCCCGTATGCTTGCCGTACTGTCGGCGGCGTTGCCCGATGCCCTTTTTCTTGTGGAGGCCGACGGCGCGGCCCGTAAGCCCCTCAAGGCACCCGCGGCGCATGAACCCGTCCTGCCGGAGCCTCTGGACTGTTGCGTGGCGGTGGTCGGTCTGGACAGCGTGGGTCAGCCGTTGGACGACGGGCACGTGCACCGTTCCGCACTGGTTTGCGCGGCGGCGGGGCAGGAGCCGGGGAGTCCGGTGACGCCCGCGACGTTGGCCTGTCTGGTGGAGCACCCCGAAGGGCTGTTCCGCAACTGTCCGGCGGGGTGCCGCCGTCTCGTGTTCGCCAATAAGGGGGACGGGCCGGGGGCGCTTGATGCCGCTTCCGAAGCCGCCGCCCTGTCTCGTTCCGTGGCGTGGTTTGCGGGAAGCGCGGCCCAGGGCTGGTGCGTCCCGTTGACGGCGGGGGCTCAACGGGCGCTTGGCATGGAGCCCTTCCGTGATCTACCATGCTGAGATGGAAGGCAGAGTGGTGAAACAATGGTTCGTGATGGGATCGGCGTGCCGTTTTATGGCGCTCGCCGGTTTGCTTTGTCTGGCGTTGCTGCTCTCCGGCTGCGGTACGACATATATTTCCGCACCCGATTACGGTGGGCGGTATGATACCTCTTCCCTCGGCGCCCGGGTCGCTCAGACCGCGCGCTCCCAGATCGGTGCGCATTACCGTCTCGGAGGCACCACGCCCAAAGGGTTCGATTGCTCCGGGCTGATCTGGTGGGCCTATCGTCAGCATGGGATCAATGTCCCCCGCGTGACCGATGCGCAGGCCAAGGCCGGGTACGGCGTGGGGCGCGGCATTGCCATGCGTCCCGGCGATATCCTTGTCTTCGATACCAATCGCGGGCGCACGGGGCTCCATACCGCATTGTACACGGGCAACGGGCGGTTCGTGCACAGCCCCACCAGCGGCAAGCGTGTCCGTGAGGACAGTTTGGCTCAGGAATACTGGAAGAAGCGGCTTATCCGCATTCGGAGAATTGTGAGATAAAAAGGTAAGCCTGAAAGGCAGGCTTTTTTTAGCAAGAACCTCTGCTCCTTCAATCCTCTCCCTTCTCTCTGAATGTTTTCGGCTGCGCAGAGGCGGCGCGGGAAGCGTCAAGCCGTTTGGCAATCTGGGATGCCAGCAGTTTTTCGAGTGCGCCGGATTGGCGAATGGAAGAACCGAGCAGCCCGAAGCCGGGTGCGGCATTGGGCTGGCAACAGATATGGAAGTTGAGGAAGAGAGAAAAGAGGTTCCGGTGAGGGAACGTCGGAAAACAGGTTTCCTCACCGGTTCAAAAGCTTCTCACTGGTGCTGGAAGCCGCTCTCGTCGAACGAAAGCGGCGCGCTGCCGTCCTCTTCGGCTTCAAGGGCGGCGACCTTGTCTTCCAGCCATTCCAGCATGGCCCGGGCGGTGTGGTAGTTCATGACCACACGCGAATGGATATGCCGGGTGATGGTCCGCTCCTCGTCATTGTAAGGGGCGATTTCATGGCCGAAGCTGCCGTCGGGGGCTATGATACGTTCGGAGTACGGCGGCATCTTGTCGCTTTCGAGATAGAAGCTGATTTCGATTTCGCCTTGCGGGTTGATGCCCCCCCATACGCCGTGGGTATACTGGAGGCGGGTTTCCGGGTCCTGTTCGTACTCATAGCGTATCCGGCTGGGATACTGTTGGCTCATTGACGGCTCCTTTGACCTTGCTGAAACAACCGCGTCATGCGGTTTTGGGTATTGTAGGAAAGTGACGGGATGAAGTAAAGTTGCCTCTCCCGTCTGGCGGCTTCTTATCAGGCCCGCCAATATTGTACGGTATTTTTGAACATCTCCAAAGAGGAAAGCATGACCGCATTCACGACGGAAAAAATCGATGTAGAACCGTGGTTTGATATGGAACTGTTCATGGGCGTCAGCCAGGAGACCCGGCTTGGCGGCGACGTGATGGACCGTTTCATGACGCTGTGGAAGAACTGGCTCCCGCACCTGACCGTGAAGGGCATCGACACGGGCAAGATCAAGTATCTTTTGGTCGCTCTCGACGAGAGCGTGGAGCAGGATGTGGACAAGGCGTGGGAAGGTTCGCCGTCCAACGCGTTCTTGTACAACGCGCTGGCGCAGACCATGTGCATGGCCGCCGTACACGCCGTGATCCCCGAAGTGCAGGACGCCGGCTGCGCGCCCGCCCCAAAACCCACCGCCACGCTGCGCGAAGCGCTGGAGGCCGAGGGTATCCCGTACAGCAACGACAAGGATCCCATCCTGTCCCGCCGCTATGCCGTGGTAACGCACTATCCCTTCAAAGGCGGCTGTGAGATCTGCGTGCTTCAGAGCAACTGTCCCAAGGGGCAGGGCCAGATGGAAGCCACGTCCGTGGTCCTTCCCGGCTACGAGCATCCTCAGCAGATGTGATGTGGATGTTATGAAATTGGGGGAGGGGAAAGGGAACTTTTCTCCTCCCCCCTTTCTCTTTCCCTCCAAAGACTTTCGACTGGTGGGGAGGCCGCTTGGAGGGCGTTCGTTTGATGGGCGGTTGGAATTTGGGGCAGCGGGCTCGGCGGAGAAATCGGCTTTGGCGTTATGCATGAAAGCCGATGGGTTGCGCCGGGCTCGGAAGGTGGCCGCCGTTGGGCGGCAACAGAATGAACTGGAGTGGAAGACGGGTATGCGCGTTCTGTTGTTGGATCTTGGGCTGGAACTGCGGGGCGGCCAGCGGCAGGTGTATTATCTGGCCCGCGCGTTGGCCCGCACACCCGACATGGAGCCGTTGGTGGCCTGTCCTCGTACGGGAAAGCTGGCGGAGCTGCTGCGTGATGAAGGTTTGCCCGTTCTGGGCTTGCCGGGCCGGAGCCCTGCCAACCCGTTGCTGCTGCGCTGGATGGGGCAGCGGCTGCGCGATTTTCCCCCGGATATTGTGCACACGCACGACGCCAACGCCGCTACGGTGGGCGCGTTCTACAAGCTGCTGCACAGCGGCACGCTCTTGATCCACAGCCGCCGGGTTTCGTATCCGCTGCGGCGTGGGCTGCGTTCGTGGAAGTACCGGATTGCCGATGCCGTTGTGGGCGTCAGCCGGGAAATCGCCGACGGCATGATTGGGGCGGGCATCCCCGCCTCACGGGTCAGCGCGATCCATTCCGGAATCGATCCTTCCCGTTACCGCCCTCGTGAGGCACGTCAGGATGGGGGCTTCCTCTTCCAGAGCATAGGCGCCTTCACGCCTCAGAAAGGCTACAGCGTGCTTGTCCGGGCGATGGCGGAACTGCGGAAGCGCTCCCTGCCTCCGTGGGCCGTGCGCATCGTGGGCGATGGGCCGCTGCTGGATCCCATTAAAGAAGAAGCCCGTACCCTCGGCGTGGATGCTCTGCTCGCGTTGCCCGGCCGCCGGGACAGCGTGGACATGCTGCCGGACTGCGACGCTCTGGTGGTCCCGTCAGTGGACGGTGAGGGGAGCAGCGGGGCCATTAAGGAAGGCTGGGTGACGGGAGTTCCGGTGATCTGCTCGGCACTGACTTCCAATCAGGAACTGGTGCGCGGGGACGAGAACGGACTGCTTGCCGCCGTGGGCGATCCCGTATCGCTTGCCGACGCGATGGCGCGTTGCCTGACCGATGAAGGTCTGCGGGCACGGCTTGCCGAGGCGGGAAGCCGATCCGTGCTGGAGTTCACCGATACCCGGATGGCTGAGCAATACATGGATCTGTACCGCCGCCTCATGGGAAAAGGCACGGAATGATGCTTTGCCAAGGATATTTTAACGCTTCTGTGATTTTTCCGGGAATTTCTCCTGCATACTCTCGGTACTTCCGGTATGCTTGAAGCAACACGCCGCACAACGGGGATTTCGTTCTGCGGCGTGTTCGGTATGGCTGGTCTGGAAAGGAGAAGATAAAGCGAGGGGGAAAGAAACGGCGTTCTTTCCCCCCTGAGGCATCAGCTGGCGGAACCGGATTTACCTGTAGATGTCCACATCATCCACGAGGTGCGGCGGTTCTCCCTTGAAGGCCTTGACCTTGACGCGGTCGCCGGTCTTCAATTCGGTGAAGGGCACGTCCTGATCGGGCTTGTCCCTGTGTTCGAGTTCGAATTCGCTGCGGTCATCCACACGGAACGGGATCGCCTTGCCGTCCCGGTCCTTCACAACGAAGGTCTTTTGGGCGGGATCAACGCTTTCCACAGTGCCGCGGACACGCATTTTGTGATGGGAACCGGCAAAGGCCGGGACGGAAAAAGCGACAAGAACGGCAACCGCAAAGGCGGCGCACAACGTACGTTTGAGCATGGCAGCCCTCCTTTTGCATCCCACGCTAGGAAGTGCCGCCATAAAAAGCCATGAGTATCATCCCGAACGGTTTGATTTTTTATGTCCATTGCGGGAAAACGGCAGGCCAAGCATCCCGCCTGCCGGAGGAGGGCACCGCAGGGATTCGGTGAGCGCAACACGTTGGGAAGGGAGGGAGCGCTTCCTTCAAAAAGCCTTCCTCCCTTCCATAAGAATTCTCAGCGAGTCAAAAGCAAGCCGTGCTAAAGTGCCGCATCGCCTTCTTCGCCTGTACGTATGCGCCAGGCGTTTTCCACCGGAGTTACAAAAATTTTCCCGTCGCCCACGTTGCCCGTGCGTGCGGCTTCCATGACAGCCTGAACCACGCTTTCTGTCATGGAATCGTGGACTACAATTTCAAGGCGTATTTTCGCCACAAAATCCACTTGGTATACGGCGGCCCGGTACACTTCCGTATGCCCGCGTTGCCGTCCAAAGCCGCGTACTTCCGTGCAGGTCATACCGTGGATATCAAGGGAGGCCAGTTTGTCTTTGACATTGTCCAGAGCCGAGGGACGAATGATGATTTCGAGCTTTTTCATAGTGTTCCCCCGTTAGATTTGGTAGGCGCGCTCGTTATGCTCGTTCATGTCCAACCCGGCGATTTCGGGATCGGGCGCTACACGCAATCCGACTAGCGTATCCACCACGCGCAGGATGATCAGGCTTGCCACGTACACGAAGCCCCACGTCCCCACGACGGATACAAACTGCACCCAGAGCTGTCCGGGGTTGCCATACAGCAGGCCGTCGACGCCGTTTACCGAGGACACTGCGAAGATGCCCGTGGCCAACGCCCCCCATGTGCCACCCACGCCGTGGATGCCCACAACATCAAGCGCGTCGTCGTATCCCAAGCGGTTCTTGCACAGCACGCCAACGTAACACACTATCCCGCCGACCAGTCCAATCACCAGTGAAGCCCAGATGTCCACGAATCCCGCTGCCGGAGTGATGGCCACTAAGCCCGCCAGTGCACCCGAGGCCGCGCCGAGGCTTGTGGGCTTGCCGACATGCTTCCATTCCACCAGCAACCAGCCCAGGACGCCCGCAGCAGCGGCCATCTGTGTGGTGACCATGGCATGTACGGCCAAATGGTTTGCTGCAAGGGCACTGCCCGCGTTGAAGCCGAACCAGCCAAACCAGAGTATGCCGCCGCCCAGCAGGGTCAAAGGCAGATTATGCGGTGCAAAAGATTTTCTGCCCAGACCCAGCCGGGGACCAAGTGTCCGTGCCGCCGCGAGGCCGCCCGCCGCCGAGGCCATGTGAACCACCGCTCCACCCGCGAAGTCCACAGCGCCCATCTTGGCCATCCAGCCGCCGCCCCACACCCAGTGGGCCATGGGGCAATACACGAAAAGCAGCCACAGTATGGAAAAAAGCAGCATTGCCGGGAAGTGGATACGCTCGGCATACGAACCGGATATGAGCGCCAGCGTCAGTACGGCAAACATGCACTGGAAGAGCATAAAAAGCAGTGGAGGAATGCCGCTGGCGGCTCCGGCACCCTCCATGTCCACGCCGCGCAACAGAACATGCGAAAAACCGCCTATGATCCCGCCGAGGTCTGGACCAAAAGCAAGCGAATACCCCACAACGAACCACAATACCGGTACAATGCCCATCGTAATGAAACTGTGCATGGTGGTGGAGAGCACATTGCGTGAGCGTACCAACCCACCGTAAAACAAGGCTAGGCCAGGGGTCATGAGCATGACGAGCCCTGTGCAGATGATAATAAACGCTATGTCCGCCGGATTCATGGTCCTACCTCTCTTCCTGTTTGTGCACCCAAATATGATAATGCCTGTGCGTTTTGGGTGACGTTCATCCTCCCTTAAGCATGAGGTGTGCCGCTGGAATGCCAATTCAAACAACATATTAGTATTGTTATGTTTTGTATTTCAGTATGGTATAAAAAATACTGTTTTCCGAAGGGGTATCCTTCATGCTTCTACGGATATGTAGAAAATAAACAGAGACAACGGCCTCCGTCGCGGGAACCGAGCAGCATGAATAGTCAAACCTATTCAATAACACCATGTTATAAAGGAAAAAAGAAACACGAAAAGCTACCATTCGGTTAGAAAAGCGGCATGTGTTTCAGAGATTTTCTACAAGTATGTATTTTAGAAAAGAGGCATTGGATAGGAGCCGAATCTTGGATGGGAGTGGAATCAAGGAAAACCAAGCCAGCCAGAGCGAATCTCCCCGTCTTCTGCCAGCGGGGAACGCCGCGAACAGGGATTCGATAAGCGCGAAAGCCTTTGGAGTGGGAGGGGGAGAGGGAGGCACGGCGGGGGAGGGAGGACCTTTCTAAAAAAAGGTCCTCCCTCCCCCGCCATATTCCCACAATCCCTTCCCCCCTAAAAAGCCTCGCCGCCGGCGAGGAGATCCTCACGGATGAGCTTGCGGAGCTTGTGGGCCACGGGGCCGGTCTTGCCGTCGCCGATGGGCCTGCCCTCGAAATGGGTCACGCCGATGCATTCGTGCGCCGTGCCGAGGATCATCATCTCCCGGACGGAATCCAGCTCGGCCTGCGGGATGGGGCGGATCTCCACGGGCATGAACGTTTTGGCAAGCTCCATCGCCTTGGTCGCCACCGTGCCGACCAGCGCGTTCTTGAATTCGGGGAGCACCAGCGCGCCCTTGGCGTCGACCACGGCTACGTTGGCAATGGCCGCTTCGGTCAGGCAGCCGTTCGCGTCAAAGGTCAGGGCGACGTCCATGTGCTTCTGCATGGCCTCAAGCGTCATGAAGACGGCGGAAAGGTAGTTGGTCGTCTTGAGGCGGGCGAACATGGCGGGCTTGACCGGCACGTCGCTGCGGAAGGCGGTGAGGCCCTTGTCGTACCATGCGTCAGTGCGCACCGGGACGCGGTAGGCGGCCACGTACAGGCTGGGCTGGGGGCACTCCTTGAGCGCGATGCCGAATCCGCCGGGGCCGCGTCCGGACAGGATGCGGATATTGCCTTCGGGTTCGTCTCCGGCCTTGGCTACGGCGAGCACGATGTCCCGGATTTCCTCGATGGGGCAGGGCAGGGTGAGGGACAGCCCGGCGGCGGAGTTGGCGAGCCGCCGCAGGTGCGCATCAAGATGGATGACCTTGCGCTCGGTGAAGCGGATGGTTTCGAACACGCCGTCGCCGCGATGGACGAGATGATCGTCCAGCGGGGCCAGCATCAGCCGGGGATCGCGGCAGATCGCGCCGAAACGGTGTTCGTAGAAAGCCAGAATGTTGTCCGCGCCGGGACGTTCCAGTTCCCGGAGCTTCTCGATCCATGCGTTCGTGTCCAGTACGGGAATCATGACAAACCTCTTTCTGGTGGTTTCAAGGGTGGGTTGTCTGTGTTCTTACTCCCTTCAGGGCGAAAAGACCAGATTGGGGCACCCGGTTTCCCGGATGCCCCAATCGGAAGGAACGGTTCGCAGGAACCGGACTTACTTCTTGATGAACACGGTGCGGTCCTTCACGCCGAGCAGGTCGCGGCGGACCAGCTCTTCGGCGATCTGGACGGCGTTGAGCGCAGCGCCCTTGCGGATGTTGTCTGCGACGATCCACATGTTGAGCCCGTTCGGGATGGTGTCGTCCTCACGGATGCGGCCCACGTAGGTGGCGTCTTCGCCCGCGGCGTCGACCGCGAGGGGGTACATCTTTTCGGAGGGGTTGTCGTACACCTGTACGCCGGGGGCCTGCGCAAGGATGGCGCGGGCTTCCTTGGCGGAAAGCTTGCGTTCGGTTTCGATGTTCACGGACTCGGAGTGGCCGTAGAACACGGGCACGCGCACACAGGTGGCGGTCACCTTCACGTTCGGGTCGCGCATGATCTTGACGGTTTCATGGACCATCTTCATTTCTTCCTTGGTGTAGTCGTTCTCAAGGAAGACGTCGATGTGCGGGATGCAGTTGAACGCGATACGGTGGGGATACACGTTCACTTCGGGCTCTTTCAGATTGAACATCTGGCGGACTTGCGTTTCCAGTTCGCTGATGCCCTTCTGCCCGGAGCCGGAAACGGCCTGATAGGTGGAGACCACCACGCGGCGGATGCCCGCGACGTCGTGCAGGGGCTTCAGGGCCACGACCATCTGGATGGTGGAGCAGTTCGGGTTGGCGATGATGCCGTTGTGCCCTTCCAGCGCTTCGGGGTTCACTTCGGGCACGACCAGCGGGCAACGCTCGTCCATGCGCCACGCGCTGGAGTTGTCCACGACGATGCAGCCCGCGGCGGCGGCGTGGGGGGCGTACTTTTCGGAGGTGGAGCCGCCCGCGGAGAAGATGGCGATGTCGATGCCTTCGAACACATCTTCCTTCAGTTCGCGCACGACCAGCTCGGAATCCCCGTAGGGGACTTTGGTCCCGGCGGAACGGGCCGAGGCGAAGGGAACGACCTCAGTGGCGGGGAAGTTCCGGCTTTCAAGGGTCTTCAGCATTTCACGGCCGACGGCGCCGGTAGCTCCCACAACAGCGACAACGAGTTTTTTTTCAGACATGGTATCCTCTATCCTCGAACAAAAAAGGAAAGCCTCGGAGCATGTGATTTTCGCAAGGCGTTCGACGTTCATCTAACGGGTTGCCGTCGCTGTCAAGTCCGTTGGAGCGCTTTTCACCCGAAATCCGTATCCTTTTTTGATAGCATTTCGGGCATTCACGTGTGATTGGGCAAAAGCCTTTTGGATATCAAAGGGTTCCGGGCTTTCCGCATCGAGGCGCGCGGAAAGGGGGCGCGGCGTAGGCCGGTTGCCCTTTTTGACATAAATGTTATTTCTATCGCGCCGGATCGGGACCCCGTTTCTCCGCGCCTGGAGCCCCAAAACACGGGAACGGCGTTAGAGTCGCTTGCCAGCCACGGTGTTTGTTCTTATAGTTTGACCGTAAAGTAAAGGCAATCTACGTCGTCAGGATACAATCCGGAAGCTTTCCGGCCCCGTACGCTGACAAGGAGTATTTTATGGCCACTCGTCTTTCTCCCGCTGATGAAGCGCCCTTCAACATCCAGATCAAGAATCTGGCTGATGAAGAGCTTCTCGACTTCTGGGAAGAAACCCAGCAGATCGAGAGCGCCTTGCGTGCCGAATATCAGCAAACGGTGGTTCCTGTTCAGGATTACGAGCGTCTTATCGTGCTGGAGCTGCAGTTGCGTTCCTGCCAGCGCCAGAAGTCCTGCGGAGCCTGATCATCTCTTGAACACATCCGTTTCGGCCCGTCCGGCGCCGGAACGTCCTAATGGCATAGGAACCCTCCCCTTGTTGCGGGAGGGTTTTTGGCGTCCATGCCCCTGACGATCCGCGTGGCGAAATTGACGGTCCGGCACGCTTCCAAGAATCCGCACGCGGCGTGGAACAATCGGCTTTCCTTAGTTACGCTATCCGTGTCCTGTGGCGTTGCCTGCCGCTAGGCGCTTTCTTTTTGGCCGTCAATGGCTGCTTCACCCCGTGTTCCCTTCATAAACGAAAAGGCCGGAACTCCCCTTGGGAGGAGCCCCGGCCTTTTTATTTTTATGGACGTTACTGCGCCTGCTGAGGCGTGTGGTTTTTGTGTTCCTTGATTTTCGTGACTTCCTCGGCCACCGCCTTCTTGAGATCCGCAGGGGTATTCGGGTTATCGAGCGCCTTTTGGAGCTGTTCGAGGCCCTTGTCCGGCTGTTCGAGGTAGTAGGCGTAGAGGATGCCGAGGCTGTAGCGTACGGAAGGATCTTCCCTGGCGGCGACGACCTTTTCGAGGCTGGCGGCGGCTTCGGCGTTGCGGTTCTGGCTGTGCTGGATGATGCCGAGCATGTAGAGCGGCTGCGTTTCGTTGGGCGCGGCCACCACGGCGCGCAGGGCGAACGTCTCGGCCCGCTGCCAGTCCTGCGTGTGCATGAAGTGCTCGGTCAGGCCGACGAGGGCCTCAAGGTCCGTGGGGTTTTTCTGGAGTTTCTGCATCAGGGCCATGACGCCCTGCTGCGTGGCTTCGTCCATACCCGCGCTTGTGGGCATCTGCTGCCCTGACGGCGCGGCGGCCTGCGTCCCGGTGGTCGTATGGGAGACCAAGCCGGGGTTGGCCGAGAAGTAGGACAGGGTGGACACGAGCATGAGCACCAGTCCGGCCGTGATGAGCAGCAGGATGGAGCGGCGGTTCTTTCCGAAGGTCTGATCAGTCATTGCGCAGGGTCTCCAGCTGGGTAAGGCGGCGGTTGAGGGCAATCTGGTTGCGGAGCAGGAACGCAAGGTAGGCGCCGAGCCCGATCCATACGGCGATATTCGCGTACATGAGCCAATCCATGTCGGTCATGAGGGGACTCCTTAAGTAACATTAAGGTTTGCCCCACCCTTCCTAAGACTTTTGACTGGTGGGGAGGCTACGCTCAGGGAGTCCTGTAAATGAGGAAAACTCCCATGTAACCTCCGGAACCCAAAAGGCGAAAGTTTTTGGAGGAGGGGGCCGGGGGAGGGAGCTTTTTTCAAAAAGGTCCCGCCTCCGGTTCTTTCTCTAGATTACAACTCGCCATGAACGGCGAGGCCGTCGAGGCGTTCTTTCTGCTTGATCTGCAAGGTACGGAGGCCGACGAGGCCCGCCCAGACAAGCCCGAAACAGGCGACGGCGGCGATGGCGGCGATCTTCATTTCGGGTTCAAGCCCGCCGGACTTGTTGGCGAACACGGCGGGATGGATGGAACGCCACAGCCGTGCGGACAGGAACACCAGCGGCACGTCCACGAAGGCCACGATGCCGACCACCGCGCACAGGTTCGCCTGGCGCTCGCGGGGCATGTCCATCTTGCGCAGGACGAGGTAGCCCGCATAGAGGAACCAGAGGATCATCGTCGTGGTCAGGCGCGGGTCCCACGTCCACCAGACGCCCCACGAATGGCGCGCCCAGATGGAGCCGGAAACGAGCGCCAGCCCGCTGAGCACCACGCCCACTTCGGCGGCGGCCCCGGCCACGGCGTCCCAGTGGCGGTTGCGCGTCTTGAGGTAGGCCACCCCGGACACGCAGACGAGGAAGAAGCTCACGAAGGACCACCACGCCAACGGCAGGTGCGTGTAGAAAATCTTCTGCACTAGTCCCATCGTCTGCTCGACAGGCGCATACCGATAGATAAGCACCTGACAGGCCGCCATGAGCACGCCGCCGAGCACGGCGCAGGGGAGCATCCATGTGTATCGCATGAGATTATTCGTCTCCTGAAAAGACAAAGGGGAAGAGGACAAGCCCGGCGGCAAGGAACACGGCGTCAAAGGCCACGGCGATGCCGAGCCATGATTCCACGCCTTCGGGCAGCGCTTCGCTGAATCCCCCGGCGCAGACGCGGATACCCGCCAGCAGGATGGGGATGATCAGCGGGAAAAGCACGATGGACAGCAGCGACTCCCGCGCGGCCTGCCCTTGCGACAGCGCGCCGAGCAGCGAACCGAGCGAGGCCATGCCGATGTCGGTAAGAACGAGGGCGAGCAGGGCCAGCGGCCAGCCGTCCCCGAGCGACTGCCCGAGGAATACGATGGTCGCCGGAAGAAAGAGGAACTGTGCCGTCAGGATGATGCACAGGCCCGCCGCCGCCTTGCCGAGCAGCACGGACTGGACCGGCGTGGGCAGGAGCAGCAGCCCGGCCCGCGAACCGTTGGCCTCTTCGAGCCCGTACAGCATATTAAAGGATAAGACCTGACAGAACGCCGAAGACAGCCAGAAGATCGTGGCAGCCCCTTGCCCGCTCATGGTCTCCCCGGTTTCCCGGGACAAGCTGAACACGAAGATGAGCAGCAGCCCGAGCAGGAGTGCCTGCACGAGCCCGGCCCCGCGTGAAAGCACGAGGCGCAGATCCTTGCGGGCAATGAGGCAGGCGGCTTTCAACATACTGCCTCCCCGGTGCGGACACCTTCATACCCGGAGGCGGGACCACAGTAGCCGATGCTCCTGTTCTCAATGGCGATGATCCGGTCGGCGCGCTTGGCGTCCCCGGCTACGTCATGGGTGATCCAGACGATCCCTGCGCCCCGAGCGCGGGATGCGGCGATCTCCCGGTGCAGGATGGCGAGGGAACGCACATCAAGCCCGGTGCCCGGTTCGTCGAGCAAGAGCAATGGGGGCGACTGGAGGAGGATGCGGGCGAGGTTCAGCCGCTGCGCCATACCGCGCGAGAAGGTCCCGGCCCGTTCTTCGGCAAAGGGGGCCAGTTCCACGCGGGCCAGCGCTTCGGAAAGCGTCGCCTTGTCCGTCGGGTTCCCGTGCATCCCGCTCCAGAACGCAAGGTTCTCGAGCGCGGTCAGGCCGGGATAGATGAACGTGGCGTGCCCGAGATAGCCGAGCCCGCCGTCCTCGCAAAACCGTTCGACGGTGCCCACGGTGGGGCGGGCCAGCCCTGCCATGATCTTGAGCAGGGTGGTCTTGCCCGCGCCGTTCGCGCCGACCAGCAGCGTGACCGTGCCGGGATGCACCTCAAACGAGATGTTCCTGAGCACGGCACGGGCGCCGAAGAGCTTTCCGATTCCGGCGAGCTTCAGCAGCATCAGTTTTCCCGGCCGTTGCGGCGCCTGAAGCTGACGAACGGCAGCAGGCACATCAGGATGCCGCCGATCCACAGCCAGTTGACCAGCGGGTTGGAGCTCAGGCGGAACACCGCCCGGTTCTGCTGGTCCACCGCCATAAGGGTTGCGTAGAATTCATTGCCCAGCGAAGGGATGACCGCGGCCTCGGCGAACTGCATCTGCCCCCATTTGGCGTAGACGCGGCGCTGCGGCGCGGCGATGCCGATGAGCTTGCCGTCCTTGCGGACTTCCAGCTCGCCTTCAAGGAAGATGTAGCCGGCGCCTTCGCCCTCATACAGGTTTTTGAAGGTGACTTCGAACTGGCCGACCTTCACGGTCTCGCCCATAGCCATCGTGGGTTCGGATTCGATCTTGTACGGGCCGGAGAAGGCGATGCCGAGCGCGATGAGGGCCACCCCGATGTGGATGCCGTAGGCGGCGAAGCTCGGGGCATGGCTGTATACGGGCCTTTCGAAGAGTTTCAGGCTCATGCTGACCAGCGCGGCGACGCTCGCCGACGCGCCGAGCACGGCGACGGGCAGGGTGTAGCCGAGGGAATACATCGCGGCGGCCGCGCCGATGAAGGAGCACACCACAAGGAGGAGCTTGCGCATGTTGCGGACGCCGCCGTTCCAGCCGAGCCACGGGCAGATGCTCAGGATGGCGACCATCGCGGCGAACAGGGGCATACAGACTCGGTTGTAGAAGTCGGCGGTCAGGCCCACCGCGCCGCCGTGGTCATGCCCGGCCTCGTCGAGGACGACGTCGCGGGCGAGGCCCATGACGGTCTCTTTCCAGAAGGCGCTGAACACGGGCCACATGGTGGCGATAAGGATGATCAGCGAAAGCGCCAGCAGGAGCCACGAGGTCAGGATAAGGAACCCTTCGCGGCTTTCGATCCCGGCCAGTTCGCCCGTGTCGGAACGCCGCGCGAGCAGGGCGATCCAGAAGGAGAGGGCGACGGAGATGAGGATGAAGAGGAGCAGAGGGACGCCCACGCCGCCGGAGCCGAAGGCATGCACGGACTGCACCACGCCGCTGCGGACGAGGTAGGTGGCGAAGAAGGCCGAGATGGTGGTGAGCGCCATCAGGAAGACGTTCACGCCGTGCAGCTTGTTGCGGCGCGTCTGGATGAGCATGGTGTGCAGGGCCGCCGTAGCGATGAGCCACGGGATGAGGGAGGCGTTTTCCACCGGGTCCCATGCCCAGTAACCGCCCCAGCCGAGTTCCATGTAGGCCCACCAGCCGCCGAGCACGATGCCGGCGGTGAGCATGGCCCATGCCGCCAGCGTGAAGGGCCGGGCCACATCGGTCCATGCCGCTTCATCGGCCTGCCTGCGGCTCAGCGCCTGAGCGAGGGCGAGGCAGCTCGGGATCACGAATCCGCCGTAGCCGAGGAACAGCAGCGGAGGATGGAAGATCATGCCGGGGTTCTGGAGCAGGGGGTTCAGCCCGTTGCCATCCTGCGGCACGGCGTGGTTCATGAGGAAAGGATTGTTCCACGTCACGAGGATGAGCCCGAAGAAGCTCATGATGCCGAGGTAGAAGACCCAGTACCAAAGCCGCGTATCGGGGGTCAGGCTTTTATAGGAGCGGGTGAGCTGGAACAGCCCGCCGCAGATGGCTACGGAAAAAGCCCAGAACAACATGGAGCCGGCCTGTCCTGCCCAGAAGGCCGTAATGCGGTAGAAGAGCGGCAGCAGCCGGTCGGTGTAGCTCGCCACATAGACCAGGGAGAAGTCATAGCTCGCCAGCGCATATATAAGGATAGCGGACGCGATGATGTAGCAGCCCGTCAGGCACAGGTTGGCCTTTTCGACAAAGCCGAGGCCCGGAACGGAGGTGCGGCGGGAGGCCTTGCCCGCCGCCGGGGCCGTCCTTGGCCACAGCGATTTGACGGCCCATGCCGCTCCGGCGAGTGCGCAGAGCATGGAGAGCGCGAGAAGGACGAAAGCGAAATAATACATGGAAGCTCCAAGTTGTCCGGGATCTCTTCCCGAGAGAGTGGGGCGAACCGCAATTACGGCTCCTGTACGTACAAAAAAGCCGCGCCGCCCGCGTCATACGGGGCCCGCCGCGCTAGGCGGCAGGCCAGCCGAAGATTCGGGGCAGGGCGGCGTTCAGCCTCTGTTTTCCTTTTGATATTTGGAAGGGCACTTGGTCATGAGCGTTTTGGCCTGAAACGAACCGTCAGGCCGGAGCCCCCCTTCCACAATGACTTCCGCACCGGCCTTGAAGGTATCCGGAATGGCGCCCGTGTACTCGACCCACAGCGTGGTGGCCTTGTTTTCCTGATCCTCCAGCCGGAACTTGACGTCACGGCCGGTTTCGGAGCGCGAAAGGCCGTCCTCGGCAACGGTGCCGAAGAGGCGGGCGGCCTTCAGTTTGTCGGAGGGGGTAGCGAGCGCTTCGGAGACATTGAGGAAATAGACGCTGTTTTCGGAAAAGCCGGAATACGCAAGATAGCCGACGCCTCCCAAAAACAGGAGAAGCGCCACGAGATAGACGTTCTTGCCGGATTTTTTTGCCATGGTGGTTCCTGTTGTGCTTTCCTCCTCACTTCCATGCTGCCGAATACCAGCGGGGAGGGCAAAAGTCAAATCACTTCCGGCCTCAACACGCATTCCCGCCCGTTGATTTTTCACTCTTTTTTGTACCGCGGCACTTGTTTTTTTCGGCACATGAAGGATGTTTTTCCGGATATTTCAAAATGATGCATAAAAACATCTATCAGGATTATTTCTTAAAATCTAACACTTCATTTGATGCATTTATTCACCAATGTACCTTTTTTTTGTAGAGCTGATGATGCAAATTTAAACCGATACCTTTTTTGCGCAAGCAGTATCGGCGGTTTCGGTACGTGCGGTAATCCATTTCAGGCAAAGGAGAAAAAAAGTCGAAAATAGGCTGAAAACGAATGAAGGCAAGGGAATACGCTAAAATAATGGCACAGATTGTGCTCTTTAGGGACAACAAACAGGGGCAACACCAACGCATCCCAAGGAGCATCCATGAAAACCACAGAACAGATCGAACATGATAAAAACCTTCGCCGCGTCGTCGTTTCCTCACTCGTAGGGGCCGTCATAGAGTGGTATGACTTCTTCCTGTACGGCGTTGTCGCGGGGCTTATCTTCAATCATCTGTACTTCCCCGAATTCGACGACCGCATCGGGACCATGCTGGCGTTCGCCACCTTCGCGGTCGGCTTTGTGGCCCGTCCTTTGGGCGGCCTCGTGTTTGGCCATTTCGGCGATAAAATCGGCCGCAAAAAGGTGCTGGTGCTTACCCTTATGATCATGGGCACGGGGACCGTGGCCATCGGATGCATTCCTTCGTATGCCAGCATCGGGATTTGGGCCCCGATCCTGCTCATCTTGTGCCGTGTTGCGCAAGGCCTCGGCCTCGGCGGCGAATGGGGCGGCGCCGTGCTGATGTCCTTCGAGTCGGCTCCCGCGCACAAGCGCGCTTTTTACGCCAGCCTGCCGCAGGTGGGGCTTTCTCTCGGCCTGCTGCTGGCCTCCGGCGTCATCGGCTTCTTCTCCGCAGTGCTTTCCAACGAAGCCTTCATCAGCTGGGGCTGGCGCATCGCGTTCATTATGAGTGCGGGGCTGCTGTTCGTCGGTTCCTATATCCGTTCCTCCGTGCATGAAACCAAGGACTTCGCGGAAGCCAAGGCCAAGATGCCGGAAGTGAAGTACCCCCTGCTCGACGCCTTCAAGCGTTATCCCAAGATGATGGTGGCCTGTATGGGCGCCCGCCTCATCGACGGCGTGGCCTTCAACACCTTCGCGGTATTCTCTTTGAGCTACCTGACCCAGACCCGCGGGCTTGAACGTTCTTCCGCCCTCGCGGTGGTCATGATCGCCTCCGTGGTCATGTCCTTCTTCATCCCCTTCTGGGGCTATGTCGCCGACCGTATCGGCAAGGCCCGCGTGTTCGGCTTCTGCGCCCTGCTGCTCGGCATCCTCGGTTTCCCGGCCTTCTGGGTGTTCCATAACTATTCCGACAACTATCTTTATGTCTGCCTCGCTCTGGCCCTGCCGTTCGGTGTCGTGTACGCCGCCGTGTTCGGGACCATGTCGAGCCTCTTCTCCGACAGCTTCGACCCCTCCGTCCGCTATTCCGCCATTTCTTTCGTCTATCAGTTCTCGGGCATCTTCGCTGCGGGCCTGACGCCGATGGTGGCGACCATGCTCGTGGCTTGGAATGGCGGCGAGCCCTGGTATCTCTGCGCCTATCTGGGCTCCGCTGGCCTCATCAGCGCCGCCTGCACCCTGTGGATCCGGCATCTCAACAGAAAGGGCTTTCCTCCTGCTTTGCCTGTTGAGGGTGAAACCCCCGTTTCGGAACCGCTCATGGAAGGCGAATCCGCCTAGTAGGGCAGGGGAATGGGTATGGAATCGGGGAGGGAGATCCTTCTGAGGAAGGTCGTTCTCCTCCCCTCCCCGAACTCCACCCCTCCTCAAAGACGAGGGGGCGGCCAGCCGCTCCCCCCCTGACAAATAAAAAGGTACGCGGAGCAACGGTGATGCGGGAGATATGCCGCAGTGTCCGCCCTCCGCTTTCTCCCCAAGGGGAAGGCCCCGTCCGCAGTAGCGGGCCCGCCCCGGAGAATAAAGCCTTTGAGAAACCGCTTGCCGGACATTCTCAGGACACAAGAAAAGCCCCCGGGGATATTCCGGGGGCTTTTCTTGCTTCAGGGAAGATAAAAATCTGAAAGCCTTTTCCGAGTAGGGCACCGTTGAACAAAACGGACAGCACTCGAAAAAAATTTCTGAAAAAAGTTCTTTTCCTTTTTCCAGCAAATGGGACTCCTGCCGCGCAGCCTCCCCACCAGTCGAAGTTTTTGAGGGAGGGGGTACGGGGGAGGGCGCTTTTTGAAAAAAGCGCCCTCCCCCGATTCTTCTTCCTTTCCCCTATTCCTTCGCGGCGTCGGCGCGTGCGGCCTTGAGGGCTGCGTTCTGCTGGTTGCGGGCCTGCGTCAGGGCGCTGCGGCGCTGGCGGGCGGCTTCGCGCAGATCGGCAACGGCATCGGTCTCGTCGACGATTTCCCGGCCGAGCATCTCTTCAAGCACGTCTTCGAGGGATACGACGCCAGCCAGCCCGCCGTACTCGTCCAGCACGATGAAAAGATGGAGCCGCGATTCCAGAAATTCCAAAAGCAGCTTGTCCACCGTCTGGTTCTCAAGGACGAAACGGACGGGCTGCATGATATCGAACAGCGTCTTTTCCCCCTGCCCCTGAGAGACATAGCGCCCGATGTCCTTGCGGAGCACGATGCCGACGATGTCCTCGTTGTCGTCGCCGTAGACGGGGATGCGGCTGTAGTGCCAGATCTGGGGGTGGTTGTAGGCGTCCTTGACCGAAATGTCCTCCTGGAGGGAGAAAACCATCGTGCGCGGGGTCATGATCTCGCGCACATGCTTTACGTCCAGCGAGAGGATGTTCCTGATGGCGTTCTCTTCATATTGTTGGATGCGCCCGGTCTGGCGGGAGAGGCTGGTGATCGCCCGGATGTCGTCTTCGGTGGCGGAAGGGCCGCTCTGGGGCGAGGCCACGAGGCGCGTCAACATGCTTGAGAACCAGATGAACGGCTTGAAGATGAGGACCATAAGCCGGAGAGGGCGGGCCATGCCGCTGGCGACGCCGCAGGCGTGGGCCACGCCGAGCGTTTTGGGGAGGATTTCCCCGAGCGCGAGGATGAGGATGGTCAGCCCCGCCGCGAACAGCGCGGTATTGTCCGCACCGAGCACATTGGCGGCGACGGCGCCCGCTATGGCGGCCCCGGCGGTGTTCGCCACCGTATTGAGGGTGAGGACGGCGGCGATGGGCTGATCGATGCGGGAACGGAGCTGGTACAGCAGCTCGCCTGTGGCGGACCCTTGCTTGCGCAGGTTTTCGATATAGGTCCAGGGGACGGAATAGAGGGCCGCTTCGGTCATGGAGCAGATCGCGGAAATCAGCACCACAAGAAAGACGGTGAGCAGCAGAGTGATCATGATCGGGACCTTGCCGGGCCGTCGGCCCCGGCTGTTGAAAGGGATATGGAGTATGGGAGTGTAGCCTTGACGGTGGCGGAAGGCAATGCCCCTATTCGGCGGAAGGGCAGGGCTGCTGCCGGATACGGGGCGCGATGCCCTTTCTCCATTTTTTCCGGAAAGAGAAAAAACGGGGAAGTAGCCGAAAAGGACAAGAAAACCCTTGACGTCCTAGGCTTCTTTGTATAGATATGCGTTTCCCCACTTGATGTGGGTCATCCCTGTGCGGCAGGGAAGGGTGGATGCACTGTCCATCCTGCTATGTCGGCCATCAGGCCGACTTTGACATTTGCAGGCGTCACTGATTGCCGAAAGGATGTCAAGAGCCGTTAGAGCTGTGGGAATCCCTCACGAATCTCCAGCTGTAAAGGTCTTGTTAAGGGGCGAGAGCCCTTAGGTGACCCTGCGGGACTACCTGTCTTATTGGATGTTCATCCAATACAGGCCAGGCTGGCGAAACATGGGTTGACTTCATTATGGAAATGGAGAGCAGTCGGAGTGACGCCGGAATGGCCATCCCTCCTCGTCCCAATCTCCCGCGTACATAATTGAAGTCTGCACGTAACCAAAAGGTTCGTGGCGACCCACGTAGCTGCCGTCTGGTCTTTGCCAGGGTTGGCCGAAGCGTTCACGTACATACGCTTTGGAACCGGCCTTTTCGAAGGTCGGCTGCTGTGTGGAGGTTCGGTTCGTTTCGTTGCTCTTTATGAACGATACCGGACAATTGTTGCCAGATAACGGAGTAGACGCAATGACGACAGTGAGCAGTGATCGTATCCGCATCAAGCTCAAGGCTTACGATTACCGCATCCTTGACAAGGCTGTGGCGGAAATCGTCGATACGGCTCGGAATACGGGCGCGGGCGTGGCAGGGCCAATTCCTCTGCCCACCAATATCAATAAATTCACCGTGAACCGCTCTGTGCACGTGGACAAGAAGTCCCGTGAACAGTTTGAAATGCGGATCCACAAGCGGCTTATGGACATCCTGGAACCCACGCAGCAGACCGTGGACGCCCTCGGCAAGCTCAGCCTGCCTGCGGGTGTGGATGTGGAAATCAAGCTTTAGCGAGGAATGTCATGGCTGAGAAAATGGGAATTCTGGGTCGCAAGCTTGGCATGACCCGCATCTTCGCTGGAGACGGTTCTGCCGTGGCTGTGACGGTTGTTCAGGCTGGTCCTTGCCCTGTTACCCAGGTCAAGACCGCTGAAACGGACGGCTACAACGCTCTGCAGATCGCCTTCGAAGAAGCCAAGGAAAAGCATGTGACCAAGCCTATGAAGGGTCACTTTGCCAAAGCCGGAACGGCTCTTTACCGCAAGGTTCGCGAAATCCGCCTCGACGGTCCGGCCGCTTACGAAGTGGGCGCCGTGCTGACCGCGGACGTGTTCGCCGCCGGCGACAAGATTAAAGTAACTGGTACGAGCCTCGGTAAGGGGTACCAGGGCGTCATGCGCCGCTGGAACTTCAAGGGCTCCAAGGACACGCACGGTTGTGAAAAGGTGCATCGTTCCGGTGGTTCCATCGGTAACAACACCTTCCCCGGTCACGTGTTCAAGGGCAGGAAGATGGCGGGCCACTGGGGTGCCGAACAGGTAACCGTGCAGGGCCTTGAAATTGTGGACGTGCGGACGGAAGACAACGTCATCCTTATCCGCGGTTCCGTGCCCGGGCCCAAGAACGGTCTCGTTCTGGTGCGCAAGCAGTAGGTAGGGAGAGAAACAATGGCTGTCGTGAAAGTATACGATCAGGACAAGACGGAACAGGGCGAACTGACCCTGACTCCCGAAGTGTTCGAGGTCGCTGTGAGGCCGGAGATTCTCCACCTCGTGGTGCGGGCTCAGCTCGCTGCCAAACGGGCGGGCACTCACTCGACCAAGACCCGGGCGATGGTTTCCGGCGGCGGCGTGAAGCCGTGGCGCCAGAAGGGCACCGGCCGCGCTCGCGCCGGTTCCAACCGTTCCCCCGTGTGGCGTGGCGGCGCGATCCTTTTCGGACCCCAGCCCCGCAAATACGATTTTAAGGTGAACAAGAAGATCCGCAAGCTGGCCCTGCGCATGGCGCTCTCTTCGCGCCTCGCCGGTGACAACCTGCTCGTGGTCAAGGGCTTTGACCTGCCCGAAGCGAAGACCAAGGTGTTCGCCAAGATCGCAGGCAATCTGGGCCTTTCCAAGGCTCTCATCATCGCTCCCGAAGAATCGCGCAATCTTGTGCTTTCTTCCCGGAACCTGCCCGGCATCACCCTGACCACCCCGGATCAGCTCAGTGTGTATGAGATCCTGAAGCACAAGCAGCTCGTGCTTCTGGAAGGCGCCGTGGAACCCGTTGAAACGCGGCTGAAATAAGAGGTTGGCCATGGATCATACGCAGATTCTCTTGCGGCCCGTGGTGACCGAAAAAGCGACCTTCCTGCGCGATGGCGCGAATCAGGTTGCTTTCTTCGTCCACCCCGACGCCAACAAGATTGAGATCAAGAAGGCCGTGGAAACCGCCTTCAATGTGAAAGTGACTGACGTGAACGTGGTTACCCGTAAGCCCACGGAACGCGTGCGGAACCGCAAGGTGAGCCGCGTCCCCGGATGGCGCAAGGCCTATGTGACCCTCGCGTCCGGTGAAAAGATCGAGTTCTTTGAGGGAGTGTAAACATGGCTGTGCGCAAGCTGAAACCCACCTCGGCGGGCCGTCGCTTCCAGACGGTTTCCGACTTTGAGGAAATCACCAGAACCACGCCTGAGAAATCCCTTACGGAAGGTCTCACCAAAAAGGCTGGTCGTAACAACCATGGTCGTGTCACCAGCCGCCGTCGCGGCGGTGGCGTGAAGCGCCTGTATCGTATCATCGACTTCAAGCGCAACAAGCTCGATATCCCGGCCACTGTCGCCCATATCGAGTACGACCCGAACCGTACCGCCCGCATCGCGCTGCTGCACTATGCCGACGGTGAAAAACGCTATATCCTTGCACCCTTGGGCGTGAAGCAGGGCGACGTGATCGTGTCCGGCGAAAAGGCCGACATCAAGCCCGGCAACGCGCTTCCCATGGCCCGCATTCCTGTGGGTACGGTGCTGCACAATATCGAACTGAACCCCGGTCGCGGCGGTCAGTTCTGCCGCGCCGCTGGCACCTATGCCCAGCTCGTGGCCAAGGAAGGCAAGTACGCCCTGTTGCGTATGCCCTCCGGTGAAGTCCGCAAGGTGCTGGCTACCTGCCTCGCCACCATCGGCCAGGTCGGCAACATCCAGCACGAGAACATCTCCCTGGGCAAGGCTGGCCGTAATCGCTGGCTCGGTCGTCGTCCCAAGGTTCGCGGCGTGGCCATGAACCCGGTCGACCATCCGCTCGGCGGTGGTGAAGGCAGAAGCTCCGGCGGCCGTCACCCCGTTTCCCCGTGGGGTATGCCCACCAAGGGCTACAAGACCCGCGATAAGAAGAAGCCCTCGTCGCGTCTCATCGTTAAGCGCCGCGGCCAGAAGTAGGAGCTGTTATGCCCAGATCACTGAAAAAAGGTCCCTTCGTGGACGACCATCTGATGAAAAAGGTGGAAACGGCCGTCGAAACCAACGACCGCCGTGTGGTGAAGACCTGGTCGCGCCGGTCCACCGTCCTGCCCGAAATGGTGGGAATCACATTTGCCGTGCACAACGGCAAGAAGTTCCTGCCCGTTTTCGTCACCGAAAACATGGTGGGACACAAGCTTGGGGAATTCGCGCCGACGCGCACCTTCCACGGCCATGCCGCCGACAAGAAGACCAAGGCCAAGAAATAACGGGTGCCAATCATGGAATCGAAAGCTACTGCCAAATTCGTGCGCGTTTCTCCGCGCAAGACCAGGCTGGTCGCCCGCAACGTGAAGGGTATGCCTGTTGAGGCTGCCATGAACCTGCTGCGCTTCACGCCTAATAAGCCCGCCGGCGTCATTCTCGGTGTGGTCCGTTCGGCTCTCGCCAACGCGGAACACAACGCCAGCATGGACGTGGATGCTCTGGTCGTTAAGGAAATTCTGGTGAACGAAGGCCCTACCTGGAAGCGGTTCATGCCGCGCGCCCAGGGCCGCGCCACCAACATCCACAAGCGTACCAGTCACATTACCGTGATACTCGCAGAAGGGCAGGAATAAGTCATGGGTCAGAAAGTTCATCCGTACGGATTCCGGCTTGGGTATAACAAGAACTGGCAGTCCCGCTGGTTCAGCAAGAAAGACTACCCTGCCTTTGTGTATGAAGACCACGAAGTCCGCAAGTATGTGAAGAAGCTCCTCTACAGCGCCGGTATCTCCAAGATCGAGATCGAACGCGCCGGGGGCAAGATCCGCCTCATCCTTTCCACCGCCCGCCCCGGTATCGTCATTGGCCGCAAGGGCGTGGAAATTGAAAAGCTTCGCAACGACTTGCGTGCCAAGTTCGGACGCGAGTTCTCTCTTGAAGTGAACGAAATCCGCCGTCCTGAAGTGGATTCCCAGCTGGTGGCCGAAAACATCGCTCAGCAGCTTGAACGCCGCGTCGCGTTCCGTCGCGCCATGAAGCGCACGGTGACGATGGCCCGCAAGTTCGGTGCCGAAGGCATCAAGGTGACCTGCTCCGGTCGTCTCGCCGGTGCGGAAATCGCCCGCACCGAATGGTACCGCGACGGTCGCGTGCCGTTGCAGACCCTGCGTGCCGACATCGATTACGGCTTCGCCGAAGCGCGTACCACGTACGGCATCATCGGCGTCAAGGCGTGGATCTACAAAGGTGAAATCCTTGACAAAGAGGTTGAAAGGTAATGCTCGCTCCCAAAAGAGTTAAATTCCGCAAGTGGCAGAAAGGCCGCCTGCGTGGTCCCGCTCTCCGCGGTGCCACCATCGCCTTCGGCGATATCGGTTTGAAGACTGTGGAGCACGGAAAGCTGACCAACCAGCAGATTGAAGCCGCCCGTATCGCCATGATGCGCCACATCAAGCGCGGCGGGAAAGTGTGGATCCGCGTGTTCCCCGACCATCCGGTCACCGCGAAGCCTCTCGAAACCCGTCAGGGTTCCGGTAAGGGCGCCCCGGTGGGTTGGTGCGCTCCGGTCAAGCCCGGCCGCATCCTGTACGAAATCAAGGGCGTCAGCCTCGAGCTGGCCAAGGAAGCCCTCACCCGCGCCGCGCACAAGCTGCCGGTCAAGACAGTGATTGTGGTGAGAGAGGGTCTGTAGTATGAAAGCAAAAGAACTGAAAGAACTCGGCGTGGAAGAGCTCAAGGCCAAACTCGCCGAACAGCGGCAGGAACTTTTTAATCTGCGCTTCCAACATACGACCGCCCAGCTGGAAAAGACTTCGTCCATTCCCGCCGCCCGGAAGAACATCGCGCGGATTCTGACCGTCCTGAAGGAAAAGGAATAGCACCATGTCTCAAGCCATGGAAAACCGCAAGGGCCGCATGCTTATCGGTACCGTGGTCAGCGACAAGAACGACAAGACCATCGTCGTTCGCGTTGAGACCCTGGTGAAGCATCCGCTCCTGAAGAAGTTCGTGCGTCGCCGCAAGAAGTTTACCGCTCATGATCCCATGAACGAATGCGGCATCGGTGATAAAGTGAAAATCGTGGAATTCCGTCCCATGAGCCGCAACAAGCGCTGGCACCTGGTGACTATCCTCGAAAAGGCCGTGTAGGAGTTACGTCATGATCCAGGTTGAATCCACGCTTCAGGTTGCCGATAACTCCGGCGCCAAGAAAGTGGCCTGCATCAAGGTGCTGGGCGGCTCTCATCGGCGTTACGCCACCGTGGGCGATATCATCATGGTTGCCGTCAAGGAAGCCATCCCCCACAGCAAGGTGAAGAAGGGCGACGTGATGCAGGCCGTAATCGTGCGCACCGCGAAAGAAGTGCGCCGCGTTGACGGTTCCTACATCAAGTTTGACTCCAATGCCGCCGTGCTGCTTTCCAAGCAGGGCGAACCCGTGGGTACCCGTATCTTCGGACCCGTGGCCCGTGAACTGCGTGCCAAGAACTTCATGAAGATCGTGTCCCTCGCGCCTGAGGTTCTGTAGGAGTCATTGTCATGAAACAGTTTCGTATCCGCAAGGATGACAAAGTAATGGTCATCGCTGGCAAGGATCAGGGCAAGATCGGCAAGGTCTTGAAGGTCCTTCACAAGCATGACTCTGTTGTGGTGGAAAAGGTCAATGTGGCCAAGCGCCACGTGAAGCCCAACCCCTATCGGCGCGAGCCCGGCGGGATCGTGGATAAGGAAATGCCCATCCACGTCTCCAACCTCATGGTCGTGTGCCCCGCCTGCGCCGCTCCCACCCGCGTGGGCTACCGCTACGCGGAGGACGGCAAGAAAATCCGCTTCTGCAAGAAGTGCAACGAAACGCTGTAGGTGAACCACCATGACCCGTCTTGAAAACGTTTACCGCGAGAAAGTGGTCCCGGTATTGCAGAAGGAGTTTGCGTACAGCTCTCCCATGCAGATTCCCGGGATTGTCAAAATTTCGCTGAACATCGGCCTCGGTTCTGCCAGCCAGAACAACAAGCTGATGGAAGAGGCCATGAACGAACTGTCCGTCATTGCCGGACAGAAGGCCGTGATGACCCGCGCCAAGAAGTCCATCGCCGCGTTCAAGCTGCGTGAAGGCATGCCCATCGGTTGCCGCGTGACGCTCCGCAAGGAACGCATGTGGGACTTCCTGGACAAGCTCATGAACTTCGCTCTGCCCCGCGTGCGCGACTTCCGCGGCATCCCGGATCGTGGCTTCGACGGCCGTGGCAACTTCACCCTCGGGATCAAGGAACATGCGATCTTCCCTGAAATGGAAGCCGACCGCATCGAAAACCCGAAGGGCATGAATATTACCATCGTGACCACCGCCACCACGGACAAGGAAGGCAAGTTCCTGCTCGAGCAGCTGGGCATGCCTTTCAGAAAGTAAGGAGTTAGGATAGTGTCGCGTACTTCTCTTGAAGTAAAGGCCGCCCGGAAACCCAAGTTTTCCAGCCGCGCCTACAACCGCTGCCCCATCTGCGGCAGACCCCACGCTTACATGCGTAAGTTTGGACTGTGCCGTATCTGCTTCCGCAATATGGCCCTCCGCGGGGATCTTCCCGGCGTTCGCAAGTCCAGCTGGTAACCGTGAAAGGGTATAAGGAGACCATTCGATGATGACTGATCCTATTGCAGATATGCTGACGCGTATCCGCAACGCGCACTTGGCCCTGCACAAGGAAGTGAGTGTGCCGAGCTCGAAGATGAAGGAAGCCATTGCTGCCATCCTCAAGCAGGAAGGGTACGTCGATGACGTAACCGTGGAAGACCGCAACATCAACATCCAGTTGAAGTACTTCAAGGGCAAACCCGCCATTGAAGGTCTGAAGCGGATGAGCAAGCCCGGCCGCCGGGTGTATGTGGGCGCCCACGAAATCCCCCGCGTGCAGAACGGCCTCGGCATCTGCATCCTGTCCACTTCGCACGGGGTGCTCGCTGGCGACAAGGCTCACCAGATGAAGGTGGGCGGCGAACTTTTGTGTGAAATCTGGTAGGCGGGTGTAGCATGTCGAGAATCGGAAAACTGCCCATCGCCATTCCCTCCGGTGTCGAGGTGAAGGTTGGGGCTGATGTCGTTGAAGTGAAGGGAGCGAAGGCTGCGCTTACCACCCCGGTGTGCGACCTTCTTTCCTATGAAGTGGCCGACGGCCACATCACGCTGACCCGCAAGGCCGAGACGCGCGAATCCCGCGCTCAGCACGGCCTGCGCCGCACCCTCCTTGCCAACTGCATCGAGGGCGTGACCAAAGGGTTCTCCAAGACCCTCGAAGTCATCGGCGTCGGTTACCGTGTTGCTGTGAAAGGTAATGTGATAGAACTTCAGGTGGGCTTCTCCCACCCTGTTCTCGTGGAACTGCCTGCTGGACTGTCCGCGAAGGTCGAAGGTCAGAAGCTCACCATCATGGGCGCTGACAAGGTCCTCGTGGGCGAAATGGCCGCTCGCATTCGCCGCATCCGCAAGCCTGAACCCTATAAGGGCAAGGGCATCAAGTACGAAACCGAAACCATCCTGCGCAAGGCCGGTAAGTCCGGCGGCAAGGGTAAATAATCGGGGCGCGCTATGAGCACTATGACCAAGAATGAAGCCAGACAGCGCAGAAAGATCCGCATCCGCAAAAAGATTTCCGGTACGGCCGAACGGCCTCGCCTGGTGATCTTCCGCTCCAACCTGCACATGTATGCGCAGGTCGTGGACGACCTCACCGGCGCCACGCTTGCCGCCACCTCCACCCTGGTTCTCTCCAAGGGCGGGGAAAAGGTCAGCTGCAACAAGGCTGGCGCTGAAGCGGTAGGTAAGGAAATTGCCCGTCTGGCCAAGGAGAAGAGCATCGAAAAGGTGGTCTTCGACCGTAACGGATATCTCTACCACGGCAAGATCAAGGCCGTGGCCGATGGCGCCCGCGAAGGCGGCCTCGAGTTCTAACCCGGAGAGGATAGCACTGTCATGGAACAGAATGAACTGGGTTTCATCGAGAAGATCGTCTCCCTGAACCGGGTTGCCAAAGTCGTGAAAGGCGGTCGTCGCTTCAGCTTCAGCGCCCTGATGGTCGTTGGCGATGGTAACGGGAACGTAGGATTCGGCCTCGGCAAGGCTCAGGAAGTCCCTGAAGCCCTGCGCAAGGCCACTGAACACGCTCGCAAGAACATGGTGAAGGTGCCCCTGATCGAAGGGACCCTTCCCTATGAAATCCTTGGCGAGTTCGGCGCTGGTCGCGTCATGCTCAAGCCCGCCTCCCGCGGTACCGGCATCATCGCCGGTGGCGCCGTGCGTGCTGTCATGGAAGCGGCCGGGGTGAACGATGTGCTTGCGAAGGCCATCGGGACCAACAACCCCCACAACGTGCTGCGGGCCACCATGGCCGGCCTCGCTGCCCTGCGCAGCGCGGACGCCGTGAGCGAAATCCGCGGCATGAAACTGGAAGCCCCCAGGAAGTAAGCGCCATGTCTGAAATTACGATCAAACTCGCTAAGAGCCGTATCGGCTGCACGCCCAACCAGAAGAAGACTCTGGACGCGCTCGGGCTGCGCCGCCGCGAAATGGTTAAGACCTTCCCGGATAACCCTGCCGTCCGCGGCATGATCGCCAAGGTGTCCCACCTGGTTGTTGAGGTTACCAAAGCATGAATCTGAACGAACTCTATCCCTTCGCGGAAGATCGCAAGTCCCGCAAGCGCGTGGGCCGTGGTTCCGGTTCCGGCTTGGGATGTACGTCCGGCAAGGGTAACAAGGGTCAGAACGCCCGCGCTGGCGGCGGTGTCCGCCCCGGCTTTGAAGGCGGCCAGATGCCCCTTCAGCGCCGTCTGCCCAAGCGTGGTTTCAAGAACTATCTCTTCAAGGTCGAATACGAAGTGATCAATATCGCTCGCCTCGTGGCCGCCTTTGAAGGCAAGAGCGAAATCTCCCTTGATGACATCTACGATCGCGGCCTCTGCCCCTTCGGCGCTCCGGTGAAAATCCTGGGCGAAGGGGAACTCTCCGCCGCCATCAAGGTGGAAGCGCATAAGTTCAGCCAGTCCGCTGCGGATAAGATCCGCGCCGCTGGCGGTGAAGTCAAAGAACTGGAAGTGGAAGGGTAGGTGACTCGTGGCTCTTGGTGGTGCGGATAACCTTGCCCGTTCGCCTGAACTGCGTACAAAGCTGCTCTGGACGCTGGGCCTTCTCTGCGCGTACCGGATCGGGGTGCATATCCCGGTTCCGGGCGTCGACGGGGGGGCCCTCGCCCACTTCTTTGAAAGCGTGGCAGGCACCCTGTTTGGTCTGTTCGACATGTTTTCCGGCGGCGGCCTGCGGAACGTTTCCGTGTTCGCCCTCGGTATCATGCCGTACATTTCGGCCTCAATCATCCTTCAACTCCTGCAGGTGGTCAGCCCCGAGCTGAAGCGCATGGCCAAGGAAGAGGGTGCGGCAGGTCGCCGTAAAATCACCCAGTACACGCGCTACAGCACGGTTCTTATCACCATCATTCAAGGCTTCGGCATCGCCGTGGGCCTTGAAACCATGTACAGCCCCGGCGGCGTTCCCGTCGTCCTCGAACCGGGCTGGACCTTCCGCATCATGACCATGCTGACCCTGACCGCTGGTACCGTGCTCATCATGTGGCTCGGCGAACAGATTACGGAAAAGGGTATAGGCAACGGTATTTCCCTGATTATCTTTTCAGGTATCGTTGTGGGCATTCCCGGTGCTCTGGTGAAGTCCTTCCAGCTCATCAAGCTGGGCGACATGAGCCTGTTCATCGCTCTTGCCCTCGTGATTTTGATGGTTGCGGTGCTCATTGGCGTCGTCTTCATGGAACGTGCCCAGCGGCGCATTCCCATCCAGTACGCCAAGCGCCAGGTTGGGCGGAAGATGTATGGCGGCCAGTCCACGCACTTGCCGCTGCGCGTGAATACGGCCGGGGTTATCCCGCCCATTTTCGCGTCGAGCTTGTTGCTGTTCCCGGCCACGATGGCGAACTTCGACATCGCGGATTGGCTGAAAACGGCGGCTTCGTGGTTTACGCCTTCTTCCATTCTGTATAATGTGATCTTCATCGCCCTGATTTTCTTCTTCTGCTTCTTCTATACGGCCATCATCTTCGATCCGAAGGATGTGGCCGAGAACCTGAAGAAGGCTGGCGGCTTCATCCCCGGCATTCGCCCCGGTGAAAAGACGCAGGAATATCTGGACGCTGTCCTTTCTCGCCTGACCCTTTGGGGTGGCGTGTATATCTCGGTTATTTCAGTGCTTCCCATGCTCCTCATTGCGGAGTTCAACGTGCCGTTCTATTTCGGCGGTACGAGTATCCTCATCCTTGTGGGTGTCGCAATGGACTTCATGTCGCAGATCGAGTCCCATCTCATCTCGCGCCAGTATGAAGGGCTGATGGGCAAGACCCGGATTAAGGGGCGGAGCTGATCGTGAAGAAGTACCGCGGCGTTTTCCTCAAAAATGAGAGGGAAATAGGCCTTCTGCGCGAAGCGAATAGAATGGTCGCGATGATTTTGGACGAGTTGGGCAGGCAGGTTCGCCCCGGCCTCCCGACCATGCACTTCGAAGAGATCGTCCAGAACATGTGTCGCGAATTCAAGGTGAAGCCCGCGTTTCAGGGCATGTACGGTTTTCCGTACGGCCTGTGTTGCTCGGTGAATGAAGTCATCGTGCACGGGTTCCCTTCCGAAGACGTCATCCTCAAAGAAGGCGACATTGTCAGCTTTGACGTGGGGACCGTATATGAAGGGTTCTATGGGGACGCGGCCCGTACCTTCGCCGTGGGGGATGTTTCCCCCGAGGCGGCCCGCTTGCTGCGGGTGACGGAAGAAAGTCTCGCCCTGGCTGTGGCCGAAGCGAGATCCGGTAATGAACTCAACGACATCGCTGGCGCTGTGCAAAAACACGCCGAAGGTGCCGGGTTCCATGTGGTAAGACGGTTTGTTGGGCACGGCATCGGTTCGACGTTGCACGAAAAACCCGAAGTTCCCAACTACGTTGTGACCACGAAACCGGCGTTGCCGCTCAAGACCGGCATGGTGCTGTGTATTGAGCCCATGATCACGGTGGGAACACCGGAAGTGGAGATTCTGGACGACAAGTGGTCGGCGGTGACCCGAGACAGGAGTCTCGCCGCCCATTTTGAGCATTGTGTGGCTATCCTTCCGGGTGGACCCCAGATACTGGACCTTCCTTGAAGAAAACCATGTCGTGCATTGACAGCATGTAAAAAAAGAGCTAAGGCTTCCTGTTCCGGCAGTATTTTTGTGCTGCCGAGGAAACCTGTGGAGAGACTTGTCATGAAAGTCAGGCCATCCGTAAAAAAGATTTGCCCGAAGTGCAAAGTCATCCGGCGTAAGGGCGTACTCAGGGTTATCTGCGAAAATCCCCGGCACAAGCAGCGCCAGGGCTAGCCTTCAGGAGAAAGACTGTGGCCAGAATAGCTGGTGTTGACCTGCCCAGAGGCAAGCGCGCGGACATCGCGTTGACTTACATCTACGGCATCGGCCGTGTAACGGCCTTGAAAATTCTTGACGCTTCGGGCGTCAACTGGACTCGCGGCATCGATGATCTCACCGCTGAAGAACTGAACGAAGTCCGTAAGGAACTCGAACAGAGCTACAAGGTGGAAGGCGACCTGCGCCGCGAAATTTCTATGAACATCAAGCGTCTCATGGACATCGGTTGCTACCGTGGCCTGCGCCACCGCAAGGGCCTGCCCGTTCATGGACAGCGTACCCACACCAACGCCCGTACCCGTAAGGGTCCCCGCCGTGGTGCTGTAGGTAAGAAGAAGTAAAGGAACCTTCCGGCATGACCAGCTTCCGTTTCGGCGGACTGATTGTGCGAAACGTTCACTGATACGACCGGATACGCCCGGTTACGGAAGCAAATCATGGCTAGACCAAAACGCGTTGCCAAGAAAAGAGAAAAGAAGAACGTGCCCCTTGGTGTGGCTCACATCCAGGCCTCGTTCAATAATACTATCATCACTTTTACCGATACTCGCGGAAACACCGTGAGCTGGGCGAGTGCCGGACAGAGCGGGTTCAAGGGTTCCCGTAAGTCCACGCCCTTTGCCGCGCAGGTTGCTGCCGAACAGGCCGCCCGCAAGGCTCAGGACAACGGCATGCGCACTGTGGGTATCTACGTGAAGGGACCGGGTTCCGGTCGTGAAGCCGCCATGCGCGCGATCAACGCCGCCGGTTTCAAGGTTGCCTTCATTCGTGACGTTACCCCCATTCCCCACAACGGCTGCCGCCCGCCGAAACGGCGTCGCGTCTAGTCGCGCTCACAGGAGGACACCGCCTTGGCCAAATATAATGATGCCAAATGTCGTTTGTGCCGTCGTGAAGGCACGAAGCTCTTGTTGAAGGGCGACCGTTGCTTCACCGACAAGTGCGCCTTTGACCGCCGCCCCTACGCGCCCGGTCAGCATGGCCGCGCCCGTAAAAAACTGAGCGACTACGCCGTCCAGCTGCGTGAAAAGCAGAAGGTGCGTCGCGTTTATGGCGTTCTGGAAAAGCAGTTCCACGGTTACTTCGTCCACGCCGATATGGCGAAGGGCGTGACCGGCGCGAATCTGCTCGCTTTCCTCGAACGCCGTCTGGACAACGTCGTGTACCGCCTCGGCTTCGCCAACTCCCGGACTCAGGCCCGTCAGTTGGTCCGCCACGGCGTCTTTACGCTGAACGGTCATAAGGTCACCATCCCTTCTCTTCAGGTGAAGGTTGGCGACAGCGTTGAAGTTCCCGAAAAGAGCAGAACCATCCCTGTTCTCGCCGAAGCTCAGGAAGCCGTGGCCCGTCGTGGCTGCCCCTCCTGGCTGGAAGTGGACGCTCCCAACTTCAAGGGTATTGTGAAAGCACTGCCGCAGCGCGACGACATTCAGTTCCCCATCAACGAGCACCTCATCGTCGAGCTCTACTCCAAATAAGCGGGGGCTTACATGCTCTTCAGACAAGGCAACAGGCTTATCAATTCACGCAACTGGGCCAAACTCGTTCGGCCGGAACAGATTGTGTGCGACAGCGATCCCAACGATACCATGTACGGGAAGTTCACCTACGAACCTCTCGAACGCGGGTATGGGGTCACCATCGGCAATGCCTTGCGTCGGGTACTGCTTTCGTCCCTTCAGGGCGCAGCCTTCGTGGCTGTGAAGATCTCCGGCGTGCAGCATGAGTTTACCACCATCCCCGGAGTGCTGGAAGATATTACGGATGTTATCCTGAATATCAAACAGGTTCGCTTGGGTATGACGACTGACGAGCCCCAGCATCTGACGCTTTCCGTGTCGAAGAAAGGCCCGGTGACAGCCGCGGATATCATGACCAACGCCAATGTGGAAGTCTTGAACCCGGAACTGCACATCGCGACCCTCACCGAAGACATGGAGCTCAGCATGGAGTTCGAGGTGCGCATGGGCAAGGGCTATGTGCCCGCTGATATGCACGAAGGTCTTCCGGACACGATCGGGCTTATCAAGCTGGACGCAAGCTTCTCTCCCGTGCGTAAGGTGGCGTATACCGTGGAACAGGCCCGCGTGGGCCAGATGACCAACTACGACAAGCTGATTCTTGAAGTGTGGACCGACGGTTCCGTTCTTCCCGAAGACGCTATTGCGTATAGCGCCAAGATTATTAAGGATCAGATTTCGGTCTTCATCAGCTTTGATGAACGCATCTCCGGCGAAAGCGGAGGGGAAGGCGGCGGCAGCGCCGACATCAACGATAACCTCTTCAAGGGGATCGATGAGCTGGAGCTGTCCGTGCGGGCGACCAACTGTCTGCGCAGCGCCAATATCGCCACTGTCGGCGAGCTGGTGCAGCGGCCCGAAGCCGAAATGCTGAAGACGAAGAACTTTGGGAAGAAGTCCCTTGACGAAATCAAGGCCGTGCTCGAAAGCATGGGACTCGATTTCGGCATGAAGATCGACAACTTCGAGAAGAAATATCAGGAATGGAAGAGGAAACAACACCATGAGGCATAGCAATTCCGGCAAAAAGCTCGGCAGAACGCCTTCGCATCGCAAGGCTCTGTTCCGCAACATGGCTTCCGCGATGATCACTTACGGCAAGATCCGCACGACGGAAGTGAAGGCCAAAGAACTGCGCCGGGTGGTGGAACCTCTGATCACCTTGGCCCTTCGCAACGATCTGCACTCCCGCCGTCTGGCCTATGAAACCTTGAACGACCACAAGCTCGTGCAGCGTCTTTTCGACGTGGTCGCTCCCCTGTTCGCCGGCGTCCCCGGCGGCTACACCCGGATCACCAAGATGGCGCTTCCCCGTAAGGGCGACTGCGCTCCCATGGCGATCCTTGAATTCACCCGCCAGCCTGAAGCTGCGGCTGAAAAGAACTAAGTCCGGCTCACACCCGGCCCGCTTCGGCGGAATGATTGACTGATTCCTCCTGTACGCAGGTGAGGATATGAAAGGTCGTCTGAAATTCAGGCGGCCTTTCGTGGTTTTGGCTAAAAAGAAAACTGGGGGAGAAAACTTTCTGAAGAAAGTTTTCTCCCCCAGACCCCTTCTTTCAAAGACTTTCGACGTTATCGAATCCCTCTTCATAGCTTTTCTTATTTTGACAGCATCCGGCTCTCCGCCGGATTTTTTTGTGGGCAAAGAAATGCTGATTATTCGCCCGGTTTTTGAGGATAGAGGCTTTTACGCCGTTTCAATCCCAGACAAAAAGGCAAGACCCATCATTCAGCTGGGGCTGCCATTTCGAGAAAACTGCAAACAGGGATTCGATAAGGGGGAAAGTCTTGGAAGGGAGGGGGGAGGGGAGAGGGAAACTTTCTCCAGAAAGTTTCCCTCTCCCCTCCCCCACATTTATTGCTCTAGAGTCCCTTTTCCTTCATCCACATGATGAGGTCGGCGACGCGGTTGGAGTAGCCCCATTCGTTGTCGTACCACGAGACAATCTTGGCGAGCTTTCCGTCCTGCACGGTGGTGTACTCGGCTTCGACGATGGAAGAGTGCGGGTTGCCCTTGAAATCCATCGAGACGAGCTGGGCGTCGCTGTAGGCGAGGATGCCCTTCAGTTCGCCCTCGGCAGCTTCCTTGAGTGCGGCGCGCATCGTGTCGGTGTCGGTGTCCTTGTTCAGGATGGCGGTGAAGTCCACCACGGAGACGGTCGGGGTGGGCACGCGCAGGGACCAGCCGGTGAACTTCCCCTTGAGCGAGGGGATAACCTTGGCCACGGCCTGCGCCGCACCGGTGGAGGTGGGGATGATGTTGCAGGCGGCGGCACGCGCCCGGCGCAGGTCCTTGTGAGGCAGATCGAGGATGCGCTGGTCGTTGGTGTAGGCGTGCACGGTGGTCATCGCACCGGAAACGATCCCGAAGAGGCGTTCCACGACGAGGGCTACCGGAGCGAGGCAGTTCGTGGTGCACGAGGCGTTGGAAACGACATGGTGCTTGGCCGGATCGTAGTCGTTGTGGTTTACGCCCATGACGATGGTGAGATCCTCTTCCTTCGCCGGGGCGGTGATGATGACTTTCTTGGCGCCGTTCTCGATGTGGACATGGGCTTGTTTGGCGGAGCGGAAAATACCTGTGGATTCGACCACCACGTCGACGCCATAGGCTCCCCAGGTAAGGAGCTTTGGATCGCGTTCCGCGAAGCAATGGATCTTCCAGTCGCCTACGGTGGCATTGTCGCCTTCCACCACGGCGTCAAGATTGGCACGGCCGTAGTTCGTATCGTATTCGAGCAGATGGAAGTTGGTTTCCGCATCGAAGAGGTCGTTAATGGCGACGACTTCCACTTTATCCTGATATTTGGCGTGCAGAGCGCGGAAGACCTGCCTGCCGATACGGCCGAAACCGTTGATGCCGACTCTTACTTTTTGCATGTGGAATCCTTTAGTCTTCAAAGACCTGATAGTTGTAGGACGTCAGCAACTCGTAGTTGAGGCGGGTCGCTTCGTGCATACGGGCGTTTTCAATGGCTATGGCGGAAATGTTCGCTACGCCGAGCATGAAATCGCATTCGTCCGGGGTGAAATCGCGCTCTTCGCTGGAATAGACGCGCAGAATGCCGATGGCTTTGCCGTTCACCATCAGCGGGGCGGACAGGACGGAAACGAGCCCTTCGGCCTTGGCGCTCTCGGGGTACTGGAACCGGCCGTCGCTACACGCATCGCGCAGGTGGATGAGTTTGCCCTTGAGGACTTCGCCGTCCAGCCCGCTCTTGGCCACTTCGACGGGGCCTTTGCGCATGTAACCGGAAGAGAGGCCCCACGCCGCGCTGGCGAGCAGAAGCTTTCCCGTACGGTCAAGCAGGCGAAGCGTGCTTGCCTTGCAGTTCATGGCTTTGGCAGTCTGTTCCGTGATCTTGTGCAGCACCACAGTGGGTTCCAAGCTGGAATTGATCACCGTCGCCACTTCCAGCAGAGCACGAAAATAATCATGACCTGTCATTGCGTTTCTCCTTTGCCGCCGCCCGCCATGCCGGGCATGGCCGCGACGCGTTACGGAATTACGGGGAGACGCGCTCCGCAGGCGTTTGCGGAACGGCGGTCCGCCGTGTAAATGTCTCGAAAAACGTTCCGCCGGGCCGTTTTTCACGCCACCGGGGGATGGGAAATCTCTTCCGCTCTGGGCTAACTCTTTGCGTAGGCGGCAAGTACCGCGTCAATGAGGTGACCGCGCACGGCGGTGCGATCGAGGTGGTTGACCGCCGCGATGGTCACGCCCGCCGGTGAGCACACCTGTTCGCGCAGGATGGCGGGATGGCTCCCCGGCAGTGCCGCCAGCTTGGCGGAGCCGAGGACCAGCTGCGTCACCAGCTCAAGCGCCTCCTGACGGGTAAAGCCCATGGTGACGCCCGCCTCGGCGAGGGCGTCCATGAAATGGAAGACATAGGCCGGGCCGCAGCCCACCAGCGCCATAAACGCGTTGAACTTCTTTTCCGGCAGCACGATGGTGGAGCCGAGCAACCCGAACAGGTCCAGAATCATGGCGAACACGTCTTTGGGCAGCGCCGGATCCTCCTGGATGCCGAACACGCCTGCGCCCACGAGGGCGGGGGTATTCGGCATGACGCGCACCACATGGCAGCGGCCCTGTACCGCGTCGCGCAGATCGTGCAGCGTAACCCCGGCGGCGATGGAAATGACGACGGTTTCCGGCTTCAGGGAGGGCAGGGCTTCGGCGAGCACGCCGCCGACGAGGTAGGGCTTCACCCCGATGACGAGGATGTCGCAGCGGGCGGCGATGCCGGGGATATCCGGTACGGCGGTTACGCCCTTGGCACAGAGGGGCTCAAGACGCTGAGGCGTGCGGTTGTAGCCATAGAGTTCCAGACCGGGAACCTCGGCGAGCCCGCCGAGGATGGCCCCGCCCATGTTGCCGCAGCCGATGCAGCCGATACGCTTGCTGCTGAGGGATGCCGGTGTGTCCATGATCTTCCTTTTCTGAAAATGTCGCGTGCGGAACAGGTCCGGCACAGGGAAATGAAGAGGCCGCTTTCCTCCGCCGTCGTGCGGGAAAGCTTTGCAGCCGCACCCAAAGAGGATCGAGATCCTCAGGAGGCTTGCTACGGCTAATGCTCGATAGGCGACGTGGGATCGTCCTGCCGTTCGGAGGGGATGTCTTCCGAGGCAAACGCCTCTTCTTCGACGGGCTGGAGGCGCAGGGGAACCAGGCGGATGTCCTTGTCCCGTTCCTGCGACCACCGCTTGAGCGCCGCGAGAACGTGCGGGGCAGGGGTGGCTATGACCACGGCGTGCCCTTTGGCCCGCGCCGTTTCTTCCGCCTTTTTCAGGTCGGCGAGCACGGCGCCTTCGGTTTTTGGGCCATCATTCAGCGTGAGTGCCCTGCGCCACGCCGGAAGGCCGCGCCTTCGCGCCTCCGCGTATAAAATTGACTCCTGATGGGTCACGTCGTCAAGCACATATAGCCCGGAACGTGCGAGAATTTCACAGAAACGTTGTGTCGCCTCCGTATCCGTGGTCAGCCGGGAGCCCATAAAGTTGCTCGCGCCCGTGGCGTAGGGCACATGGCCGAGGGCGTCGTCCATCAGGATCCGTATGTCTTCCTCGGACATCTTCGTGGTGATTTCGCCGGGGCCCGCCTTGACGAAGGGCGATTGCATCGTCTCCATCGGCATGTCCACAAGGACCTCCTGCCCGGCCTCGTGCGCGGCCGTCGCCGTCGCCGCCGCGTCCTTGGCAAAGGGCAATACGGAAAACGTGATCGGCTGCTTCAGGGCCAGCAGCGAGGCCGTTACGGCCTTGTCGCCGCCCAATTCATTCATGACGATGGTCAGGCGCGGGGCTTTGTCCGTGGGCGGCAGGATGGGGAAGGCATCGGTCGTGGCTTCAAACCAGATTTCGTGCGTCAGTACGCCCTTGGTCGCCAGCGTGAGCTTGCCCGGCGATTCGGTGAGCACGGCGCGGTCGGCCCATGTGTCGAGGCTTTCGGCCAGCGCGTTGAGGAAGCGGAATACCGGTTCGGGGGGGCCTTTCACATCGCCCGTTTCGGCGGACGGCGCATTCCCGTTTTCGTTCCGAGGCGCTTGCTGGGCCGGATCCTGGACAACCGGAGGCAGATAGATGCGCATCCGCTGGAGGTGGTAGATATCCTTGCCTTGCGTGCGGTAGTCGGACGTCAGGAGGAGGATGCGCCCCTTGTCGAGCTTGAGCCGCAATACGGTCTGGAGCAGGGCGAAGTCGATCTGGCGGGCAGCGTCGGTTAGGGTTCCCGAACCCTCCTGATAGGGCAGAGTATTCTGCCGGATGGCGTCCTTCATCTGATTGCCCAGATGGCTGCCCGGCGGGAGGACGGATTCGAGGGAGACTTCGGTAACCAGGGCCGGTTTGGGGAACAGGGCCTCCACGGCCTGTCCCGCTTTCTCGGTGACCAGACGGGACGTCGCCGCCGTCGTCTCAATGGTCATGAACGCGGTCCGCTGTACGTTGCGCGCCGTGTAACTGGCGGCTTCCCACACCGCATACGCGATGAGGAACAGGATGGCCGCCAGCAAGGTGGCCAGAACCGATCCCTTGAACGTCCTGGCTGTGTATGGATACGGATCAGGCAGGTGCACGCCACGAGCGGCCAGCCGTTTCCGCAGTGCGGGAAACCACTCCATGAAACTCCAATGGCATCGGCAGGGAACTGCCGTTGTACATACGGACAGGAGGGATCGCGGGAAAACCGGCGATGCCCTCCTGCCGAGGATTGCTGTTAGTGGATGGTACGGATCTTGGGAAGGCTCTTCACGAACTGGAGGCTCATGCGGAGCTGGTTGTCACGCTCAAGGAACTCCTTCGCGTCGGGCAGCGGTTGGTTCGCCGCCGGAGCGGGCGTTTCCACCTTCTTGCCGGACGCCTTGCCCTTGTCGCCGTCGGTCTTTTCAAGATGCTTGTTCAGATCCTTCTCACGGATCATGCGCAGGGAGCTGAGCGGCGCGGGCTTTTCCTTCGGCGCTTCGAAAGGCACTTCCAGATCGGGCATGATGCCTTCGGCCTGGATGGAGCGGCCGGACGGCGTGTAATAGAGCGCCACGGTCAGCTTGAGGCCCGAGCCGTCGGACAGCGGGATGATGTTCTGCACAGACCCCTTGCCGAAGGTGCGTTCGCCAACGAGCAGGGCGCGCTTCTGGTCGCCGAGCGCTCCGGCCACGATTTCCGAGGCCGAGGCCGAACCGCCGTTTACGAGTACGACGAGGGGGGTGTCGATGATGTCGGTATCTTGCGGCTTGGCGACGAATTCGCGGGCGGTTTCTTCCTGGCGGCCGCGCATGGAGACGATGACGCCCTTGTTCAGGAACGCGTCGGAGACGCTGACGGCCTGATCCAGCAGCCCGCCGGGGTTGTTGCGCAGGTCGAGGATGATGCCCTTGATGGGGCCCTTGCGCTTGGCGTCGGACAAGGCGTCGAGCAGCTCCTGCGTGGTGCGTTCGCTGAAGCGGGTGAGGCGGACCCAGTAGTAGCCGGGCTCGAGTTCGCGGGACTTCACGCTGATGAGCGGGATGGCGTCGCGCTTGATGCGCAGGTCCACGGGCTCCTTGGAGTCGCGGTGCAGGATGGTCAGCACCACTTCGGAGCCCTTGGGGCCGCGGATATGCGAGACGGCTTCCTGAAGCGTCATTTCCAGCGTGGGCTTGCCGCCCACGGCGAGGATGATGTCGCCGGACTTCATGCCGCCCTTGTCGGCGGGCGTATCTTCGATGGGGGTCACGACGGTCAGCTGGTTGTTCTCCATCGTGATTTCGATGCCGATGCCGAAGAATTCGCCGGACGTGCTTTCCTGCATATCCTTGAATTCTTCCTTCGACAGCATGGTTGAGTGGGGATCGAGGGATTCGAGCATCCCTTTGAGCGCGCCGTTCACCAGATCGGGGCGCGGGGTTTCCTTCACGTAATACCGCTCGACGATGTCGAGGACCTGGCTGAACCGTTTGAGCGCATCGAAGCGGCTGTCTTCTCCGGCGGCAAAGGCCTGTCCGAATGTCAACGAACCGACGGTCAGGAGTGAGAGCAAAAAGAGCGCGACGGCCCGTGACTTCCTATACATACAACAGCCTCCGAAGCTGAAAACAGTAGCTGAAAACAATGGGGTTGAAGATACCGGGGTTCTTTTGAAAACGCAAATGTTCTGAAAGGGCGTATTTCCTGGTTTCTTTCCCTCCAGCCGGGATGGGCCGGCTGGAGGGCGCGGACATGCCGCCGGGAAAGCCTTGAAGATTCATTTCCAGCCCTTACCATAAGAGTGGGCGGGGCAATGTAAAGAGGCCGGGATAGCGGAAAAGGTATGGCGGGCATGAAACCGCGGATCTTTTTTTCTCAGGAGAGCATTTTTTCTGTTGACAGATCAGGGCAGGCCGGGTAAATACCTCTCCTGCATGGGCAGTTAGCTCAGTTGGTAGAGCATCGCCTTCACACGGCGGGGGTCACAGGTTCAAGTCCTGTACTGCCCACCATGCACGGAGCGGTAGTTAAGTCGGTTATAACGCCGGCCTGTCACGCCGGAGGCCGAGGGTTCAAGTCCCTTCCGCTCCGCCATTTGGTTCTTATCGGATTTTTTCCGATATTCATATTCGGCAATCCTCACGGGTTGTCAGGCGACCGAAGCGATTCGGAAGCCGCATCCGCGGAGCGGTAGTTAAGTCGGTTATAACGCCGGCCTGTCACGCCGGAGGCCGAGGGTTCAAGTCCCTTCCGCTCCGCCATTTTTTAAGGACATCCTTTGTTGAGGGTGTCCTTTTTTTGTGCCGTTGACGCCAGACGGGTGCCCCTGTATACGGTACCTTTTCAGGCTCTGCCGTCCCTTCCGGCCTGTCCCATTCATGATAAAGATCGCCTTTCAGGCAGCTTCCCCTCCATAAGGTTTTTCCCGAAAAGGGAACCGCGGGCATGAACGCCTTCGGGAGATGCCGCCTTGCTCTTTTCCCTTCCCTGATGGCCGCCTTTCCTGCCGTTAGGGTTTTGTTGCTTCCCGTTTCTCGGGGCATCCGGGCTGTTCCATGCAAAAAAAGCATAATTTTTTTAGGGGGGAGACATGAAGAAACAGCTCATCCTCGTAGGCGGGGCAATGGGCGTGGGGAAAAGCGCCGTCTGCCGAGAGCTGTTGCGGCAGCTCACGCCGGGCGTCTGGCTGGACGGCGACTGGTGCTGGAACATGAACCCTTTTGTCGTTTCGGAAGAAAACAAACGGATGGTGCTGTCCAATATCACGCATCTGCTCAGAGCCTATCTGAACAATTCGAGTTACCGCTACGTGCTGTTCTGCTGGGTCATGGATCAGCCCCTCCTTTTCGAGGCCGTGCTCGGCCCGCTTCGGGATATCCCCTTTATGTTGCACAGCTTTTCACTCGTCTGCATGGAGCAGGCTCTGCGGGAACGGCTGGAACGCGACGTACGGGACGGCATCCGGGAGGCCGACGTCATCCCGCGAAGCCTCCGGCGGCTGCCTGCCTACGCCGCACTGCCGACATGCAAACTGGATGTGATGTCCCTGACGCCCTACGAAGCCGCCTGCGCAATCGCTGCATCCGTAGGAAGGGCGTCTTCCCGAAGAGTGCCGGGTCTCTCCGGGGCCGGCGAAAGCTGGCACGGGGCCTGACGGCACCGGACGTCTTGGAAGAAAAAGGAGGGGTGTTCCGGCAACAGAGAAGGGGAAGGAACCCTCTCTCCAGAAAGGCTTCCTTCCCCCGTTTTCTTTTCCAGCAACCCTTACTTGTAGCTTTCGATCAGCGCGTTGGCGCGGCCCTGCGCCTTCTGGATGCGGACGCGGAGGCTGGCCTTGTAGACGTCCATGTCCTCAATGGGCTTGCGGGCGACGCCGGTGTCCATCGCGGCCTGCGCGACAGCCGGGGGCAGCCATTCGATGAGGCGGGGATCAAAGGGCTTCGGGATGACGTACCCCTGCCCGAAGCTGAAGGTCTGGCCCTGATAGGCGGCGGAAACTTCGGCGGGCACCGGCTCCTTGGCCAGCGCGGCGAGGGCGCGGGCGGCGGCAAGCTTCATGGCCTCGTTGATTTCCGTGGCGTACACGTCCAGTGCCCCGCGGAAAATGTAGGGGAAGCCGGAGAGGTTGTTGATCTGGTTCGGGAAGTCGGTGCGGCCCGTACCCATGATGCAGTCGGGGCGGGTTTCCATCGCCAGCGGATAGGCGATTTCGGGATCGGGGTTCGCGCAGGCGAAAATGACCGGATGGTCGGCCATGCCCTTGATCATGTCGGGCGTGAGGAGATCCTTCTTGGACAGGCCGAGGAAGAGGTCCGCGCCCTTGAGGGCTTCGGTCATGGTCATATCTTCGGACAGGGCGAACTGCGCCTTGTACTTGTTCAGATCCGTGCGTCCCTTGTGCAGGATGCCCTTGGAGTCGAACATGCGGATATTGGCGGGAGCGATGCCGAGCTCGGTGTAGAACTTGGCGCAGGCGATGGCCGCCGCTCCGGCCCCGGACACGACCACGATGAAGTCTTCGGCCTTCTTGCCGGTGATTTCCAGCGCGTTGATGAGGCCCGCGCCGGAAATGATGGCCGTGCCGTGCTGGTCGTCGTGGAACACCGGGATGTTCATTTCCTTCTTGAGCACCTCTTCGATGTAGAAGCACTCGGGGGCCTTGATGTCCTCAAGGTTGATGCCGCCGAAGGTGGGCTCAAGGGCCTTCACCACTTCGATGATCTTGTCGGGATCGGTGAGGGCGAGGTTGATGTCATAGGCGTTCACGTCCGCGAACGCCTTGAAGAGCACGCTCTTGCCTTCCATGACCGGCTTGCCCGCGAGGGGGCCGATGTTGCCGAGCCCGAGGACGGCGGTGCCGTTGGAAACGACGGCCACGAGGTTGCCGCGCCCGGTGTAGGCATTGGCGAGGGAAGGATCGTCGGCGATGGCGAGGCAGGCGTTGGCGACGCCGGGGGAATAGGCCATCGACAGGTCTTTCTGGGTGAAGCAGGGTTTGACGGGAAGGACTTCAAGCTTTCCCGGGCGGGGTTCCTCATGGTAGGCGAGGGACTCTTCCTTGGTGAACAACGCCATGACGATCTCCTGTGGTTTGGGTTCAAATGAGGTGCAAAAGCGATAGCATAAGGAGGAATAGGGGGCAATGGCGGCTTCCCTGTTCATGGAATTCCTGTTATGCTGAAACGGTATGCCGGGAAAAGAGCCGTCGGCGGTCCGCGTTGCGGCCCCGGGGCGTCCCGGATGGAAGTCAACGAGAAAGGATGAATCTATGTCGCTGATCGAAATCAGGGATGTCCATAAATGGTACGGCGAGTTCCATGTGCTCAAAGGTATTTCCGAGCGGGTCGAGAAAGGCGAGGTGCTGGTCATCTGCGGGCCTTCCGGGTCCGGCAAGAGCTCGCTCATCCGTTGCCTGAACCGTCTGGAGCCGATCCAGAAGGGGGACATCCTCTTTGAAGGGACGAGCATCTACGCCCCGGAAGTGGACGTGAACGCCCTGCGCGCCGAGGTGGGCATGGTCTTCCAGCAGTTCAACCTGTACCCGCACCTGACCGTGCTCGAAAACGTGACCCTCGCGCCGATCAAGGTCCGGGGCATGGGCAAGAAGGAGGCCACGGATCTGGCGATGGAACTGCTCGGCCGCGTGGGCATCGCGCGTCAGGCCGCCAAGCGCCCGAGCGAGATTTCCGGCGGGCAGCAGCAGCGTGTCGCCATCGCCCGCTCGCTCGCCATGCAGCCCCGCGCCATGCTGTTCGACGAACCCACCTCCGCCCTCGACCCGGAAATGATCAACGAAGTGTTGAGCTGCATGAAAGATCTGGCCAAGGACGGCATGACCATGGTGTGCGTCACGCACGAAATGGGCTTTGCCCGCGAAGTGTCCGACCGCGTCATCTTTATGGACCACGGCGTGATCCTCGAAGAGGGGACCCCGGAACAGTTCTTCACCAACCCGCAGCACGAGCGCACCAAGGCGTTCCTCCGCGAAATTCTCTAAGGATACGGCATGGCCACACCCGATCTCATCCGTCTCGACATCGTGGTCGACGAGGAGCAGTACGATACCGCCGCCGGGCTTCTGGTCCGGAACATTTCCTACGGCTGGGAAGAAGACAGCCTCCCCACCGGCGAAACCCGTTTCCGCGTGCATTGCGACAACGCCATCGTGCAGGAGAACCTCCTCAGCGCGCTGCGGGCATGGCTGCCGGGCCTCGACGTCGAACAGACCAGCATCCCGCGTCAGGACTGGACCGTGGCGTGGCGCGAGTTCTTCACGCCCGTCCGCGCCGGACAGTTCATCGTGCTTCCGCCGTGGCTGTTTGAATCCACGCCGCTGGAAGGCCGCAAGCCCATCATCATCGAGCCGAAATCCGCGTTCGGGACCGGGCACCACAACACGACGGTGCTGTGCCTCGAAGCGATTACCGAACTCTTGGCCTCGGGGCGCCTCAAGGCCGGGCAGCGTTTCTTCGACGTGGGCACGGGATCGGGCATCCTCGGCATCGCCTGTTGCCTGAACGGGCTTGCCGGGCTCGGCTCGGACATCGATCCGGTGGCTGTAGACAACGCCCTCGAGAACGTGGTCATCAACAAGGTGGTCGACGATTTCCGCATCGTCCCCGGCAGTGCCGAGGCGGGCGAAGGCGAGCGGTTCGATCTGGTGGTCGCCAACATCCTTGCCGGCCCGCTCCGTGAACTGGCCCCGGCGCTCATGGCCCGGATGAAGCCGGGCGCGTGCCTTGTGCTCTCCGGCCTGCTGGACGTGCAGGCCGACGCGGTCGAGGCGGCGTATGCCGAACTCGGCAAGGCGCGGCGCGTGCAGTCCGGCGACTGGGTGGCACTGGTCTGGGGCGAATAGTGTCGGCATCGGGTACGAAGGAAACCACAATGAATGTATCCGTCCTCCTAGGGCATCCGTACGAGCAGAGCTTTAACGCCGCCATCGCTGTAGCCGTGGTACGCACACTGGAAGAGAACGGCCACACGGTGCGTTTTCACGATCTGTATGGTGAGGGATTCGATCCGGTCATTTCTGGCAAGGAACTGATCAGCGATATGACCGGAGACGAACTGCTTGCGGCGCATCAGCGGGAAATTCGGGAAGCCGACGGGATCATCGTCATCCACCCGAACTGGTGGGGGCAGCCGCCCGCGATCATGAAGGGATGGGTGGACCGCGTACTGCGGGAAGGGGGCGCCTATGGCTTTCCGGAAGGCGACAACGGCGGAGGTTTGCCCATCGGCCTCCTGAAAGCCAAAGCCGCGCTGGTCTTCAATACATCCAATACGCCACAGGAGCGGGAAGAAAACGTCTTCGGCGATCCTCTGGAACGTATCTGGAAGGATTGTATATTTGATTTTTGCGGAGTGCGCGTTTTTGACCGAATCATGTTTCGCGTGATCGCGGACAGTACGCCGGAAGACAGGGAGCAATGGCTTGATGAAGCGCGGGCGATGGTCAATGACTATTTCCCGAAGCCCTTGCCCTCCGACGCATGATGGATTCGTCATAAACCGTCCTTCATTCGCTTGAACGCGAAAACGGGCCGTCGGCAATATACCGGCGGCCCGTTTTCCTTTGGATTCCTCTTTCGTGTTGTCCGGCCCGGCTGGTACGGCGAAGGAGGAGATACCAAGGAGCCTTAGGCAATGATCCTGATGGTGTTCTTTTTCAGATAACCGGACGGCATGTAGCTTTCCTTGGCTTGGCGGAGCCCTTCCTCGTCGGCGTCCTGCTCGCGGTTGATGAACACGAAGTTCTTGGCCGCGTACTTGGCGAAACAGAAATTGATGGCCTGATAGACGCCGCGGTACTCGGGGCGGCCCTTTTCAAAGTGGACTACGATGGTCTGATCGTCGAGCGGTTCGCCTACGGCGAAGGCGGCCATTTCCTCGCCTGCATAGAGTGCGCCGCCGATAAGCCCGGGCAAGGCGTCCCAGTTGCGGAGCACGGAACAGACCACATCGCTTTCGGCCAGCAGCGAAGCGGATTTTTCGCATTCCCGCCACTTGCACCAGTCATCTTGGAGCGCCAGCACCTGCGGCATGATTTCGCCGTTCAGGGCGCGGTAGTCCTCCCCATAGGCCTTCATGTACCCGTTGACGTGGTTCTTTTTCTTGTGGAGCTTGTTGCCCGCGAGGGTCGAGAGGGCTTCCTGCGTATACAGGTATTCCCACTGGCCCGGCGTTTCCTCGATGGCCACGCGGCCCGGCAGGCGTTCGAGCAGCAGCTCGCACAGCGGCTCGGGAGCGCGGAGGATGGTCGTGCCCGGCACGAGTTCGGGCATGGCGGCCCAGTCTGCGGCGTACCAGTCGCCCACCGGAGCCCACAGGCGCTCGACGGGCAGGTCGTTGCGCTTCTGGCGGATCCAGCAAAGCCCGTGCGCCGTGCGCCACTCCAGATTGTAATGGGTTCCCCATCCCCAAAGGTTGGTGAAGGTATAGTCGGCGGCGTGCAGGGGCAGCGCGCGGAAGTAGGGGGCATACGCGGCGGCGTCGCCGAGTTCGATGGAAGAGAAGTTTTCCGTAAGCATGTGAACCTCTGGTTAACGGGATGCGCAAGTGTGGGGACGCACGGCCAGGGCGAAACGGGTCCAGTTGCAGCGCAGCGTGACCCATAAGAGCGAAAGCGACATGACCACCTGCGAAACGAAGGTGGAGAGGAAGACCCCTGAGGCGTCCTGCCAAATGATGTGGCCGAACAGCCATGCGATGGGCAGGCGTACCGCCCAGACAGCGAAGCTGAACGAGACCATCGGGTAGACCGTGGCTCCGGCGCCGTTGAGCCCGCCCGCCAGCACGACGCTGGCGACGGTGAACGGCACGGCCATGATGTTGAAGGAAAGGTATTTGACGGTTTCGACCTGCACGGCGGGATCAGGGGCGATCAAGCCCGCGAGCTCCATGCGCCAGGGCCATATGGCGGCCCCCACGCAGCACATCCCCGCGCAGGCGATGCCGAGCGTGGCGAGCAGCGTGCGTTTGGCCTCGCGGTGGTTGCCCTCGCCGAGCGCGTGGCCCACGAGTACCGAAGCGGTCATGCTGAACGCCACGGCGGGCAAAAACAAAATGGATTCCACCCGCAGCCCCGTGGTCAGCCCCGCAAGGGCGTTGACCCTGCCGAAGGGCAGGGAGGCCGTGATGACGTACAGGACCATATAGCCGGTTTGCCATAAGAAGGACGTGCCGAACGCGGGCCCGGCAACCTTGAGGAGATACGGGGCCCCCGCCTTGATCCAGCGCCAGCCGGGGAAGCTGTCGCGTGTGAACAGCTCGTGCCGCATCAGCAGAAACAGCATGAGCGCGGCCCCGACGGTGACCGAGACGAGCGTGGAGTAGGCGATCCCCGTTGCGCCGTAGGCGGGGAAGCCCCACCAGCCGAGCCCGAAGGCCAGATCGCCGAATACGTTGAGCAGGCAGGCCGTGCCGGTTACGTACAGCGGGATGAGCACCATCTTGGCGGAACGGAACACGGCCGCGCCGATGGTGAGGGTGTATTGGCCGGGGATGCCCCAGATCGTCGCCGTCAGGAACATGATCGCCACGGGCATGATGCTCTCGGGCGTCTGGATGAGGCGCAGGAGCGGTTCCCGCCACACCGAGGCCGCCACCGCAATGGCCGATCCGATGGCGATACAGCCGATGGTCACGAGCCCCACATACCTTCTCGCCCGGACGAATTTGCACGCCCCGAGGGACTGGCTGATGGAGGCCACCGCGCCGCTCACGGCGGCCATCGCCAGAGCCATGAACATCATATGGCACTGGGTGATCAGGCCGATGGATGCCTGCACTTCCGAGCCGATGCGCCCGCCCGCCCACACGTCGGTGATGCCGATGACGAATTGACAGAGCAACATGATGCACTGCGGCCAGGTCAGGTGCCAGATGGTGTGGATGCGTTCGGTGTTCAGTTTCATATGGGCATGGGGGTTGGGGGTCTGATGGAAGCATACGCCCCATGCCGTCCGGCACAAGACGATGAGAGAAGGGAGGCTCGCAATCAGGGAAGTGTTTCCATAGGAAGTGAGGAGGCGTTATGCCTCCCATATTCTCAAAAACATCCTCATCCTCCCCTCTGTTTTCGAGCGATGGGGGCGGCGTGGTGTGGGGCCGTGTCGGCTGACGTGTCTTTCCGCAGCGGGGCGGGCCGATCCTCTCGGATACCGGACCTGTTATCCGCTTGTTCGTGAGGTTTCGGGCTGACGTGTCAAAAAACTGTTGAATCGTATGGAACCGTCACGTCCTTTTTCAGGGAGCACGGAGTAGGTTTCTTGAAAAATGCTGGCTGTTTTTCAATAACCGATCCCCCGGGGAGCGAGCCGTCGCCCGGATTTTTCACCAGTGCGCTTTTTCGCGGGCCCATGCGAACCTCTTATAAGGAAGAGGGAGGTGTGGCCGTGCGGACGGCTGGGGAGGGAGGGGAACCCTTTTCTCAGAGCGTTTTCCCCTCCCTCCCCAGATATCTCTTACTCCTACTCCCCAACCAGCCCGGCAGAAACAAGCGCCTGAAACAGTACGATGCCCGCGGCGGTGGAAAGGTTGATGCTGCGGACTTCGCCTTTGATGGGGATGCGGACATGATGCGGCGAGAGCCCGATCACTTCGGGCGGCAACCCTGAGGTTTCGCGCCCGAAAACGAGAGAATCGTTTTCCGTGAACTCGAAACGGTGCAGGGCGGCGCCCCGCCGGGCGCTGGTGAGGACGAGCCGCCTGCCCGCCCCGGAGTTCCGGATGTAGGCGTCGAGGTCGGGCCATACCGCCATATCCACATGGGGCCAATAGTCGAGGCCCGCCCGTTTGAGGTAACGGTCCTCAAGCTTGAAGCCCAGAGGCTCGATGAGATGCAGCGAAACCTGCATGGCGGCGCACAGTCGGGCCACATTGCCCGTGTTCGGAGGTATTTCCGGCTGGAAGAGAACGACATGCATACAGGTCGGCATCCGTACAATAGGTGAAATGGTTTTTCAATAAAGGTGGACAGAAGAACGCGGGATGCTTATTAGGCTTCAAAGCCCAGTTTGTTGATGGCCTTCTTCACTTCCGCGATGTCGAGGGGCTGGGATTCCTTCCAGGTGGCTTCGCCCTTTTCGAGGTCGACGTTCACATCGGATACGCCGGGAAGCGCTTCCAGAGCCTGGGTTACGGCCTGCTTGCAATGGTTGCAGGACATGCCTTTCACGGTGAGAGTGGGCATAATCGTATCCTTTCTGGGTAAGAAGGTGGATGATGAAGGGGCAGCGGCACCGCCCGCCCTTCATATCATAAGAGCTTAGCCGATATTGGCAAGCAGAGGAGAGGCACATGGATCAGCAGAAAGAAGTTCTTTTCACCGTGGGCGGTATGCACTGCGCCGCCTGCTCATCGCGGCTTGAGCGCGTCCTGAACGGCATGGACGGCGTGCAGTCAGCCTCCGTCAGCCTTGCCGCCAACAGCGCCACCGTCGTGCCTGATCCCGCGCTTTCCGAATCAGACACCGAGGCCCTCGTTCATCAGATTGAGGAGCGGGCCGTGGATATGGGCTTCACCGCGACGCCGGTAGCCCCGGAAGCCGATATGGTGGACACGTGGGAAGCGCAGCAGAAGGAAACGGTCGGGCAGCTTGCGACCCTGAAGGCCCGGCTATGGCCCGAATTCGGATTCACCATCCTGCTGCTCCTGGTGTCGATGGGGCACATGTGGGGGCTCCCGCTGCCCGCGATCATCGATCCCATGCATTCGCCCGAGTCGGCCCTCAACCATGCGCTGCTGCAACTTGTGCTGACCTTGCCGGTCCTCTGGTCGGGGCGGCATTTTTATTTGACCGGCCTGCCCAACCTGTGGCGGCTCACCCCGAACATGGACAGCCTTGTGGCGATGGGCACGGGAGCGGCGTTCCTGTACAGCCTGTGGAATACGGTCGAGGTCGCGCTTGGGCATACGGGCAAGGTGATGGACCTGTATTATGAGTCCGCCGCCGTGCTGATTTCGCTGATTTCGCTCGGCAAGTACCTTGAGGCCGTTTCGCGGTTCCGCATGTCCGATGCCATCGGAGCGCTCATGAACCTGACCCCGGAAACCGCCCTGCGCCTGCCCGCTCCCGACAAGGCGGATCAGGCCGAAGAGGTTCCGGTCAAGGTTGTGCGCATGGGGGACTATCTGCAGGTGAAACCTGGCGGGCGGATCCCTGTTGACGGAGTGGTAACAAACGGCGCGTCCAGCGTGGACGCCTCCATGCTGACTGGCGAGTCCATGCCCGTTCCTGTAGGCGTGGGCAGTTCGGTGGCGGGCGGCACGATGAACACGACCGGTTCTTTTATTATGCGGGCCGAGCGTGTTGGTGCGGATACGGCCTTGTCGCGGATCATCAAGCTGGTGCGCGAAGCGCAAAGCTCCAAGGCGCCCATTGCCCGGCTGGCCGACGACGTGAGCCTCATTTTCGTGCCGACCGTCATGGCGCTGGCGGTCATTGCCGGTGCCGGATGGCTGTACTGGGGGCACGTGCCGGTTTCGGAAGCCTTCCGTATTTTCGTGGCCGTGCTGGTGGTGGCCTGCCCGTGCGCGCTCGGCCTTGCCACGCCCATTTCCATTATGGTGGCCACGGGCCGGGGCGCGCAGATGGGCGTGCTCGTCAAGAACGGTACGGCCCTCGAACTCGCGGGCCGTCTGGATGTGCTCGTGTTCGACAAGACCGGGACGTTGACCGAAGGCAAGCCCCGCCTGCTTGCCGCCGAATCCTTCGATCCGCTGTTCGATGAGGAGCGCATCTTAGGGTACGCCGCCTCGCTTGAGGGCGTGTCCGAGCATCCTCTCGCGCTGGCCGTGACGTCCGCCGCCGAGGAGCGGAATCTCCACCTGTATCCGGTCAGCGACTTTGCCAGCGTTTCCGGCCTCGGCGTATCCGGCAACGTAGATCTGGAAAACGAGTCCATACCGTTGTTGCTCGGTAACAAGCGACTGATGGAAGAGCGGCAGGTCTCTTTTGACGCGGTAAAGGATCTGGATGCCCGTTTGGCGGAACTGTCGGATTCCGGCGCGACGCCCCTCTTGCTTGCCGTGAACGGGCGCCTCGTGGGGATGCTTGCGGTAGCGGACACCATCCGTCCGGAAACGGCGGGCGTGGTGAAGGAGCTCCGCCAGCTTGGTTTGCGGGTGATCATGCTCAGCGGCGACAACCGCCGCACGGCTGAGGCCATTGCCAAGAGCGCGGGCATCGATGAGGTGATCGCCGATGTGTTGCCGGACGGTAAGGAAAAGGTGATCAGCGAATTGCAGGCCGCCGGTCTGCGGGTCGGGATGATCGGCGACGGCATCAACGATGCCCCCGCGCTGGCCCGTGCCGATGTCGGCATGGCTATGGGCAACGGCATCGACGTTGCCGTGGAAGCCGGGGACATCGTCCTTCTCGGCAGCGACACCCGTTCGGGCAAGGGCTTGCGCGGCGTGGTGACGGCGCTGGAGCTGAGCCGGGCCGCCTTGCGGAACATCCGGGAGAATCTCGGCTGGGCGTTCGGCTACAACATCCTTTGCCTGCCCATTGCCGCCGGGGTGCTCAAGATTTTCGGCGGCCCCTCGCTTTCGCCAATGATCGCGGGTGCGGCGATGGCCTTCTCGTCCGTTTCCGTCGTGCTCAACGCGTTGCGCTTGCGGCGGTTTGGGAAGTAGGGATGGGATAAGAACCGGGGAGGGGAGGAAGAACCTTTCTGAAGAAAGGCTTCTTCCTCCCCTCCCCGGACCCCGCCCCTCCATCTCCAAAGACTTTCGACTGGTGGGGAGGCGGTGCGGCGGGAGTCCCGCTGCATGATATAATCCATAAAAATACAGGCAAGCCCGGAAACCGACGTTTCCGGGCTTGTCTTATTTCTTTTGTCTTTTTGATGCATCGCCGGGAGACGCGCGGCGGAGGTTCAGCCGCCTTGCTTCCCGTCTCGGCATCGACCTTTACGAAAGTCTTGGGAGGGAGAGGGGAGGTTTGGAGGTGGGAGGGAACCTTTCTTCAGAAAGGTTCCCTCCCCCCTCCAATCTTACTCTTCCACAAAACACCGCGTCAGATCGTCCAGCGTCTCGCGGCGGCGGATAAGCTTGGGCGTGCCGTCGCTGGTGATGAGCACTTCGGCGGCGCGGGGGCGTTGGTTGTAGCTGGAAGACATCACGAAGCCGTAGGCCCCTGCGTCGAGCGCGGCGACGATGTCGCCTTCCTTAATGAGCGGCAACATGCGCTTCTTGGCGAGGATGTCGCCGCTTTCGCAAATGTTGCCGACGATGCTCTGTTCGACGAGGTCGGTATCAGGCTCGCCGCCGTCGCGGAAAATCTCGATGTCGTGGAACGAGTCGTACATGGCGGGCCGCACAAGCACGTTGAAACCGAGGTCGGTACCCACGTAACGGTTTTCGCCGTTGAACTTGGTCGCGTGCACGGTGCCGAGCAGCACGCCGCACTCCGCGACGACGTAACGGCCGGGTTCGATGAAGAATTTGCCTTTATAGCCGGTTTCCTCGACCCATGCGGACAGCAGTGCGTGAAGCCGGCGGCCGAGTTCGGCCATATCAAGGCGGGGCTCTTCCTCATACTTGCGGTAGGGGATGCCGAGGCCGCCTCCGAAGTCGATGATCTCGATGCCGGGGAGCAGATCGGCGAGATCCGACTGGACGAAGTGCAACAGGAATTCGATGGCGTTGAGATAATTGTCCGGCTCCATGAACAGCGAACCGATGTGCTGGTTCACCCCGGCGAGCGTCAGGCTGTGCTTTTTGAGCAGGGCGCGGACCTCATCCAGTGAGGTGGGATCGATGCCGAACTTGGTTTCCTTTCCGGCTGTGATGACCTTTTTGTGATGCCCGGCCCCGATGCCGGGGTTGATGCGGATTATCACCTTGCCGCCGGGGTTGACCTTGCCGTACTGGTCGAGCTGCGACAGGGAATCCACGCTGACGATGAGGCCGTTGTCCGCGGCGTTCTTCATTTCTTCGGCGGAAACGTTGTTGCAGACGTACAGGAGGCGGTCGGGCGTGAACCCGGCCAGCTTGTTGATATGCAGTTCGCCGGGCGACATGGCGTCGGCGTGGCAGCCTTCTTCACGGACGATGCGCAGGAGGGCGAGGTTCGTGTTGGCTTTGGCGGAGTAGTTCACATGGAATCCCGGAAGGCTGGAAAGGCTGAGCAGTTCCCGGCAACGCCGGCGCAGCACGTCTTCATTGTAGACGTAGAGAGGGGTGCCGTATTGGGCGGCGAGTTCCTGCGGCGTCGTGTTTCCAAAAAAGCGGACCTTGTCGGTCTGGGCGGAGCGAACGTTTGACATGGATTGTCCTCTGAATGGCAAAAGATTACGGGGCAAAAGTAACAGGCTGCACGGTGCTGTCAATAGAAGAAGGGCTGCACGATAAAATACAATGTATTTTCGTATGTTAAGGATGTACAAGATTGTCATGCCCGCTGGGGCGGCAGGGAGCCCCCGAAAGGATATTTGACTTTCCGCCTTTCTGGGGACATGGTGGAACATCAAACTACATTAAGGAGCCTTTCATGGCAGTCAAAGACGGCAATACCGTTCGCGTGCACTATACAGGGACTTTTTCCGACGGAGAGGTATTCGATTCTTCCAGAGAGCGTGAGCCCCTGGAGTTTACCATTGGCGACGGAAGCCTGATCCCCGGTTTTGAGGATGCGCTGCTCGGACACAACGCGGGCGACCGTTTCACGGTTACCATTCCCGCCGATGAGGCGTATGGGGAGCATCTGGAAGAACTCCTCATGGAAGTGCCCGTGAGCGAAGTCCCCGAAGACATCAAGCCCGAAGTGGGCATGATGCTTCAGATCGCCACCGATGACGGCGACATGGAAGTGCAGATCGTCGAAGTGAACGACAAGGTCGTGGTGCTTGACGCCAACCATCCGTTGGCCGGAGAAGACCTGACCTTCGACATTGAAGTTATCGACGTCAAATAGGCTTTGCGCATAAGCTCCGATTCGGTTATTCTGAATCGGAGCTTTTTTTATGAAGGCGTTTTTCACAGAGAAAGGGCAGAGGGAACGACTGAGCGGGTCGCCTTTTGCTTCGGACATCAGGCCCTGGAGGAGACATGAAAGTTGTTTTCGAGATCACCGGGTTGAGTTGTGACCTTGCGCTTCATCCCATCTCGCCCCAGACGGCGGAGAGTATGCGTGAGGGCGGGCGCGACATCTACAGCCAGAAGTACATGAACTGGTGGCGCAGGGGCAACACGCGCACGTTCGGGATGCGTCTCAACGAGTCTTCCGAGATCCGTTTGCAGGTGGATGGAGAGGACGTTTCGTTCAACGCCAACCTCCTGTACCGCAACGTGTACACGCTGCGCCAGCGTATGTACCTTTCCAGCAAGGCTCAGTTCCTGGCCGTTCTGGGCTATGACAACGAGACCTGCACGTTCCGTTGGATTTGGGAAAACATCGACCATTTCGATGCGTCCAAGTTCAACTTTGTCGTGACGGACTGGGACAACGTCCTCGGCACCAAGGGCTACCGCGTGCTCGACAACGTGTTCTACAACGACAAGCACGCCGACGATGAGGAATGGCTGAACCCGAGCGGTTTCACCCTGATGGACCCCATCGTCATCGACCTTGAGGACGTCCGCCGCGAGATCGAAGAAGAACTTAAGGGAACCGCCGACTACGGCCGGTAAGATGTGCGCCGGGAAAACCTTTTCCCGGCATCTTGAGCTGGGAAGCCTCCGTTTTGCGGGGGCTTTTTTTATGGCTGGCGGGAAGGAAGGTGCTATCCGGCGACACGCCGAGCGCTCTGCGGACTGATGCGCAGCTCCTCTGGCGAGGACGGACTCCTTGCGGAATGGCTTTCCGATGTTGTGGTGATTCCTACCCCCAAAACCATCCACGGGAACGCCGCAGGTGGGGACTGGAATGGAGTGTGGCGAGAGCCAACTCCGGAAAAGGGGAAGGGTGTCCTTTCAATGGCAGTCTGTGTTGGAAAAGGCTGCGGGCAGAGATCCGGTAAGCACGGACGCCTTTGGAAACGGAGGGATGGATCTCGCGTTGGCGGGTTTGGGGAAAGGGACCTTTTTTCAGAAAAGGTCCCCTTCCCCTATGCTTCTTACGCCTTCAAAGCCTCTCTGCTCTGGAATGTGCCGTTACGCTATCCGTCCCGCTCCGCTTCTTCAAAAGAGGCGCGGTTCCGGTTGATGGCGGAAACCAGATCCGGCATGAGCTGCACGATTTCGTCCATATTGCCGGAGCAGGCGACCTCTTCAAGGCAGCGGGCCGGATCGTCCAGCACGCGCAGATCGTAGGTTTCGGCCAGACGTCCGATATGGGCGGCGGCTTGGCAGACCATCTGCGCGTCGCCCGATTGTTCGCCCTGGATGGCGCGCTCCAAAGCTTTATCCAATTCCGTAAGCAAGGCACGGATGGCTTCGTCAGATGCCTCGCTCTCCTGCTCAGCATCCTGGAGAGGCCCTTTCTGTCCGTCCTTTGTGGGAAGGGCAGGTTCCTGTTCCGGTGTTTCGGGAATGGCTGGAACGGGTTGCTCCTGCGCAGCCGGGTCGCCGTCTCCTGCGGGAAGGACGTGAGGGAGGGTGTCCTCCTGGGGTTCGGGGAGGGCGATATCTTTTCCGGTGGCCGGCTGGATAACCGGAGCCACCGGTACGCCGAGCTCCACAATGTCATCAATGGCCAGCTCGTTCGTGCTTGCCGTCGGGCGCGAACCTTGTCCGCAGGGCGCGAGACAGGCCGCTTCATCCAGCAATGAACGCGGGCCGGGCTGTGGGGCTGGTCGGGCATCCCCAAACAGATCAGGAATGGGAGCGTCCTTCTCCGCAGGCTGCGCCGGGGTGGGTTTGCGGACGGGTTCGGTCAGGTTGATGACCTCCGCTTGCGGCTCAAGCCCAAGTCCGGCCAACGAAAGTTCCGGCTGATTGCCCAGCGGTTCGTCCAGCATCAGAACGTCGTTGGAGAGGCTGCTTTTTTTGTCCGGCAGCGGCGTACCGAGCATGAGCGGTTCATCCGCCTTGTCGGTTTGGGCCGTCAGGGTCAGCGGGGCATCGTCAGTGGGAGCAAGCGTCAAGGGGGCGTTGTCCCGCTTTTGGGGGGAAACCTTTTGTTCCGGTTCCAGCGTCAACGGAGTTTCCTCGGGAGCCGGCAGCGGAGCAGACACGGGCAGTGGCTTGATGATGGGCGTGGGTTCGCCTACCCATTCATCAAGGTTGAGATCGGGCACGGTATCTAAGGGAGTGGCCGCTTCGGAACGCTGCGGCGCTGAAGCGTGTTCGGGAGCAGGCCGCTTTTCCGCTTCCTTTTCCTGCGTGGGCATTTCGAGCGGAGCCTCAACCTGCTTGGCCAGTCCCTGATCGCTGTCCTGCTTCTTGGTGATGGGCATAGGTTCCCCGACCCATTCCGCGGCATTTGTCGGGGCGCTTGACTGGGCGGGCATATGCTTGGCGCGCTCTTCCAGCGGGTTCGGGCGCTCAGGGCGCGGCCTGGGGGCTGGAGCTTCCTCGGGGGATGCTTTGCTGATGGGCATGGGTTCGCCCACGCTGGACAGCTTGATCGGCTTTTCGGGAGCTTTTTCCGTGAGCGTCATGACGGGTTCGTCAACCTGATCGACCACGGTGGGCGCTTCGGGTGCGGCTGGCTTGGCCTGCTTTCGGAACCGTGCGAACAGGGAGGCGAAGATGCCTCTCTTAACAGGCGCCGGTTCGGCGGCGTGGCTGTCCCGGGGCGCGGAAAGGGCCGGGGCGAGCGGCTTTGCCGGTTCCGGGAGTTCCGGAAGGTTGGGGATATCCGGCGAGACGCGCGGCGAGCCCTTGGCTGAAGGTGCTTGCGGTTTGGGTGCGGTTTTTTGGGGTGCGCCGTCCGTATCCTTGAAGCGGCGCGAAACAGGCGCGAGGCGCAGGGTCAGGACGCGCAGATCCTTGCGCGTGATCGGCTTCTTGAGGAAATGGGTGCATCCGGCCCGGCGCAGGGCGTCGATCTGCTCGTTGCTGTTGACCAGCGCGAGGATGGAGGCCAGCGGGAAATTGTGCTCGCCTTCGAAGATGCGGATATCGGCCACGGCGTCGGCGATGCTTTCCTCCGGCATGTCGTCGTCGAAAATGATCAGAGCCCCGGGGGTGCGGCGGTAAAGCGCCTTCGCTTCCTCGGCGCTCCGGGCTTCGATGATTTCATGGGGCAGTTCATCCAGATAATAGGACAACATCTGTCGGTTCGCCGGGACGTTGCTCGCCACGATGATGCGCAGGGAGCTCGCGGGCAGGCGGGACAGCGTTTCCTTGTCCGGTTCGGGCGCGGCGGGGATGGGCTGCTGTTCGATGCGGGCGGTGAGCCTCATGCTGAACGAAATGGTGGTTCCCTTGGGGCCGCTTTCGAGAGAGACGAGTTCCCCGTCGGGCCCCACGAGTTCCCATGTGCGCACGAGCGCCAGGGTGCTGCGTTCAAGGGGCGGCATACCGGAACCCGTATCCGAAACGGTGAACAGCAGATGGCCGGGATCGGTGCTTTCGGGCAGGCGCTGGGCACGGATCTGCACCATGCCGCGATCGGTGGCGAGTACCGCGCTCTCGACCAGCAGGGCCAGCACGTTGGCGAGCTGGGCGCGTCGTCCTTCGTAGCAGCGGGGCAGGTAGGGGGCGGTAAACCATGACAGGCCGAGGTTCTTGGATTCGGCGAGGCTGGAGACCGCTTCATGGGTTTCCAGCAGAAGCTGGTTCAGATCGAACCGTTCCTTGCGGTCGAAGTCCTGAGAGAGGGATACGCCCCTGCCCATATTGCCGATGGCCGTGGCGAGGTTGCGCCCGGCGACGCCGAGGGCGTCGGTCCGGCGTCGGGCTTCGGCGGAGAGCTGCGACTGGTCCACGGCGCTGATGGCCCGGAGCAGGGCATCCAGCGGAGCGCGGAGCGATTCCTCCACCATCCCGGCGGAGAGAGGCGCTTGCAGGGCTTGCGGATACGGACGTTTTTCCGGGGTGCGGGATGTGGGCCGGGAGGCTTCGGCAGCCCGCGCGGGCTCAGAATGTACGTTGGCGGAGGAAGGTTTTTTATTCGGGAAGTTGGCGAGTTCAAGGCCTTCCGGCTCGGCGGAAAGCGAAGGGAGGCGCTCGAACGACGTTTCGGAAGCCTTGGAAGCTCCGCCCAGTTCCAACGCGGCGACGCCCGCCCTGCCGGTCTTGGTGTCCCGTGTGCTGCGGTTCGGAGCGGGGAGAGGCTTCGGGCTCGGGCTGAGCGCGGCGAACAGGGCGCTCAGGGTCAGTCCGGTCAGGGGGATCAGGCTGACCACGCCCGGCGTCATGAAGCCGTCCAGCGCGTGGGGCAACAGGCCGATGAGCGATTCGGGGAGCAGGCGGGAAAGCGGAAACAGCGCCAGCATACCCAGAGGCGGCAGGATACAGATAAGAAGGAAGCGTTTCGCGCCGGGAAGCCTGCGGGCACAGGCCGCGAGGGTGCCGGGCAGGAGCAGAAGCATGAACAGGGGCCACAGCGGCAGGAATTGCAGCGTCCACGTATAGCCGGGGATCAGCGGCGCGACGGAAAGGGCTATGCCGAAGAGGGCCAGCAGAACGAACTGCATATCAATAAAAGGGGCGTGGTGGCGCGTCCGCAGCATGTGCCTGCCGACATGCGGCAGGATGAGCAGGGCGACGCCGGGCGCGAGCAGCCCGGGCATATCCCAGCGGCTGACTTCCCCCGCGGGCGTTGTGGGCAAGCCCCAAAACGCCTGCACCCAGACGGCGGCGATGTAGAGCGCGGCCCACATCCGCCATTCGCGGCGCTCGGTGACCCCGCGCAGGAGGCACAGAAACAGCAGCACGGCCAGCAGCACAAGCTGCGGCTGCGTCCCGAGTTCGTCCACGAGGGTCAGGCTCGCCGCATTGCGGAGCATAGGGGCGAAGCCGGGAGCCGGGATGCCGTTGACCCGGATATAGATGCCGGTCTGATCCGGCAGGGGGCTCGGCAAGGAATAAAGCCCGTCGCTGGAGGGGCGCACCGGGGTTCCGTTGCTTTCCCCGGGACGGACCAGCCAAACCTGCGGGATGCCGGGGAGCTGCCCGGCTATGCGGGTATTCAGATCCAGAACGAGCGGAAAGGCCGGGGCCTTGCCCTCAACCTCCAAGCGCATCCAGATGGTCCCCGCCTGATGGGGGAGGGATTCCGGCTCGTAGGGCTTGAATTCTTTTTGGGCGTTCGGGGACAAGACATCCGTCAGCGTGTGGGTGCCTTTGGGGTCCAGCAGCCACTCTGCCTGGAGAGGCACGGAAGCCCCCTCTTTGGCCAAAGCGGAACCTGGCTCTCCGGAAACCGCGGGAAGGGCCGAAGCCGTCTGCACCACTGGAGCGGCGGGCGTTTCCGGTGCCGTCTGTTCGACCACGGCCTGAAGCGCCTCTTGAACGACGGAAGGCGTCGCTGTGGACACCTCCGGGACGGGAGACGCGGGCGCAGGGTCGGCCGCGCCCATGCCGGGGGTCAGAACGAGCAGCAGCGCGGCGAAAAGCGGCATGTACACACGGAGGCGGGAATGTTTGAACGGCAAGAAAGAGTGCATAGGCGATGTGGGGTTCGGGTGACGGGAAGACAAACGATAAGGAATCAAGTCTGCTCCGGGACGCGCCGTTGCCGTGCTGAACGGGGGCGCGGTCGCTTCCACAGGGCGATAACTGTAAATACGCCGCTCGGAAGCTGTCGGCAAGTTATTAAAGAAAGCATATGATATCCCCGGATTAAACACCAGACGTCAAAGGGGCGTTGCCGGGGGTGAAGAAAAAAATCAGAAAAAAAATAAAAAGTCGTTGACAGAGGCGGCGTGGAGGTGCATAACCCGTTTTCGCCGCTGCGGGACGGAATGTCTCGTTGAGCCGGGCAGGGCCGAGAGGCCGGGTACGGCGGGGCGAAGAAGTTTTTTGAAAAAAGCAGAAGAAAGCGGTTGACAGCGAGAGGGGGTCGGGATAAGTTCCCGCTTCTGCGCCGGGGAGAAATCCTCGCGGCGCGCTCCGAAAAAAAACTTCGGGGTTCGAAAAAAAAGTTGTTGACAAGCTGGACCGGGCGGGGTAAGTTCCCGCTTCGCCGCTGACGGAAACGCAGCGGCTGAGGCAAAGGCCTCTGGTTCTTTGACAAGTGAAGAGCGAGTTGGGAATAAGAAACTTTGAGTTTTAGCCCATAGAGATATGGGCAAGCTAGTTGTTTTCAATCAACTGGAGAGTTTGATTCTGGCTCAGATTGAACGCTGGCGGCGTGCTTAACACATGCAAGTCGAACGTGAAAGTCCTTCGGGGCGAGTAAAGTGGCGCACGGGTGAGTAACGCGTGGATAATCTACCCTTAAGATGGGGATAACGGCTGGAAACGGTCGCTAATACCGAATACGCTCCCGATTTTATCGTTGGGGGGAAAGATGGCCTCTGCTTGCAAGCTATCGCTTAAGGATGAGTCCGCGTCCCATTAGCTAGTTGGCGGGGTAACGGCCCACCAAGGCAACGATGGGTAGCCGGTCTGAGAGGATGACCGGCCACACTGGAACTGGAACACGGTCCAGACTCCTACGGGAGGCAGCAGTGGGGAATATTGCGCAATGGGCGAAAGCCTGACGCAGCGACGCCGCGTGAGGGATGAAGGTTCTCGGATCGTAAACCTCTGTCAGGGGGGAAGAAACCCCCTCGTGTGAATAATGCGAGGGCTTGACGGTACCCCCAAAGGAAGCACCGGCTAACTCCGTGCCAGCAGCCGCGGTAATACGGAGGGTGCAAGCGTTAATCGGAATCACTGGGCGTAAAGCGCACGTAGGCGGCTTGGTAAGTCAGGGGTGAAATCCCACAGCCCAACTGTGGAACTGCCTTTGATACTGCCAGGCTTGAGTACCGGAGAGGGTGGCGGAATTCCAGGTGTAGGAGTGAAATCCGTAGATATCTGGAGGAACACCGGTGGCGAAGGCGGCCACCTGGACGGTAACTGACGCTGAGGTGCGAAAGCGTGGGTAGCAAACAGGATTAGATACCCTGGTAGTCCACGCTGTAAACGATGGGTGCTGGGTGCTGGGATGTATGTCTCGGTGCCGTAGCTAACGCGATAAGCACCCCGCCTGGGGAGTACGGTCGCAAGGCTGAAACTCAAAGAAATTGACGGGGGCCCGCACAAGCGGTGGAGTATGTGGTTTAATTCGATGCAACGCGAAGAACCTTACCCAGGCTTGACATCTAGGGAACCCTTCGGAAATGAAGGGGTGCCCTTCGGGGAGCCCTAAGACAGGTGCTGCATGGCTGTCGTCAGCTCGTGCCGTGAGGTGTTGGGTTAAGTCCCGCAACGAGCGCAACCCCTATCTTCAGTTGCCAGCAGGTAAGGCTGGGCACTCTGGAGAGACCGCCCCGGTCAACGGGGAGGAAGGTGGGGACGACGTCAAGTCATCATGGCCCTTACGCCTGGGGCTACACACGTACTACAATGGCGCGCACAAAGGGTAGCGAGACCGCGAGGTGGAGCCAATCCCAAAAAACGCGTCCCAGTCCGGATTGGAGTCTGCAACTCGACTCCATGAAGTCGGAATCGCTAGTAATTCGAGATCAGCATGCTCGGGTGAATGCGTTCCCGGGCCTTGTACACACCGCCCGTCACACCACGAAAGTCGGTTTTACCCGAAGCCGGTGAGCTAACTCGCAAGAGGAGCAGCCGTCTACGGTAGGGCCGATGATTGGGGTGAAGTCGTAACAAGGTAGCCGTAGGGGAACCTGCGGCTGGATCACCTCCTTTATAGGAAAAATTCCCAACTCGCTCTTCACTTGCAAGGAACAAGGGCTTAACGCCATGCTCTTTGAGAAGAAAACGTCAGGGGCCTGTAGCTCAGGTGGCTAGAGCGCACGCCTGATAAGCGTGAGGTCGAAAGTTCAAGTCTTTCCAGGCCCACCACTTATCAGGGGGTATAGCTCAGCTGGGAGAGCATCTGCTTTGCACGCAGAGGGTCGACGGTTCGATTCCGCCTACCTCCACCACAAGCTTGCTGACGTACAGTCCATGATTGGTCATTGACGCGAAGATTTCGCGGCAGTCATCCAGGCATGGCCTGGTCGCACCGGTCGGAAACACCGGCGGGTGCTGCTCATTTACAATTGAATAGGGGAATGGGAAGGGAATAGTAAAGTTCTTGAGAAATAAGATATCAAGGGCAACAGGTGAATGCCTTGGCGCTGAGAGGCGATGAAAGACGCGGTAAGCTGCGATAAGCATCGGGGAGGAGCTAAACATCCTACGATCCGATGATTTCTGAATGGGGAAACCCGATGGGAGTCATGTCCCGTCATCCTGAGCTGAATATATAGGCCCAGAGAAGCCAACCCGGGGAAGTGAAACATCTCAGTACCCGGAGGAAGAGAAATCAAACGAGACTCCCAAAGTAGCGGCGAGCGAAATGGGAAGAGCCCAAACCGAGTGGTTTCGACCATTCGGGGTTGTAGGGCCGGCATACGCGATTCTGGAGTAGGCAGAGGAAGTGAGCTGGAAAGCTCCGCCACAGCGGGTGATAGCCCCGTACTCGAAACCGAAAAGGACGCAGCCGGTACCTGAGTACTGCGAGGCACGTGGAACCTCGTGGGAATCTAGGGGGACCATCCTCTAAGGCTAAGTACTCCTCAGCGACCGATAGTGAACTAGTACCGTGAGGGAAAGGTGAAAAGAACCCCTGTTAGGGGAGTGAAATAGAATCTGAAACCTGTTGCCTACAAGCTGCGAGAGCTACTTCGGTAGTGATCGCGTGCCTTTTGTATAATGAGTCAGCGAGTTACTCTACCGTGCGAGGTTAAGCGAAAGCGTAGCCGTAGTGAAAGCGAGGCTTAATAGGCCGACTAGTACGTTGGAGTAGACCCGAAACCGGGTGATCTATCCATGAGCAGGTTGAAGCAAGGGTAAAGCCTTGTGGAGGACCGAACCGTCAACGGCTGAAAACGTTCCGGATGACTTGTGGATAGGGGTGAAAGGTCAATCAAACCCGGTGATAGCTGGTTCTCCCCGAAATATATTGAGGTATAGCCTCGGGAATTGATTAGCGGAGGTAAAGCACTGACAGAGCTAGGGGTCCTACCAGATTACCAAACTCTATCAAACTCAGAATGCCGCTTAATTGTATCCCGGGAGTCAGACGGCGGGTGCGAAGGTTCGTCGTCAAAAGGGAAACAGCCCAGACCAACAGCTAAGGTCTCCAAATCCATGCTCAGTGGTGAAGGTAGTGGAACCGTTTAGACAGCCAGGACGTTGGCTTAGAAGCAGCCATCGTTTAAAGAAAGCGTAATAGCTCACTGGTCTAATGGCTCTGCGCCGAAAATGTAACGGGGCTAAGCATGGTACCGAAGCTTTGGCAATCTCCTTTGGAGATTGGGTAGGGGAGCGTTCGCTGCGGGCTGAAGGTGTGCCGGAAGGCATGCTGGACTGCAGTGAAGTGATTATGCTGACATGAGTAACGATAAAATATGTGAAAAACATATTCGCCGAAAACCCGAGGTTTCCTGGGTAAAGGTAATCTTCCCAGGGTTAGTCGGATCCTAAGGTGAGGGTGAAAGCCGTAACCGATGGAAAACAGGTTAATATTCCTGTACTTGTTGTGTAGCGCGATGGAGGGACGCAGGAAGATAGGCGGGCCGGGTGTTGGATATCCCGGTGCAAGCGTGTAGGAATATCCGGTAGGCAAATCCGCCGGACGAATCTGAGACGCGAGTCCGTGGGCGCAAGCCCTGAAGCCGTTGAGTCTATGCTGCCTAGAAAAGCTCCTAAGTTTATCCACAGCAATCCGTACCGCAAACCAACTCAGGTGGGTGGGATGAACAATCCAAGGCGCTCGAGAGAACTCTGGCCAAGGAACTCGGCAAAATAACCCCGTAACTTCGGAAGAAGGGGTGCTCTCTAGGGTGACATGTTTAACATATGAAGCCCCGGGGAGCCGCAGTGAATTGGTGGTGGCGACTGTTTACTAAAAACATAGGTCTGTGCGAAGTCCTAAAGACGACGTATACGGACTGACGCCTGCCCGGTGCTGGAAGGTTAAAAGGAGGGGTCAGCGCAAGCAAAGCTCCGAATTGAAGCCCCAGTAAACGGCGGCCGTAACTATAACGGTCCTAAGGTAGCGAAATTCCTTGTCGGGTAAGTTCCGACCTGCACGAATGGCGTAACGATCTCCACACTGTCTCGGCCAGAGACTCGGTGAAATTGCAGTCGCGGTGAAAATTCCGTGTACCCGCAGAAAGACGGAAAGACCCTGTGCACCTTTACTATAGCTTGACATTGGATTTTGGGCCTGCATGTGTAGGATAGGTGGGAGGCTGTGAACCCTGTACGCCAGTATGGGGGGAGCCATCCTTGAAATACCACCCTTGCATGTTTAAGATCCTAACTTCTTCCGGTTATCCCGGAGAAAGACAGTGTCTGGCGGGTAGTTTGACTGGGGCGGTCGCCTCCTAAAGTGTAACGGAGGCATGCAAAGGTTCCCTCAGCCTGATCGGAAACCAGGCGCTGAGTGCAAACGCATAAGGGAGCTTGACTGTAAGAGAGACATCTCGAACAGGAACGAAAGTTGGCGTTAGTGATCCGGTGGTCCCGAATGGAAGGGCCATCGCTCATTGGATAAAAGGTACGCCGGGGATAACAGGCTGATCGCATCCAAGAGTTCACATCGACGATGCGGTTTGGCACCTCGATGTCGGCTCATCACATCCTGGGGCTGAAGCAGGTCCCAAGGGTACGGCTGTTCGCCGTTTAAAGTGGTACGCGAGCTGGGTTTAAAACGTCGTGAGACAGTTTGGTCCCTATCTTCTGTGGGCGAAGGAGAATTGAGAGGGCCTGTCCCTAGTACGAGAGGACCGGGATGGACGCACCCCTGGTGATCCTGTTGTCGCGCCAGCGGCATAGCAGGGTAGCTATGTGCGGAAGGGATAACCGCTGAAAGCATCTAAGCGGGAAGCCTGCCTCAAGATAAGTTCTCCCCTCGAAAGAGCTGAAGGGCCCGGGTAGACTACCCGGTCGATAGGCTGGAGGTGTAAGCGCGGCGACGTGCTCAGCTGACCAGTACTAATAGCCCGAGCGGCTTATTTTTTAAAAACTTTCCCCTTCCCAACCCCCTATCAATTAATATCACATAGAGATTTGTCTTGGTGTTCATGGAGGAGAGGGTACACCCGATCCCATTCCGAACTCGGCAGTTAAGCTCTCCATCGTCGATGATACTGCGCACTCTTACGTGGGAAAGTAGAACAACGCCAAGACTTTATTTCCAAAGGGCCGTCCTATCCAGGACGGCCCTTTGTTTTGCCCGAACTCATCCCCATCACGGGCCACCCCTCCCCAAGCCCCAGGCTAGGCGCAAGCCCCTCCTGCTCTTTCTCCCTCTCCCCCCCAGCTTTTTTTTCCTACGGCTTTACCCGCCCGGTCACTCCATAATTGGCTCATTCGCTTCCTCTCCACCTTTTGTATTCACTTAAGCAGAGGCCCGGAAAACCTCTGGGTAAGGCGGAGAGGTGTCCTCATAGAGATGCATGGCTCTCATGCCCTTTCCATGAAGAAAGGACGGGAAAAGGGTAGGACGTTCTCGGTAACTCCTCCCCTGCTACGTAAAGCCTGAGCCGTATAAAAAAGAGGGGGAAGGAAAAGCTCCTTCCCCCTCTTAGGGGGGGACGTCCAACGGCTAATGCCGTTTCTTTTTTATGGTGTGCCGCTTGGGCATCATCTTGGGCGGGGCGAGAACTTTCACTTCCCCTTCAAGGGAAAGGGCCTTTTCAGTCAGACCAAAGGGAGCCCAGTTGGCCGGGACAAGGCTCAGTCGTTCAAAATTCCGCCCTGTTGCATAGATTACCGGGATATCCCCGGAAGAAGAGCCCGCCAGAAGCAGTGTTGCATTGCTCTCAGAGGGAATGGCGTGATCGGTTGCCGGAAGTTCGGTCGGTTGGTTGTCGGCGGTTTGCTGCACTGCCTGCTCGCTTGGAGCCATCGGTTGTGTAGCGTTCCCGGTTATGGGTTGCGTCGCATTCCCGGTGAGGTGTGGCGTAGGTACGTCAGCGGCTGTCGGCTGTACGGGGGTGTCGCTTATGTCCGAAGGGTGCGCCCCCGGGGCGTAGATCCCTGTATTGTCGGCAAACAGGGGCTCTTCCTGCAATCTGTCGTTGGTACGCAAAAAGTTCAGGAAATCGCTTCCGGTCAGGCCCACGAGTGCGATCATCGGGGAACCGTCCCCCGCCGTCAGCAGGCTGACTGGCACAGTGCCGCCGTGGATGCCGATGTAGGTTGTCTTGGCTCCAGCGGGCATTTCGCCCCATACGGCCTCTTCCTTCTTATCTCCGCCCTTGTCGGCGACAGGCGTCGGAGCGGCCCACACGGGACCGTTCGCCAGCGCGAACGCGGCGAGGAGAAGCAGAGCGAACCGCTTGGGAGTATGGAAGATTCCGTTCATGTCGAACACATATGACCGTATCAGCCGGAGGTCAAGCGCTTCCTGCAAAGCACTACAGGAATGCGCCCGCCCCCCATCGCGCAACATGGCGGCGAGAGGGAATAATTTCTCCTCCCGCCTGTAAAAACACTATTTTTTCATTGCGCTTCTGACTTCGGCAACGCGGGCGGGAATGTCGGGAGCGCTGACGAATTCGGAAACGATGGCGCAACAGCGGGCGCCGTGCGCGATGACGTCCGCAATGTTGTGGCGCTTGATGCCTCCGATGGCGACGAAAGGCAGGGTGATGTTGGCAACGACCCAATCAAGATAATCGAGGGTTACAGCGGCGCAAACGTCCTTTTTGGTCTGCGTCGGGTAAATGGGGCCGACCCCGATATAGTCCGCACCGGAGGCCACGGCCGCGCGGGCCTGATCAGGGGTATGGGTGGACAGGCCGATGAGCATGTCCGGGCCAACGAGACGGCGCACGGCCTCAACGGGGAGATCCTCTTGGCCGACGTGCACGCCGTCGGCTTCACAGAGGACAGCGATGTCGACATGGTCATTCACGATGAAGCAGGCACCAGCCTCGCGGGTCAGGCGGCGCAGCTCCAGGCACTCTTTGAGCATCTGTCCGGCCTTTTTTTCTTTTTCGCGGTACTGGAGGATCTTGATGCCGCTGTCGATCAGGGCTTTGGCGACTTCAACCGCCGGACGCCCGAGAGACAGTTCGTCGTCGGTAAGAGCGTAGAGGTCGGTTTCGGGAGAGGTCCCGGGCAACAGTCTGGGCATGGCGCACCTCGTCAGTCGGCTTCTACGCCGACGAAGGAAAAAGTGTTGACGTTGAACAGGCCGCGGGCGGTCAGCTTGAGTTCCGGAATGACGGGAAGAGCCATGAAACTGAGGGTCATGAACGGTTCGACGTCTTCGGGGATACCGAGTTCCGCACGCGCGGCAACGAGCATATCGTGAAGGACGGCATTGACTTCCTGCGGATCGGCGGAGGTCATGAGGCCCGCGATGGGGAGGGGCAAACGCCGGATGCTCCCTCCATGCACGGAGACGATGCCGCCGCCCATGTCCGCCAACTCACGGACGGCAAGCAGCATATCAGGGTCGTTGTCGCCCGCTACAACAATGTTGTGGGAGTCATGGGAAATGGTCGTCGCTATGGCCCCTCCCGTGAGCCCATAGCCTTCCAGAATCCCGATGCCGAGTTTCCCTGTCCTCTTGTGCCGCTCAATGACCGCGATCTTGGTCAGGCCGGGATTCAGCGCGGACTGGAAGCATCCCGCGTCATCGGTCTTCACCTCGCGGACGAGGCTCTTCGTAACGAGGGAGGCGGGCTCAATGCCGATGACACGGGCTTTTCCGGTACGGACAGGCAAGGACAGGGCATCCTCGGCCAGCGGCTTGAGGTGGATGGAGTGGGAAGGCGCTCCCGCAGCCGCGTCATCCAGCGGGGTGAGGACGCGGCCGTCTTCGGCGATCAGGCGTCCCGCCGTGAATACCTTGCGCACGCGGAATGCCTTGAGGTCGTCCACAAGGATGAAATCGGCATCCCTGCCGGGGGCGATGGCTCCCTTGTTGCGCAGCCCGAAGCACTCCGCGGCGTTGAGCGTGCACATGGTGATGGCCTGTACCGGATCCATCCCCATGCCTACCGCGAGGCGCAGATGGTTGTCCATGTGGCCGTCGGAAACGATATCCTCAATATGGCGGTCATCGCAGCAGAACGCGCAGCGCCGCGCGTTGCCGGGCGTAACGCCGGGCAGGAGCGTTCGGAGGTTCTTGGCGGCGGAGCCTTCGCGTATAAGGATGTAGCTGCCCCGGCGAAGGTTCTCGCGCATCTCCTCAAGCGTGGTGCACTCGTGGGTATTCGTAATGCCGGTGACGAGATAGGCGTCGAGATCCCGGCCAAGCAAGCCTGGGGCGTGTCCGTCCACAATTTTGCCGTGGGACGTACCGAGCTGGATTTTTGCCAGTACGTCGTAGTCGCCGGAGACGACGCCGGGGAAGTTCATCATTTCGCCGATACCGGTCACTTTGGGGTCGTCGATGAGCTCTTCCAGTTCTTCAGCGGAAAGGACCGCGCCGGAATCCTCGAACGGCGTCGCCGGAACACAGGAGGGGAGGGCGATAAAAATATTGAGCGGCAGGTGTCGCCCGTTTTCCAGCATGTACCGGATGCCTTCCAGTCCGTGGACGTTGGCGATTTCGTGCGGATCGGCCACGACGCTGGTGGTGCCGTGCGGGAGTACCAGCCCGGCGAAACGCGCGGGGCTCACCATGCTGGATTCGATATGGATGTGGGCGTCGATGAGGCCGGGCAGCAGGTAGGCTCCTCGCGCGTCAACGACTTTCACCGCCTCGGTATGCGAGAAGCCGAGGATTTTGCCTCCGCCCACGCTGACGTCCGTTTCCCGGATTTCGCCGGTCAGCACGTCCACCAGCTTCGCGTTGGTAATGAGAAGGTCGGCGGGGCTGCGCCCGCCCGCCGCCATATCCACAAGGTTTTTCAGATCGTCGATGTCGTACATGCAGGTCTCCGGCGTAGGAAACAGGGGCAAGGCGGAAGGGCGAAGAAGCGAGAGCGCTTTTCCGTGTTTCCCCCAAACGTCTTGCCCACTCCAAAGTGTGTTTTTTGAGGATGGGTCGCGTGTGAAAGGGTGACATACTTTCGGAAAAAAACGGAAAAAAGTCAAAAGGGTTGGGAGGAGAAGGGTGGGACGGCAGGGTATTTCCACTTTCAAATAGCGTGTTCCAAAGGCAACCTGCCTCAGAAAGAATCGTGAACGGGGACTCGATAGGCACAAAAAATTTTGGAAAGGGTGTGGCGGACTCTACGCGGGTAGATTTGGGGAAGGGGAAGCTTTCTTCAGAAAAGTTCCCCTTCCCCAATATTTCCAATCCGTTCAAAGTGAACCCATCCTAGAGAAAAGGGAGGACGCCTTTTCCAGAAAAGCTCCTCCCTTTTTATCAATTTTTTACTGCTCAAGGAGCGCCTTAGCGAAGTCATCCCCGTTGAAGGGGCGGAGGTCTTCCATTTTTTCGCCAAGGCCGACGTAGGTGATCGGGATACCGTACTGCATGGAAACGGCCACGGCGACGCCGCCCTTGGCGGTGCCGTCAAGCTTGGTCAGGATAAGTTCGTCGATACCTGCTGCTTCCTTGAATATTTTTGTCTGCTGGAGCGCGTTCTGACCGGTGGTGGCGTCTACAATAAGGATGCTGCGGTGCGGAGCGCCGGGATGCTTGCGGGCGATGACTTCCCGGATCTTGTGGAGCTCATCCATCAGGTTGCTCTTGGTGTGCAGACGTCCGGCGGTATCGATAAACAGAATATCGTATTGATCCCTGATGGCGACATCCATCGCCTCCCACGCCACGGCGGCGGGATCGGCGTCCTGCCCCTTGGAGTGGAAACCGGAACCCGTGCGTTCCGCCCAAATGCCGAGCTGTTCCACGGCGGCGGCCCGGAAGGTGTCGGCGGCGGCAAGGAGGACTTTTTTGCCCTGCATACGGGCGCGGTAGGCCAGTTTGGCGATGGTCGTGGTCTTGCCTACGCCGTTGACGCCGATGATCAGAACGACCTCGGGCGGGTTGACCGCGACGACGCGGCGCGGGATGCGGAAAATGTCTTCCAGCTCCGCGGCGAGGAGAGGACGAAGTTCCTCGGGAGTGGTCGCGGAAGCGGCACGCGCGCGGGACTTGAGGCGTTTGCACAGCTCGGTCGCGGCTTCGACGCCCATGTCCGCCATAATGAAGAGTTCTTCCAATTCGTCCCAGAAGTCGGCGGACAGGTCGCCGTGGCTGGCGAAGAGGGTGGAGAGCCCTTTGCCGAGCTGTTCACGGGTCCGTTCCAGCCCTTGATGCAGCTTGAGGAAAATGCGGTTGCGTTCATCCTCTTCGTCCTCAAGATCGAGAGCAAGGGCGAGGCGGTACTGCAGTTCCGAACGGAAGTCCGCCACTTCTTCGTATTCCATGCGCGCGGCCCATGCGGCGAAGTCGGCGACGAAGGCATCGGCTTCGTTCTCCGGGGCTCCAAGGGCGGTCAAAAGGAAGCGGACACGCTCCCAGAGTTCGTCGCCCGTGCGTGCGTCGGGTCCGAGATCTTCCAGAGCGATGGACAGCCACACGGACAGGCGCGGTTCGGCTTCCCGGAGGGTAAGCAGCAGGGTATCGCGCCATCCGGAAGGTTCCTTCGGGGCGTCGGGCTGAGGGGCAGGTTGGGCGGCAGCCGCAGGTGCGGGAGCTTGCCCGTCCGGTTCAAGAGATTGTCCGGCAGCGAGCTGATCCATTTCCAGATCGGCCTGTTGCTGCTCTGCGGCTGCCGTTTCCGGCAGTTTTTCCAAAACCTCCACAGGAGATTGTGGCGCGTCGGAAACGGAAGATTCTTCGTGAGATGCGCCGTCTTCCGTTTCCGCTGGCTGCGGAGCGGCCAGTGCTTCCTCCGCCGGAGCCTGTGGCGTTTCCGGAGTTTCAGCAGTTTTATTCGATGACCACAGCCGTTTGATACTTGAGAAGAAACCCATGCGTCTATCCTTAAAAAAGAGGTCTTCGGATGCGAGGCGGGAGCGTTGAGCAACCGTACCATGCGACTATTTGCGTACTTGTGCCGTCCCGTCAAGCCCTGCTTTTCGGAGGGGTAAAACACGCCGGCCTTGAGGGACGGTACAGGGATTTTGCCTTTTTGGCCTGTTTGAGAGGGGTGAGAATCACGAAGTTTAAATTTTTTTACAAAAAGGGTTGATCTCGGTTTAGAGTTATGAGAAAAGAAACGCGAACACTGGATTGTCCTGTGTTCGTCGATCAAGGAATTTTATTTAAGAAGGAAGGAATACAAATGAAGCGCATCGTGACTCTGCTTCTTGCTGCCGGCCTCGTGCTCGGCGCTGCTGCTGGTTCTCAGGCTGCTGATATCAAGGCCAAGGGTAACTGGACGTTTACTTGGCAGTTGGGCGACCAGACCTTTGCCAAGCATTCCGGCAAGGATAACTTCACCGCGAAACAGCGTCTGCGTACCCAGATCGACGTTATCGCTTCCGAATCCCTGAAGGGCGTTTTGTTCCTCGAAATGGGCGACCAGAACTGGGGCAAGTCCAGTGACGGAGCTTCCCTTGGTACCGACGGCAAGATCATCAAGGTCCGTTACAGCTATGTTGACTGGGTCATCCCTCAGACCGACGCCAAAGTCCGTATGGGTCTCCAGAACTTCAGCCTGCCCGGCTTCATCTCCAACAGCCCCATCCTCGGCGGCGGTGCCGCTGACGGTGCTGGTATCACCCTTTCCGGCCAGTTCACCGAAAACGTGGGCGCCAGCCTCTTCTGGCTCCGCGCTGAAAATGACAATAATGAGACCTATGGTGTTAACAACCATCCTTCCAGCAACGCCATGGATTTCGTCGGCCTGACTGTGCCTATGACCTTCGACGGCGTGAAGGTGACCCCGTGGGCTATGTATGGCGCTATTGGTCGTGACAGCATTGAAGGGGCTGATAAGCCCGGACAGACAGGAGCTGTTCTGAGCGAACGCCTGTTGCCTGTCGGTGCAGGGTCTCTCTATGGCGCGGATGTAGATCGCCACGGTAATGCTTGGTGGGTTGGCGTCGCTTCCGAACTGACCTACTTTGATCCCTTCCGTTTCGCTCTTGACGCCGCTTACGGTAGCGTCGATATGGGGTCTGCTGGAAACTTTGATTTTGAGCGTTCCGGCTGGTTCGCTTCCATCCTTGGTGAATACAAGATGGATTACTTCACCCCCGGCATCCTGTTCTGGTATGCTTCCGGTGACGACAGCAATGCATACAACGGCTCTGAACGTATGCCTACCGTTGAAGGTTCTTGGACCGCTTCTTCCTACGGCTATGACGATAACTTCGGTCGTGATTCCTGCGATATGATCGGTCTGTCCAACACCGGGACCATGGGCGTGTACTTGCAGGCGAAGGACATCTCCTTCATGGAAGACCTGACGCACATCTTCCGCGTCGGTTTCGTCAAGGGTACCAACAACACCGAAATGGTGCGTAGCGGTTGGGCGTCCCTTGACTCCAATGATGGCCTGTACCTGACCACCGCCGACAAGGCTTGGGAAGTCAACTTCGACACCCAGTACAAGATCTACAAGGATCTGACCCTCGGTGTCGAACTCGGCTGGATCAACCTTGATCTCAATGAAGACGTGTGGAAGAATGCTAACAGCTACAAGGACAACATCTATCGCGGTGCTGTGACCTTGCAGTACACCTTCTAATTGAAGTCGGCTGACGCCGATTCCGGTTAGCTTTGATGAGGAGGGAGTTTCGGCTCCCTTCTCTTTTTGTATTTGACGCGCTGCACGGGCTCTGGAGAGGATTCCTGACCGTGCAACGCGTGGATCCCAAAGCATACGGACTGGTTTTGTATCCTATTGCGCAAAAAGCACTTCTCCCCTTGACTCGGAAAGAACGCCGGGATTAGACTTCTGCGGTAGTGGAGCAATCTCCTTGCCGTAAGGGAGGGTGTTCCGTAACACTCACGTTTAGAGGGGGAATTGTATGCCTTCATGGATGTATTTTGTGTTGGCCCTGGCAGGGCTGCTGGCTGGGTATTGTGTGTATGGCGCCATTGTGGAAAAGGTGTTCGGGCCTGATCCCAACCGCCCCACGCCTGCCTGCAAAATGCCTGACGGTGTGGACTATGTGGAGATGAGCCCTACCAAGGTGTTTCTGATCCAGCTGCTGAACATTGCCGGTCTTGGCCCCGTCTTCGGGCCGATCCTTGGTGCCCTCTACGGTCCCATAGCTCTCCTGTGGGTCGTAATCGGATGCGTGTTCGCCGGTGCCGTACATGACTACTTCTCGGGGATGTTGTCCGTCCGTTATAACGGCAAGTCCGTGCCGGACATCGTCGGGTACAACCTCGGCGACCTCATCAAGAAGCTCATGCGCGTGTTCGCCGTCGTGCTGCTCATTCTGGTGGGCGTGGTCTTCGTGGCGGGGCCCGCTGGCCTGCTGTCCCAGTTGACCGGTATGCACAGTATGCTCTTTGTGGCGATCATCTTTGCGTACTACTTCCTTGCCACTATTCTGCCCGTGGACAAGATCATCGGCCGCGTCTATCCGTTCTTCGCTGTACTGCTGGTGTTCATGGCCGTTGGGCTGCTGGGCGCTCTGGCCTTCAAGGGGTACACCTTCTACAGCAACATCGAATGGACCATGCATAGCCCCTCCGGCCTGCCCGCCTGGCCGCTGGTGTTCATTACCATCGCCTGCGGCGCTTGCTCCGGCTTCCATGCCACGCAGTCTCCGCTGATGGCCCGGTGCATCAACAACGAAAAACATGGCCGTAAGATCTTTTACGGTGCGATGATTGCGGAAGGCGTTATCGGGCTTATCTGGGTGACCCTCGGCATGTCCTTCTACTCCGATACGGCCGCTCTTGCCGCCGCCCTCGGCCCCAAGGGGAACGCCGCGCTGGTCGTGAACAACATCTCCGTGGAACTGCTTGGCGTGTTTGGTGGCGCCCTTGCCGTCCTCGGCGTTGTGGTGCTGCCCGTGACCTCCGGCGATACGGCCTTCCGTGCTGCCCGTTTGACCATTGCCGACGCCATCGGCTATGATCAGCGCCCGCACAAGAACCGCCTGATGATAGCCGTCCCGCTGTTTGTCGTGGGCGTCGCTTTGAACTTCATTCCCTTTGGGATGCTGTGGCGTTACTTCGGATTTGCCAACCAGGCCCTCGCCGCCATCATGTTGTGGGCTGCGGCCGCCTACTTGCTGCATCGCGGCAAGTTCCATTGGATTGCCTCCGTGCCCGCTTGCTTCATGACTGCCGTGAGCGCCGTGTATATCTGCTTTGAGAAGACGATGGGCTTCGGCATGTCCTACGAGCTGTCCAATATCGTGGGTATCGCCATAGCGCTGATTTGCTTCGCGCTGCTGTTGACCGCAGGCCGCAAGGTTCAGCCTACTGATGATCTGAGCGTTTGACCCGAAAAAGGGGCGTCCGGATTGGAGCGCCCCTTTTTTCGGTGGAAGGGGAGCTCCGATCTAAACATCGAAACGCCTTTTTTCCGCTTTCTCGGGCATGAGAAGCGATTGCCTTTTTATCTGTTCCAGTTATAGTCCGCCGACCCTCCTTGAGACAGTGTTTCAAGGAGGGTTGTCTTTCTCCTTTTTTCCTTTTTGAGGTCTTTCATGTCTACGAAGCGTCGAGCCTATCTCACTGAAATGAAAACGCAGCTTACTCTTGCCGTTCCAGCCCTTTTGGCGCAGATCGCCATGATTTCAATGGGGTTTGTGGATATGGTCATGACAGGCCGGGTGGGGGCGGTGGATATGGCGGCTGTGGCGCTGGCCGGATCGCTCTGGGTTCCGCTCGTCCTGTTCGGGCAGGGGCTGCTGCTCGCGGTTACGCCGTGCGTGGCGCAGCTTCGCGGGGCTGGGTCCATGCGGAGCGGCGAACACATGCAGGGTGTCGGGCACGTCATGCGGCAGGGTATCTGGATGGCGCTGTTCATTTCGGTTCCGCTCATCCTTATCGTGTATCTGGTATCGTTCCATCTCGCCGATATGGGCGTTGAGGGGGCTCTCGGGCTCATGACGGGGCAATACCTGCGGGCGATCATCTGGGGCGCTCCTGCCTACCTGCTGTTCGTGGCTTTGCGCTGCGGCATGGAGGGGATGGCGCTTATGCGTCCGGCCATGTTCGCGGGCTTTATGGGGCTGCTCATCAATATACCGTGCAACTATATCCTGATTTTCGGCAAGCTCGGCCTCCCGGCGCTCGGCGGGCCGGGTACGGGCGTCGCCACGGCGATCGTCTATTGGGTCATGTTCCTGACGATGGTGGTGTACGTGTGCCGGCATACCTACTTGCGGGAATTGATGACCTGGCGGGTATGGGAAATCCCCGTTTGGGCGACGCTCAAAAAGCTGGCGGGCATTGGTTTTCCCGGTGCGCTGGCCATGCTGTTTGAGGTGACGCTGTTCGCGGCGGTGGCGCTGCTCATCGCGCCGCTCGGGGCCATTCAGGTGGCGGGACATCAGGTCGCCCTGAATTTCAGTTCGTTGCTGTTCATGGTCCCGTTGTCCATCGGTACTGCGGCGACCATCCGCACGGGGTTTGCCCTCGGGCGCAAGTCGGTGGAGGCCGTCCGCGTGGCGAGCCGATCTTCGTGGCTTTTGGCCTGCATGGCGGCGTGTTTCACGGCGTTGGTGACCATCCTCTGGAGGCATCAGATCGCCGCCGTCTACAACAACGATCCGGTGGTGCTCGGGCTGGCGTCGCACTTGCTGCTGTTTGCCGCGACCTATCAGATTACGGATGCCGTGCAGGTGGTCAGCGTCGGTATTCTGCGTGGGTATAACGATACGCGGGCCATCCTGTGCGTGACGCTGATTTCCTATTGGGTGTTCGCCCTGCCTGTGGGGTATACGCTTGGCAGGACGCATTTGTGGGGCGATCCCCTTGGCCCGCAGGGGTTCTGGACGGCGTTCATTGTCGGCGTATCCATTGCAGCCGTCCTTCTGGTCATCAGGGTTCGCGTGTTGGAACGCCGGTTGCTCTCCGGATTTGATCGGATCAGGGTCATGGAAGGGTAAAAGAGATTGGGGAGGCCGCGCGGCGGGAGTTCGTTCCTGCGGAGGATTTGGCTAAGATGATAGCCCGTTAAGGAATTCTTTAACGGGCTTTGTTTTTTGTAAAGCCTTCATGGGAGCTTCGATAAGGTCAAAATCTTTGAGAGGGGCGGGGAGGTTTGGAGGTGGCTGGGAGAGCGTTCTCTAGAAAGTTCTCCCAGCCACCTCCAAGAATCTACTTCCCTCTTCTTTTTGCCCAATATTCTCGGACGGCCTTGTTGTGAGCGGCTAAATTGGTGCTGAACACATGGGAGCCGTCTTCTCCGCGCGCGACAAAATAGATGTAGTCGTGCTGCTCCGGGTTAGCGGCAGCTTTGAGGCAGGCGAGGCCCGGCGAGCAGATGGGGCCGGGCGGCAGGCCGGGGTGCTTGTAGGTGTTGTAGGGGTTGCCCTCGTCGTCGAGATGTTTGCGCCGCAGATTGCCGTCGAAACTTTCCCCGAGCCCGTAGGCCGTGGTGGGATCGGCCTGGAGCAGCATGTTGAGCCGCAGCCGGTTGGCGTATACCCCGGCGACGCGGGGCCTCTCGGAGGGTACGGCTGTTTCCCGTTCGACGATGGAGGCCAGCGTGACCAGACGCCGTACCTCGTCGCGCCCGGAAGGGCCCGGGCGCTTGCCGCCTGGCCAGAGCGGGGTGGTCCTGCGCCAGAAGTTGTCGATAAGCCGTCCGACGACCGATTTTGCGGTGGCTTCATTGAGTTCCAGCGGACGCATGATCAGATAAGTGTCCGGGAACAGGAAGCCTTCCGCGCTGTCGAACGGAATGCCCCAATGCCGCAGAAAGGCGGGGTCATGGACGAGCTTGTCGAAATCCTCGAAACGCACCATCTGCGCCTCTTCCAGCCGCTTGCCCACTTCCCACCAGGCGAGGCCTTCGGGGATTGTTACCCGGTCGAGCAGAGGGGAGCCGTTGACCAGTTGATCGATGACCTGCTGCGGCGTCCAGCCCGTGTTGATCCGGAACCGTCCGGGTTTGAGCGCGTGGGGGATATCCCTGTAGTTCATCCAGCGGAGCAGGAGTATGAACTTGTCGGCATTGCGCACGGCCCCAAGGCGGACGAGTTCAGGCGTCAGGGTACGGAACGTCGTGCCGGGATTGACGGTCACTTCCACGTCTTGCGCGGGCGCGACGGCGGGATCGGTACCGGGGCTGTTCAGGAAGTCATAGGCCAGCCAACCGGCTCCGCCGCAAGCCAGCAGGACCAGCAGCATGAACCCGAGCAGGAAGCGCGGCCAGAGCCGTTTGGGGTTGTTGGGCGTCTCGGGCGCGGAAGCGGGCAGAGGCGTTTCCGGCTTCTCCCCATCAAGGGGAGATGCCTCGCCGGGCTTCTCTTCAGTCGGCTGCCAGTTCTCTGCTTCGGGGGATGACGCATCGGAATGTTGTTGATCCGGAGGAGCCTGTTGATTCCGTGTATCCGATACGCCGGAAGGTATGCCTGTTTCTTCTGGGCGCGGGGCGCCGGGGTCGGCAGGTGTGTTTTTGGTTTCTTCGGGGGATTCGTTCATATGGTTTTCCGTTTGGCTTCCGGTTGATCGAGGAAAGATTGCAGGATGCGCACGGCGGCCTGCTGGTCGAGTACGGCCCGGCCTTGAGCCGCGGAACGTCCGGCGTCCCGGAGGTCCCTTTCGGCTTCGTAGCTGCTGAGGGCTTCCTCCATCCAAAACAGGGGGAGGGTGGTGCGCCGGGCGAGGCTCTTGGAAAAGTTGCGGACCTGCCGGGTCGTGAGGCTTTCCTCGCCGTCGAGGTTGATGGGAAGCCCTATGACGATGGCGTCCGTGGCTTCGGCCTCAATGAGGGCGAGCAATTCCTCAAAAAAGGCGGCGCGGGTACGCATGAGGATGGTTTTGCGGGGAAAGGCCATGCTGCCCCCGGTATCCGAAACCGCAATGCCGGTGCGTTTCTGGCCGTAGTCTATGGCGAGGTACTTCATAAAAATCCTTTGCGGAATGCGTCGGTATGCCCCGGAATGAAAGCGGCGCTCCGTGTCGCGGAAAGCCCTGTTGAAGGGATTCCGTAAGGACCACCGTCCCGTAACCGGGCGAAGACACACTATCCCGCGCCCCGTCAGGACGCAACCCGTTGTGGACCCGCGCGGGGGGTGCTAGAAAGAAACGGTCCTTACAATCTCAACCAAGGAGATGTTTATGGATTTTCTTGAGCTTGTAACCGGGGCCCGGACCTGCCGCCGTTTCCGGGAAGCCGAGGGGATGCCCGCCGGAATGCTGGACTGGCTTATTGAGTGTGCCCGCGTGACGCCTTGCGGTGGAAACGCGCAGGCGTTGCGGTTTGCCGTTGCGGAATCCCCGGAAGCTTGCGCCGCCGTTTTCCCGGCGTTGAAATGGGCGGGGATGCTGACCGATTGGGACGGCCCCGAAGCGGGTGAGCGTCCCAGCGGTTACGTCGCCATTCTCGGTGAGGCGGGGACGCGGGCAAAACTGAATGCCATTGATGCGGGCATCGCCGCGCAGACCATCCAGCTGGCGGCGTATACGCGGGACCTCGGCTGCTGCATTTTCCTGTCCTTTGATCCGCGCAAGATCCGCGAGGTGCTGGGCATCCCCGAGAACCTTGAGCCGCTGCTCGTACTGGCGCTCGGCTTCCAAAAGGAAGTCCGCCGCGTTGAAACCGTGGGGGCTGACGGCTCCGTGAAGTACTGGCGCGACGCGCAGGGCGTGCACCATGTGCCGAAGCGTCCTCTTGAGGATCTGCTGATCATCAAAAAGTAGTGGAAAGAAGGAAGAAAACGGCTCTTTACAGAAGAGAGGCCGCTCGCTATAGTCATCCGAGCTAGGGGAGCCTGTCAAGGCTGAGAGTGGGTTCGTCCCAGACCCTTGGAACCTGACGCAGCTGGTACTGCCGTAGGGAAGCGTCATCATGCCTGATCCTGAGAACGCCCGTCCCTCGTGACGGGCGTTTTTTGGTTGATGGCCAACCGCACGAGGCTTTCATGAATATCACCGTAAACGGCGAGATCACCGTATGCAATGAGGGGGCGACGCTGCTTGACCTTATCCTCCGGCTCGGGTTGTCGCCTGAAAAAATCGTGGTGGAGCGGAACAGGGACATCGTGCCCGCCGGGACGTTTGCCGAAACCGCCTTGCAGGACGGCGACACGCTCGAGCTGTTGCAGTTTGTCGGCGGCGGGTAAAGAGGGGTATTCCCGGAACAGGCGAATCTCCTGAAGGACGGAGGCGTCTCCGCCTTCCTTTGTCTTTCCTCCCTCATGCGTCGGCTGCTGGGGGGACCCGACAGGCGTTGCTCCGCACCGCCGGGTGCTCTTTTCGGAGCGTTCTTTTGGGGTGTTTGCCCCGTCATATTTTCCGAGTGTTCACTCAAGGATGGGCTATGAAAACGAGTTCGGATGCATTGATCATCGGCGGTGTGGAACTGCACAGCCGTCTGTTCATCGGTACGGGAAAATACGGTTCGGACAGCCTGATTCCGGCGGTCGCGGAAGCTTCCGGCGCGGAAGTCATCACCGTGGCGCTGCGGCGTGTGGATCTCGGCAACTCGAAAGACAATGTGCTGAGCCACATCCCCGGCACGATGCGGCTTTTGCCGAACACGTCCGGCGCGCGTACCGCCGACGAGGCCGTGCGCATCGCCCGTCTGTCCCGTGCCGCAGGATGTGGCGACTGGATCAAAATCGAAGTCATCTCCGACACGCGCCATCTCCTGCCCGACGGCTACGAAACCGCCAAAGCCACGGAAACCCTCGCCAAGGAAGGCTTCACCGTCCTGCCGTACATGAACCCCGATCTGTATGTGGCCCGCGATCTCGTGAATGCCGGAGCCGCCGCCGTCATGCCCCTCGGTGCGCCCATCGGCACGAACCGCGGCCTCCAGACCAAGGAAATGGTCCGTATCCTCATTGAAGAAATCAGCCTGCCCATCGTTGTCGATGCGGGCATCGGCAAGCCTTCGCAGGCCTGTGAAGCTATGGAAATGGGCGCGGCGGCCTGCCTCGTGAACACCGCCATTGCCACGGCGGGCGATCCGGTACGCATGGGCGCGGCCTTCGGCGAAGCCGTGCGCGCCGGGCGCAACGCCTTCCTTGCCAAGGCAGGCCCGGTCTTGCAGGGCGGGGCGTCGGCCTCCTCGCCGCTGACCGGGTTCCTCGGCGGCCATGACGAGGGGGCCGCGTCATGAGCCGCCTGTTTTCCGACGTCCTGCCGGAGTGGCCTTTGGATGAAGTGGAGGCCGGGCTGGCCTCGGCCACGGAAACGGATGTGCTGGCCGCGCTGGAACTGGCGGAAAACGGCCGACGCCTGAACGCCCGGGATTTCATGGCGCTGGTATCTCCCGCCGCCTCTCCGTATCTTGAAACGATGGCCCGTATTGCCCGCGACGTGACGGTCCGGCAGTTCGGGCGCTCCATCCAGTTGTTTACGCCGCTTTATCTCGCCAACTACTGTACCAACCAGTGCGTGTACTGCGGCTTCAACACCAAGAACCATATCCATCGCTCCATGTTGACGATGGACGAGGTGGAGGCCGAAGGCAAGGTCATCGCCGCGACCGGGCTCCGCAACATCCTGCTTTTGACCGGTGACGCTCCGAAGCTGACCGGGCCCGCGTACATCGCGGAGGCGGCCCGTCGCCTGCGCCCGTACTTCCCGAGCATCGGCGTCGAGGTCTATTCCATGAGCGAGGATGACTATCGGATGTTGGTGGACGCGGGAGTGGATTCGTTCACGATGTTTCAGGAGACGTATAACGAGGAGCTATACCTCAAGCTGCATCCCGCCGGTCCCAAACGCGATTTCCGGTTCCGTCTGAACGCTCCGGATCGGGCGGCCCGGGCGGGTATGCGTTCTGTGAACGTGGGCGCGCTGCTCGGCCTCGATCAGTGGCGGCGCGACGCCTTTTACACCGGGCTGCACGCGGACTGGATTCAGGCGACGTATCCCGGTGTGGACATCGCCGTTTCCGCGCCGCGTATGCGTCCGCATGAAGGTTCGTTCAACGACATCCATCCCGCTTCCGAACGGGATTTGGTGCAGTATATCCAGGCGCTCCGGCTCTATCTGCCCGCCGCCGGGATCACGCTGTCCACACGCGAGCGCCCGTTCCTGCGCGATCGGCTCATCGGGCTTGGCATCACCAAGATTTCGGCGGGCGTTTCCACCGCCGTGGGCGGACATGCCCATGCCGCGCAGGATGTCGCCGAGGAACACGACACAGCCCAGTTTGAGATCGCCGACGATCGGGATGTTGATCAGATGATTGCCGCCATTGAGGCGCAGGGATACCAGCCCGTGTGCAAGTCGTGGGAGCCTCTCGACGAAGCGTACGCCTGCGGCAAGTCGGCGTAGGGGAGAGGGACTGTGGAGGCTGGGGAGACTGGGGAGGGGAAAGGGCCCCTTTAGGAAAAGGGGCCCTTTCCCCTCCCCAGACCCCACCCCTATCCCCCTAAAACTTTTGACTGGCGGGGAGGCCGCTCGGCGGGAGTTCCGTTGTGCGGGATGTTGTGGATGAGGTGCGGAATGGCGGATGGGGTTATTGGCTGGGATGCGGTATTGGAAGGGCATCTTGCGGCGGAACAGTGCAAGGTGTTGGCATCGGCGCGCATCGGCATGGCCGGAGCGGGCGGGTTAGGCTCCAACTGTGCCGTCTTTTTGGCCCGGACGGGTATTCGGGATTTCGTGATTGCGGACCCGGATGTGGTGGCGTTGTCCAATTTGAACCGCCAGCATTTTTTCCCCCGGCATTTGGGATTGCCGAAGGTGGAGGCGCTGGGCGCGGTCTTGCGGGAACTGAATCCGTCCGTCATCCTGCGGCTTGAGCCGCGGGCTCTTGATGGCCCTTCGGCCTGCGCATTGTTTGCCGGATGCGACATCGTCGTCGAGGCCGTGGATGATCCCGAAGTGAAAAAGAATCTCGTCGAAGCATTGCTGTTGGCCGGGCATCGTGTGGTTTCCGCCTCCGGCATGGCCGGGTGGGGCGGCGTTCCGATGACTGCCCGGAAGCTCGGAAGCCGTCTCGTCGTGGTTGGCGATCACGTCAGCGGTATTGGGCCCGGCATGCCGCCCCTTGCGCCTCGCGTCGTCATGGCCGCCGCTATGGAGGCCGATGCCGTTCTGGAAATGTTGCTGGGCGAGTGTCGCTGAAGCATTGGGAAAGGGAGGAAAGGTTTTCTGAAGGACGCTTTCCCCTACTCTCCTCAAAACCTATCTCTCCTTTTCCCTAAAACATTCGACGTTATTGAATCCCCGTTTCCCCTTGTGCGATCCACAAAAGAAAAGTCCCGAACCGCATAAGGTCCGGGACTTGCTTTTTACCGAAATGCCGGGGGACGCCCTGTAAGGGGGGCAGCTTCCCGTGCCGCCCATCCCGCCATTGCCCTTACAAAAGTTTTAGGGGGATGGGGTTCGTGGAGGGGAAAGGGAGCCCTTTTTGAAAAAGGGCCCTTTCCTCTCCACGATTCACTTCATCTACACATTCTCAACCTGCTGGATGCCGTCGAGCTTCCAGGTGCCGTCGCCGGAGGCGGGGCGGACGAAATGCCAGATTTCGCGGACGTCGATGGGCGCTTCCTGCGAGGGGTCTTCGCGGAGCAGGACGTTGAAATAGACCTGCGCGATCTGCTCGTCACCGACGGTGTCCACGGAGAGGAGCGAGGCGTTCACGAGCATGATTTCGGTGTTGCCGGGGGTCTTGTCCTCGGCGGCCTGCTGCTGGATCTCCTTCTGGAACGCTGGGGTGGAGAACTGGGCGATATCGGAAAGATCGCGCTTGTCCCACGCATTGTTCAGACGGGTATAGGCGGCCTTCGCGCCGCGAAGGAACTCTTCTTCATCGAATCCGGCAGGCTTCTTGGGTTCATCCTGATACAGGGGCTGCTGGCCGGAAGACGGCGTGGTCAGCGCGTCCCAGTCAAAACCGCCCTTGCCGCTTTGGGGAGCCGCCGTACGCTGATGCGTCGAATCGGAGCCGGGCGTGCTGCGGAGCGAGTCGAAACCGCCCGCATTGGGCTGTCCTGCGCCCTGTGTTGCGGCGCGGCGTCTGCTGAAGAACTTGAACGCGAGGAAAAGGAGACCGCCGATAAGGATGATGTCGAGGAAGCCGCCGCCATTGAAGCCGCCGCCAAAGAGCAGCGAGCCGAGCAGGCTGCCGGCGAGAAGGCCCCCGAGCATACCGCCCATGCCTCCGAAAAGACCACGGCTCGGAGCGGCGGAGTTGGCCATCTGCTGGCTCTGGCGGTTGGTCTGCTGATTGAACGAGGAGGAAGGATTAGAGGGCAGCGGTTTCGTGTAGGGCTGGCTCATGGACGGGCGTCCGCCGAAGGAACGGCCACCGCCGATACGAGCGGCGTCGGCCTCACCATAGGCGAAAGCCAGCATGACCAGAACCAGTACGGCGCTGAGACAGGCATAAAACGACTTGGGCATGATGTGTCCTCTGGATGGTTGGGCAGGCATTTCCTGCCGCTGGTTTGGGTGTTGCAGTGTATAGGGTAAGGACGAAGAGGGAAAAAAGCAAGCCCGGCACGTCCTTGCTGGGGAGCGCGACCGGGCTTTCTCATATGGCGGAGGCATCAGGGGCGCATCCATTGGTCGGAGGATGCGGCGAGCGCCTGCATGTCGTTGATGAGCTTGCTGGTGTGGTACCCGTCGGCCGCCGCATGATGGACGGAGACGGCGATCGGCAGGAGCGTGTCCGGCCCCTGAGCGAAGTACTTGCCGAAGGTGATGATGGGCGGCAGGAAGGGCGGTTCCGTGGCCTGCACATGGGCCATGCCGGTAAAGCTCAGCCACGGCAGCGCGGACATGGGACAGCAGTTGGCCGGCCTGCCGGGTTTGGCCCGGACGCCTTTGATATCTTTGTAGGTTTCCATGTCGTGCAGGACGTTTTGGTAGAAAACGGGAAACGATTCGTCGTACTCGCTCCAGACGTCCGAAAACGTTTTGTCGTCGTCATGGAAGATCGTATAGGACGGATTGATGAAATCCCAGTAGCCGGGCGCGCCGTGCTCGTTGAAGCCCATGCGGAATTCCCGGTTCGCGTTGATGGCCCGCGTCGCGATGTAGAGCAGGAGCGGGTAAAAACGCAGGCCGAGGGCCTTGCCGCGTTCGCGCAGGGCGGTGACGGTCAGGTGGGCTGTCAGGTCGTAACGGCATTTCACCGTGCGTATATAGTAGTCGAAATGCTCGCTGCGAGGCCATGCCGCCCGATCGAGCAGGTGAAACGAGGCATCGCGCATGGTTTATTTCTTGCTTGGAGCCGTTTTGGGGCAGTCGTTCATGTAGACCCAGAAAATGGTCTTGATTTCCAGCGGTTTCTGCTTGCCTTCGGGATCTTGGAGGGGATCGCCGGCCATACTGGTCGAGAAAGCCCACCAGCCGGGGAGCGGACAGACGAACGTGAAGACGCCCTGGCCGTCGGCTTTGACCTGCTGCGTGGCGCCGAAGGCGGAAATGGGCTGCGGCGTGGGCTGCTTATCCTGCTTTTTGGCCTTGGGCTGGGCCTTGTCGTCCTGCGGCGGCGCGTTGGGATCTTCCGGCTGGGCAACGTTGGGCTTGATCGCCGGATCGAGGCGGGCCACGTCGATGAGCGCCCCGGGGATGGGGGTGCCGTCGAAGAGGGCCTGCCCGGAGAAGGCCATGCCCGAGCACAGGCCGAAGGGGCGGCTCAAGGGCGAGATCTCAAAGCTGATGTTGGCGGGCTTGTCCCAGCCTTCGGCGGACCCGTAGGCCGGGATCTGCACCTTGGTGACGTACTGGACGAACTTGTCCTGTTCGGGGACCCAGCCCGCCTTGGTTTGCATGACGAGCTGGTAGACGCCGGGGTGGGGCAGGGAAATGTTTGTGGTCCATGCGCGAGCACCGTAGGCGACGACTTCGTCGAGGACGGAGAGGTGTTCGCTCCGGTCCATGTTGTCTCCGCTGTAGCGCAGTGCCGTGAAGACTTGCGGGCGTTCAATAGGGATGCCCGCGCCCGTTGCCGGATCAATGGCGCAGATGACGAGGTTGAGGGATGTTTTTTCCGGGTCGTCAACGATGGGGCTGTCGGGAAGGACCAGTCCGAAACCGGCATGGGCCGGAGCGGCCAAGAGCATGGCCAGTCCGAGGGTCATCAGGATACGTCCGAACATGAAAGGCCTCCGCAGTCGGAATTCTCAGCTGTTTTTGGGGAGTGACTCGTGTGGGGAGCTCCAGTTGTACTGGAAGTCGTGCTTTTCGCGCGGCGTTCTGGCGACGACGGCCACATCCACGGCGGCGGCCCCGGCATGTGGATCGAGCAGGGCGAGGGCGGCGCGGCGCAAGGTTGTACCGGTCGTGTAGGTGTCGTCGACAAGCAGGATGCGCTTGCCCCGGACTTCCGGGAGGGAAAGGAACGCGCTCTTGAGGTTGGCGACGCGTTCGGCTTCGCTCAGGCCCACCTGATGCCGGGTGGGGTGCTGGCGGAGCAGCAGATCGGGCACGAGCGGCACGCCGAGGGCATCGGACAGGGGGCGGGCCAGTTCCTGGCACTGATTGAATCCGCGCTCGCGCAGCCGCGTGGAGTGCAGGGGCACGGGGACGATGGCGTCGGGCTTGGGCAGATCCTTGCAGGAGAGGGCGAGGAACCGCCCGAGCAGGTGCAGCACGGCGGGGTCGGCACCGAACTTACCGCGCAGGAGAAGCGTTTTCAGCGCGCCGCTGTATGCCCCGTAGAAGCGGAAATGCTCCCACGGCGGCGGCGTCTTTTGGCATGTCTCGCACAGGGCGGGCTCGGAGTCTGAGAAGGGCTGGAGTTCGCCGCACGAGGGGCAGTAGCCTCCCTTGCGTGGACGGAGCAGGGCCCGGCAGGAAGGGCAGAGGGGGATCTGCATACGCTGCTCGTTGTCGGCATCGGCTGGCAGTTCCCCCCGGTTCAGCGGGGAAAAAGGGATATGGCACAGGATACAGCGCCGCTCATCCAGCGAAGTGGCGTGGAGCAGATCCCGTAACGGTTGGAGAAAACGAAAGCTTCGTTCATTCATGATAGAAACGTGTGGCCTGTTCGGCGGCTTCGAGCCCGAATCGTTCAATCTGGGCAATGGCTTGTGAATGCAAAAGATCGGTGGGCCGCTCCACGCCGCGCAAAAGCAGCGGCTCATGCAGGCTGAATCCCAGCGTATCCAAAAAACAGCGCAGGATCAGGAGGTTGGCCTCAAAGAGCCTGTCGCCCCGCGTACGTGCCGCGCAAAGGACGGCATGGGCGGGACGGCGCGGCGTGCGCGTTCCTTCCCGGCGCTGTTCCCAAAAAATCTGTGCCCGGTCGATGAAGCCCTTGAGCAGCGCCGGGGGGCCATAAAAATAGACGGGGATGTTCAGGATGAGGCTGTCCGCGTGTTCCATCCGCCGGAACAGATCCGCAACGTCGTCCCCGTCAAAGACGCAATGCCCCGGGTGTGCGGAACAATAGCCGCAGCCGATGCAGGGATGGATCGCGTATTCCCTCAGCCTGATGCGGTCCACGGTCGCGCCGCGCGACAAAAGGGCCTGTTCCAGCAGACGGGCGGCGGCGTCGGTGCTGCCGTCGGGATGCGGACTGCAGGCCAGAAGGCAAACGTGCGGCGTTTGTTCGGGAGGGTCCAGTTCGGCGCGGGAAGGGAAGGGCGATTCCATGAATCCTCCTTTTGTCGGGCGGAGAACACGTTTGTGCCGGAACGCCGGAGAAAGGCTGGTTTAAAACCATTCTCCCCGACAGGGAGGATGTCAATGATTTTGGGAAAACGCTCCGGCCCGGAGTTTGGGCCGGAGCGGCGGCTTCTAGTCGGAGAAAACCCATTCGAGGATGGCTTTCTGGGCGTGCAGGCGGTTTTCCGCTTCATCCCAGACAATGGAGGCTTCGCTTTCCATGACCTCGTCGGTCACTTCCTCGCCGCGATGGGCGGGCAGGCAGTGCAGGAACTTGACGCCGGGAGCGGCGAGGCTCATGAGTTCGCTGTCCACGCAGAAGCCCTTGAAGGCTTCCTCGCGCTTTTTCTGCTCCTCTTCCTGCCCCATGGAGGCCCACACGTCGGCATAGATGTAGTTCGCGCCGTCGACGGCGAGCTTGGGATCGTGGGTCAGGAAGATCTTCGCGCCGGACTGGAGCGCAAGGGCGAGAAGCTGCTGATCGGGCTCATAGCCGGGGGCGATGGCCATGTTGAGCTGGAACGGGAAGTACATGGCGGCTTCGATCCACGAATTGGCCATGTTGTTGCCGTCGCCCACCCAGGTTACGGTGACTTTGGAGAAGTCGGGGGTGCGCTCGTAGATGGTCAGGAGGTCCGCCATGAGCTGGCAGGGATGGCCCTGATCGGTGAGGGCGTTGACCACCGGGAGGGAGCCGTATTCGGCGAGTTCGTCGAGCTTTTCCTGCCCGAACGTGCGGACGATGAGGCAGTCCACGTAGCGGGAGAGCACGCGGGCGGTGTCGCGCAGGGGTTCGGAGCGGCCGAGCTGGCTTTCGGCGGGGGTCATGAAGATGGTCGTGCCGCCGAGCTGGCGGACGGCGACGTCGAAGGAGACGCGCGTGCGCGTGGAGGCTTTTTCAAAAATAAGCGCAGCAACCTTGCCGTCCATGCAGTGACCGCGATAGTTGGTCTCTTTCATTTCCTTGGCACGGCGGATGATTTCCCATGCCCCGCTGTGTCCGAGGTCGCGGATTCTCATGAAATGCTTTGGCATGACGTTCTCCTGTATGGACGCGTTGGAAAAAGTGAAAAGGTGATGCCCGGCGGGCGGAAATCGACTTTGCGAACACATTTTTTTAGAATCAATCGTACTAAAAGTAAAGGATGGGCAGGACTGTGAAAGGGATTCATCTTGATCCGCACCGCGGATACCGGGAACGCTGCGCCCCGCGTGACGGCGAGCACGGGTTTCAGCTCGTGATCGGGGAGACGGATCTGCGGGTGACGGCGGTGTCGCCCCTGCCGGAAGGCTTCAAGGATGCCTTGGCGGCACGCGTGCGTACGCTGCGCGGCGAGCTGGAGGCGTGGATTGTGCTGCATCCCGAATTCCGGCACAGCCTTGTGCCCGTCCCGCTGTCCTGTTCCGCCCCTCCTCCCGAAATCGTCCGGCGCATGACCGAGGCTTCGGCTATCGCCGGGGTGGGGCCGTTCGCGGCGGTGGCGGGGACCATCGCGCAGATGGCGGCGGAATCGCTCGTGGACCGCTCTCCGGATCTCATCATAGAGAACGGAGGTGACATTTTCATGTACTCGCGGCGCGATCGTGTGGTGGGGCTGCTGCCCGACCCCGAGTCCGGGGTGCTCATCGGGCTGAATGTGGCGGCGTCGGCATGCCCGTTGGCGCTGTGCGCCTCTTCCGCGACCATCGGGCATTCCCTGAGCTTCGGGCAGGGCGAGCTGGTGCTTGTGCGCTCCCTGGACGGGGCGCTGGCGGACGCGCTGGCGACGGCGTTGTGCAACCGTCTGCAAGGCCCCGGCGACGTCAAAGCCGTGGTGGGCTATGCCCGGCGCTTCGTGAAGCATGGGCTCACCGGGATTTTCGCCCAGTGCGGGGGAGCCATCGGCGTCTGGGGCGACATGGAGCTGACGGCGGTGGAGCAAGATTCTTGAAGAGCGGGGGAAGCCTCGGAGGTGGGGGGACGTTTCTGAAGGCAGGGGACCCCTTCCCCTCCTTCCCCAAAACTGCCGGCGCGGAGCCCTTCCCGCCCTTTCCAAAGGGGTATATCCCTGCCCGCAGCCTTTTCCGGCACAGAGTACCTTTTGTTATGAATCTCATCTCAATGCCGAAGTGTTCCAATCATTATTATGGGAAGAGCCATGCACACCATCACGCAACTTGCACCTGACGACATCCCCGCGGCGGCGGAGGTCATTCGGCAGGCGTTCGCCACAGTCGCCGAGGCTTTTGATCTCACGGAAGAGAACTGCCCCACGAACGGAGCCTTCCTGCGGGACGCGGCACTGGTCGAGGAACAGGAGCGGGGGACCGTCCTGTACGGCCTGTCCGATGAGGACGGTTTGTCCGGTTGTATGGCCCTCAAGCGGAAAGACGAGGCGACGTTCTCTCTCGAAAAGCTGGCTGTGGCCCCGTGGAGCCGGAACCGGGGATACGGCGGGGCGCTGGTGGCGCACGCCGTGGAGGAGGTGCGGCGGTCCGGAGGCGGAACGATCTGCATCGGGGCCATGTACGAAAACAGGAAACTGGTGCGCTGGTACGAGCGGCAGGGCTTCAGCATTACGGGAACCCGGAAGTTCGCGCACCTCCCGTTCGTGGTGTGTTTCATGGAGAAGAGCGTGTGAGGGCGGGGCGTCTTGGACAGGGCGGAGCACGGGTGGGATGCGGCGTTAGAAAGATTGATCAAGCGTTCAATTTGGACGATTGACCCCCTCTCAAAGGGGACGTACAAGGTTCTCATGAGAACTGAACATCCGAATGCTTCCTGCAATGTGGAACGTCCCGTCGTCTCCCTGCGCACCGTCATTATCGCCGTGGGGGCCGCCCAATTCATGCTGCCGTTCATGCTGTCCGGCGCGGGGCCGCTGCTGCCCGCCATCGGGCGGGATCTGCACGCCAGCGCCATGCAGTTGAGCCTCATCAACGCGGCCTACACGTTGTCGCTGGCGATTTTCCATCTGGTGGCGGGCCGGGTGGGGGACATGGTCGGGCGCAAGCGGCTTTTCCTCAGCGGCCTGTCGCTGTTCGTCGTCATGTCGGCCTTGCTGCCGTTCGTGACGAACATCTGGCTGTTCCTGTGCTGCCGTTTCGTACAGGCGATGGGCACCGCCATCATGAATACCTGCGCGCTGGCGATCCTGGTGAGCTGTGCGCCGCCGGAACAGCTCGGCAGGGTGCTCGGGCTCACTTCCATCGGCGTGTACAGCGGCCTGTCGCTCGGCCCCGGCCTGTCCGGGCTTCTCGGCACAGCCCTTGGCTGGCAGTTCCTCTTTTTCAGCGTGGTCCCCATCGGGATCATCGCGTGGCTGCTCATGTACTGCAATGTCCGCTGCGACTGGAAGGACGCCCCGGACGATCCCTTCGACTGGCGGGGGAGCCTCTTCTATACGCTTGCCGTCAGCCTGCTGTCCATCGGGGCGATCTGGCTCTTTTCCGGCGCATGGGCGGGCGTCCTGTTCGCCTTTGGGGTGGTGTTCCTCGGGCTGTTCCTGTGGGAGGAGCGCCGTTCGCACCATCCCATCCTGGACGTCGCCTTCCTCGTGAAGAACAAGGCGTTCGCCCTGAGCACGCTGGCCTCCTTCATCAATTATAGTTCCATTTTCGGCGTGACCTTCTATTTTAGCCTGTACCTTCAAGGCGTCCACGGGCTGACCCTGCTCGAAACCGGGTTGCTCCTGTCGGCGCAGCCTGCCGTTCAGGTGTTTATTTCACCGCTTGGCGGGCGTATGGCGGACAGGCACGGCGCGGACATCATCGCCACGATCGGCATAGCGGTGTGCGGCGTCGGCCTGCTGCTGGCCTCTTCCCTCGACGGGGCGTCGTCGCTGTGGGTGGTCACGCTGGTCCAGCTTGTGATAGGCTCGGGCATCGCGCTGTTCGCGTCTCCGAACACCAGCGCGATCATGACCAGTGTGGATGAAGCGCACATGGGGCAGGCTTCGGGGCTGGTGGGTACGGCCCGCACGCTCGGGACGCTGTCGAGCATGGTCATCATTTCCCTGACCATGAACGCCTATCTGGGCGACGAGGCGCTCGGCCCGAACAATATTCCTGAGTTTCTGGAGGCGATGCACATCAATTTCGCCCTGTTCGGGATACTCAACCTGCTCGGGATCTTCTGTTCGCTCGGAAGGATGGGCGGCCGCGTCAGGCGTTTTTCGCATCGGCTGTTCCATCCGTGGAATCATCATTAAGACAGGTCGGTTATGACAAAGACACTTCTTCTGGATTGCGGCAGCGGCGGAAGGGCCTCCCAGCGGCTCATCAACGAACTCTTTCTCGAACAGTTCGACAATCCCATTCTCCGGACGCTGGACGACGCCGCCAAGCTGGAACTTTCCGGTCCCATCGCCATGAGTACGGACGGGTATACCGTCACCCCGCTGTTCTTCCCCGGCGGCAACATCGGCACCCTGGCGGTGCACGGCACGGTCAACGACGTGTCCATGCTCGGCGCGCGGCCCAGATATCTGACCTGCGGCTTCATCCTTGAGGAAGGGCTCGATCTCGATCTGCTGCGCAAGGTGGTGGAAAGCATGGCGGAGGCGGCCCGCAGCGCCGGGGTGCTCATCGTGTCCGGCGACACCAAGGTCGTGCCGCGCGGGGCCTGCGACAAGCTGTTCATAACCACGGCGGGCGTGGGCGAAATCCTTGCGGACCCGTCGCCGTCCGGCAGCGGCGCCCGGCCCGGCGACGCCATTCTGGTGAGCGGGGCCGTGGGCGATCACGGGCTTGCCGTGCTCGGGCAGCGCGACAGCCTTTCGTTCCTGCAAGGCGTCGAGAGCGACAGCGCCGCGCTCAACAAGATGGTGGAACGCCTGATGCTTGAGGTCGGGGATATCCATGTGCTGCGCGATCCCACGCGCGGCGGGCTGGCGACCACGCTGAACGAGATCGCCGGGCAATCCGGGGTGGTCTGTTCCATCGAGGAGGCCTCGATCCCGATCCACGATGCGGTGCGTTCCGGCTGCGACGTGCTCGGCCTCGATCCCCTGTACCTCGCCAATGAGGGCAAAATGCTGTGTTTTGTGCCGGAAGCCAAGGCTCAGGCCGCGCTCGACGTGCTCCGCTCCGAGCCGCAGGGACGCGAGGCCGCCCGTATCGGCACCGTGCTCGAAGCCGTGGCCCCGTCCCGTCCCGGTCAGGTCGTGCTCCAGACGCCCATCGGAGGCCGTCGCCTGTTGTCCATGCTCGAAGGCGACCAGTTGCCGAGGATTTGTTAGAAGAATCGGGGAAATATAGGATATGTGGGGAGGGGAGAAGGAACTTTTCTGAAGAAAAGCTTCCTTCTCCCCTCCCCACACCCCTCCCCTCATCTTCCAAAGACTTTTGTAACCGGCATCAGGCGCGGCGTTGTATGCCGGGCGGGGCCGGATGAAGAAACTTTAATGTCTGCGGGGGCTCACGAACTGAGTGCGGGGGATTGCTGCGCTGCTTCGTTTCCTCTTGAACTCCTTTCGTGCAGCCTCCCCCCGTCGAAGTTTTTGCTGGAGGGGGTACAGGGGAGGGCGCTTTTTTCAAAAAGCGTCGTCCCCCGATTCATCCGTCTTCATAATGAGAGGCTCCACAAACGCGGGAGCGAGGGCAAGGCACAGAGACTTTTGGGAAGGCGTTTTTTTCCTGTGGAAAGACAGCCTTCCCTTTCTGTTATAAAGAAAACCTTGTTGTCGTCATTTGCCAATCGGTGAAGCATGTCTTATTAGTTGGGGGATGCGGTGCTCGCCGTGTATCCTCTTTTTCGGGAGTTTTCATGATAGGTTTCCTCGTACGCAAGATTTTCGGTAGTAAAAACGATCGTTTTCTGAAAAAACTCAGGCCGCTGGTGGCTAAAATCAATGCGCTTGAGCCCGAAATGCAGGCCCTTGCGGATGAGGAACTGCCGCAGCGCTTGGCCGTCTATAGGGAACAGGTGCAAAACGGGGAAAAGGATCTGGACGCCGTTCTCCCCGAAGTGTTCGCCTTGGTCCGCGAGGCCAGTACCCGCGTGCTCGGTATGCGGCATTACGATGTGCAGCTGCTCGGCGCGATGGCTTTGCACAACGGCAAGATTGCTGAAATGAAAACAGGCGAAGGCAAGACCCTCGTCGCCACTCTCGCCGTCATCCTGAACTCGCTGGAAGGCAAGGGCGTCCACGTCGTTACCGTCAACGACTACCTCGCCAAGCGTGACGCCGAATGGATGGGCCGGCTGTACAACTTCCTCGGCCTTTCCGTAGGCGTCATCGTCGCGGGCCTGAGCGACGAACAGCGCAAGGAAGCGTACGGCGCGGACATCACCTACGGCACGAACAACGAGTTCGGCTTCGACTACCTGCGCGACAACATGAAATTTTACGCCGAGCAGCTGGTGCAGCGCGGCCACCATTACGCCATCGTCGACGAAGTGGACTCCATCCTGATCGACGAAGCCCGTACGCCGCTCATCATCTCCGGCGCGTCCGACGAATCCACCGATCTGTACCAGAAGGTGGACGAAGTTGTCCGCACACTCGAAAAGGAAAAGCACTACACGGTCGACGAAAAGGGCAAAACCGCGTCGCTCACCGACGAAGGCGTGCTGTACGTGGAAGAACAGCTCGGCATCGAGAACCTCTACGACACCGCCAACATCACCGCGCAGCATCATGTGTTGCAGTCCCTCAAGGCGCACACCGTATTCCGCCGCGACGTCGACTACATCGTGAAGGACGATCAGGTCGTCATCGTCGACGAGTTCACGGGCCGCCTCATGGCCGGACGCCGGTTCAGCGACGGCCTGCATCAGGCTCTCGAAGCCAAGGAACACGTCACCGTCGCCGCCGAGAACCAGACCCTCGCCAGCATCACGTTCCAGAACTATTTCCGCATGTATGACAAGCTGTCGGGCATGACCGGCACGGCCGACACCGAAGCCGTGGAATTCGCCCAGATCTACGGTCTGGAAGTGTCCACCATTCCGCCGAACCGCCCCATGGTCCGCAAGGACATGCCGGACCTCATCTACCGGACGCGGCGTGAAAAGATGCAGGCCATCATTCAGGCCATCAAGGAACTGCACGCCACGGGCCAGCCCGTGTTGGTGGGTACGATTTCCATCGAAACGTCCGAACTCATTTCGCAGCTCCTGAAACGCGAAGGCGTGCCGCACAGCGTGCTCAACGCCAAGCACCACGCGCAGGAAGCCGAAATCGTCGCGCAGGCCGGTCAGGCCGGCAAGGTGACCATCGCCACCAACATGGCGGGGCGCGGTACGGACATCAAGCTCGGGGAAGGCGTCGTCGAACTCGGCGGCCTGCACATCCTCGGCACCGAACGCCACGAGAGCCGCCGTATCGACAACCAGTTGCGCGGCCGTTCCGGCCGTCAGGGCGATCCGGGCTCCTCGCGTTTCTATCTGTCGCTCGAAGACGATCTCATGCGCCTGTTCGGTTCCGACCGCCTTTCCGGGCTCATGCAGAAACTCGGGATGCAGGAAGGCGAGCCCATCGAGAACAACATGGTTTCCCGCGCCATCGAGAATGCCCAGAAGCGCGTGGAAGGCCATCACTTTGAAATCCGTAAGACCCTGCTGGACTATGACAACGTCATGAACCAGCAGCGTACCGTCATCTACAGCCTGCGCCGGGATCTGATGCAGGAGCCGGATCTTGAGCCCATCCTGAACGAGTATTTGTCCGATCTGCTGGACGATATGTATGCCGGGCTCGAAGTTTCCAAGGCCGCACGCGACATCGAAGATGAAAAGCCCGTGCGCGCCCGCCTGTCCGAGGTCATGAACATCGACCGCGTGCTGCCCGGCGATGCGCCCCTGCCGACCCGTGAAGAGGCGCAGGAACTGGTGCTGTCCATCATGGCCCAGTTGCGGGAAGAGGCCGGGCCGCTGTACGCGGACCTGCTGCGTTACTTCCTGCTTGAGGAACTGGATCGCGGCTGGAAGGAACACCTCCGCAACATGGACTTCCTGCGCGACGGCATCGGCCTGCGCGGTTACGGCCAGCGCGATCCCAAGCTGGAGTACAAGCGTGAAGGCTTCAACATGTTCCAGGAACTGCTTGTGCACATCCGTGAGGGAGCGTTCCGCGCCCTTACCCGCGTGCGCGTGGAGCAGCGGCCCACGGAAGTTGCGGAAGAAGTTGTCGCCGCGCCCGAGCCGGAACCGATGTTCCAGCACAAGGAGCAGCCGCAGCAGCTTTCCTACTCCAACGAACCCGAAGATCTGCTCGGGGCTCCCGCTCAGGCCAAAGCCGAGAACAAGCCGGGCCGCAACGATCCCTGTCCCTGCGGCAGCGGCAAAAAGTACAAGAAGTGCTGCGGCGCGAACGAGAAATAGTGAAAGCGGTTTTGGGAAGGGGAGAGTGTTCCGAAAAAGGCTCTCCCTCCCTCAAGATTGCCAGCGAGGGCACAGCCCTCCCGCCTCAAGGCTTTTGCGTAGGGGATCCCTGTGTGGGGATTGACCCTGACACAGAAAAGATTGCATGTGCAAACGCCTCCTGTGCTGGTCGCGGGAGGCGTTTTTTGTGGGAGCTGGGGGATGGGCTCGGAAACGCGTGAGATTGTCATGGCTTTTTCAAGGGAGTTCGGAGAAACTGAATCACCTCCTCGTTGGGATATGAAAATGGAAAGATGTTTGGGGAGGTGGCTGAAAGGCCCCCTTTTTTTGTTTGAGCTGCAAAGTGAGGTAGTGATGCGAAACCGTCTGGTGTTGTTGGCGGCTTTGATGTGGTGTCTGTCCGGTGTCGCGGCAGCGGCTCCGGCGATGGATATTGTGCTGTATCCTTCGAGCGCGCAGGTGCAGGTTGACGATACGCTGCCCGTGAAGAACGGGGCGGTGGCCTTTGTGGTCCCTGCGGGTACCGACTTGGAGTCTCTCGTTATTTCCTTGGATAAAGGCGAAGTCATCAGCCGCCGGGCAATCCCGGTTCTGGTGGCGGACAGCGAGACCGTAGCGGCGTTGCGCCAGGACTTGGCCGAAGCGCGTGCACATGCGGCGGGGCTGGAAGGCGAAGCCGCAGCGGTGGCGGCGCGGATCTCGCTGTGGAGCAAGGGCGCGCTGGCGCAAGAGGTTTCGATGGCGGAGATGGAAAAGCTGGATGCGGCTATGCCGGAACGCCTCAAGGCGTTGTATGTGCAGGCCGTAGCACTGGAGCCGCAGGTCAAGGAAGCGCGGGAAGGCGTGGCGCGCCTTGAGCAGGCCTTGTCCGAATACGGGGATGCGGCGACGGGCACCGAGGTCGAGGCGCAGGTCGGCGATCTCTCCGGAAATGTCCGGGTACGTTATTCGTACATGCTGTCCGGATGCGGCTGGTCTCCGACCTACCGGTTCGATGCGGAGCCGGAAAAGGGATTGGTGCGTTTCACGCAGCAGGCGGAAATCCGGCAGGCGACGGGGCAGGACTGGAAGGGCGTGCATCTTACGCTGGCTTCCGCCGATCCGGGCAGCGGATTGCAGCCGGGCAGCCTGCCGAACTGGACGTTGCGGAAGGTGGAGCATATGCCCCGGGCGCTCGCCGCGAGCCCCGTCATGGAGCAGGCGGCGATGGACGCGGCCCCCAATATGATGAAGGCGGCTCCGCCCGTAGATGTCCGTGAAATGGCGACGTTCGCGGCGTGGGACTTGGGGACGCGCACGGTTCCCGCCGGTCGGCCCGTGCTGTTCGAGTTGGCGCGGGGTGACTGGAAGGCGTCGTTCGTCCGCTTGGCCCGTCCCGGCTACGGCGGCAAGGCGGCGTGGCTGATGGCCGAGGTTCGTTTGCCCGAAGCCGTGGACTGGCCGCATGGCCCGGCCCAGTATTCGGTGGACGGGCTGCCCGTGGGGGCGGGAACGTTTGCGCTGTCAGGGGATCACGAGGATATGTTCTTCGGCAGGGATTCCCGTGTGACGGTGGACATGAAGCAGGATCTCCGCCAGAGCGGCAGCAAGGGCTTTGTGGGCAAGCGCCAGACCCGCGACTGGAAGTGGACGATTGAGGTAACCAACAGCCATACGCAGCCCGTTGCCGTGCGCGTGGAAGATCCCGAACCGCAGATCGGCGACAGCGCCATCGAGGTGAAGGTCGTCGCCAAGCCCGCCCCGGTTGTGAAGGATCACGTCAACACGTGGAATCTCACCGTGCCCGCTTCCGGCAAGAGCGTCATCGACTACACCGTCGAAGCCTCCGCGCCCGAGGACATGCGCCTTATCTACGGAAGGTAGAGAAAGTGGGAGGGGAAACTTTCTTCAAAAAGCTTCCCCTCCCCAAACCACTCCCTCTCCCCGCCAATTCCCTTACCCCATCCTTTTGAACATCTTGTCCAGATCGCTGGTGCCCCATTGCAGGACGCAGGGCCGCCCGTGCGGGCAGAACTGGCGGTTCTCGGTCATGAGCCACTGGGCGATGAGGTTGACCGCTTCATCCGGGGCGAGGGCTTCCCCGGCCTTGATTGCGGCCTTGCAGGCCATTGTGGCCCAGAGCGAATGGAGATCCTCCTTGCGCCCGGCGAGTACCTCACGGATGAATTCCCCGGCGGCGGCACGCTCCAGCAAAGGCGGCACGGCGCGCACTTCGAGCACGGTTCCGGCTCCCTGTTCCCGCAGCGCCAGCTCGAACCCGAGCGCGGAGAGGGATTCGTGAAACTCCTGAATGCGCTCCCGTTCCGCCGGATGCAGCGTATATTCGAGCGGCAGCACCAAGGGCTGGGACATGCCCGAAAAGCCCCCGGCCTCTATCCGCGACACAAGCACCCGCTCGTGTGCGGCGTGCTGGTCGAGGATCAGTAGGGACGCGTTGTCGCGGCCGTTGCGTATATCCCGGAGCAGCAGATACGTCCCGCCGATCTGCCCCATGTACACGTAAGGGCCGACGCGTACTTGGCCTTCGCCAAGCTGCTCGATTTCGGGCTGTTCGGGCTCGGAGGGTCTGGCGCGGTTGGCGGCTGGTGGCTGCACGGCGGCGTGCGGCGCGGTTTCCGGTAACGGAGCCGCACCTGCCGTCGGAGGCTGCGGAGCCGCGAACGTTTGGGGGGCTTCGTGGAAGGATGGGGCGGCGGGCTTGTCGGGAACCTTGTCCCACGGAAGCCCTTCCTCGCCATACAGCAACGGCTCGGGGACAGAGTCAGGTTCGGAGGATGGCCGTTCCGATGCGGGGGGCACGGCGGAAGGCGTTTCCTCGTGATCCGGCGGGATGAGGGGTTGCTGCCGGGGCCGCATGATCCGCTCTCGATCCGCCTCGCCCCAAAAGCCGAGGGGCTTGGGCTCGTACGCGGGGGCATGGCGCGCTTCTTCGCCGGAAGGGGCCGCGTCAAGATCGCCCGTGGGGAGATTGCGGACAACCGCCTCCTCCACGGCCCGGAGCACGGCCCCGAACACGGAGCGCTCATCCCGGAAACGGACTTCGATCTTGGCTGGGTGCACGTTTACGTCCACTTCTTCCGGAGGCAGATCCATGAACAGGACGATCTGCGGGTATTCCTTGGAAAGGAGGCGCCCCTTGTAGGCTTCGCGGACGGCGCGCAGGATGACCTTGTCGTTGACGGCCCTGCCGTTGACGTAGAGCAGCATCCGGTCACCGCGCGGCTGGGCCTGTCCGGGCGGGGAGACCAGCCCGTGGACGCGGATGTCATTGGTGGTGCGGTCGAACGGCAGCAGGGTTTCCGTAACGGAATCGGGCCAGATGACCGAGAGGCGTTCCTGCAGGGACTGCCCGGCGGGGAACCGCAAGACTTCCCGCGTCCCGGCAAGGAAGATGAAGCCCGCGTCCGTATGCGTGAGCGCCAGACGGGTGAGGAGTTCCTGCGCACGCTTCTGTTCGGTCGCGGGCGCTTTCAGAAATTTGAGGCGGGCGGGGATGGTGGCGAAGAGGTCGCGGATTTCGACGACCGTTCCCTTGTGCAGGCCGCTCGGCCCTTGCTGGGCGAGCACGCCGTGTTCCATCTGGATGAAGGCCGCGTCGGGCTCGGCGTCTTCCGAGGCGCGGAAAGCCGACTCCATGCGGAAACTGGACACGGACGCGATGCTCGGCAGGGCTTCGCCGCGGAACCCGAAGGAGCTGATGTGCCAGAGATCGTCCATGCTGGTTATTTTGCTGGTGGCGTGGCGCGTGACGGCCAGCTCCAGCTCGGCGGCGGGGATGCCCGCGCCGTTGTCCCTGACCCGGATGAGGCTCTGCCCGCCGTTTTCCAGCGTGACCTCGATCAACGTTGCTCCGGCGTCGAGGCTGTTTTCCACAAGTTCTTTGACTACGCTTGCGGGGCGTTCCACGACTTCACCGGCTGCGATCTGATTGCGCAGTTCGGGTGAAAGGAGGTGGATGCCGCGGCGTCCGGCAGGCGAACCGTCGTGAGGGGATGTTTCGTTCATCCATTTGATATAGTGTCTTGCGGAAAAAGGCGCAAGTGGATACCGTAGAGCAAAGCGGAGCGCCGGGTTGCGTTCCGTGGGATGGGGCGCTTTGCCCATACCGCAACAGATGGAGGTTTTCATGCGTCGTCTTCTCTTGTCCGGTCTGATGGTTCTGGCTTTTTCCGTCACCGCGTTCGCGGGTGTGGATGTGAGCAAACTCCAGCTTCCCGGCGACATCACGCAGGCGCAGGCCGATACGGTCATCAAGGGCGCTCTCGCCAAAGCCAAAGAGCAGGGCGTGCCCATGAACATTGCCGTCGTGGACGCCGGGGGCAACCTGAAGGCCTTCACGCGCATGGACGGGGCCTTCCTCGGCAGCATCGACATTTCCATCGGCAAGGCCCGTACCGCCCGCCTGTTCAACATGCCGACGTCCGCCCTCGGCGCGGCCTCGCAGCCCGGCAAGGAATTGTACGGCATTGAAGTCACCAACAACGGTCTGGTCATTTTCGGCGGCGGCGAACTGCTCAAGAACAAGGACGGCGTCATCGTCGGTGCCGTCGGCGTGAGCGGCGGCAGCGTGGCTGAGGATACCAACGTGGCCAAGGCCGGCGTCGCGGCGTTCAAGTAGCCGGCTGAATAAAAAACGGGAAGGGTGGAGACGGTTGCCGGGAATAGGCCGGTGCGTTTGCCGCCCTCCCTTAGCCTCCCTTTTCCGACAAACGGGGCGGATAGGTGAAGGCTTTCGGCGCGTTTGCCGTCAGGCAAAGAAAGGCATGGGAACCGGATGGTTCCCATGCCTTTGTCGTTTGGGAGGCGCGAGCGTTTAATCTGTACCGTGGAGCTTGGCGGCGGTTTCTTCGTCCAGAAGCGTGCGGAGTTCGCGCAGGAATCCGCTGCCCTCGAAGTATTCTTTTCCGTAGCCGAGATTGAACCGGTAGTCGAAAGCCTCCGGGTTGCGTCCCTGATTGTGCTGGATGATGGTTTCCGCCTTGTCCAGCGCCTTGACGAGCCGGGCTTCCGGGGTGGCGTTCGCGTTGTATTCCCGCCACAGGGCCAGCAGGGATTCGGCTTCCCGCTCGGGGAGCAGGGAAAAGGCCTTGCGCACGGCCCGGCTTTCCTCGTCGGTTTTTTCTTGCGGGTCCGGGCACAGTGCCGCCGAAATGTCTCCGCCGTAGAGTTCGCCCATGTCGTGGATCAGGCTCATCATGAGCACTTTTTCCCTGTTCAGGCCGGGAAGGCGTCCGGCGGCGAGCCCGGCGAACAAGGCCAGCCGCCACGAATGCTCAGCCGTGCTTTCGCGCCGCCCGTCGTGTGTCCAAGCCGTGCGGGTGACGGCCTTCAGCCGCTCGGCTTCCTTGATGAATCGCAGGTACTGCTCAATGAAATCCATAGGTGTTTTTCCTGGGGCTTTCCGGTCAGGCCAGCTCTTTTTTGAGGTAAAGCATGTCCGTGAGGAGAACGCCGTCTTCATAGAGTGGTTCGGGGTAGTTGTCGGTAAAGAATCCGGTGACGGTGTGCGAGTGCGTGAAACCGAACCGGGCGTAAAAAGCCACGCCGGGGCCTGCGGTTCCCACATACATCGCCCGGAAACGTGCCGCGTAGAATTTGAACAGGGTTTCCATCAGGCGGGTGGCATACCCCTGCTTTTGGAATTGGGGGTCGGTGGCGAGGTTCTTGAGTTCGCAGGCCGTGTCGGAATAGGGGATGACCACAGCCACGCAGACGGGCGCGTCGCCGATGGAGAGGACATGCATATCCCCGGCTTCCAGATAGCGATCGATCATGGCTTCGCAGGGGTCCGCGAGCAGAAGGAGCGGAAGGTACTGTTTTTTGTCGGTCGTGATGGTCTGGAAGGTGGCCATTGTCGTTCCCCAAAAAAAGGTTGATGGCGTTTCCGCTCGTGAGGGAAAAGAAAAGCGTCTGCCGTTCCGGAAGGGGCGGCGGGTACGGAAAAGGGGGAGCGGCGTACCGCGCGGGGAGATCCCGCAGGGCATTCCGCTCCCCCCTCGTCAGGTCGGATCGGGTGTCTTACGCCAGAGCCAGCGAACCTTCGTAGGCGGGACGCTTTTCGCGGGTCTTGCGGTTTTGGGCCTCTTCAAGGGAGAGGTCGATGAGCTGGAGCGCCCGTTCGCTTTCCGCCTTGCGCAGGAAGGCGTTGTTCAGCTGATGGCCTGAGCAGCATATTTCGAACTGGCCCTGAATGGGCATCCCGAGCATGGCCATGTCGCCGATGAAGTCCAACACCTTGTGGCGGACGAATTCGTCCTTGTAGCGCAGGCCTTCAGGATTCATGACGCCGTTGTCGTCGAGCACGACCACGCTTTCCAGAGAGCCGCCGCGGGCGAGGCCGTGGCTATGCAGGTATTCGACGTCCTTGAAGAAGCCGAAGGTGCGGGCGTTGGCGACGCGGGTAAAGTTTTCCGGAGTCACTTCCATGCTGAAGCGCTCGCGGCCGATGGTCGGATGGGGAAAGTCGATGGTGCAGTCCACACGGAACCCGGCATAGGGGAGCGCGCGGATGTACTTCTCGCCGTCGCGCAGTTCCAAGGGGCGGCTGATGCGCATCACCTTGCGGGGCGCGGGCAGCTCACGGATGCCGGCTTCGGCGAACAGTTCCAGAAACGCCGCAGCGGAGCCGTCCATAATCGGGATTTCGCCGCCTTCGACGCTGATGATCAGGTTGTCGATGCCGAGGCCAAGTACGGAAGCCAGCAGGTGTTCCACCGTGGAGACGGTGGCCCCGTTCGAACCGAGAGTGGTGGCGAGCACCGTCGTGGCGACGGCTTTGGGGGCGGGACTCACGCGGCGGATGCCATCCGGGGTATGGATGTCGAAGATGATGCCCGTGTTGGCCGAAGCGGGGCGAAGAGCAAGGTAGACCTTGTTGCCGCTGTGCAGGCCAATACCGGAACAAGTAACGACGCGTTGAATAGTAGTCTGGTTCATGGAATCCCTCCGCTCTAACCTGTAGCAAGAAGCGGGCCAAAGCCTTTATTTGTCATATCTCCTTTGAACAATACGAAAAAAATGTATTGTGACAAAAAAGCAATCGTGTCTTTTCCACAACACTGTGGCCCTCAAGCCGCGGGTTTCCGAGCGCTCGCCACTCGATCATGGCCTGACAAGTCTTTGAGAATCAAGACGTTTTCCCATTTGTGGCTTTCAAGCAACACTTTTATGGCAGCGCCTTGCGCACAGCCGTGCTCCATGAGCAGCAGGCCGCCCGGTTTGAGGGCCACGAAAGCCTCCTGAGCCACGGCTATCAGGTGTTCCAGCCCTTCCGGCTTATCCGGGGGAGTGGAAGGGGCATGGCTGTGGCTGCCGCCGTGGTCATGATGGTGGTCATGGCTGGGGATCTTGTCCGAGTCCACAAAGTTCGGGACGAGCGCCGTGACAGGTTCGAAATCACGGACTTCGGCGGAGAGCCCTTCATATTCGGTTTTGCCGACATAGGGCGGGTTGCTGACCAGCAGATCCAGCGATTCCGGGCGCAGGAGAGGCCGGGTGAAGTCGGCGCGGACGGGTTGGAGCCGCTGGCGGACATCGTGGCGCACGGCGTTTTGGCAGGCCACGGCCAGCGCGCGGCCGGACAGATCGACCATGAGGCCGCGCCAGTCTGGGCGTTCCGCGCACAGGGTCACGGCGATGCAGCCGCTGCCCGTACCCAGATCCGCAAAGCTGGCGGGGCCGTCGCAGCCTTTGAGGGCCGCTTCGATGAGGTGCTCGGTTTCAGGGCGGGGAATGAGGGTGGCGGGCGTGACCCGGAAGTCCCTGCCGTAGAATTCGCGCTGTCCGAGAAGGTAGGCGGCGGGTTCGCCATCGGCCCGGCGGCGGAGCAGACCGGCCATGCGGGAAAGCTGATCGCTGGTGAGGAAGGTTTCCGGACGGGTGGCGAGTTCCACACGGCTGATGCCGCAGACGTGCTGGAGGATGAGTTCGGCGGACAGGCGCGGCGAGTCCACCGCGGCCTCATGCAGCGTACGGGTCGCTTCGCGGACCCAGTCGGCTCGGGAAAGTTCAGGCATGGGTAATCCTTTGGGTATGAAAGGTGGGGGGAGGGGAGAAGGGGCCTTTCTTCAGAAAGGCCCCTTCTCCCCTCCCCCACACCCCCTCCTCTCATCCCCCAAAGACTTTTGACTGGTGGGGAGGCGGCGCGGAGGGAGTTCCTGTTGGAAAAAGGTGTCGGAGAAGGTCACACCGTGAGCGTGGGCGGTTTTCCCTCTTTGAGCGAGAAAACCGAGAGGGGGAAGCTCTCTTTCGGCAGCGTAACGGTGGGCGTCTAGGCCAGTATGGAGGGCAGTTCCGCCAGCGTGACGCAGGTGATGCCCATGTTTTTCATATCGCGGATATTGGTTGCGGCGATCTCGTCCGTTTGGGCGGAGCAGGCGTCCGTGACTACGATGGTGTTGTAGTCGTGGCTCATCGCATCCGTGGCGGTCCCCCGGACGCAGTTGGGGTATTGCGTCCCGGCGATAAGCAGGGTGTCGATTTTAAGGCGGCGCAGGATCATGTCGAGTTCCGTCTGGAAGAACGCGCTGAAACGGAGCTTGCGCAGGATGGTTTCGTTCGGCAGCGGCGCGAGCTCATCGACGATCTCGGCGCCTTTGGTGCCGGGGACACAGATGCCTGCTCCTTGGGTAAACAGCGGCGCGCGCCCGATCTCCACATCGCTCCCATCCCGGCGATGCTGGCGGATCACATGGATCACGCGCCAGCCTTCCGCGCGTGCGCGGTCGAGCAGTTTTTGGATGGTGGGTACGGTGGCCTGCGCGCCCTTCACGCACAGCGGAGCTTCGGGAAGGACGAAATCGTTTTGCATGTCGATGATGACGAGAGCAATGTTCATGATGGTTCCTTGGCTGCTGGTGGACCTACAGTCTCACTTCTGTGGATTCTTGGAGAAGAAACACATTGGGACAGGAAAGGCATTTCTTTTTACGATAGGATGTGAAACAGGTACAGCCCTTTTACTCTATCTTTTCGTGAAAAAGACTAGGTCACTTTTTTATTGGCTCCGGTGCATGTTCTTGCCTTCGGGAAAGTGGCGAAGAGGGATTCGATAAACGTGAAAGTCTTGGGAAGGAGAGGGGTGGGGTTTGGGGAGGGAGAGGGAACCTTTCTAAAGAAAGGTTCCCTCTCCCTCCCTAATGCACGCACAAAAGCCCCCGGCAACATGACGTTGCCGGGGGCTTGATTCAGCTAGGCTGCGAGGGCTGTGCCAAGCCGTGGCTTAGTACATGCCGCCCATGCCGCCCATGCCGCCCATATCGGGCATGGCGGGCATGTCCTTCTTGGGTTCGGGCTTTTCGGCAATGGCGCATTCGGTGGTCAGGAGCAGGGAAGCCACGGAAGCGGCGTTCTGCAGAGCGATACGGGCCACCTTCTTGGGGTCGATGACGCCGGCCTTGATGAGGTCTTCGTATTCGCCGGTAGCGGCGTTGAAGCCGAAGCCGTCCTTGCCTTCACGGACCTTTTCCACAACCACGGAACCTTCATGTCCAGCGTTGCCGGCGATGAGGCGCAGGGGTTCTTCAAGGGAACGGCGGACGATGTTGAGGCCGGCCAGTTCGTCGTCGTCGGCGGGCTTGATGTCGTCGAGGACCTTGATGGTGCGGACGAACGCGGTGCCGCCGCCGGGGATGATGCCTTCTTCAACGGCCGCGCGGGTCGCGTTGAGGGCGTCTTCCACGCGGTCTTTCTTTTCCTTCATTTCGGTTTCGGTAGCCGCACCGACATGAATCACGGCGACGCCGCCCACCAGCTTGGCGAGGCGTTCCTGCAGCTTTTCGCGGTCGTAATCGGAAGTGGTTTCTTCGATCTGGGCGCGGATCTGCTTCACGCGGGCCTTGATTTCGTCGGACTTGCCGGCGCCGTCAACGATGGTGGTGTTTTCCTTGTCGATGACCACGCGCTTGGCGGTGCCGAGCGAGGAAAGGGGCAGGCTTTCCAGCTTCACGCCGCGTTCTTCGAACACGGCTTCGCCGCCGGTGAGGATGGCGATGTCTTCGAGCATGGCCTTACGGCGTTCGCCGAAGCCGGGAGCCTTCACGGCCACCACGTTCAGGGCGCCGCGGAGCTTGTTCACCACGAGGGTGGCCAGGGCTTCGCCTTCGATGTCTTCAGCGATGATCACCAGAGGACGGTTGACCTTGGCGACCTGTTCCAGCACGGGGAGCATGTCCTTCATGCTGGAGATCTTCTTTTCGTTGCAGAGGATGTAGGGGTTGTCCAGTTCGCAGACCATCTTTTCGGCGTTGGTCACGAAGTAGGGGGAAAGGTAGCCGCGGTCGAACTTCATGCCTTCGACGACGTCCAGCGTGGTTTCAAGGCCCTTGGCTTCTTCAACGGTGATGACGCCTTCCTTGCCGACCTTGGCCATCGCTTCGGCGATGATGTTGCCGATGGTGGCGTCGGAGTTGGCGGAAATGGTGCCGACCTGGGCGATTTCTTTCTGATCGCGGGTGGGCTTGGCGATGTTGCCGAGTTCTTTGGAAACGGCTTCAACGGCCTTGTCGACGCCGCGCTTGATGGCCATGGGGTTGCGGCCGGCGGCCACGAGCTTCACGCCTTCGCGGTAGATGGCCTGAGCGAGCACGGTGGCGGTGGTGGTGCCGTCGCCGGCGATGTCGTTGGTCTTGGAGGCCACTTCGCGCACCATCTGGGCGCCCATGTTTTCAAACTTGTCTTCGAGCTCGATTTCCTTGGCGACGGAAACGCCGTCCTTGGTGATGACGGGGGCGCCGAAGGACTTTTCGATCACGACGTTGCGGCCCTTGGGTCCAAGGGTCACCTTGACGGCGTTGGCGAGCTTATCCACGCCGCGGGACAGTTTTTCACGAGCTTTGGCGTCAAACAGAATTTCTTTGGAAGCCATGAGAATATCCTCCAGAACTATCTAAAATAAGAATGATGTTTTGGGTCGCAAGCGGCAAAAGGGTCGCTTAGGCAATGATGGCAAGGATGTCGTCTTCACGCATGACGAGATGCTCGGCGCCGTCGATCTTGACTTCGGTGCCGGCATACTTGTTGAAGAGGACCATGTCGCCCACCTTCACAGCCATGGGAACGAGTTTGCCGTCGTCGGCGTGCTTGCCGGGGCCCACGGCGACCACTTCACCCTTGGAGGGCTTTTCCTTGGCGGTGTCGGGGATGTACAGGCCGCTGGCGGTACGTTCCTCGGATTCGAGGCGCTTCACAAGAACACGGTCATTCAAAGGTTTCAAACTCATGACGACTTATCCTCCAAAAAAGGTATTTTTTTGTTGCAACCAGCCCCGTCATCACCGGACTGCCTGCGGGGAATCCCTGCAAGCTCTCCGAAATGGCGGACGTGTCCCCGATATAGCGGAAGAGGCCGCTCGTTTCAAATCGGGGAAAACGCTCGCCGGGGGGGTAAGCCTTGCAAGCGGGCCGTGGTGTTCCGGCCTCTCGTGGCATTAAATAATCCCCCTGCGCGCATTGGGAAGGGGGGAACGACGATTTTTTTTACATTTTTTCCTTTTTTTTAATAACTGTCAGTAAATAATTGTTCTTTTTGTTCCCTTTCCGGGGCGGCTCTTTTAGCCTACTTGCCATATCCTTTGAAATAGGATTATAAACGGAATTCGCGCCCGCTGGCCTGCACGAACCCTTCACCTAAGAGCAACCGCACGTGGGCGAACCTGCAAAGTACACCAATCCGCTTGACAGGTTGCGGAGAAGGGGGTACTTATCCCTTCTCTTTTTTCGGAGGTTCTTAATGTACGCGATTATCGAAACGGGCGGCAAGCAGTTCCGCGTTGAAGAAGGCACCAAGATCCTCGTGGATCGCATGGCTGCCGACGTGAACAGCGAAGTGTCCCTCGACAAAGTGCTTATGGTTGGTGGGGCCGAACTGAAGGTCGGCGCGCCCTATGTTGAAAATGCCAAGGTGACGGCCACTGTGCTGGATCACGTGCGTGGCGACAAAATTCTTGTCTTCAAGAAGTGGCGCCGCAATGATTCCCGTAAGCTGCAGGGCCATCGTCAGGACTATACCGCCATTCTGGTGAAGGCCATCGAAGCCTAAGCCCGAAGTGTAAGGAGATCCCCTCATGGCACATAAAAAAGCAGGCGGCAGTTCTCGTAACGGTCGCGACAGTAACGCACAACGCCGCGGCGTGAAGCGTTTTGGTGGGCAGCCCGTTCTCGCCGGCAATATCCTTGTCCGTCAGCTCGGCACCGTGATCCATCCCGGCGAAAACGTGGGCATGGGCAGCGACTACACCTTGTTCGCCAAGATCGACGGCACGGTGAAGTACGAAACCTATGTTCGCAAGCGCAAGATCCAGAAGCGCGTCCACATTCTGCCTTTCGAAGCTCCCGCTGCCGAATAGCTCGCAGAAAAGACGATTTTTCAAGGGAAGGGGCCGTCAGGCTTCTTCCCTTTTGGTGTATGCGCCGTCCCCAGAAAGCGGAGGGTGCCTTTCCCCAAAGGCAGCCCCTCCCGTTTCGCTTCTCCCAAAGATGGCCCGGCACCCCCTTCCCCGCTCCTTTTTTATTCCACAGAAAGGCGTTTCCCTCCTCCGATGCGATTGTGCAAGGCTCAAGGAGATACGATGAACAAAGTGTTTCTGTTCGCCCTCCAGCTGGGGGTATTGGCTCCCTTTTGGCGCAGTATGCAGGCGTTGTTGTGGGCCAATTCCGGTAGGGCGCCCGAAGGGGCGTTGTGGAATATCGTTTACTGCGGAGGGCCGCTTTTGATAGCCTGTGCCCTTGCCCGGTGGCGGATACTCAAAGGGAAGGAAATGTTTTCCCTGATTCAGGCCGTCTGCGGCGTCTTGCTGGCGTTGCTCGTCTCTACGTTTTTCGTCTGGGTGGGGGCGTCTGAGCGGGGCATACCACCGGTATCCGCGTACGGCTTGGCGGTTGACGGCGTGATCTATGCGGCCGGGTTGGCCTTGGCCGTGTTCGGCTGCAAAAAACGGCTTTCGCGGCTGGGCGGCAGCGATATATAATTCATGTAAGGAACAGGATACTCATATGCGTTTTGTGGATGAAGCTGTGATCAGCGTCAAGGCCGGTAAGGGCGGGAACGGCTGCGTGTCGTTCCGGCGTGAAAAATTCGTACCCCGCGGCGGGCCGGACGGCGGCGACGGCGGCGACGGCGGCAGCATCATCCTGCGCGCCGATTCGCGCCTTTTGAGCCTGTATGACTTCCGCATCATGCGCCACTACGAGGCGCAGAACGGGCAGGGTGGCATGGGCAGCCAGCGCTACGGGCGCAAGGGCGAGGATCTGGTCCTCAACCTGCCTGTGGGCACGCTCGTGTTCGAGCAGACCCCCGAAGGCGAGCATATGCTGACCGACCTTGCGGAAGCGGGCGACGAATATCTGGTGGTCCGGGGCGGACGCGGCGGCAAGGGCAACGAGCACTTCAAGTCCTCGACCATGCGCGCACCCCGTTTCGCGCAGCCCGGCGAACCCGGCGAGGAGCGCAATCTGCGCCTCGAACTCAAGATCCTTGCGGACGCGGGGATCATCGGACTGCCCAATGCGGGCAAGTCCACCTTCATTTCCCGCATTTCGGCGGCCCGGCCCAAGATTGCGGCCTATCCCTTCACCACGCTGACGCCCAACCTCGGCGTCGTGATCGACGAGTACGATCCCGATCAGCGTATGGTGGTGGCGGACATCCCCGGCCTCATCGAAGGCGCCAGTGAAGGGCAGGGCCTTGGGCACCGTTTCCTCAAGCATGTGGAGCGGACCCGTTTTCTCGTGCACATCCTCAGCATCGAAGATGTGAACCCCGAGGAGAACCCTTGGGCGGGCTTCGATCTCGTCAACGACGAGCTGAACGCCTTTGACGAGGATCTCGGTTTGCGCCGTCAGTTGCAGGTCATCAACAAGATCGACCTGCGCACGCCCGAGGAAGTGGATGCCCTCCGCGCCATCGCCGCGAGGGACGGGCGGGAGATTTTCTTCATGTCCGCGGATCAGGGCGAAGGCGTCGAGGAACTGCTCGCCGCCATGTGGAGCCTCCGCGCCGAAATGGAAGCCCACGCGCCGCTGCTGCATTATCAGGAAATGGTCCTTGAGGACGAGGAGTTCCCGGACATCGAAGTCGTGTACACGCGCGAGACCGATTAGCGGGATAGTATTTATTGGGGAAGGGGAGGGGAAACTTTCTATAGAAAGTTTCCCCTCCCCTTCCCCAAACCCCATCCCCTCCTCTTCAAAGACTTTCGACTGGTGGGGAGGCCGCGCGAAGGGAGTTCGTTCCGGCTGGGGTGGAAGAAGAGGCAAGATGTTTTTATTGTATTGCGAAAGGCGGGAAATCTTCCCGTCTTTTTTTGTTGCGGGGAACAAGGAGCCGGGGGACTGGCGTTCGAGGGGAATTTGTGGTGTAACCGGGGCGTTGTGCAGACCATTAAGCCGGGTCAAGGGGCGGTTCGCCCCTGTGGGCACAAGCCCGCCGGAGGCATCATACGGAGTACTTCATGAACTGGCAGGAAGAACGGGACGCGACGCTGTGCGAGGCCCGATGCGTAGTGGTCAAGGTGGGGTCGGCTGTTCTCAGCACCGGGTCCGAACTGAACCTCCCCGTGCTGGACAATCTGGTCAACCAGCTCGCCGTGCTGAGCCGTCAGGGCCGCCGCGTGGTGCTGGTGTCGTCCGGGGCCGTGGCCGCCGGACGGACCGCGCTCAAAAAATTGCCCAGCGAACCCGCCGCCGTGGGATTGAGCGGCAAACAGGCCGCCGCCGCGGTAGGGCAGGGGCGGCTCATGCACCTGTACGACAACGCCTTTGCCGAACGGGGCATTCTGACGGCGCAGGTTTTGCTGACCCGCGACGATCTCAAGAACCGCACGCGGTTCCTCAATATCCGCAATACGTTCAGCGAACTGCTGAACTGGGGTGTCATCCCGGTGGTCAACGAGAACGACACCGTGTCCGTCAACGAACTCAAGTTCAGCGACAACGACAACCTCGCCAGCTTGCTCATCAATCCGGTTGAGGCCGACCTGTTCGTCAACCTGACGACCATCGGCGGCGTACTGGACGCCAACCCGCTGGAAACCCCCGACGCCACGATCATGCCGTGCATCGAAGATGTCCGGGCCCTCAATCTCGATACCCTGTGCGGCGGCAAGACCTCCGTGGGCACGGGCGGCATGTACTCCAAACTGCTTTCCGCGCACCGGGTGGCGCAGCTCGGCGTGCCCACCGCCATTCTGCCCGGCTGCGAACCGGACGTCATCCCTCGCCTGTTCGCGGGCGAAACCATCGGCACATGGGTACGGCCCGAACAGCGCACGGTTTCCCGCCGTAAATACTGGCTGGCGTATCAGGCCGATCCGCAGGGGACGCTGTACCTCGACACGGGCGCGGCGGATGCGGTCAGAAACCACGGCAAGAGCCTCCTGCCCGGCGGCATTACGGAAGTGCACGGCAGCTTTGAGGCGGGGGCGCTGGTGCGGCTCGTGTATGACCGCGAAACGGTGGGCGTGGGCCTGAGCAACTACAATGCGGCGGATCTGCTGCGTATCAGGGGCCTGAAACGGCACGAGGTCGCCGCCATTCTCGGCGACGCGCATTACCCCGAAGTGGTGCACCGTGACAATCTGTTGCTGGATGCGGCCTTGTAGCGTACAAAAAACGGAAGCGTCCGTTTTCTGACGGCGTCATTGCATTTTTAAGGAGTGACCATGTACATCGTAACAGGCGGTGCGGGCTTCATCGGGAGCGCCATGATCTGGCGGCTCAACGAAGCGGGCATCGACGATATTCTGGTTGTGGACAATCTGGCTTCCAGCGAGAAATGGCGTAACCTCGTCAACCGTCGGTACCGGGACTACGTACACCGTGACGAATTCCGGCGCATGGTGCTGGAAGGCCGTGCCCCGCAGAAGGTCGAGGCCATCATCCACATGGGGGCGTGTTCGTCCACTACGGAACGCAACGCCGATTTCCTGATGGACAACAATCTGCATTACAGCCAGATGGTCTGCCGTTACGCCCTAGAGCAGGGCGCGCGCCTCATCAACGCGAGCAGCGCGGCGACCTACGGCGACGGTTCGCACGGCTTTTCCGACAGCCTGCTGACCACGCTTTCCCTACGCCCCCTCAACATGTACGGTTATTCCAAGCAGATGTTCGATCTGTGGGCCTACCGCGAGAATCTGCTCAAGAGCATCGCCAGCGTGAAGTTCTTCAACGTGTACGGCCCCAACGAGTACCACAAGGGCGAGATGAAGAGCGTGGCCTGCAAGGCTTTCACCGAGCTGCGCGAAACCGGCTCGCTCCGCTTGTTCAAGTCCGACCGCCCGCAGTACCCCGACGGCGGCCAGATGCGCGATTTCGTGTATGTGAAGGACTGCGTCAACGTCATGTTCTGGCTGCTGGAGCATCCCGAAGCCAACGGTATCTTGAACATCGGTTCGGGCAAGGCCCGCACGTGGAACGATCTCGCCAACTCGGTGTATTCCGCGATGGACAAGATCCCGGACATCAACTACATCGACATGCCCGCCGAGCTGAAGGGCCGCTATCAGTATTACACGCAGGCGGACATGGCGTGGCTGGAACGCCTTGGCTGCGACATTCAGTTCCACAGCCTTGAGGACGGCGTCTCCGACTACATCAAGAATTATCTGATGAATCCTGATCCGTATTTGTAGGAACGGGAAGAGAAGAAGGAAGATTGGGAAGGGGAGGGAAGAACTTTCTGTAGAAAGTTCTTCCCTCCCCTTCCCAAACCCCTCCTCTCCCATCTCAAAGACTTTTGGCCTTATTGAATCCCTCTTGCTGTTTTTCCCCGTGATTGGGGGAGAAGAGGAGACAGTGTGTTCTTTTGGGTTTTATTATGTGAAAAAGGCAAGGGAACGTTTGTTTCCTTGCCTTTTGTCTTTTGGATGCGGAACCGGGAGACGTAGGCCGGCAAACGGGACTGGGCCGTCCCTCAGCCCATCACCGACCTTTACGAACGTCTTTGGGAGGGGTGGGGGAGTTTGAGGGGGCGGGGAGGACTTTCTGGAGAAAGTCCTCCCCGCCCCCTCAAGTGTCTCTTCTCTTTATCCGCTAGAACTTGTAGCCCACGGATACGGCGGCGATATGGCTGCTCCCGTTGTGGGAACGTCCCTTCAGGACGCCGTCGGCGGTGGACTTGTCGTAGCTGAGTTCCTTGATGATCAGGTAACCGTAAGCAAGGTCAACGGTCCACTGATCCCAGTTGAAGCCCACACCGGCGGTGATACGGTGACGCCCGTTGCTCGGGGTCATGTAGTCGCAGGTGCTATCCTTCATCGGGCTGGTTTCGAAAACATAGCCGCCGCGCAGGGTCAGCCAGTCGAGCGCCTTGTATTCGGCACTGACGTTGAAGCCCCACGTGTCGCGCCAGTTTTTGGGGCTGTACGCGGTGCCGTAATCGTCGACGTGGATGTTCAGGGAACGGTAGTTGCTCCATACGGTGTACACGGTTCCGGCTTCGAAGCTCAGGGTTTCCATGGGCTTCCACATCACGCCGAAGGAAATGGTATCGGGAAGGTTCAGGTTGCCGTGCAGATCGGAGTTGGGCAGGTGGACGCCCGGAAGCGGATTCTTGTTTTCAAATTCCAAATGCCCGCGCACGGCCTGCTTCACGCGGCTGCGGTAGGTCAGGCCTGCGGCCCATTCGTCGTTGAATTTGTAATGCGCGGCGAGGTTGAAGCCGGGGGCGATGCTGGACCCGGTGAGCATCTGCTGATCGTGCCCGAAGCGCCCGGCGAGGGCTGGGTTGACCATCCCGCCGAGATCCGCGTCCTTCTTCATGAGCATGGTGGCGTACATGAACTCAAGGCCCACGGCGAGGGAGAGATTATCATTGATCTTGAAGGCAAGGTTGGGATTCAGTGAAACGGTCTTGAGGCTGACGTATTTGAGGTTTTCGCGGCCCGGCCAGTTTGTGGGATAAGAATTGCCGAGGCCGAACCGGGAGAAGATGCCGATGCCGCCCCAGAGGTTATCACTGAACTGATGGGTGAGATAGGCGTGCGGATTTGCCCATGTGTGCTTGTCTACGTCGGTGGAGCGGCCGATGCCGAAGCGGTCCACCGTGTCGACGGTCCCGGAAGGCTGAATGGCGGTCATGCCCACCATTATTTGGGTACCGGGGAGCTGAGTGATCCCAGCGGGGTTCCAAGCCACGGCGGAAGGATCGTCCGCGCGGGCAACCATGCCGCCGGCGAGAGCCGTGCCTCGGGCGCCGAAGTCGGACAGGGCAAATCCTTCCGCTTGGGCTTTTCCAGTAAGCTGGGGAGCCGCCAACAGGCAGGCGGCAAGCAACAGGGAGGCAATCCGTTTCATAGTCTTCCTTGCTTTGTTAGGAGTTGACGTGTAAAAACTGCCATAGCAAAAAGGCAAAAAGCGTCGGTGGTTGTCGATGCTTTTCGTTTTTAATGGTAAAAGACCAATTTTTTTACCAGAAACGGTACTAAAATGCTAGCCGATTTTCTGGTTTGACGTTTTTCGGTCTCCTTTTCAGCCTCGGAGTATGCATGTCTTCCGCCTCTTCTCCGCTTCTTGATTTTCGTGATGTGAGCCGTTCGTTTACGGTGCGGCAGGGTGTGCTCGGGAGAGTGCGGGGCGAAGTTCGCGCAGTGGATGGTGTATCGCTTTCCGTACGTCGCGGCGAGACGCTCGGCCTGGTGGGCGAGTCCGGGTGCGGCAAGTCGACACTGGCGCGCATGGCTGTGCGGCTTCTTCCTCCGACGGGCGGGGAAATCCTTTTCGACGGCGAATCCGTATTGCCCGGCGTGTCGGGCCGCAATGATACATGGTATTCCCGCCGTTTGCAGATGATCTTTCAAGATCCTTTTTCTTCGCTGAATCCCCGGTTGAGGATCGGTACGTCCATTGCCGAGCCGTTGATGGCCATAGGCACGCCGTCGGCGGAGCGTCAGGAGCGTGTGGGCGAAATCCTGCGCCGCGTGGGGTTGCAGCCCGGACATGCCGGACGTTACCCGCACGAGTTTTCCGGCGGCCAGAGGCAGCGTGTGGCGATTGCACGGGCACTGGTGACCCGCCCGGAGCTTGTCGTCTGCGATGAGGCCGTGTCGGCCCTCGACGCCTCGGTTCAGGCGCAGGTGCTGAACCTGCTGAAAGAGGTACAGGCTGATTTCGGGCTGACGTATTTCTTCATTTCACATGACTTGTCGGTCGTCGGCTATATGAGCGACCGGGTGGCGGTCATGTACTTGGGACGCATCGTCGAGCAGGCCGATAGGAACACCCTGTTCGGTTCGGCGGCACATCCGTATACGAAGGCTCTTTTGGCCGCCGCGCCCGTGCACGATCCTGCAAAGAGGCATATCCGGGCTTTCCTGCCCGGTGAACTGCCGAGCCCCTTTTCGCCGCCCGCCGGGTGTGCGTTCCATCCCCGGTGCCCGCAGGCAATGCCCCGTTGCCGTGAGGAAGCCCCGGAACTCCGGGAAATCGCGCCGGATCATCTGGCCCGTTGCCATCTGTATGGATAGCGCCTTGTTGCAGCGACAAGAAAAAAGCCCCTGTTCCCGACGGAACAGGGGCTTTTTGGGGGATGGGTTACTGGACGATGCCGGGAGTGAGGCCGGGGATATCGTCGGTACCGGAACCGCCGGTGCCGGGAATGCCGACCGCAAAGTTTCGGAAGTTGAGATTATAGGTGCTGGGAATATTATTTTTGTCGTCATCTTCCGTGTAGGCTCCTTGGAATATGCCCGCGCGGTTATACGCAGCCCCTGTAGCGAATTGTGTGAGGATTGTTGTTTTGATATTTGAGCGCCCGTCAACCTTTTCCGTTTCAAAACGGGAAAACTCAGGATTGACATAGTCCCATCCTATGAGCGTAAAGCGATCTGTCATCAAATTTTGCTCCACGCCATCAGAGAAATCGAGAACAGGCCACAGCGCGCCTTCGGATACCTTGAAACCGTTTCTGATATCGTCAAGAATTTTACCCAATTCAAGAGTATGTGCGATATCATACGAATAGAGGAAATTGTTTGTTTCAGGGTCGTATTTCGTATAGTCGGTAACCCCATACTTGGGAGGGCGTTGGGAGGCTATCCACGCTCTGATTTTGTTATCTCCTTCGTGCTCCCGCACTTGCGTGACGATGCGCGTAAAATAGAAAGCATCGAGCGGCGTTGACAGAGGAGAATACACGTCATTAGGTCCCAGAGAGGCGGCGGCAAGGCAGCGAAGAGAATCAGGGGGTTCGGAAACGTTCCCATCGTTGAGCTCCTCGTCATCGTATGCCCAGAGAATCAACGTTGGCTTGATGGTCATTTTGCGTCCGGCAGATGGAACCCCCTGTACAAAGATACGGCTGTATTGCTCCCAATCTGTCTTGGCGATGCGAAAAGAGCCGTCAGGCTCTTCCGGGTCGTTGGAGTCTTTGGAAACCCATTCAAAGCCGGGAAGGAGGGCAGGGTTGATAGTACAGTCGTCAACCTCGTAATAGCCTTCTTTCTCCGAGTTCTCGATTTCAATGGAGCCATAAACGATTCCCATGCCCAGCCCGGAGACGCCATGCGGAGTGAGCGCCGATTTCCCTTGAAGCATATGGGTCCTGAAAAGGAGCCCGCCAAAAAAGTGAGGCTTTTTTGAAGAGCCTGGAGGATGAATCATGGTTGAAATCTGTATCATTACACCACGTTCTTTCTGAAAAGAGTCAATGGGAATCGTCTTGTCGGTAATTCCCGCGAACCAGTAGTCTGTGCTGGTTTTGCGTGTTGTTTTGAGGAGAAAATGATTGGGCATGCTCGGCTGAAAACCTTGTACACTCAATGCGGTCAGATCCGGGCCGTATTTCGTGAACGTATAGCCTTTATTTAGATTATGCTCCGTAAGGTGCTGGCCGAAGAGTTCTTTGAGATCTTCTTCACTGCTGAGGTTTCCCCCAATAATGTTTTCAGTGGCGTTCCCCCCCTCTTCGCTTCCTCCTGAACCGGCGAAACGGAGGGAACTCCTGCCGTTCGTATGCCACACTAGCGCGGCCCGTGCACCGTTGGCGGTTTGGGCTTCGCTGACCACGCGGAAGTACTGGCCGAGGACGATATCCTTGTCTTTAAAGGTGTCCTCTGAGATGGTGCCTTCCGAGAGCGGAATGAAATCGGTGAAGGTATGCACGTCACCATCAGTTTTTTTGCTGTTATAGGTGAAACGCAGTTTGCTGACTTGTGTACTTGTAGGGAGTTGGGAGTCTTTTTCCTGCTGGCGCACCAGCCCGATCAGGCCTCCATATTCGGGGAACCACTTGAGATCATCGGCTGTCGTCTTGACCGTCAACGTCCGTTTCGTTGTGTCGTATGTGATACTGCCGTTCTCGCCTTGAACCCTCCCGATCAGGTAGACGTCCGCAGCGGTTGAGCCGGGCGTTTCGGAACCGAAGCCGTTTTCGTAAGCATAGCGCATCGCTCCGCTTTGATTGAGCACCAGCATTTCACGTTTGCCGTTGGGAACCCCGCCATACCATCCCGAATCCGTCAAATGCAATTTGTCCTCGTACCATCGGAACCATGAAGGGTAAAGTGTCAGCTTAACAAAGCCTTTCCCGTCAATCTCAATTCCCTTTCCATTATGTTGGCGGCTGCTTTCTTCCAGTTGCCGGGCGATGCTCATCATTTCACCGCCGCTTTGTTGCGCCGTCTGCACCCGGACGATTTCCTTTCCCGATTCGGCGAGGTAGGAGGCTTGCACCGTTTCCTTGGCGTCCAGCCCGGTCATGACGGAACCTGTCATGAGCGAAACCGCGACCATGCCGAGCAGGGCCAGAATGACGATCCCGCCGATGATGGTCAGAAGGACGCTTCCGCGTTGTGACGTCTGCATGGGGAACCTCAATCCTTGGCGAGGGGGGTGTTGCGGGGGGCGACGGAAAGCGTCCAGGTGACTTGCCGTTCGGCGAGTTGCTGGGTCAGCACGATGCCGATGTAGGAGGGGCCGGCCCCGTTCGTGGTGAAACGGCATGAGGCCACGTCCGAGAGGAGTATTTGGCCGTCGATGAGCAGCTTGTTTCCGGTATCTTCGCAGCTGATGGTTGTCTGCGTGCCATCCGTCTTCGTGAATGTGACGGAAGGGCTGTCTTTGAAAGGTGATTCGGGAAAATCGGCGGCTCCCGCAAGCTCTTTCCGGAGGCGGATGAGAGCCAGTTCGGCCTGCATGTCCGATGTTCCGACTTCCCGCATCTGCGTATACCCGGTGATGGCCGTGCCGAATCCCGAGAACACGAGCGAGCCGAGCACGCCGAGGATGACCAGCGTGCAGACGATTTCCAGCAGCGTGAAACCCCGCTCGGGGGCGCGGGCATCAGAACGCACGGGAAAGCTCCACGGAACCGCGCTTGACGGTGAGCAGCAGGTTGTCCGGGCAGGATGGGCAGCCGTCCGGGTGCCACAGTTCCCGTTTATCTTGGGCTTCCAAAAGAGCTTCGAGGCCTTTATCCGTGATGAGGTCGCTGGCAGCCTTCTGCTGCATGGCTTCCGTGTTGAGGTAGGCGATGCATTCTTCCAGAGTGCTGGTGGCCTCCGTCAGATCTTTGATCTGCCCGGCGCTTTCGGCGCTTCCGCGCAAGGTCGTGGCAATGAGTTGCGCCGCCATGAAGCCCATGATCGCCATGAGGATGATGGTGACGATGATCTCGATGAGGGTGAAGCCGCGCGCGTTCATTGGACGAACCCCGTTTCCGCGAAGAGAGTGAGCGTGATCCCGCCGCCGAAGCTGAATGTTTGATCGGGGGCTGACGCGGTGCAGTAGAGGATGCCCGTGTCGTTCGGATTTCCGAGGCTGTCCTCGCCGCAGACGCTTCCCGCCGCGTCAAAGCAGAACGTAGCCGGAGGGGTGCTCTGGATTGATGCGGAAGGCGTATAATCCTTGAGCAGTGTCGGCAGGGCTGATTTGCCCTTCATGAAGAAACTCACCTTGTTTGTATCTATGGTGACGCATTGCCCGCCGCCCATCGCCATGCCTTGCGCGCGGGCATAGACGAGCTGGGAGAGGAGCCTGTCCCGTTCCGCGTAGGCGGTTATCTCGTCATTGCCCCGGAAGGCCGAAATGCCGAGATAGGCCAGCACGCCGAGCACGACGAGCACGGAGACGATTTCAATCAGGGTAAATCCGTTGCGGAAGGGTGGCTGCATGGCATATGTCACTGTTTGGGGATGAGCTTTTCCAGCGCCTCTCGGTTCTGTTCCAGCAAAGTACGGAAACGGATCTGCGCGTAGCCGTCTCCCGTGGCCCGGGCGCGGTATAATTGCTTTTCAAGCTGCCCCCGCTCCTTTTGCAGCTGTTCGACCTGCTGTTGGAGCCTTTTCCGGGCTTCAGCGGCGGCCTTTTCCCGTTCGTCGGCGGACGGCAGGTGCTCAGGGCTCGGTATATCGAGAGGGGCGACGGGCTCGGGCTGCGCGGCTGGAGGCTGCGGCGAGAACTGGTATTCCTCCACTTTGCCCGCGGGCGGCTTGGGAGGCGGCGTTTCGCTGATGTGCGTGACCCCGGATGCGTCTTTCCAGATGTACATCTGCTGAGAGGCCGCATTCGCTGGGGTGGGTGTTTGGTCCAGCGTTTCCCGCACGCTGGATGCCACGCGGGACAATGGGGCGCCGCCCGAAAGCGTGCCGTCCACGATAAGCAGTTCCACCCCGCCCGCCAGTGCGAGCAGGGCAAGCCATGCGAGGGAGAAACGCTTGCGTTTTTTCATGGGCGGACCTTTTCCCTCGGCGTCGCCGGACAGGTGCGGAGGGTGCTCCTTGTCTTTTGACGGGAGGCTCGTTACGGTTGGAAATGATGGTAGCACAGGCTGTTCCGAAAGACGAGGGGCCTCGACTCTCATGGCTGGGGCTCCCCGTCTGGGCGGGCCTCATTCTGGTGTGTTGCCTTTTGTGCGCCACCGGCGTTAGGGCAGCCGAACCTTCCAAACTCAAGGTCGTGGTGCGGCCTCCCATCAAAAAAACGCTTCCTCAGCGGCCCCACGCGGCCCGCCCGGATGCCCCGTCAGCTCAGCCGGCGGATCCGTTGCCTGCGGAGTCTGTAGCCATCTATCGGCATGTGGGGGAGGACGGGACCGTCTTTTTGACGAACAGGCCGGACGGCGACGGGAGGTATCAGTTTTTCGGGCGCTTCAGCGCCGAGCGGCTGATGCGTGCGGTGGGGCCGGACGGCGTGGCGCGGCTCGCGGAACGGTATGCCGGGCAACATGGGGTCGACCCCCGGCTGGTCATGGCGATCATCAAGGTCGAATCGGGATTCGACGCCAAGGCCGTCTCTTCGGCCGGGGCCAGCGGGCTCATGCAGCTCATGCCCGGCACGCAGCGGCATCTGGGGGTGCGCGATGCGTTCAATCCCGATGAGAACGTGGAGGGCGGGGTGCGCTATTTCCGATCCATGCTGGATCGGTACGGCGGGAACGTTTCGTTGGCTCTGGCGGCGTATAATGCCGGGCCCGCCAACGTGGACAAGTACGGCGGCATCCCCCCGTTTGAGGAGACCCGCAATTACGTGCGGAAAGTGCTTGCGCTGTACGCTACCCCGTGATGAACCGGATCCACCAGTCGAGGATTTCCTGACCGGCGAGGATGTGCACGAAGGCGCCGAGGCTCAGGAACGGGCCGAACGGGATGGGCATTTCGCGCAAGGGCGCTTCGCGGGGCATCAGGCAGGCGATGAGCAGAAAGGCGGCAAGGGCCGAGACGCCCGCGACCAGCGTGATCAGCGGCAGGCCGAGGGGCCCGCACAGGACGCCGAGCATGAGCATGAGTTTGACGTCGCCGAACCCCATGCCGTCCACGCCGCGCAGGCGTTTGAAGACAAGAAGTACGGCGAGGAACGTCCCGCCGCCCACAAGGCCGCCGAGAAGGGCGTCCGTCCAGTCCATGCCGAGGGCGAAGATGGCGGCGGGCACGGCCAGCACTGTCCCGCCGAGCGTGATGCCGTCGGGAAGGATGAAGCATTCCAGATCGATGCCCGAGGCGACGATGAGCATTCCCGTGAACACGAGATAGACGGGAAAGGCGAGCGTGGGGCCGAAACGCCATGCCAAAAGGCCGGACGTCAGGCCGGACAGGAGCTCGACGAGCGGATACCGGATATGGATGGGCTTGTGGCAGCGGGCGCACTGGCCGCGCAGCAGCAGATAGCTGAGGACGGGGATCAGTTCCCAGAAGCGGAGGCGCTGGTTGCAATGCGGGCAATGGGAAGGCGGAAAAAGGATGGATTCGCCGCTGACGTACCGGTGGATGCAGACGTTGTAAAAGCTGCCGAGCAGGAGCCCGAGCAGCGTGGCGGCGGGAATGAACATTTCGGGATGCAGCAATTCCGGGGGGATGGTCTGGTACACGCGGAGCCTTCCTTTGGCACGCCCGATCGGGCAACGGTGCGCGGGCTGTCGGCGGAAGCCTTCTGTGATTGAGTCCAGCATGTTGTGGGCTTGTTCACAAATGGCGATCAGGCCTTCAGCGGTGATGACAGAATCTTCCGTCTCGCGTATTTCATACGCACCTTGTTCCTGCCAAGGTGTACCAAGAACCGGGCGTTCCGGCAACAAAAACCGTGCAGGAAGGTCATGCATGGCAAAAATAGACAATCTTTTTCATTTGTTGCACGCCAATCACGGTTCGGATTTGCACCTTTCGGCGGGCAATCCGCCGCTCCTGCGGATCTACGGGGACCTCGCACGGGTGGACGCTCCGGTTGTTACGACCGAGGAACTTTTGGCCGTACTGCGTGAAATGGTTCCCATGGAGCGCGTGCAGGCGTTCGAGCAGACGGGCGATCTGGACTTCGCCTATGAAATTCCGGGGCTGGCGCGCTACCGTGCCAACTTTTTCCGGCAGAACCGCGGCATTTCCGCGGTGTTCCGCGAAATCCCGCAGCGAATCAGCACGGTTGAGGAGCTGGGGCTTCCGATCATGCTGCGCGAGCTGGCCCTGCTGCCCAAGGGCCTCGTGCTTGTGACCGGCCCCACCGGGAGCGGCAAGTCCACCACGCTGGCCGCGCTTGTGGACTACGCCAATACCAAGCGCCGCGACCATATCATTACCATTGAAGACCCCATCGAATTCGTGCATCAATCCAAGAGCTGCCTCGTGAACCAGCGCGAGATAGGGCGCGATTCCCGCTCGTTCGGCACGGCGCTGCGCTCCGCACTGCGCGAGGACCCCGACATCATCCTCGTGGGCGAAATGCGCGATCTCGAAACCATTTCCCTTGCCCTCGAAGCGGCGGAAACGGGGCATCTCGTGTTTGCGACCCTGCACACCATCTCCGCTCCCAAGACCATCGACCGCATCATCGAGGTCTTCCCGCCGGAGGAGCAGGCGCAGATACGGACGAGCCTTTCGGAGTCGATTCAGGCGATCATCGCGCAGACGCTGTTCAAACGGGCCGACAAGAAGGGCCGGGTACCCGCGCTGGAAATCATGTTCGGCATCCCGTCCGTGCGGAACATGATCCGCGAGAGCAAGACATTCCAATTGCCGAGCGTTTTGCAGACCAATCGCAATGTTGGGATGCAGACGATGGACGACGACATCGAACGCCTGCTTATGCAGCGCATCATCGCGCCCGAGGCGGCCCTCGTCCACGCACAGGACAAGGGGCGTCTCCGTGAGGCCATCGGGAAGTTGAAATAGCGCGGAAGGATGGAGGCCGGGAAAAACGGGAAGGCCTGTGCGTTCCCGCTCCCGCGACGAGCGTTTCCCTTTTTCCTCCAAGGCCGTTTTCTTGAGGGTATTGCCGAATGAGCAGTTATTTGGAGCTCCTGAATCTGACGCGGGAGCCGTTTTCGAACTCGCCGGACCCGGACGCGTATTACCGGACGCCGACGCACGAGGACTGCCTGAACCGGCTGGAAATCGCCATCCGGCTGCGGCGGGGCTTGAACGTGGTTCTCGGCGAGGTGGGCACGGGAAAGAGCACGCTGTGCCGCTGTCTGCTGAGGAGCCTGAACGAGCAGAGCAGCATCGACGTCTTTTTGCTGTTGGACGCGGGGTTCGAGGATGCCGATGAATTCGTGCGGCACCTGTGCGAGCTGTTCGCCGGGCAGCGGCCTCCCGAGGGCGTGGCGCGCCGGGAGTACATCAGCGTCATTCAAAATCGGGTTTTCGATAAGGCGCTGGAGCAGAACCGGAATCTTGTCCTTTTTATAGATGAGGGGCAGAAGCTCAGTCCGGCGGCGCTGGAAGTGCTGCGCGAACTGCTGAACTTCGAGACGAACACGGAAAAGCTCCTGCAGATCGTCATCTTTGGGCAGCCGGAACTGGCACAGATCATTGAAGGTATGCCCAACTTTAAAGATCGGATCAACGAGTACCTGTATCTGAAGCCGCTCTCCATGCGCGAGAGCATCCGGCTTGTGCGCCACCGGTTGCGGCTGGCGGGAGGGCAGAGGGCGGAACGGCTGTTTTCGCTCGGGAGCCTCATCGCCCTGCACCGGGCCAGCAGGGGGAAGCCCCGCCAGCTTATGCGCCTCGGGCATCAGATGCTGCTTGCCCTGCTTGTGGGCAGCCGTACAACCGTAACCGGCCGTATGGTGTGGGCGCAGGTGGCCCGTAACGGCAGCGATGTGCAAAACCGGTGGGGCCGCTGGCTGGTTGTGGCGTTGGCGTTGATCTGCGTCGCGGGCGGATACCGCTGGATGCCGGAGGCTGTAAAGGACGACGCGCACGCCCGGCTGGAGGCGGTGGTGTCCGGCGTGCTGGGCTGGCTGCCGGAAGCGGAGAAGGCGGATACCGCCGGGACTGCCGGAAAAGGGCGGGCAGCCGGGGATGATGCCGTGCGGCGTGCGGCGTCGCGGGAAGCCGTTCCGCAGCCTCTGCCTCCGGATGAAGCGCCCCCCGCCGTCCCTGAAAAGGCGGAATCCTCCACTGCGGAAGCGGCGGGTGGGCAGGGTGCCGAAGCGGAAAAGAACGCGGTCCCTGAAACGCTGGGGACGTTCCGTTTGCAGCCCGGCGAGGCTCTTGCCGAACTGGTGCGGGCGTTGTACGGTTCCGGCTCCGCCTTGGAACTGGTTTTAGGCAAAAACCCCGGGTACAGAAACGATATCGGCGCGGGGCCTCAGGAGCTGACGCTTCCCGCCGTACTGTATGCCCCTCCGCCGTCCATGACCAAGGGGGTGCTTTTAAGCCTTGGTGCGTTCGGTACGCTGGAAGAGGCGTATACGGCGTGGCGCGGCTACGGCAAACGCTCCCCATCCGTGGCGCTGACCCCGATCTGGCGTCCGGGCGAAGGATTGTCGTTTCATATTTTGGCTCCGCGCGGCTTTGCGTCGGAGCGGGCTGCGTGGAGCTGGCTTTCCCGCTTTTCTCCGCCGGCTGAAGCCTCCGTGCGGCTGCTGCCGCCTTTTGATGGGGCGTGTTTGGTGTTTCATAAATTTACCGTGAAATAGACAGGAAATGTTCATGTCCACATTGCGTTCCATTGTCCTGTGCGGCGGCAGCGGCACCCGCCTCTGGCCCCTTTCCCGAGCCCTGTATCCCAAGCAGTTCATGGATCTGGGAGGGCATACCCTGTTCGGCGATACGGTGGATCGGGCGGCGGCTTTGCCGGACAGCGCCGATCCGTTGGTGGTCTGCAATGAAGAGCACCGCTTTTATGTGGCGGCGGCCTTGCAGCAGAAAGGCGTATCCGGAACTATTCTGTTGGAGCCCAAGGGACGGAATACCGCGCCCGCCATTGCGCTGGCGGCGTTCGCGGCGTTGTCCGGCGGGGGGGATCCGTTGCTGCTGGTGCTGCCGTCCGATCATGTGTTGAAACCTCAGGATGTTTTCGCCGAAGCCGTGGCGCGGGCCCGCGCCTGCGCCGAGTCCGGGCGTATCGTTACATTCGGCATCACGCCGGATGCACCGGAAACAGGGTTCGGGTATATCCGCCGGGGTGGGGCGTTGCCCTCGGGCGGGTATGCTGTGGCGCGCTTTGTGGAAAAACCGGATCTCGCCAGAGCCGAGGCCATGCTGGCGGACGGAGGGTATCTGTGGAACAGCGGCATGTTCCTGTTCCGCGCATCCATCTATCTTGAAGAGCTGGCCCTGCACGCTCCCGGCATTCATGCGGCGTGCAAGGCGGCGTGGGAAGGGCATCACGCCGATCGGGACTTTATCCGTCCCGACGCCGACGCCTTCCTGAGTTCGCCCGCCGACTCCATCGACTACGCGGTGATGGAAAAGACGGACCGGGCCGCCGTGGTCCCTCTGACAGCCGACTGGAGCGATCTCGGGTCATGGGAAGCGTTCTATGAAGCCGCTCCGCACGACGGGGACGGCAACGTGCGTGTGGGGGATGTCTACGCCGAGGGCGCGGAAAACTGCTATCTGCACGCCTCCAATCGGATGGTCGCCGCGCTCGGCGTATCGGATCTGGTGGTCGTGGAGACGGCGGACAGCGTGCTGGTGGCGGATCGCGCACGCACGCAGGATGTGAAAAAGATCGTCGAATCACTGAAAAAGGAAGGGCGCGGCGAGTCGGAAAGCCACCCGCTGGTCTATCGCCCGTGGGGGAGTTACGAAACGCTGGCGAGAGGTGAGCGTTTTCAGGTGAAGCGCATCATCGTCAAACCGGGCGGGCAGCTTTCGCTCCAGAAGCACCACCACCGGGCAGAGCACTGGGTGGTGGTCGAAGGGACGGCCGAGATCACCGTTGGCGACAAGGTGCTCCTGTACCATGAAGACCAGTCCACCTACATTCCCCTCGGCACCGTGCACCGGCTCAAGAATCCCGGCATGATCCCGCTGGTCATCATCGAGATCCAGTCCGGCACCTACCTTGGGGAAGATGACATCGTGCGTCTTGAAGACAGCTACGGGCGCTGACCATGAAACTGCTCCTGACCCTTCTCCCGGCGCTCCTGACCCAGACCACGGGACGCCGCAATCAGCGCATCGTGATCGGCTTCCTGCTGTTCACGACCGTTCTGGTGGCGCTGTTCAGCATCGTGTTTCATCAGATCATGGCCTACGAAGGGCGGGATTATTCTTATATCACCGGCGTCTACTGGACGCTGACCGTCATGTCCACGTTGGGGTTCGGGGACATCACCTTCACGAGCGATATCGGGAAACTGTTCTCCATCATCGTGCTGGTGTCGGGTATCATCCTCATCATGATCGTGATGCCGTTTACGTTCATCCGTTTCGTGTACCAGCCGTGGATCGAGGAATACAACAACAAGCGCAAGCCGCGCTCCCTGCCGTCCGACACCAGCGGCCACACGGTTCTGGTGGGCGACAACGACATCTCGTTGAGCGTGGCCCGCAAACTCCGGCAGCACAACTATCCGTATGTCATCCTTGTACCGGACGGGCAGCACGCGCTGGAACTGTACGACAACCGCTATGATGTGGTGACCGGCGAGTTCGACGACGCCAACACCTACCGGAACCTGCGGGCGGACAAGGCGGCGTTGGTCGCAGCGCTCGAAGGGGATCTGCGGAATACGAACATCGCCTCCACGGTGCGAGAAGTCGCGCCGTCGACCCTGCTCGCCGCCAGTGCGGAGAATCCGGAGGCCATGAACATCCTCATGCTGGCGGGGTGCGACCACGTCTACTCGTTTACCGAGATGCTTGGGCGGAGCCTTGCCCGCCGCGTCTACGGGACCCGCGCCCAGTCGAACATCATCGCCCGGTTCGGGACGTTGTGCCTTGCCGAGGCGCCGGTCATCCACACCGAGTTCATGGGGCAGACGCTGCGCGAGTGCGGGTTCCGCGAACGCTTCGGCCTCAACGTGGCCGGGCTGTGGGAGGGCAATTCCTATATGTCCGCGCGCCCGGACAGCCGGATCGACGAGGCCTCCATCCTGCTGCTCGCGGGGACGGCGGATCAGCTTGAGGCTTATGACCGCAAGGCCGAGCGGAGCAGCAAGGCGAACCGGACGCCCGTGCTTATCCTCGGCGGCGGCAAGGTGGGGGAAGCTGCGGCGGATGCCTTGGAACGTCGCGGGCTGCCGTTCTGTCTCGTCGAGAAGAACCCCCGGCTCGTGCCGCCGGACGATCCCCGTTACATTCTCGGGAATGCCGGGGAACTGGCGGTGCTCCAGCGGGCGCACATCATGGAAACCCCGTCCGTCATCGTGACCACGCATGACGATGACCTGAACATCTATCTGACCATCTATTGCCGCAAGCTGCGGCCTGACGTGCAGATCCTCAGCCGTTCCACGCTCGATCGCAACGTGCCCTCCCTGTACAACGCCGGGGCGAATCTGGTGATGTCGCACGCTTCGATGGCGGCGAGTACGATCATCAATCTGCTCAGTCCCGGTCGGGTAACCATTCTGACGGAAGGATTGAACATTTTCCGGGTGACGGCGCCCCCGGCCCTTGTGGGCCTGTCCCTGCGTGACAGCCGCATCCGTGAAAAGACCGACTGCAATGTGGTCGCCTTGAAGAGTCAGGGCGTATTGCGTGTGCCCCCGGACCCCAACGCGCCCATGAAATCCGATACGGTGCTTGTCCTCATCGGCACCGCGGATGCCGAGCGCCGGTTCATGGAGCATTTTCCGAGTTAGGCGATACAATTGGAGGGGGGAGGAGGGAACTTTCTTCAGAAAGTTCCCTCCTCCCCCCTCCAAACCTCCCCCCTTCTCCCTCAAAGACTGTCAAAACCCCCGGCAAAGCCGGGGGCTTGAAACGCGGTGACCGCTCAAAGCGGTTTTTGCTATTCGCCTACGGCGAATTACAGCAGCTTAAGCTGCTCCACCTTCCTGTCTTCTTTTTCCTGGTTCCTTATGTAGAGCCGAATTTCCCGTTCTCCTACTCCTACCGTGCTTACAAAATATCCTCTCGCCCAGAAACTCGCTCCTGTTATTTTACGAACTTTTTCAAAATGTTTCGCTATCTCAATAGCGCTTTTTCCTTTTAAATAGCCCACTACTTCTGCCACCCCATATTTAGGTGGAATCGACAGTAACATGTGCACATGATCCACACACAGGTGCCCTTCCAGTATCTTGCAACCTCGGCGGTTGGCCAATTCATGAAATACGCCCACCAACTCCTCACGAATCTTGCCGTACAAAACCTTTTTCCGGTATTTCGGAATCCACACTATATGATACTTGCACTCCCAGACCGTATGACTTAAACTTTGTAATTGCTTCATAAAAAGCCTCCTTGTTCTGCCTTGAGCGGTTCGGACAAGGAGGTTTGCTGTTTTAGGGAATTGTCAAACTGCAGGAGCCCCCCGGCTTAGCCGGGGGATCACGTCAAGGATTTGACTTTATCGAATCCCTGTTCGCCGCGTTCCCTGTGTCTCGTTTGATCGGGTGGTGCTTTCCTTCTCAGGGGAAAAATCCTACATTTCATAAAGAGTATTCGTCTTCCCATTCTTCAGAAGGTTTCTTCATGGCCAGCAAGATTAAAGAAACATATGTGTGTGCGGAATGCGGGGCAAAGTCGCCGCTGTGGCGGGGGCAATGCCTCGTGTGCAAAGCGTGGAATTCGCTGGAACTGGTGGCCACGCCCGTCGAAGGAGCGCGGAAGCGCCCGATAGGGAGCCTCGGCTCGGTGAAAGCCATGCCGCTGGCCCATGTCGAGGATCACGGGCACGAGCCGTTCGGCACGGGGCTTGAGGCGCTGGACCGCGTGCTCGGCAGGGGGCTTGTTCCGGGCAGCGCCCTGCTCATGGGCGGTGAGCCGGGCATCGGCAAGTCCACGCTTTTGTTGCAGATGGCCGGGGCCGTGGCCGCTTCGGGCAAGCTGGTTCTGTACGCGAGCGGCGAAGAATCGTTGCCGCAGATCAAGGATCGCGCCAACCGTCTGGGAATGCTGCATGACAACTTGCTGGCATTGTCCACATCGCGGGTCGAGGACGTACTGCCGTTGCTTGAGGGCGACGGCGCGCCTGATCTGCTTATCGTGGACTCCGTGCAGACGTTTACGTCGGAAAGCGCGGAAGGCCTGCCCGGCAACGTGAGCCAGGTCCGGGCCGTGGCGACGGAGATCGTCGACGCCTGCAAGCGCGGCACCACGACCGTGGTCCTGGTGGGCCATGTCACGAAGGACGGCGCGCTCGCCGGGCCGAGGCTGCTTGAGCACATGGTCGATACGGTCATTTCGCTGGAAGGCGATCGGCGCCAGATGTTTCGGCTCCTGCGCGTGTTGAAGAACCGTTTCGGGCCGAATCAGGAATTGCTGGTCTTTCAGATGGTCCGACAGGGGCTGGAAGTCGTTGAGGACCCCGCAACCTATTTTTTGGGCGCGCGCGACGCGAGCCTCAGCGGGACGGCGGTGGTTATGGCCGTGGATGGGCAAAGGCCGCTGGCCGTGGAAGTGCAGGCGCTGGTCACGCGCAGCTACTTGTCGATCCCCCGGCGTACGGGGCTGGGATTTGACGTCAACCGATTGCATCTTATCTTGGCTGTATTGGAAAAACGCCTGCGCCTGAACTTCGGTCAGGTCGACATTTATGCCAAGGTCGGCGGCGGCATGAAGATTCAGGAGCCGGGCATGGACCTCGCGCTCGTGGCGGCGATGTTGTCGTCCTTCTACGACGTGCCGCTTCCCGAGCGGGCCGTGCTGTGGGGCGAAGTGGACCTCAACGGCCAGATCCGCCCCGTGGCGGCGCACGATATCCGGCTTTCGCAGGCGCGCAGGCTTGGCTACAAACCGATCCTTTTTCCTTCGCAGGGCGAGGGCGACGGAATCGCCACGGTCGTGGAGTTGCAGGACAGGCTGTTCCGCCGCAAGAACTGACGGCGGAAGCGGAAAGGGCCTCAAGCCGGGCGGGCGCGGATCTCCACGGGGCCGGTTTTGGCGTGTGGGGAAAAAATGCATGACGCTCCCCTGTTGCTCTTGCGCGGCCCTTGCGAACGCGTTATCAGGAATTATTCTTTATTCAAAAGGACGATTGAACCATGAGCCAGAATCCCTTTCACGCGGCCCCGGGCGGCCAGCCGGACGTCATCATGGACGTTGAGGTGGCAGAACCGAAAATGTATCAGGTCCTGCTTCACAATGATGACTATACGACCATGGAGTTCGTCGTGAATATCCTGATGACCGTTTTTCACAAGACGGCGGATCAGGCCACGAACATCATGCTGGCCGTGCACAAGCGCGGAAAAGGCATTGCTGGGGTCTACCCTCATGAAATCGCCGAAACCAAAGTAGATAAAACTCATTTCCTTGCGAGAGAGGCAGGCTACCCCCTGCGTTGCACGCTTGAGGAGGTTGGCGCATGATTGGCAAGAAATTGCAGAAAGCATTAGGCCTTGCGGTGGAGGAGCTGAAACGGCGTCGGCATGAATACCTGACGCTGGAGCATGTCCTTTACGGCATCGCATCCGAGCCTTCCGGAAGGAAGCTCATCGAACGGTGCGGCGGCAGTGCCCCCGTGCTGCGGCAGGCCCTCGATCATTTTTTCAAGACCTATATGGAGAGCCTCGACGAGCCCACCAAAGACGTTTACCAGACGCTTGCCGTCCAGCGTGTGCTGGACAGCGCGCTGGCGCACGTCAAAAGCGCGGGACGGGACGAGGACATCGGTGTTGAGGTCGGCGACGTGCTCGCCGCCATCCTTGAGGAAGAGGAATACTCGTGGGCTGCCTACTGCCTGAAAAAGCAGGGCATCACCCGACTTGCCGTGTTGGAGAGCATCTCCCACAACGACGAAGAGGGGCAGGACGAATCTTCCTCGGAATCGGGAGAGGGCGAAGGCGGTGCCGAATCGGCCAAGGACGCCTTGGCCCGTTACACCGTGGACCTGACGGCCCGCGCCCGCGAAGGAAAGCTCGATCCGCTGGTCGGACGCGAGATGGAGCTGTCGCGCTCCATCGAAATCCTCGCCCGGCGCCGTAAGAACAATCCGTTGTACGTGGGCGATCCCGGGACCGGGAAGACCGCCATTGCGGAAGGTCTGGCCCTGCGCATCGTCAGCGGCAATGTGCCGCCGGAGTTCAAGGATACGAAGATATACTCCCTTGATCTCGGGGCCGTGCTCGCCGGGGCGCGCTACCGCGGCGACTTCGAAGGCCGCATCAAGGCCGTGGTCGGAGCGTTGCAGAAGATCCCCGGCGCGATCCTGTTTATTGACGAAATCCATACTATTGTGGGTGCCGGTTCCACCAGCGGCGGCTCGATGGACGCTTCCAACCTGTTGAAGCCCATCCTTGCCGAAGGCAAGCTCCGCTGCATCGGCTCGACGACCTACGACGAGTTCCGCAACCACTTTGAAAAGGACCGCGCGCTGGCCCGGCGTTTTCAGAAAGTGGATATCAAGGAGCCTTCGCTGGACGAGTGCGTGGACATTCTCAAGGGCCTCCAGCCCCACTATGAGAAGCACCATAACGTGCGTTACTCTTCGTCGTCCCTGCGGGCGGCGGTGGAGCTTTCCGCCCGCCATGTGCAGGATCGCCTGCTGCCTGACAAGGCCATCGACGTCATGGATGAGGCCGGGGCTTCCGTGCGGCTGCGTCCGGGCTTCAAGTCCGGCTCGTCGGTTTCGCGTCAGGACGTGGAGCGCATTGTGGCCCGTATGGCCGGGATTCCCGCCCGCACCGTATCGGGCAAGGAACGCGACCGCCTGAAGACGCTCAAGGATGACCTCGGGTCCGTGCTGTTTGGGCAGGATGAAGCGGTGGATATCGTGACCCGCGCCATCCTGCGTTCGCGGGCCGGGCTCGGCAGGACGGATCGTCCCGCCGGTTCGTTCCTCTTCTATGGACCCACCGGGGTCGGCAAGACGGAACTCGCCAAGCAGCTTGCCGAGCGCATGGGCGTCGCCTTCCTGCGTTTCGACATGAGCGAGTACATGGAAAAACATGCCGTGTCGCGGCTTATCGGCGCGCCTCCAGGCTACGTGGGCTTTGATCAGGGCGGCCTGTTGACCGAGGCCGTGCGCAAGACGCCCTATGCCGTGGTGCTGATGGACGAAATCGAAAAGGCGCACCCCGACATCTTCAACGTGCTGTTGCAGGTGATGGACTACGGGACGCTGACGGACAACACGGGCCGCAAGGCCGACTTCAAGAACGTGGTCCTGATCATGACCTCCAATGCGGGCGTCCGGGATATGGATGCCTCGCCGATGGGCTTCATTGAGGCCCCTGCGGGCAAGGTGGCCCAGAGCGCGGCGCAGCGCGGCCGCAAGGCCGTGGAGACGATGTTCAGCCCTGAATTCCGCAATCGGTTGGATGCGTTGGTGCCGTTCAATGCCTTGACGCCCGATCTGATGGGCATGATTGTGGACAAGTGCATTGCCGAAATGGGCAAGGGCCTTGCCGACAAGAAGGTCAACCTGACCCTGACGCCCGAAGCCCGGAGCTGGCTGGCCAAGGAAGGCTATGACGCCAAGCTCGGCGCGCGTCCCTTGCAGCGTCTTCTCCGCGAAGCGCTGGAAGATCCGTTGGCCGGAGAAGTGCTCTTTGGCCGATTGGTCAAGGGTGGAACGGTCATTGTGGACGAGCCCGAGGATGGCGGCGACAAGCTGGTCTTGAGGTTTGAGGAAAAGTAGGGGGTGAAGATTGGGGAAGGGAGGGGAAACCTTTCTAAGAAGGGGGGAGCACCCTCCACGGTTTCCCCTTCCTTTCCCCACCCCTTCTTCCAAAGGCTTTCGTGTTCATCGAATCCCTGCTCCCCGCGTTCCCTGTAGATGAAAAGGGGATATAGGCAGGTGGACAGCACGCTCTTAGCCGTGCTCCATATACTGAAGAAGGGAGCCTGAACAAAAAATGTTCAGGCTCCCTTGTTTGTTTTTATCTCTTTCTTACAGCACTGGAGTGGAACGAACTCCTCTCGGGCAGCCTCCCCACCAGTTGAAAGTCTTTGAGGGAGATAGGGGGAGGTTTGGAGGGGGGAAGAGGGGACTTTCTGGAGAAAGTCCCCTCTTCCCTCCTCCAATTTTCTCATTCCTCCTACCCCGCGAAATAATACTTCCAAATAAGGGAAACGAACAAAATGACAAGCGAGAGGAGCAGGAAGCGGCGAACGATGGTCGGGCCGGTGCGGATGGCGAGCTGGCTGCCGGCGAGGTTGCCGAGCACATCGGCCACGGTCATGGGGATGGCGTAGAGAAAAAGCACGTCGCCGTGATACAGGAAGACAAACAGCGACCCGAGGTTGGAGGAGAGGTTGAAGACTTTGGTCAGCGCGGAAGCCTGAATGAGATTCATGCGCAGACAGACGTTGAAGGCGATGATGAAGAAACTTCCCGCGCCGGGTCCGAAAAAGCCGTCGTAAAAACCGACGCTGAAACAGATGAGCGGGGTCAGCAGGTAGACGTCTTTTGAGGTGAAACTGTCCTTGCACGACTTGGAGCGTCGGGGGATCAGGGTTATCATGGCCGCTACGGGGAGCAGGGCAATCAGGATTTTCCCGGCAGTCTGGGGATCGAAGGCGAGGATGCACTTGCTGCCTGCCGCCGAGCCGAGCAGAGCGCAGGGGATGCCGATGAATGCCAGCTTCCACAGGATGAGCCCCTTGCGGGCAAAGTTGAGCATAGCCGCGCCCGTTCCTATCGCGCCTGTGAACTTGTTGGTGCCGAGGGCCTGTTGCGGCGAGACCCCCGCGATCAGGAGGGCGGGCAGCCTGAGCAGTCCGCCGCCTCCGGCGATGCTGTCGATGAGGCCGGCAATAAAGGTGACGATGCAGAGGAGAGATACGGTCAGGAGCATGAAAACTTCCCCGGAGCTGAGTTACACATTGATGTTGAAAGTCGACAGAAGGCTAAGGCCCCCCTTCCCATATACGGGGTATCTTCCCCTGCGGGAGCGCGGCGTATGATATACCGTTTGCATCCCGATTACCCGGAACTGTTTCCTGATCCGGAAGGGGCCGATCCAGAGGGCCTTGTGGCGGTCGGCGGCGACCTGAGCGTCCGCCGTTTGCTGGCGGCCTACGGCGCCGGGATTTTCCCGTGGTACGGGGAAGGGCAGCCTTTGCTCTGGTGGTCCCCCGATCCCCGGTGCGTCCTGTTTCCTGAAAAATTCCGTATCCCGCATACCGTCCGTAAGGAAATACGCAAGTGCGGCTTTTCCGTGACCGTCAATCAGGCCTTTTGCGACGTCATGACGGGATGCGCGGCTACGCCGCGCCCGGATCAGGACGGGACGTGGATCATGCCCGAAATGGTGGATGCCTACGCCAGCCTGCACGAATTGGGTTTTGCCCATTCCGTTGAAGTGTGGGAACATGATGCGGTCGGAAATACGCTCGTGGGCGGCCTGTACGGAGTCGGGCTCGGGAGGGCGTTTTTCGGGGAATCCATGTTCCACGTGCGCCCCCATGCGTCCAAGCTGGCGCTGGTCAGCCTGATGGAATGGCTGAAAGCGCGGCATTGCCAATTGGTAGACTGCCAGATGGCAACGGACCACATCATGCGTTACGGCGCGGAATGTATCCCTCGGCATGATTTTCTGCAACAGCTTCGGAAGGCTCTCTGCCGCGGTGGATGAGCATAAAAGAAAAGGCCCTTTCGTAGGAACGGGCCTTTTCTTTGGTTTGCGGCGGCGCGGAGAACACGCTCCGTACCGCTGGAGGGATGTCTGATGCGTTACTGTATGACTTCATGGACGCTCCCACAAATATATTCCAGAAAATCCGCCGCACGCTTCTCGGACCAATAGAGATCCTGTCCCGGCGTGACGAAGCCGACGTGCCCGCCCCAAGGGGGCATTTCCAGCGTCATGGCCGCATTCGCTTCCGCAATGCGGTTCGGATAGCAATCCGGCGAAAGGAACGGGTCGTCCGAGGCATTGATCAGCAGAAAGGGCACATCAATATGCTCCAGAAACCGCAGGCAGCCGCTTTCCCGCCAATAATGGCGTGCGGAATCGAAGCCGTGCAGCGGGGCGGTATAGCGATCGTCGAATTCGCTGAACGTACGGATGCGGTCGAGCCCGTCGATATCGATGAGATCGGGAAAGCGGGAATGTTTTTCTTCGACCTTCCGCCGCAGCGTCCGCAGGAAATAGGCCATGTACGGAGCCCGGGAGGGCAGCGAAAGGACTTCCGCCGCGCCTTCCATGTCGCACGGGACGGAAACGGCGACGGCGGCGCTTACTTGTGAAGGGATAGTCCGGTCGCGCTCCCCGAGATACTTGAGCGTTTGATTGCCGCCCATGCTGAACCCCACAAGTACGATGCTCCCGTAGCCGAGGGAGACGCAGTACTGCACGACAAGGTGCAGATCGTCCGTTTCCCCGCCGTGGTAGAGCGGAAGCGTGTGGTTCATTTCGCCTGAGCACCCCCTGAAATTCCGGGCCACCACATCCCATCCTCGGCGGTTGAGCGCTTCGGCCATGCCGAGCATGTACCGGCGCGTGCTGTTTCCTTCGAGCCCGTGCGACAAGATGGCCACACGCCCGGAACGGATGCCCGCGCAGGCGGGGATATGATCTATGTCGATGAAGTCGCCGTCCGGGGTTTCAAGGCGTTCGCGCCAGAGAGAAGGCAAGGGAGGATTGCGGAACAGCACAGGCCAGATGGTCTGTAAGTGACCATTCCGCAACCATATGGGAGAATTGTAGGACGAATGATTGACGACGGGCATGGCTTCCTCTTTGCGGCTACATGATTGTTCCTTGTTGTACACCATGCCGCGCCATCTGCCCACCCGGTTAGACAGCCGTGTGGCGGCCCTGAGTGAAATATGGAGAAGCCGGTCTTGTTTCCGCCCCGAGTTGGGAGCGGAGATTCGTCGCGGGGGCCTTACTCTTCATTCGCTGTGGCGGTATGGTGCTTCTTTTTGTAAGGGCATACGGCATCTATTCGTGTGCGGCCGGATCACGGCAAAGTAAACTCAGCGAGGGGCGTCGCCGGGCACCTCTTTGGGGCTGTTACGTGCTATTGCGCCAGATTGCCCAGGACTAAGCCTTCCAGTGATCGGAGATGGGGAAATGTGGTCTCCCTGTGGGGAGAGTCCGCCTCGGGGAAGGAGGCAGAAAAACGTAATAATTATTCATCTATAAATATAAATCTGTTGCCTGGCGCATCAATATGGATGGTTTTTGCCAAGAGGCTATGAACCTTTTTCCCTTTTTAAAAAGAACATTGTGTAATCGATAAAGTATAATGGAAAAGAGAATGCGTTTTGGCTTTCCCATCGTGGATGCATGATTAAAGATGAACTCTTTTGAACTGATAAATATGCATTAATCTATTTTTCTCAACTGATATAGACAAAATAATGTATAGGTATTATTGATACGCCTTTCTTTATTTAATTATCCATATCGCTGTATGTTGAGGGAAATGTATGCAAAAAACTAAGAAAGGGCAGTTGGGATTTACGCTTATTGAAATTATTTCGGTACTGGTCATTTTGGGCATTCTCGCCGCGGTCGCGGTGCCGAAATACTATGATCTGCAAAAAGAGGCGGCAGACAAAGCCGCCGCTGCTGTTGCTGCCGAGGCTATTGCCCGGTATAATATGAAATTTTCCAAAGAGTTGCTTGGCGGCGGCAAGACGTGCAGCGATGCGTTGAACGCTGCGAAGATAGAAGCTTTTGGTAAGGCTGATGACGCGGCGGACTATGGCTCGGATTGGAAAGTCACCTACGTGAGCAACAAGGTCACGGCGATGAATGAAGCGAACAAGGGGACATACGCAATCGACTTTGAAGAACCTTTTTGCAATTAGCATATATAATAAGAGGGCCTCCCATTCTCGAAGAAGGGGAGGCCCTTTTTGCGTTTATTGGCCGCCGATGCACAAGACGTGTGCGTAGCGGCCTGATTTTTTACCGGTCGTTTCCACGAGGCGATGTGCAAGATCCCGACAATGCGGGCAGGCGTTGCGAGGCAAAAGCAGGCACAGACTTTTATCGACGCGATCCGACGATGTTTCGATGCAGGTCAGTCCGGGGCAATCGGGGCAGAGCCGTATGCCTTCATTCTGGTGTTCGCTGAGGCCGTCGGTGTCGTAATAGATGTCCCGTTCGCGCCGCCACCACTCGCCGTCACGATGGCCTTCGGAGGGGCGGGACGGCGGGTTGTGGTACTGATTCAGAACATCGTCACAGAGGCGCGAAATGTATTCCGTGACCTGCGGGCGCTGCTTGAGCGCCTTGGCGTCGTGATCCGGCTCATGGACGTGTTCGAACGACAGGCCCGCCAACGCGAGGCATATGCCGAGGTTGACGTAGGGCAGGGCGCCGCGGATGGAGTAACCGCCCTCAAGTACGGCTATATGCGGGTTGAGGAGCGCGTTCATGGCGGCGTAGCCGTGCGCGGAAAGCTGCATATTGGTGAGCGGATCGGTGTAGTGGTTGTCTTGCCCCGCCGAGTTGATCACCAGGTCGGGTTTGAACGCCTCCAATAACGGCAGTACCACGTTTTTTGTGACATATAAGTAACCTTCGTCTCCTGTTCCGGGCGGGAGAGGGATGTTCACCGTCCGTCCGAGCGCGCCGGGGCCGCCGCATTCCGGCAGAAACCCCGTGCCGGGATACAGCGTCCTGCCGTCCTGATGCATCGAAATGAACAGCGTATCAGGATCGTTCCAATAGATGTCCTGCGTACCGTCTCCATGATGGCAGTCGGTATCGACGATGGCCACACGCAGCGGCCCGAAGCGGCGGCGCAGGTTTTCGATCATCACGGCTTCCATGTTCACGTTGCAGAAGCCGCGGTTGCCGTGGGTGACGCGCATGGCGTGATGTCCCGGAGGCCGCACCAAGGCGAAGGCCCGCTCGCGTTCCCCGGAAAGCACGAGTTCCCCGGCCCGGATGGCGCCTCCCGCCGAGGCGAGGTGCGATGCGGAGCACACGCGCCCGACGTCCGGCAGGCAGAAGTGCACCCGCTCGATATCTTCATACGTGGCCACGCCGGGTTTGTACTCGGTAATGCCCGGAAGGTCGAACAACCCCTCCTCGCGGAGCTGATCCTGCGTATACAGCAGGCGCTCTTCACGTTCCGGATGCGTCGGGCTGATCGCCCAGTCGAACGCCGGGAAAAAGACGACGCCAAGGGTTCGTTTGCTCATGGGAAATTCCTTTGTGAGATAACCGGGGGAGGGAGAAGAAAAACCTTGAAAAGGGAGTTTTCCCTCCCCCGGACCCCCATCCCTCATCTTCCCAAACAGTTGGGCTGGTGGGGGAAGCTGTGCGGAGGGAGTTCGTTCCAGCGGAGGAAGAGAGCCTTCCGTTTGAGGAAAACGCCTGAACGTGACCGCTCAGGCGTCTGGATATGCAGGGAAATCCGCTCAACAGAGATTCAATAAGGCCAAAAGTTTTGGGAGAGGAGGGAGGACGAGCCGTATTGGCAGGTTTGGGGAAGGGAGAGGAAACCGTGGGGTACTCCCCCTTCTCCAGAAAAGTTCTCCCCCTCCCCAATAAAAACCCTAGAACCCTACCGCGTCGCGGACCATGCCGCGGAAGCGGGCGAAGAAATACTGGCTGTCGATGGGGCCGGGGCAGGCCTCGGGGTGGTGCTGCACGGCGAGGATGGGCTTGGTCTTGTGGGCAAAACCTTCCAGCGTGCCGTCGTTCAGGTTTACGTGCGTGACGACCACATCGGAAACGTTGTCGATATCCACACAGAAACCGTGGTTCTGGGAAGAGATTTCCACATGCCCGGTAGAGAGGTCTTTAACCGGGTGGTTACAGCCGTGGTGGCCGAATTTCAGCTTGCGGGTCGTGCCGCCCAGAGCGTGGCCGAGAAGCTGATGGCCGAGGCAGATGCCCGCCACGGGATAGCTTTCGACGAGCTTCTTGATGGTCACGATTTCGTCGGTGAGGGTCGCCGGATCGCCGGGGCCGTTGGACAGGAACACGGCCTGAGCGCCGCTGGCCTTGACCTGTTCGGCGGTGAAGGACGGCGGAACGACCAGCACGTCGAAGCCCTGCTCGGTCAGAAGGCGCAGGATGTTCCACTTGATGCCGAAGTCGTAGGCGACGAGGCGCGGGCCTTCGCCCGGCCAGTTGTAGGAGCCGTCGGCGTTGAGTTCGGCGGGGACGCCGCCGTTGCCGGTCCACTTCCACGGCGTAGCGGGCATCACGCGGGTGACGAGGTTCTGGCCTTCCATCGAAGGCAGGGACTTCGCCTGCATGACGAGTTCGGCGGGATCGGTGATGGAGGTGGAAACCATGCCGCGCATGGCTCCGTGCATACGCAGGTGGCGGGTCAGGGCGCGGGTGTCGATGCCCTCGATGCCGGGAACGCCGTGCTGTTGCAGAAAGTCGGGCAGGGAACACACGGAGCGCCAGTTGGAGGGCGTCTTGCAGCACTCCTTGACGATGAGGGCCGCGGCGTGGACCTTGCCGGACTCCATGTCTTCGGCATTGATCCCGTAGTTGCCGATCAGGGGCCACGTCATGCACACCATCTGGCCGTAATAGGAGGGATCGGTAAGAATCTCCTGATACCCGGTCATGCCGGTGTTGAAAATGACTTCCCCGCCGCCCTCGCAGGGGCCGGTAAAGGAACGTCCTTCAAGTACAAAACCGTCTTCAAGAGCCAATAGCGCCTTCATTCCGTCTCCGTTATGTTGAAGCGTGGCGGCTAGTCCCGCCGTTGCATTTGTCAAAGTCGCGTATGCACCCGTATTAACGGACGCAGCTTTTGCAGGTGTGCTCCGCGAGCAGTTCGCGGATGGTTTCCAGATCTTCCGGCGTGTCCACGCCGTGGGCTTCGTAGCCTTCCACGCGGACCACGCGGATCGGGACGCCGTTTTCCAAAAAGCGCAGCTGCTCCAGTTTTTCCCGCTTTTCCAGCGGAGACTGCGGCTGGCTGACGAACCGTTCCAGCGCCCCCATGCGGAATGCATACAGGCCGATGTGCCCCAAAATTTCCCCGTCTCCGCCCTCGCGGTCGAAGGGGATGCGCGAGCGGGAAAAATACAGCGCGTCGCCGTTGGCCGCCGTCACGACCTTCACCTGATTGGGGGAAGCCGCACGTTCCGGCGAAATCGGCGTGGCGAGGGTACTCACCTGTACCGTTCCGTCAAGGAAAGGCCTTACGAGCTGCTCAATGACGGCGGGGTCTAGTGCGGGCTCGTCGCCCTGTATGTTCACGATGACGGCGTGGGGCTCGACGCCGAGCTTTGAAGCGGCCTCGAAAACCCGATCCGTTCCGCTGGCGTGGTCGCGGCGGGTCATGACGCAGGGGATTTCCCATTCAAGGGCGGCTTCCGCAATGCGCTCGTCGTCCGTGGCGAGTACGATGTTCCTGAGCACCGAAGCTCGTTTCGCGTGGGCGTAGACATGCCAGAACATGGGGCGTCCCCAAATATCGGCAAGCGGTTTTCCCGGAAAACGCGAAGAATCGTAACGCGCTGGAATGATGCCGTAGCATGGAATGGATGTGTTCATCTCCCCCCCGTGGGCCAATGCCCGCTCCCCGCAGGTATAGCAATATTCCTTTCCGCAATAAACCCTTTTTTTGGAGAGGGGTATGGGCGGAAAAGAATATTGGAGGGGGCGGGGAGGACTTTCGTAACAGCTAATGAAGATCGTTGGAGTGTGATGCCCCATGCGGAGGTTTCCGTCCCCCGGTTCGCCGACAGAAGCGTGCGGGGGCAACGGCATAATGGAATCCTAGCCACAGAAAAAGAAAAAAGGGCTCCATAAAGAGAAAAGCCGTTGAAAGGAGGGAAGGCCCTGTCCTGTGAAAGGGGCCTTCCTTTCCTGTGGTTTCTTTATCCGGCCTTAACGCCCGCCGGATGCCAGCTTGGTCATGTCCCACATGGGCATGAAGATGGCGAGGGCGAAGAAGCCGACGACGGCGGCGAGAACGACGATGAGGATGGGGCCGATGGCTTCGGTCATTTCACCCACGGCGTACTCGACCTCTTCGTCATAGTGGGCGGCGAGGTCCTCAAGCATGGTCTCGAGATTGCCGGCGCCTTCGCCGACGGCGACCATGTTGATGGTCAGCGGCGTGAAATAGCGTGCGGTGCTGAGCGGTTCCGCGATGCCCTGGCCTGATCGGAGTTTTTCCTTGATGGTGGAGAATTCCCGCTCCAGTGCGGCATTGTTGATGGTCTCTGAAAGAATATCCAATGAATCGAGGATACTGACGCCGCTGCGCTGGAGGATGGAAAAGATGGCGGCAAAGCGGGCCATGATCGACATCTGGATGACCTTGCCGACGAGCGGGAGGGTGAGCAGCGTCCGGGCCCACAGGTAGCGGCCCCGGCTTGTCCGTATCCACCAACGCACCCCGAAGAACATGCCGACGGCAGCCGCCAGCAGCAGGTACCAGTAGTCGGACAGCGCGGTATTCATGGCAAGGGCCATGCGCGTCGGCCACGGCAGTTCGATTTTGGCGTTGACGAACAGCTTGGCGAAGCTCGGGACCACCCAGTTGAGGAGGAAGAAAAAGGCTCCGGCCAGCGTGATCAGCACGATTTTGGGATAACGCAGGGCCGATTTCACGTCGTTGCGGATCTTGTTTTCGTGCTCCAGCAGGTACGTGAGGCGATCCAGCACATCGCCCATCGAGCCGCTGAATTCGCCAGCCCGGATCATGGAGCAGTAGAGCGGGGAGAAAATATCCGGATGCGACCGGAACGCGTTATACAGCGTACCGCCCGTGCTTACCTGCTGCGCGATGTCCGCCGTGGCGGCTTTGAGCGTGGGGTTTTCCGTCTGCGTCTGGAGGATGCCCAAAAGCTGCGTGATGGAGACGCCTGCGTTGAACAACGTGCGGAACTGTTTGCTGAACAGGATGATCTGTTTGTAGGTGACCGGCTTCTGGAAGAATTTTTGGAAGCGTTTGCTCTTCAAGGGGCCGTCCCGACGGGTAACCTCGGTCGGCATGAGGCCGCGGCCAAGCAGCGCCTGACGCGCCTGTTTCGCGCTTTCGGCCTCAATATCGCCGGTGAGCGTCACGCCTTCGTCATTGATCGCCCGGTAGACATACGTATGTTTTTGGTCCGCCATGAGTATCCTTTTTCAATATTCGCCCGACAGGGACTCCCTCCGTGCGGCCTCCCCACCAGTCGAAAGTCTTGGGAAGGGAGGGGGACGGGGGAGGGAAACCCTTCTTCAGAAAGGTTTCCCTCCCCCGATTCTCTCTTCCGGTCCCCCTACACCATAGCGGCGCGGAGGGCTTCCTCGACGGTGGTGATCCCGGCGCGGACCTTGCGGGCCGCGTCCTGAGCGAGGGTGTTCATGACGCCCTGCCGCTGGGCGATGGCGGAAATCTCCTGCGCGTGGGCCCGGCGGACAATGGCTTCCTGGATTTCCGGCGTCACGGGCATCACTTCGAAAATACCGATCCGGCCCAAATAGCCCGTGTTCCCGCAGTGGTAGCAGCCTTTCCCTCGCCGGAAGGTTGCCCCTTCCGCATCCTTGATCCCGAAAAGCCCGAGCAGGGCGCGGGGCGGATCATAGGGCTCGGCGCAATGGGGGCACACTTTGCGGACAAGGCGCTGGGCAAACGAGCAGAGGAGCACGGAAGCGACGAGATAAGGCTCGATGTGCATTTCCATGAGCCGGGAAACCGCGCCGGGCGCGTCGTTGGTGTGCAGGGTGGACAGCACGAGGTGCCCGGTGAGGGCCGCCTGCACGGCGATCTGCGCGGTTTCGCTGTCGCGGATTTCGCCCACCATAATCACGTCCGGGTCCTGGCGCAGGATGGAGCGCAGGCCGGAGGCGAAGGTCATGCCCGCCCGGACGTTGAGCTGTACCTGCCGGATGCCGTCAATGCGGTATTCGACGGGATCTTCAAGCGTGATGGCGTTCACGTCCGGCTTGTTGAGAAGCTGGAGGATGGAATAGAGGCTTGTGCTCTTGCCGCTCCCGGTGGGGCCGGTGGACAGGATCATGCCGTAGGGCCTTTCGATCGTTTGGGAAATGGTCTTGCAGTCCTTGTCGCTCATACCGAGCTTGTCCAGCGTGTAGACGTGGTTGGTGCTCATGTCGAGCAGACGCATGACCACGTTTTCGCCGTAGATGGTCGGCAGGGTGGAGACGCGGACGTTGATTTCCCGGCGGTCCACCATCATGGTGAAGCGCCCGTCCTGCGGCACGCGGGTAATGGAGATGTCCATATTCGCCAAAATCTTGATGCGCGAGACGATGGAGGCCCCGACGCTTTTCGGGGGCGAAGGCGTTTTGCGGAGCTTGCCGTCGATGCGGAAACGGATCTGGATGGAATCCTTTTCCGGGCTGATGTGGATGTCGCTCGCCGATTCGCGCACCGCCTGCGTCAGGATGGAGTTGACGAGGCGGACCACCGGGGCTTCGTCGGGCTGGCCGAGCTCGTCTTTGGGCGTTTCACTGGCGATGAGCAGGTCGTCGGACGCCACGGGCTGATCGGGCAGAGCGGTAAAGCTCTCCATCACCCCGTCCATCGTGTTGAAATGGCCGTACAGCGCGGCGTAGAGCTGGGTGAACTCCTGCCGGAGGCACATGACCGGCTCCACTTCGCGGTCCGTGACGATTTCAATGCGGTCCAGCGCGTCGATATCCAGCGGGTCCATCATCGCCACGACCAGCACATCCCCGCGGATGAGCAGGGGGACGGCATTGGTGCGCTGCGCCACGTCGGCGGGCAGGCGGTCGGAGAGGGACAGGTTCAGCGGGAATCGGGAGGGCGTGTAGCGTTCGATGCCGGTTTGGCGGCACACGGCGTCCACGACGTCGCTCTCGCGGCAGATGCCCTGTTTGATCAGGTACTCGCCGAGCTTCATGCCGCTGCTGCGCTGGCCTTGGAGGGCGGCTTCAAGCTGGTCGGCGCTGAGCAGGCCGGAGGCCAGCAGCAGCTCGCCGAGTCTCATTCGTGTATGCATGGGCTATCTCCTCGCGGCCCCGGCCGAGGGCGCGGGAAGCGCCCCGTTCCGGAGCGAAGGGCTTTCGCTCATGGAAGGCGCGGACGGGAGCGGCGGCAGTTCCCGCGTGGGCAGGATTTCCGGCGTGATGAAGATAAGCACTTCCTCCATCGTCTTGCCCTTGCTCTCGTGGCCGAAGACGTACTTGCCGCCGGGGATGTCCTTGAGCCCGGGAACGCCCGCGTTGATGTCCGTCCCCTTTTCCTTGGTCAGGCCGGAGATGACCACGGTTTCGCCGTTGCGCATGATGAGGGTCGTTTCGGTCTGCTTCTTGATGATGAAGGGATTGCCGTCCACGGAACGGGAGGTGTCCACTTCGTCCTTCTTGACCAGCACTTTGAGCTTGAGGTTGTCGCCGTCGATGACGTTGGGCGTCATCTCGAGGCGCAGGACCGCGTCTTCGAACTTGACCTCGCGGTCGCCCATGTTGCTGGTGGAAACATAGGGGACCTTTTCGCCGTTCTCGGTGTAGGCCATCTTGTTGTCCAGCGTGGTGATGGAGGGCGAGGACAGGATGTTGATGTTGCCGTCCTTTTCCATGAGGTTGAGCTGGACTTCGAGCATACTGCCGCCGACCTTGCCGAACAGGAAGCCGAGGGAGCCCATGTCGTTGGAGGCGATGCCGGAATAGTCGAGGCCGAAAGGCGCGCCGCCGAGGCCGGAGCCGTGCGTTCCGGTCAGGCCGCCGGTGACGGGGTCCTGCCCCTGCGTGCCGGACGCGCCGGAGCCGATCCACGCGTGGTTGCCGTTGTTGAAGGAACCGGAACGCCAGACGCCGCCCCACTGCACGCCGAGTTCGCGGGCGGTTTCCTTGGTGGCTTCCACGATGTAGGCCTTGAGGTGGACCTGCGGGCGCGGGCGGTCGAGGTTGTCCACAAGCCGGATGATGCGCTGCTGATCCTGTTCCGTGGCCTGTATGATCAGGGCGTTGCTGTGTTCGTCCACTTCGATGACGGCGGCCTGCCCGCCTTGCCCGTTGGCGGCGGTGAGGAATTTGGTGAGGCTCTGCTGCAGGGCCGCGGCTTCGGCATAGCGCACGCTGACCACGCTGACGGTGAGCGGCGAGTTCTGGCGGGAGATGAGCTCCTGCTGGGCAAGCTGGTTGTCGAGGGTCTGGAGGTTGATTTCCTTCTGTTTTTCCACGGCGGTCAAGACTTGCAGGATGTTGCCCTGCCAGCGGTATTGCAGGCCGTTGGCGCGCAGCAGCCCTTGGAACACGTCCCGCCACGGGGATTTCTGGACATTGAGGCTGACCGTCCCGCTCACGCCGGGGCTGAGCATGACGTTGACCCCGGCGGCGGCCGCGAGGCTGCGCAGGGCGACGCCCACATCCACGTTGTGGAGCTTGAGGGTGACGGGAATGGTGGGCAGGGGACGGGACGCGGCCTGTTCCTGTTTTTCCGTGTGGCGCATGATCACGCGGGGCTCGGGGCGCAGATCGGAGGGTGCGGGCGAATAGCCCTGCGAATCCTGCGAGAGCTGCTTCCAGTGATCCATGAACTCCTGCTTTTTGTCTTGCTTGGGGGAGCAGGCCGCGAGCAGACAGAACAAGGCCAGGAGGCAAAGGATGGAAACGGGCCGTTGTCGCATAGTATTCTCCACTCGCCGCAAGGGCGCGGCGAAGCTGTTCGTTGAGAGGCGCGGCTTATATGTCGTCCCCGGAGTAGGGCAGGGTCCACTCGGCGTTCCGCGACGGCGAATAGAGGCGCACGCCGTCGGAACCGATGAACCGGATCACGTCGCCGGTATTGGGGAGCGTGTCGCCCACGCCGTATTCCAGCCCGCCGATGATGGCGAGAGCTTCCTTTCCGGCCTGCACATAGCCGGAATAGACGAGGCCCGCGGCGTTCGCGGACGCCGCCTGCTGCGCGTCCGGCAGCCCGTTTGCCGGAAGGGTGAACGGGTTGCGCGGGGCCGGGCGCAGCGAGGAGGCGAGGATGTAGCGCTGGCCGTCCGACAGCGGGAGGGCCTGCAGGCGCGCCGTGACCTCTCCGGCGACGGCCCGGGCCTGTTGCAGGGAGCTGTCCGTGCCGGAAGGCGCCGGGGAGGGCAGCAGCGTCGAAAGGCCGAACTGGATGCCTCCTCCCATGACGGCGGCGCCCATGGCCGCCAAAAGTATCTTTTCCCGTAGCGTCATCGTATCAGCCCTTCATCAGTGCCGCGGCGTGTTGGCCTGTTGCGTGAACGTGGCCCAAATCCCCAGCGAGTATGCGGGAAGCGCGCCGGAAGGGGTGACGTTCAAAAATTCCATGCCGGAAAGCCACGGCTGTTCGCTCAGCAGGAGGACAAGGCGCCGGAAATTGTCGGGAGGGCCGGAAAGGGTGCCGTCCAGACGGATGCGGTTCTTTTCCACGACGGTTTCGGCGGCGGGGACGAAATGGGAGCTCTGCATCCCGGACAGGCTGACCATTTCCTGCAGCGAGGTGACGATGAGCGGCAGGGTGTCCGGCGTCGGCAGGGTTTTGGTCGCTCCGAGAAGGCGCCGGGTTTCCTCGCGCCGGGCATTGAGCCCCTCCATAAGCGGCTGGAGGGTTTCCTGCACCTGTATCCGGGTTTCGAGTCCTTTGATGTCCGCTTCGAGCTTCCATGTAACATACCAGAGCGGGGCGAGGCAGAACAGCAGCACGCACAGCGCCATCACGCCCTGAAGCGCGAGAGCCCTGAGGGGGAACCATGCCGGGATGATCGGGAGACGCATGTTACACCAGCCTCAGCGTTGCGACGAAGGAGAGGATTTCCGTATCCGTCTGCTGCTTTTCCACAACCAGGGACAGAACCATCGGCGAGTGCTCCAGATGGCTGAGGAATTCCGCAAGCTGCGATTCGCGCTGGAGCATGTCGCCCGCCACGCTTCCGGTGAGCACGGCGACGGCGCTTTCTTCGGGTTCGGATGGTTTCTTCGTGCCGCGCTGCGCTTCCTGCTTGCCGGGATTCACGTCCTTGAACGTAACCCGCATACCCGTGATATGGATGGCCTCGGGGGTGATGGTGGAGAGTTCGGTCATGAGCGCGGCGGCGATGCGGCGTTTCGCCAGTGTCCGGGCCTGCACCTGCCATTTCTGGGTGTCGGCCAGATTGTTCCTGAGTTGATCCGGCGTGTAGAGGACGGGCCACGAGGCAATCCGGCTTTCCAGTTCGGCCTTGTGCGCTTTCTCGTCCAGATAGCCCATGTACAGTTTGCCGCAGAAGGCCAGAAGCAGCATGAGCACGACGGTCGTGAGCCCTATCGAAAGGAACGTGATCCGCATCTGCCGTTCCCTGCTCTTCTGATCCTTGTAGGTCATGATCGCATTGGGCGTATACGCCGGGGCGGAGAGGCTCAGGCCGATGGCTTGCAGCAGGCTTTCGTCGGCGGATCTGGCCAGCGCCTTTTCCAGATCCGTAGCCGCGCCGGGCGTGGTCTGCCCGTCAAAGCGCAGCGGACGGCAGGGGAGGCCGAGGGAGGTTTCGAACTTTTTCAGCGCAAGCGCCATGCAGCCGCCGGGGGCGAACACAATGACGCCCTGAATGTTCGGCATCCCCATAGCGTTGCGGAAGTGGTCGGCGGTGCGTTCCAGCTGTCTGGCCAACCTCCCGAGAGGCTGGGAAAGGCGCAGAAGCAGGCTTTCCTCTTCTTCGGGCGTGCGGCGCCTGTTTTCGCAGAGCAGGTGCAGGCCTTCTTCATAGGAAATTTCATCGTCCGGAATTTTTTCGGCGAGGGAGGATAGGGACGCTGCGGGCACGGAAGGCGCGACAGGTGCCGAAGCCATGCCCATATCCATTGGGGACAGCTGTGGAAGGGACAGCTCCAGCGGCAGGGATTCCGGCTGCAGGATCAACGGGAACGGGTCCGAGGGCGACGTGAACGATGAAACGGCCTGCTGCCGTTCGGAGTGAGGCCCGGCAAGCTCCCCGCCCAACGCCTCCATCGGCAGGTGTCGCGGCATGGGCGGCACAACTGGAGGCGGAGGCGTTTTCTTGCGTCGGCCGCCGTAGGATTCCTGCAATGCCGTGACGAGGCTTCTCAGGCCGGTTTTGATGGTCCGGCTGAGCGCGATGTTGGTACCGGAAAAGATCTCGATGCGAGTGGAGTCCTCTCCTATGTCGGCGAAGGCGAAATGTTCCCACGGCGAGGACAGCCAGCCCGAAGCGAACAGGTTTTGCGCGTAGATGTTCCCGGAGGTGATGCCCGCGGGAGAAACACCGGCCGCGGCGAGCGTATGCCTGACGGTGTTGGCCGCGCCTTTGTTGGCGATCATGGCGGTGACGGGGAGGCGGGGCACGCCTTTGTCCAGCACTTCGGCGTCCACACGATAGTCGAAGATGTTTTCGGCCTCGTCGAACGGTTTTTCCCGGATCGCGGCCATTTTGGCAATGGCGTCGCGATCTTTAGGGCTGACTTTGGGAATGCGGTAATGGCGAAGCTCATCCTGCCCGTCGGGGAGCCGGACCCATATGTCCGCGTCGCGTCCGCCATGAGGCAGGAAGGCGCTCAACGCCTCGCGTATCCTGTCGGCGAGGCCCGGTGTTTCCCAGTCCATGGTTTCCGGGATGCTGAAGCTCTGAATGGCCTCAAGGATCGGTGTGCTTCCGGCGCGGCGTTGTACAAGGCAGATCCTGCCCTTGCCGACATCAATACCCACAACCGAGCGCTCTTTGCCGAACAAAGGACGGAGGGGCGCGACCGGAGGAATCTGGAGGGGTGGGGCGAAAGAAGCGGAAGCGTCGTCTTTCTGGGGTGTACTGCGGATATGCTCCAGCAGCTTCTGTGTGGCACTGGCCTGGCTTGCGGATAAAGACACGTTAACACCCCGTCGACTATCAATTGGAATTAAATGATATCCGCCAACGGTGACGAGAGCAAGGGCGTTCTTGTCCTTTTTACCGGGCAGAGGCGTTAAAAGTACGCCGGAGGCGGAACGTGGTGTCGTACCCCATTCAATTATGGTTTTTCATATAGAAGATGCTGGAAACGTGTTCGCTTCGGCGCAGGGTACAGGAAGGGAGGGCGGACGTGCCGCTTCTTTTTTCTTCCCGGCAAGATGCCCCGGTTTTTGAACGCGGGGACAGGCGCCCCCTCATGAAGCGAAAAAGGAGGAAGAAGCATATGCTTCTTCCTCCTTTTCGGAGACCGGGAAGGATTACCCTTCCCGGCGGTATCCGAGGCCGGGCCTCAGTTCGTTGCGTTAGTCGCGGCGGGGACGGCGTTCGCGGCGTTCGCCGCGATCCCCACGGTCACCGCGATGATCGCGGTCGCCTTCGCCGCGCGGAGCGCGGGCGGGGCGGGCGGTGTCCTCGGGCTTCCATTCGATGCCCTGTTCTTCGAGGAGGACGGCCTTGCGGCTGGCACGGATGCGGTCGCCGTTGATTTCGATGACCTTCACCAGCATGTCTTCGCCGAGGTGGGCCACGTCGGAAGCCTGCGCCACGCGGCTGGTATCAAGCTGCGAGATGTGCACGAGGGCTTCGACATTGGGCATGATTTCCACAATGGCGCCGATTTCCAGCACTTTGCGGACCTTGCCCATGTAGTTCTTGCCGAGGTCGGGGCGCTGGTCGTAGTACTGCACCAGTTCCTTGGCCTGTTCCATGGATTCGGCGGTGGGGGCGAAGATGGAGATGCGGCCGCTGTCCTCGATATCCACGGAAGCGCCGGTGGCGGCGGTGATCGCCTTGATGTTCTTGCCGCCGGGTCCGATGATCATGCGGATGACTTCGGGGTTCACGAAGACTTCGGCATGTTGCGGGGCATACTTGGAGAGTTCGGCGCGGGGGCCGTCGATGGCCTTCTTCATTTCGCCGAGGATATGCAGGCGGGCCTCATGCGCCTGACGCATGGCCTTGCGCATGATCTCGGTGGTCAGGCCGGTGATCTTGATGTCCATCTGCACGGCGGTTACGCCTTCGGCGGTACCGGCAATCTTGAAGTCCATGTCGCCGAGGGCATCTTCGTCGCCGAGGATGTCGGTCAGCACGATGAAGTTATCGCCTTCCTTGATGAGGCCCATAGCCACGCCGGCGACCGGATCGGAAATCGGCACGCCCGCGTCCATGAGGGACAGGCAGCCGCCGCACACCGCGGCCATCGAGGAGGAACCGTTGGATTCCAGCGTTTCGGCCACCACGCGGACGGTGAAGGGGAAGCCGTCGCCCGCGGGGATGATGGGCTTGAGGGCTTTTTCGGCCAGCGCGCCGTGGCCGATTTCGCGGCGGGACACGCGGACGGGCTTCACTTCGCCCACGGAGAAGGGCGGGAAGTTATAGTGCAGCATGAAGGTCTTGGTCACGTCGCCGGTGAGCGAATCCATGCGCTGGTTGTCCGTGGAGCTGCCGAGCGTGGTCACGCACAGGGACTGCGTTTCACCGCGCGTGAACAGCGCGGAGCCGTGGGCGCGGGGCAGGATGCCGGGCTGGATTTCGATGGGGCGCACGGTCTTGGTGTCGCGTCCGTCGATGCGGGTGCCTTCGTCAAGGATGCGCTTGCGCACGACCTTCTTTTCGATGTGGCCGATGATGTCGCCGACGGAGGAGAGGGCCTTTTCGTCTTCGCCATAGGTCGGATCGGCCTTGAGGGCTTCGACGATCTTTTCCTTCACGAGCTTGCGGGCGTCCTTGCGGGCCATCTTTTCGGGCACGCGCATGGCGGCTTCGAGGCCGGCTCCGGCGGCAAGCTCTTCGATGCGGGCGAGCAGGGCCGCGTCGTCTTCCTGCGGGGTGAAGGCCATCTTCGCCTTGCCCGCGAGCTCGCGCAGCTTGACCTGCGCTTCGACGAGGGGCTGGATTTCCTTGCGGCCCCATTCGAGGGCGTCGATGATCACGTCTTCGGGAACGAAGGTGGCTTCGCCTTCAACCATGACCAGCGCGTCGGCGGAAGCGGCGAACACGATGTTCAGGTCGCTTTCGGCCATTTCCTTGACGGTGGGGTTCAGGATGAACTGGCCGTTGATGCGGCCGATGCGTCCGCCGGCGACGGCTTCGGCGAAGGGCAGGGGCGACAGCATGACGGCGGCGGAAGCGGCCGTGATGGAGAGCACGTCGGATTCGTTTTCCTGGTCGGAGGAAATGACGCTGGCGAGCACCTGCACGTCTTCGGGGAGGCCCTTGGGGAACAACGGGCGGATCGGGCGGTCGATGAGGCGGGAAACGAGGGTTTCGCGCTCGGACGGACGGCCGATTTCGCGGCGGAAGAAGCTGCCGGGGATACGGCCCGCGGCATACATGCGCTCGGAATATTCCACGGTCAGCGGGAAGAAGCCGCGGTCGAAGTCGAGGGGCTGTGAACAAACGGTAACGAGCACGACGGTGCCACCGCACTGGATGGTAACGGAGCCGTGGGCCTGCGTAGCGACGCGGCCGGTCTCAAGGATGATTTCCTTGCCGCCGATGGTGGCGGAAACCCGGGTGGGGGCTTTTCTAAAACTCATGGTGAATCCTTTTCTCTTCGGGAAGGAGACTCCGGGAACAATATCGATCCAAACGTCGATCCTGTTCGCGGAAACTCCTTCTCATGACGGGTTGAGGTTGATGACGTGGAAAGGGGGAACCCAAGGCTCCCCCCGAAAACGCACTTACTTGCGCAGTCCCAGCTTTTCGATGAGAGCGCGGTAACGCTGAATATCTTTGCTCTTGAGGTAGTTCAGCAGGTTGCGGCGCTGGCCGACGAGCTTGAGCAGGCCACGGCGGGAGTGGAAGTCCTTCTTGTGTTCCTTGAAGTGCCCGGTGAGGCCTTCAATGCGGGCGGTAAGCAGAGCTACCTGGACTTCCGGGGAGCCGGTGTCGCCTTCATGCTTGGCGTGAGCTTCGATAACAGTCTTTTTCTGGGCGGCGTCCATAACCACAGCGATATCCTCCGAATGGGTTGCGTTAGTTCCAAAGTCCCCTGAGCACTTTCCATGCGGGGCCGCCGGAGACGGCTTCGGCGAGCGCGAGAGGCTGCCCGTCGGGCGAGAGCAAGACGGCGTTGGCGCCGGGAACGCACGGGATGTCCGTTCCGTCCTGTGCTCTGGAGCGCGCGCGGCGCGCTTCCGTCCACACAAGGATCTTGCCGTTTTTCGTGTCCGCCTCTTCCTGCCCGGTCACGGTGATCGTGGGCCAGTGGGGGAGAGCGGCGGTCACGGGGATGACCCGTTCAGGCAGCGTTTCGGGCTCGGCGAGCAGCGTGTCCAGCGGACAAGCCCTGTCGAGGCCAAAGGGGTGGCTATACTCCCGAATCAGTTCCGTGAGCACGGCTCCGCACCCCAAGCGCGTCCCCAAGCTGTGGGCGAGGGACCGTATGTAAGTGCCGGAACTGCAAATGACTCGGAAGGTAACGTACGGAAGCTCAACCCTGAGGACTTCCGCACGCGAAATTTCGATGGTCTTGATTTTGAGCGGGGTTTCTTTCCCCTCCCGGGACAGCTTGTAGAGGGGCTGACCTTGATGCTTGGCCGCTGAATAGGGCGGTACGGGCTGTTCACTCGTGCCCACCCAGCCGGCGATGACGTCGGCCACGGCTTCGGCGGTCACATGGTCCCACGGCGCTTCGGCGGTAATCTGGCCGTCGGCGTCCCACGTATCAGTGGTCTGCCCGAGCCGGACAGTGCCCTGATAGGCTTTGACGCCTCCCGCCATGAGATATCCGGAGATTTTGGTCGCGTGCCCGAGAAGCACCAACAGAACGCCCTGAGCCATCGGGTCCAGGGTGCCTGCGTGTCCTATCTTTTTCTGCCCCAACCGTTTGAATCGGTTGGTACACTGGGCGGACGAGAGCCCGCGTGGCTTGTCGACCACAAGAAGACCGTGCTGTTGTTCCATATGAGGTGAGTACTCTATACATTTTTTTCCCGGTCGTCCAGTGGTTCTTGTGAGAGATGTGGAAGTTCGAAGGCATCCTGGGGGCAGCGCCTTTCGGAGGACAGGTCCCCTCCTCTGCGTATCCCGCTCCAGCGGCTTTTGACTGGCGGATATCCGGAGCTGTCTGCCGGCCCGGGCCGCCTGCCATGCGACCCCATCCAGAGAGGGGGGCAGGGAAGCGTTGAGTTTCCGTCAGGTTTCCGGTAATCGGAACGGTCATCTTCGCTTCTGATGGTTTCAAGAGGAGATGGATGGTTCAATGGGTTGGCCTCGCCTGACGTTCCCGCAAGGGCGCGGCGGCAAGGCTGATCCCATGCGGATTTTCTCTGCCGAGGGCCGTTTTGCTCTCATGCTCTCCCCCGATTTTTTTCAAAGGATTTTCTATGGATATATCCCTTCCTGATGCCGAATCGACCGTCGAGTTCGGCAGGCAGCTTGGCCGGGCGCTGAACGAGCAGTACGCCGAGGGCGGCGAGCAGGTTCATATCATATTGTTCTACGGCGATCTGGGCTCAGGCAAGACCACGTTCACACGCGGCTTCATCGAAGCGTTGCCCGGAGGGGAGAATGCGGAAGTCTCCAGCCCGAGCTTTACCCTGTGCAACAGCTATCCCACGACGCCCTCCGTCATCCATTGTGATCTGTACCGCTCGGAGGGCGCATTGCCCGATGAAGTGGACGAGGCGCTGGATACGGAATCCGGACTTGTGCTCGTCGAATGGGCCGAGCGGATTGCGGCCGAGAATTTGCCCCCGAAACGTCTGGACATCCTGTTTCAAGTCTGCAAAAATAACAGGTTGGTAACGCTGTCCCCCTATGGGAAGGCGGCGCACTGCGTATTGCAGAAACTGGCTCGTCTCCGCGATTCCGGGGAATGACGGCAAAGAGGAAGGGTTTCTGCCTCACAGGTCACGATGAAGGACTCAGCTATGCGTATTCTGGTACAAAAATTCGGAGGGACGTCCGTAGCCGACATCGACCGCCTAAAAATGGTGCGTGGTAAGGTGAAAGCCGCTCTGGATCAGGGATACAAGGTAGTCGTGGTGCTTTCCGCCAAGTCCGGGAAGACCAACAAACTGCTGGATCTGTCGACCCGTTGGGCCGCAGAGCCTGATCTGGCGGAAGTGGACAGTCTGCTTTCCACGGGCGAGCAGGCCTCGATCGCGCTTTTCAGCATGTTGCTCAAGGACTCCGGCATCAAGGCGCGTTCGATGCTCGGCTGGCAGATCCCGATCATCACGAATGATGAATTCGGCCGTGCCCGCATCCTCTCTATTGATGCCTCCCGCATCCATAAGGAGCTTGAGGCGCACGACGTGCTCGTGGTCGCCGGGTTCCAGGGCTCGACGGAAGACGGGCGCATCACCACGCTCGGCCGTGGCGGGTCCGATACGTCCGCCGTGGCGCTGGCCGCCGCTCTGGATTCCTGCGAGTGTGAAATCTATACGGATGTGGACGGGGTCTATACGACGGACCCCAATCTGTGCTCCACGGCTCGCAAACTCGATCGCGTCACCTATGAAGAAATGCTTGAAATGGCTTCCATGGGTGCGAAGGTATTGCAAATCCGTTCTGTGGAGTTCGCAAAGAAGTATAATGTTCCCGTTCACGTGCGCTCCACGTTTTCTGATGATCCGGGAACGCTGGTCGCCCAGGAGGACGCCATGATGGAAGCCGTGCTCGTCTCCGGCATTGCATATGACAAGGATCAGGCCCGTGTAACCGTATGCGGGGTTCCTGACCGCCCCGGCGTCTCCGCCGCCCTTTTTGCGCCGCTGTCCGAAAACGGCATCATGGTTGACATGATCATCCAGACCGCCAGCCGCGAAGGCGTGACCGACATGACGTTCACCGTGTCCCGCAAGGATCTGGAGAAAGCCATTCAGCTCATGAAGGAAATCGTCGCGCGGATCGGCGGTACGGGCGTGGAACACGACCCCTACGTCGCTAAGGTTTCCGTCATCGGCGTGGGAATGCGCAACCACACCGGCGTGGCGACCAAGGCCTTCGCCGCCCTGCAGCAGGAAAACATCAACATCCAGATGATCAGTACGTCCGAGATTAAGATTTCCTGTCTGATCGACGAAAAATACACCGAACTTGCTGTGCGCACCCTGCACGACGCGTTCGAACTGCACAAGCCTGATCACGCCTAGCCGTCAAGCGAACTGATGCGAAGGCCCGGGGAGTCCTCTTTCCGGGCTTTTTTCATGAGTATCATCCCGGAAAACGCATATTCTCATAGTGCAATAAAACAAAAAGGTTGGATATTGAGAAGAAAACGTTTTGGAAAAAAATTCAAAAAATGGTTGACAGAGAGCGGGGTCTGGGGCAGGGTATGCAAATGCTTCGGCTGCGTGTTGAAAACAACCTGCAGTTGTTGTGTCGTCACTGTGACAGCACAGTAACGGTTTTTTGAAAAAAGCAGAAGAAAGCGGTTGACAGCGAGAAGGGGTCGGGATAAGTTCCCGCTTCTGCGCCGGGGAGAAATCCTCGCGGCGCGCTCCGAAAAAAAACTTCGGGGTTCGAAAAAAAAGTTGTTGACAAGCTGGACCGGGCGGGGTAAGTTCCCGCTTCGCCGCTGACGGAAACGCAGCGGCTGAGGCAAAGGCCTCTGGTTCTTTGACAAGTGAAGAGCGAGTTGGGAATAAGAAACTTTGAGTTTTAGCCCATAGAGATATGGGCAAGCTAGTTGTTTTCAATCAACTGGAGAGTTTGATTCTGGCTCAGATTGAACGCTGGCGGCGTGCTTAACACATGCAAGTCGAACGTGAAAGTCCTTCGGGGCGAGTAAAGTGGCGCACGGGTGAGTAACGCGTGGATAATCTACCCTTAAGATGGGGATAACGGCTGGAAACGGTCGCTAATACCGAATACGCTCCCGATTTTATCGTTGGGGGGAAAGATGGCCTCTGCTTGCAAGCTATCGCTTAAGGATGAGTCCGCGTCCCATTAGCTAGTTGGCGGGGTAACGGCCCACCAAGGCAACGATGGGTAGCCGGTCTGAGAGGATGACCGGCCACACTGGAACTGGAACACGGTCCAGACTCCTACGGGAGGCAGCAGTGGGGAATATTGCGCAATGGGCGAAAGCCTGACGCAGCGACGCCGCGTGAGGGATGAAGGTTCTCGGATCGTAAACCTCTGTCAGGGGGGAAGAAACCCCCTCGTGTGAATAATGCGAGGGCTTGACGGTACCCCCAAAGGAAGCACCGGCTAACTCCGTGCCAGCAGCCGCGGTAATACGGAGGGTGCAAGCGTTAATCGGAATCACTGGGCGTAAAGCGCACGTAGGCGGCTTGGTAAGTCAGGGGTGAAATCCCACAGCCCAACTGTGGAACTGCCTTTGATACTGCCAGGCTTGAGTACCGGAGAGGGTGGCGGAATTCCAGGTGTAGGAGTGAAATCCGTAGATATCTGGAGGAACACCGGTGGCGAAGGCGGCCACCTGGACGGTAACTGACGCTGAGGTGCGAAAGCGTGGGTAGCAAACAGGATTAGATACCCTGGTAGTCCACGCTGTAAACGATGGGTGCTGGGTGCTGGGATGTATGTCTCGGTGCCGTAGCTAACGCGATAAGCACCCCGCCTGGGGAGTACGGTCGCAAGGCTGAAACTCAAAGAAATTGACGGGGGCCCGCACAAGCGGTGGAGTATGTGGTTTAATTCGATGCAACGCGAAGAACCTTACCCAGGCTTGACATCTAGGGAACCCTTCGGAAATGAAGGGGTGCCCTTCGGGGAGCCCTAAGACAGGTGCTGCATGGCTGTCGTCAGCTCGTGCCGTGAGGTGTTGGGTTAAGTCCCGCAACGAGCGCAACCCCTATCTTCAGTTGCCAGCAGGTAAGGCTGGGCACTCTGGAGAGACCGCCCCGGTCAACGGGGAGGAAGGTGGGGACGACGTCAAGTCATCATGGCCCTTACGCCTGGGGCTACACACGTACTACAATGGCGCGCACAAAGGGTAGCGAGACCGCGAGGTGGAGCCAATCCCAAAAAACGCGTCCCAGTCCGGATTGGAGTCTGCAACTCGACTCCATGAAGTCGGAATCGCTAGTAATTCGAGATCAGCATGCTCGGGTGAATGCGTTCCCGGGCCTTGTACACACCGCCCGTCACACCACGAAAGTCGGTTTTACCCGAAGCCGGTGAGCTAACTCGTAAGAGGAGCAGCCGTCTACGGTAGGGCCGATGATTGGGGTGAAGTCGTAACAAGGTAGCCGTAGGGGAACCTGCGGCTGGATCACCTCCTTTATAGGAAAAATTCCCAACTCGCTCTTCACTTGCAAGGAACAAGGGCTTAACGCCATGCTCTTTGAGAAGAAAACGTCAGGGGCCTGTAGCTCAGGTGGCTAGAGCGCACGCCTGATAAGCGTGAGGTCGAAAGTTCAAGTCTTTCCAGGCCCACCACTTATCAGGGGGTATAGCTCAGCTGGGAGAGCATCTGCTTTGCACGCAGAGGGTCGACGGTTCGATTCCGCCTACCTCCACCACAAGCTTGCTGACGTACGGTCCATGATTGGTCATTGGCGCGAAGATTTCGCGGCAGTCATCCAGGCATGGCCTGGTCGCACCGGCCGGAAACACCGGCGGGTGCTGCTCATTTACAATTGAATAGGGGAATGGGAAGGGAATAGTAAAGTTCTTGAGAAATAAGATATCAAGGGCAACAGGTGAATGCCTTGGCGCTGAGAGGCGATGAAAGACGCGGTAAGCTGCGATAAGCATCGGGGAGGAGCTAAACATCCTACGATCCGATGATTTCTGAATGGGGAAACCCGATGGGAGTCATGTCCCGTCATCCTGAGCTGAATATATAGGCCCAGAGAAGCCAACCCGGGGAAGTGAAACATCTCAGTACCCGGAGGAAGAGAAATCAAACGAGACTCCCAAAGTAGCGGCGAGCGAAATGGGAAGAGCCCAAACCGGGTGGTTTCGACCATTCGGGGTTGTAGGGCCGGCATACGCGATTCTGGAGTAGGCAGAGGAAGTGAGCTGGAAAGCTCCGCCACAGCGGGTGATAGCCCCGTACTCGAAACCGAAAAGGACGCAGCCGGTACCTGAGTACTGCGAGGCACGTGGAACCTCGTGGGAATCTAGGGGGACCATCCTCTAAGGCTAAGTACTCCTCAGCGACCGATAGTGAACTAGTACCGTGAGGGAAAGGTGAAAAGAACCCCTGTTAGGGGAGTGAAATAGAATCTGAAACCTGTTGCCTACAAGCTGCGAGAGCTACTTCGGTAGTGATCGCGTGCCTTTTGTATAATGAGTCAGCGAGTTACTCTACCGTGCGAGGTTAAGCGAAAGCGTAGCCGTAGTGAAAGCGAGGCTTAATAGGCCGACTAGTACGTTGGAGTAGACCCGAAACCGGGTGATCTATCCATGAGCAGGTTGAAGCAAGGGTAAAGCCTTGTGGAGGACCGAACCGTCAACGGCTGAAAACGTTCCGGATGACTTGTGGATAGGGGTGAAAGGTCAATCAAACCCGGTGATAGCTGGTTCTCCCCGAAATATATTGAGGTATAGCCTCGGGAATTGATTAGCGGAGGTAAAGCACTGACAGAGCTAGGGGTCCTACCAGATTACCAAACTCTATCAAACTCAGAATGCCGCTTAATTGTATCCCGGGAGTCAGACGGCGGGTGCGAAGGTTCGTCGTCAAAAGGGAAACAGCCCAGACCAACAGCTAAGGTCTCCAAATCCATGCTCAGTGGTGAAGGTAGTGGAACCGTTTAGACAGCCAGGACGTTGGCTTAGAAGCAGCCATCGTTTAAAGAAAGCGTAATAGCTCACTGGTCTAATGGCTCTGCGCCGAAAATGTAACGGGGCTAAGCATGGTACCGAAGCTTTGGCAATCTCCTTTGGAGATTGGGTAGGGGAGCGTTCGCTGCGGGCTGAAGGTGTGCCGGAAGGCATGCTGGACTGCAGTGAAGTGATTATGCTGACATGAGTAACGATAAAATATGTGAAAAACATATTCGCCGAAAACCCGAGGTTTCCTGGGTAAAGGTAATCTTCCCAGGGTTAGTCGGATCCTAAGGTGAGGGTGAAAGCCGTAACCGATGGAAAACAGGTTAATATTCCTGTACTTGTTGTGTAGCGCGATGGAGGGACGCAGGAAGATAGGCGGGCCGGGTGTTGGATATCCCGGTGCAAGCGTGTAGGAATATCCGGTAGGCAAATCCGCCGGACGAATCTGAGACGCGAGTCCGTGGGCGCAAGCCCTGAAGCCGTTGAGTCTATGCTGCCTAGAAAAGCTCCTAAGTTTATCCACAGCAATCCGTACCGCAAACCAACTCAGGTGGGTGGGATGAACAATCCAAGGCGCTCGAGAGAACTCTGGCCAAGGAACTCGGCAAAATAACCCCGTAACTTCGGAAGAAGGGGTGCTCTCTAGGGTGACATGTTTAACATATGAAGCCCCGGGGAGCCGCAGTGAATTGGTGGTGGCGACTGTTTACTAAAAACATAGGTCTGTGCGAAGTCCTAAAGACGACGTATACGGACTGACGCCTGCCCGGTGCTGGAAGGTTAAAAGGAGGGGTCAGCGCAAGCAAAGCTCCGAATTGAAGCCCCAGTAAACGGCGGCCGTAACTATAACGGTCCTAAGGTAGCGAAATTCCTTGTCGGGTAAGTTCCGACCTGCACGAATGGCGTAACGATCGCCACACTGTCTCGGCCAGAGACTCGGTGAAATTGCAGTCGCGGTGAAAATTCCGTGTACCCGCAGAAAGACGGAAAGACCCTGTGCACCTTTACTATAGCTTGACATTGGATTTTGGGCCTGCATGTGTAGGATAGGTGGGAGGCTGTGAACCCTGTACGCCAGTATGGGGGGAGCCATCCTTGAAATACCACCCTTGCATGTTTAAGATCCTAACTTCTTCCGGTTATCCCGGAGAAAGACAGTGTCTGGCGGGTAGTTTGACTGGGGCGGTCGCCTCCTAAAGTGTAACGGAGGCATGCAAAGGTTCCCTCAGCCTGATCGGAAACCAGGCGCTGAGTGCAAACGCATAAGGGAGCTTGACTGTAAGAGAGACATCTCGAACAGGAACGAAAGTTGGCGTTAGTGATCCGGTGGTCCCGAATGGAAGGGCCATCGCTCATTGGATAAAAGGTACGCCGGGGATAACAGGCTGATCGCATCCAAGAGTTCACATCGACGATGCGGTTTGGCACCTCGATGTCGGCTCATCACATCCTGGGGCTGAAGCAGGTCCCAAGGGTACGGCTGTTCGCCGTTTAAAGTGGTACGCGAGCTGGGTTTAAAACGTCGTGAGACAGTTTGGTCCCTATCTTCTGTGGGCGAAGGAGAATTGAGAGGGCCTGTCCCTAGTACGAGAGGACCGGGATGGACGCACCCCTGGTGATCCTGTTGTCGCGCCAGCGGCATAGCAGGGTAGCTATGTGCGGAAGGGATAACCGCTGAAAGCATCTAAGCGGGAAGCCTGCCTCAAGATAAGTTCTCCCCTCGAAAGAGCTGAAGGGCCCGGGTAGACTACCCGGTCGATAGGCTGGAGGTGTAAGCGCGGCGACGTGCTCAGCTGACCAGTACTAATAGCCCGAGCGGCTTATTTTTTAAAAACTTTCCCCTTCCCAACCCCCTATCAATTAATCTCACATAGAGATTTGTCTTGGTGTTCATGGAGGAGAGGGTACACCCGATCCCATTCCGAACTCGGCAGTTAAGCTCTCCATCGTCGTTGATACTGCGCACTCTTCCGTGGGAAAGTAGAACAACGCCAAGACTTTATTTCCAAAGGGCCGTCCTATCCAGGACGGCCCTTTGTTTTGCCCGAACTCATCCCCATCACGGGCCACCCCTCCCCAAGCCCCAGGCTAGGCGCAAGCCCCTCCTGCTCTTTCTCCCTCTCCCCCCCAGCTTTTTTTTCCTACGGCTTTACCCGCCCGGTCACTCCATAATTGGCTCATTCGCTTCCTCTCCACCTTTTGTATTCACTTAAGCAGAGGCCCGGAAAACCTCTGGGTAAGGCGGAGAGGTGTCCTCATAGAGATGCATGGCTCTCATGCCCTTTCCATGAAGAAAGGACGGGAAAAGGGTAGGACGTTCTCGGTAACTCCTCCCCTGCTACGTAAAGCCTGAGCCGTATAAAAAAGAGGGGGAAGGAAAAGCTCCTTCCCCCTCTTAGGGGGGGACGTCCAACGGCTAATGCCGTTTCTTTTTTATGGTGTGCCGCTTGGGCATCATCTTGGGCGGGGAGGAGAGATAATACCCCACACGTACTTTCTAGTGGGATTAGCCAGCTAGCTTTGTTTTGGAGATATGATTGCGATGGGGGATACTGCCCATAGAGGCGAGTCGGAGATAGAAAAGGTTCTTCACTGAAAATGTTCATTGATATTCGGTATACGAGGTATTTTGAAAGAGTACGAAATATCAATTTTTTAATATGCGCTCTATTTGTAAAGCCAATAGTCTGATTTTTTAAAATTTATTCGAATAATGAAAGAGTTGTTGACGCGGTAAAGGGCAACGTACCCTCACCCTTTCTGTATTAGAAGGGAACCAGGTATAAGCTGTTATGGCTATGTGTGAGCTGGATTATTTTTGCTAAGTATATTTTAGATCAGATTATTTTGAGTATAACACAGTGTCTTTTATTATAAAATATTCCTACTAAGTACCCTGGATGAATATTTATTTTTCTTATATGCGAAAATCAGGTAAAATTCTAAAAGCATTCTCAAAGGAATTGCCTTGTATATTGGGTAATTTTCTGAAAGATGGAGATAACATCTCTGTATGTTCAAGCAGATTTTGTTCATGGAAAAAATGTATTCCCCTGAGAGAGGGTATATACAGAGATACAAAAATGGCTTAGGTATGACCCGCACATTGTGATTACGTTTTACAGGAGTTGATATGATGATCAGCGATGCCGAACTTCTTAAGCTCGTTATGGATAGATACCCCGAACAGCCGGCTCAGTTTCTTATTGAACAGTTTACGGTCATGAAGGCGGGCCTCATTCAGGCTAATAACAAGCTCGCGGGCATGGATTCGGAGGCGCTCTCCGAATCGTTGTGTTGTGCGGAAGACGCTCAGAAAGAAGAAACCGTTTCCGAGCCGAGCGCTCCCAAGAAAAAATACACTCGCCGCAATCTGGTGGTGAAACCGGAAGAAGCTATCTCCGAACAGGAAATCGCTTGCTGCATTTGCGGTAAGACCTTTCAAAATTTGACCACCAAGCATATTCAGAGCCACGATCTGACTGTGGAAGAATATAAGAAATTGTGCGGCTATGGTCCGGAACAGAAATTGATCAGCAGCAAGCTGCTTAACAAGCTTCAGGCGAATGTCCTGAAGGCTCAGCAGGCCCGCGAAAAGAAAAAAGCGGAATAGTACCTGAATCCAAAGAAGTAAAAGGCCGTCTCCTTTATGGCAGACGGCCTTTTTGCATTTGAGGGATGAGAGTTCTATTTTTTCCTATGGGCGGCTTTCGTGGATACGTAAACCCCAGCCAGGATGACGAGGCCGCCTGCGATGGCGATGGGCGTGAGGTGTTCGTCGAGGAGCAGCCATGAAGCGAGCATCGTAATGAGAGGCATGAGGTAAATGAAATTATTGACCGCGACCGGGCCGATTTTCCAAATGATTTTGCTCCAAATCAAAAAGCAGAGCGAAGATGCAATGACGCCGAGGAAGATCAGGTTGAGGTAGGTAGTTGGCTGCCAGAGGCGTGAAAAGTCGTAACGGAAATCGCCGAACGCGAGAACCGGGAGCATGGTGACGATAGCGTAAAAGAAGATTTTACGGGTGATGTAGATCCCGTTGTAGCGATTGCCGATTTTTTTGACGAGGGTGGAGTAGAATGCCCAGGAGAGCGCTGCTGCAATGGCAAGGAAATCGCCTATCGGATGAAGCTTTAGGATGAAGTGCCCGTTGAAGATGACGAGGAAAACTCCCAAAAACGCAATACAGAAGCCTGCGGCGAGTTGCCTGTTGAACGGCTCTCCTGTCGTCAGAAAACGGGCCACTATGGCAGTCAGCATGGGCGTCGTCGCGAGGAGCAGCCCAACGTTGGAAGCCATGCTGTATTTGAGGGCATAGTTTTCCGTCAGGAAATAAAGGGTACTGCCAAAGATCCCCGCTCCCGCGAACAGCAGTTCCTCACGAAATCCTCCGGACGGATGACGGTGCGGATACGCGGCGAGGAGGACGAGGTAGGCGAGCACATGCCGGTAAAACATGATTTCCTCCGGGCTAAGGCTGTGCAGGAGGATTTTGGTGGAAACGAACGTCGTACTCCATACCGTGATGACGGCGACGGCGATGATATAACAGCCGATCTTGCTTTGCATGGGAGGCCGATCCGGGATTGCATTGTCGCCCGGTACGCGGCCGCGTGCCGGAAGGAGCCGTCTTGTGCGGCGCGTCACCGTGTAGCATATAAGCCCATGAAAGTCGCGCGGGCTTTCATCATCAACTTGTTGCCGTTTCGTATCATATGGTCAGACAAGGCAAAACCAAGAATGTTATTCTGATGTAACATATTAAATTTAATTGTTATTTATACAATGACAAACGGATTTAAAAGGTCTAAGATGCTCCTCATATCGTTGTGAGCGAAGATTCAAAACCTGATCGATTGCCTCGAGCAGGTGCCTACCAAGGAGGGTATCATGACGGAACTCACTCAATACGTGTATGCCTTTGACAAGGCGAATGAACCCATTGCACGCGCCAAAGACGGGGATGAATTCTCGTTCCGCACACTGGATTGCTATTCCGGCCAGGTTTGCACGGAAGAAGACATTGTCGGTGAATCGTTCAACTTTTCGCGTACCAACCCGGCGACGGGGCCGCTCTATGTGGAAGGGGCCATGCCCGGCGACGTGCTCGTCGTGGATGTGCTGTCCGTTGAAGTGGCGGATAAGGGCGCCGTCACCACCATCCCGAACATCGGTCCGCTGTATGACCGGTGCGTGGACCGTACCCGCATCCTTCCCGTGAAGGACGGCAAGACGGAACTCGGCGGCCTGAGCATTCCGATCAACCCGATGATCGGCGTCATGGGCGTTGCCCCGGCTGGAGAACCCATCGCCTGCGGCTATGCCGGAAAGCACGGCGGCAACATGGACTCCAAGAAGCTCACTGCGGGCAGCCGGGTGTATCTGCCTGTGCAGGTTGAAGGCGCGTTGCTCCAGATGGGCGACATCCATGCCGTCATGGGCGACTGCGAACTGTGCGGCACGGGGCTTGAAATCGGCGGGGTCATCACCGTCCGCGTGAGCGTGCTGAAGGGCCGCAAGCTTGATTGGCCCGTTATCGAAACGGCCGATGCCTGGCATGTCGTGAGTGCCCGCAAGGATTATACTTCCGCGCTTATCGACGCCTCCGAGCAGATGCAGGAACTCGTCTGCGCCGCCTACGGCCTCGATCCCACGGACGCCTATCTGTACCTGTCCCTTGAGGGCGACGTGTGCATCAATCAAGGCTGCCAGCCTTGCCCTGTGGAAATCGTGCTCCGCATCTCCGTGCCCAAGCGCTTTGATAAGCCGCTATTGTAAGAATTCCGGGAGGAGAGCCCTTTTGTGGCTCTCCCCCCGTGATTGCTTTTCCTCCTCGCAATGAAGGAGGGGAAAAATATGTCTCCAGTTTTCCGAACGGGGAAAACGGGGGGAAACGAGAGGGGACGGCTTCACCCGAGAGGGCGGGCCGTTTTGTATAAGGGAAGCGAGGGGCGCGCCCCAGCGTTTCCGGAGGGAAGCCCGCCCGGGGAGAGGGTCCACGGGCGGACGTTCCGGCGCGTTTGTTTCGTGCCGCGAGCGTTGAGTCAACATTTGTGGAGGTTACAATGGCTGAAGAAAAAGGGTCCGTCGAACAATTCGGGTACAAGCAGGAACTGCACCGTACCCTGAGCCTGTGGGATTTGACCGTGTACGGCTTGCTGTTCATGGTCATCATCGCCCCGCACAGTATCTTCGGATACGTGAACCGGGATGCGCAGGGCATGGCGCCTCTCGTGTATCTGGTAGGCTTCTGCGCCATGTTCTTTACGGCGCTGTCCTACGTCCAGATGGCGAAACGCTTCCCCATCGCCGGGAGCGTGTACTCGTACGTGCAGCGCGGCGTGAACCCGCATGTGGGCTTCCTCGCCGGGTGGCTCATCCTGCTCGACTATGTTTTTGTTCCCAGCCTGCTGTACATCTTTGTCGGCAACTGGTGCCAGAGCCTCATCCCGCAAATCCCGGGCTGGGTCTGGATTCTCATCTTCATCGCCGTGAACACGGCTATCAACATAAAGGGCATTGAGACCACGGCCCGCGTGGACATGTTCTTCTTCGTCGTTGAAATCGGCATCGTCCTGATCATCGTGATCGGCGGCCTCAAGTACGTGCTCGGCGGCGGAGGGGCCGGAGAGCTGACCATGACGCCCATCTATCAGGCGGACAAGGTCAACCTGACCTTCATTGCCACGGCCTGCACCATTGCGGCCTTGAACTTTACCGGTTTTGACGGCATCAGCACGCTGGCTGAGGAGGTTTCCGAACCTGAGAAAAACGTGGGCCGCGCCATCCTGATCGCGCTGGTCGTCATCGGTACGGTGTTCTTCCTCCAGACCTACATCGTCTGCCTTATTGAACCTGATTACAATAAGTTCAATGCTTCCACGGCTCTGTTCGACGCCTGCGCCGTCGCCATCGGCGACTGGTTCCGCATCGTGCTGCTTGTGGTGAACATCCTTGCCGTGGGCATCGCCAACACCCTGAACGCGCAGGCCGCGTGCAGCCGTGTGCTGTTCTCCATGGGCCGTGACAGGCTGTTGCCCGGTGCCCTCGCCAAGGTGCACCCCAAGTTCCGTACGCCGTATGTCGCCATTCTGCTCATCGGCGTGGTATCGCTGGCCTGCACCATTATCTTCACCGACGAACAGCTTACCAAGCTCGTCAACTTCGGCGCGATCAGCTCTTTTATGATGCTGAACCTCGCGGTGATCTGGTTCTTCTTTGTGAAGGAACAGCGCCGCAGCGGTATGGACCTCGTCAACTACCTCGTCTACCCTCTGGCCGGTACGCTCATCCTGTTGTACGTTTGGAGCGGCTTTGACCATCTGACCCAGATCCTCGGCTTCAGCTGGCTTGCCGTGGGCATCGTCTTTGGCTACATCAAGTCCAAGGGCTACAAGGAAGTTCCCGATGCCTTCAAGAAGAGCATGATGTAACCGTTTCCGTTCTCGGAACGCTTGTTTGAGGCCGCCGGACGGATTTTTCCGCCGGCGGTCTCCGCTTCCGGGGCGTCTTTGAGGAGAAGCTATGCGCATTACTCGTGAGCGTCACGTCTACAGTTTGGGCGTCTCCGAACCCGTCGCGACGGTGACGGCACCCTGTTCGCTGACCGTGGAGACCTGCGATTGTTTCAACGGGCAGGTGACCGAGGATGGGCAACCGAAAGCCCGGCTCAATTTTTCGCATGTGAACCCGGCCACCGGCCCTATCGTGGTGGAAGGGGCGGAACCCGGCGACGTGCTCCGCGTGCATATCCGGGCCATCCGCCCCGAGAAGACCGGGGCGCTCATGACCGCGCCGGGCGCTGGAGCCCTGCCGGATCGGGTGAAGGGGGACACGCGCATCTGTCCCATAGCCGATGGGCATTTCACTTTTATGGGCGTGGAACTCCCCCTGAATCCCATGATCGGGGTCATCGGCGTGGCTCCGGCTGGCGAGTCTGTGCCCTGCGGCACGCCGGGGGATCACGGCGGCAACATGGATACCATCGGCATCCGTGAGGGCGCGATCCTGCGCCTGCCCGTTTTCGTGAAGGGCGCGTATCTTGGCCTTGGGGATCTGCACGCGGCGATGGGCGACGGGGAAGTCTCCGTAACCGGCCTCGAAGTTTTCGGTGAGGTGGATCTCGATCTTTCATTGGAGAAGGGCGCATCCTTGCCCTGTCCGCTGTTGCACGACGGCGATGAGGTTTCTTTCCTCGCCAGCGCCGAGACCGTGGACGGGGCGATCCATGCCTCGACGGGGTACATGCACGATTTCCTTCTTGCCAAGACGTCTCTCAATGCGGACGAGGCCCTCATGCTCATGAGCCTCTGCGGCCATGCCCGTATTTCCCAGATCGTCGACCCCCTCAAGACCGCCCGTTTCGCCATGCCCGTATCAGTGCTTGCGAAGTTTGGGGTTGTGGTGGAGTAGGGGAGATGAAGGTTGGGGAGGGGGAGGGTGGCATGTTGGAACTTTCCCGTATGGGGATGGGCCTGCTGGATGAGATTGTTTCGTTGGGTGCGCTGGCAGAGAAAAGTATCTCGGGAAAGTGTGGAAAGGTTTTCTGACGTGTTTCGGTTCCCCAACGCGTTTTTTGAAGAAAGATACCCTGTTGTTTTGATGGAATAAAAGCATGTTGGCGCAGGATCGATTTTGGCGGAAAGCCTGCGCGTGGCGTATGCCTGATTCCCGTGCCCGCGTCCGGGGTGCCGCCCCCCCACCGGCCAAAAGTCTTTGGGGAAGGAGGGAGGAGGTTTGGAGGAGGGAGGAAGGCCCTTTCTCCAGAAAGGGCCTTCCTCCCTCCTCCAAGTATCCCTTCCTTTTTCGCCTTCCAAGAAGAGCGACATGGATAATAAAAAAGTAATCGTACTGACGACGGGCGGAACCATCGCCATGAAGCTTGACCCGGCGCACGGCATCGTGCCCGCGGTGAGCGGCGAGGATCTGGTGGCTTCCGTCCCGGGGCTGCGCGAGGCGTGCCCCATTGAGGTCATGGAATTTTCCAATATCCCAAGCCCGCACATGACGCCGAAACGGATGTTCGAACTCGGCAACAAGGTGGAGGAACTGCTCCGCCATGAGGACATTCTGGGCGTCGTGATCACGCACGGCACGGATACGCTGGAGGAAACCGCGTATCTGCTGGATCTCGTGCACAACAGCGAGAAGCCGGTCTGTCTGACCGGAGCAATGCGATCGGCGGCGGAGATCAGCCCGGACGGACCGGTGAACCTGTTGTGCGCCGTGCGCACGGCGGCGAGTTCCGAAGCCCGGGGCAAGGGCGTGCTTGTAGTCATGAACGAGGAAATCCACGCCGCACGCGAGGTCGTGAAATCCCACTCCGCGAATACGGAAACTTTCGTTTCGCCGTTCTGGGGGCCGCTCGGCTATGTGGACCCCGACCGCGTGGTCTTCCGCCGCAATACGCTCGGCAGGCAATCCATCCGTCCGCCGGAGCTGGTGGAGGACGTACACTTGATCAAGTTGGCGAGCGGCTCGGATTCGCTGCTGATCTATTTTCTGGTGGAGCGGAACGTCAGAGGGCTCGTGCTTGAGGCTTTCGGCCGGGGCAACGTGCCGCCCGCCGCATTGCCGGGCATCCGCCGTGCCGTGGAGAAAGGGATTCCGGTGGTCATCACCACCCGGACCATAGCCGGGCGCGTGCTCGACGTGTACGGCTACGAGGGCGGGGCCAAAACCGTGCTGGAGGCCGGAGGGATTCTCGGCGGCGAGACCAGCGGGCCCAAGGCCCGGCTCAAGCTTATGCTGGCCCTTGGCGTGGCGTCGGGCCGTGACGAGCTGGCGGTCTTTTTCGATACGCCGTGATCGATTTCATGAAAAAGACAAACGGGTAAGCTAAAGATGGCGCGGGCGATTCCGCGTCATCTTTTTTTTGCGGCACGGATCGGGAAGAAAACAGGGCGCAACGGTCCGGAATCGCTGACCCGTGGGCCCCCGGGGTGGAAAAAGCCCCACATTTTTCCGGGACCCCCCGGGATTGTGGGCTTTTTCATTGTTGCGTCTCTTGCTACACTACCCCCGTCCCGACGAAAAACGGGACCCTGGAGAACCCCGTAACTTGCCGTGCCGTACATCGGCAGGATGCCGAGGAGCCTTTTTATGAGCTACCCGAGAGCCCTGACGAGGGCCGTTCTGTGTATGTTGTTGTCTTTGACGCTGTTGGCCTGTGAGGAAGGGGGCAAGGGTGCCCCGGGTTCCTCCGGTCCGCGCGAAGTCGTGATAATCAAACTGGAGCCCCGGCGGGAAGTCTACACGACGGCCCTTGCCGGGCGCATCGCGTCGTTTCAGGTGGCGGAAGTCAGGCCGCAGGTCGGCGGCATCCTTCAGCAGCGTCTGTTTACCGAGGGCGCCGACGTGAAGGCGGGGCAGGCCCTGTATCAGATCGATCCCGCCACGTATGAGGCCGCCTTGGACAGCGCGCAGGCCGCGCTCATGAAGGCCGAAGCCAACGTCACCCCGGCGCGGCTGAAGGCGGAGCGTTTCCGTGAACTGCTGGCGATCAAGGCGGTGAGCAAGCAGGAGTATGACGACGCGCAGGCCGCGTTCAAGCAGGCCGAGGCGGACGTGGCGGTGAACCGCGCCGCCGTGAAGACCGCCCGCATCAATCTGGAATACACCAAAGTCCGTTCCCCCATTTCAGGGCGCATCGGCAAGTCGGCGTTCACGCCCGGCGCGCTGGTGACCGCTAATCAGGCGCAGGCGCTGACCTCCGTGCGCCAGCTTGATCCGGTGTATGTGGATATCACCCAGTCCAGTCAGGATTTGCTGCGGCTGCGCGCTCAATTCACCAATGGGGAATTGCGTTCCGCCGCCGAGGAGGCGCCTGTCCGCCTGAAACTCGAAAACGGCGCCATGTATCCGCATGAGGGCCGCTTGCAGTTCACGGACGTCAGCGTGGACGAAAGCACCGGCATGGTGTCCCTGCGCGCCCTGTTCCCCAATCCCGAACATATTTTGTTGCCCGGCATGTACGTGCGCGCGGTCATCGCCGAGGGCGTGGACGAAAACGCCTTGCTGGTCCCGCAGCGGGCGCTGCGGCGCGATCCGAAGGGGCAGGCTTCCGTGCTCCTTGTGGACGGCGGCGGCAAGGTGGACGTCCGGCTTGTCGACGTGGGCCGTACCGTGGGCGATTCGTGGCAGGTGCTTTCCGGCTTGAAGCCCGGAGACCGCGTCATTGTTGAAGGCGGGCAGAACGTCCGTCCCGGCATGAGCGTGAAGATCAGGGGCGAAGGATAGCGGGGAAGTCGGAGGGGGCCGGGAAAGGGCTGGTTGTCCTATCCGTGGGCCTCTGGGGTTCTGGAGGGCCGGCTGGGACTTGACTCCCGTTCCGCGTATCTCCCCGCCGCCAACGGTTTTTGAACAATCAATAACAGTCTGGTGATACGGGGAACCTCCCGTCGGCAGGCGTTTCCCGGTGATTTCCCTTAACGGCCTTTTTTCGGCCAGCAGAGGATGAAAGCTTCCCTTGAGGAAAAGAGAAGGCCACCAGAAGGCTTTTGAGAGCGCCTATCCTCTTTTTTGAAAAAGTCCCGTATGCAACCATATAACTTCATAGAGAACTTATGGCACGTTTTTTTATAGACCGCCCGGTGTTCGCGTGGGTTATCGCCATCCTGATCATGATGGCGGGGGGGATTTCGATATTCCGCCTGCCCGTGGAGCAGTATCCGCGCATCGCGCCTCCGGTGGTCACCATCACGGCTAAATATTCCGGGGCCTCGGCTCAGACGCTTGAGGACACGGTCGCGCAGGTCATCGAACAAAAACTGAACGGCATCGACGGCCTGCTGTATATCAACTCCACCAGCGACGCCGCCGGGCAGGTCTCCATCCGGCTCACCTTCGATCCCGATACCAATCCCGACGTGGCGCAGATGCAGGTGCAGAACAAGCTCCAGCTCGCCACTTCGTCCCTGCCGGAGGAAGTGACGCGGCAGGGCATCACCGTAACCAAGGTGGCGGACAGCTTCCTTCAGATGTACGCGTTCGTGTCGTCCGACGATTCCATGAGCGCGGCGGACCTGTGCGATTTTGTGGGCTCCACCATCCTTGACCCCCTGAGCCGTGTGGACGGCGTGGGCGAAGTGTCCCTGTTCGGCGCGCCCTATGCCATGCGAATCTGGCTCAACCCCTCGAAGCTCCTCTCATACAGCCTGACGCCGTCCGACGTGATCAATGCGGTGAAGGCCCAGAACAAACAGGTTTCGCTCGGGGAAGTCGGCGGCAAGCCCATCCGGGACGGGCAGCAGATGAACGTCACCATCAAGGCGCAGAAACAGCTCACGTCCGTTCCGGAATTCGAGCGCATCCTGCTACGCGTCAATCCCGATGGCTCCGCCGTACGCCTCCGGGACGTGGCCCGTGTGGAACTGGGGCAGGAAAGCTACACATCGTCGGCCCGCTACAACGGCAAGCCCGCGGCGGGCGTAGGCATCAAACTGGCTTCGGACGCCAACGCCCTGAACACGTCAAATGCGGTGGCGGCCTTCATTGAGGACATGCGCCCCTATTTCCCGCACGGCGTGGAAGTGGTGTCGCCCTACGATACCGTTCCGTTCATCAAGATTTCCATCATCGAGGTGGTCAAGACCCTGCTTGAGGCCATCGTGCTGGTGTTCGCGGTCATCTACCTGTTCCTCCAGAACTTCCGGGCCACAATCATCCCATCGTTGGCGGTTCCCGTGGTTCTGCTCGGCACGTTCGGCGTCATGGCGGCGTTCGGGTTCAGCATCAATACGCTGACGATGTTCGGCATGGTGCTGGCAATCGGCCTGCTTGTGGACGATGCCATCGTCGTGGTCGAAAACGTGGCCCGCGTCATGGAAGAGGACGGGCTGCCTCCGCGCGAGGCCACCATCAAGACGATGGGCCAGATCACCGGCGCGCTCATCGGCGTGGCGGCGGTGCTGTCCGCCGTGTTCGTGCCGATGGCCTTTTTCGGCGGCACCGTCGGCGCCATCTACCGCCAGTTCTCGCTGACCATCGTGTCGGCCATGATCCTTTCCGTCGTCGTGGCGGTGGTGCTGACGCCCGTATTGTGCTCCACCTTTCTGAAGCCCGGCCACATGGCCTCGCAGCATGGCTTCTTCGGCTGGTTCAACCGGAGTTTCGACCGGGCGACCACGGCCTACAGGGGGGCCGTCGGCAGGATCATCAAGGTCGGCGGCAGGATGATGGTCATATATTTGGCCATGCTCGTGTGCGCGGGCTGGATCTTGTGGCGTATGCCCACGTCGTTTCTGCCCAACGAGGATCAGGGCATCCTGACCGTGGAAATCCAGCTCGGCCCGGGATCGACGGAAACGGAAACCCTGAAGATCGTGGAACAGGTGGAGCGCCATTTCCTTGAGAATGAAAAGGAAAACGTGCATGGCATGATGCTGACCCTTGGGCGCGCATCGGGCGGCAAGGGGCAAAGCACCGCGCGCGGGAACATCCGCCTCCGCGACTGGAGCGAGCGCAAAGATCCTGAGCGGCGCGCGCAGGCCATCATCGACCGGGCGAATCAGGCTTTTTCCTCAATCATCAATGCCCGTGTATTCGTCTCCGCGCCCCCGGCGATCCGCTCGCTCGGCAACGCCACCGGCTTTGACTTCGAGTTGCAGGATCAGGCGGGGCTTGGGCATGAAGCCCTCATCGCGGCGCGGGATCAGCTGATGGAGCTGGCGCGGCGCAGCCCCCTGCTGCGGAACGTCCGAACTTTCGGGCAGGACGACAGCCCGCAGCTGGAAGTTGACATCGATCAGGAAAAGGCAGGGGCGTTCGGCTTGCCCCTCGACGCCATCAACACGGATCTTTCGGCGGCGTGGGGCGGGAAGTACGTCAATGACTTCGTGGACCGCAGCCGCGTCAAAAAGGTGTATGTGCAGGCCGATGCGCCGTTCCGCATGAAGCCCGAAGATTTCAACAGATGGTACTTCCGCAACGACAAGGGCGAGATGGTGCCGTTCACGTCCATCGGCGAGGCCCGCTGGACGTACGGCCCCATGCAGCTTGAGCGCTACAACGGCGTGTCCGCCGTGCGGATACAGGGCCGAGCCGCCGCCGGGATGAGTTCGGGTACGGCCATGCTGGAGATGGAACGGCTGATGGGGGAACTTCCCGAAGGCATCGGATACCAGTGGACCGGGATGTCCTTTCAGGAGCGCCTTTCCGGTTCGCAGGCGCCGTTCCTCTATGCCTTGTCCATCTTGGTGGTGTTCCTCTGCCTCGCCGCGCTGTACGAGAGCTGGAGCATTCCGCTGTCGGTCATTTTGGTCGTGCCCCTCGGCGTGCTGGGCGCCTTGGTCGCGACCAGCGCGCGCGGGCTGTCCAACGATGTGTATTTCCAGATCGGCCTGTTGGCGACCATCGGGCTCGCGGCGAAGAACGCCATTCTGATCGTGGAGTTCGCGCGGGAGTTGTTCCAGCAGGGCGCGAGCCTCGCGGACGCCGCGATGGAAGCGGCCCGGTTGCGCTTGCGGCCCATCCTCATGACTTCTTTGGCCTTCCTCATCGGCGTATTGCCGCTGGCGATAAGTACCGGGGCGGGTTCGGGAAGCCAGAATGCCATCGGGACCGGCGTCATGGGCGGCACGTTCGCGGCAACGGCTCTTGGGATTTTCTTTGTCCCGGTCTTTTTCGTCTTGGTCTTCCGCCTGTTCAACCGGAAGGCCCGGGAAGGCCGGGGAACCGCCGTTGCGAAGGAAAAGCGTTAGAAAATCCGTCCGGCTTGACTTTGGCGCAACAGGAGGTAGTGTAAAGACAATCCTGTATTGTCCAACTCGTTACGCTGGAGGCGTCTCATGGAACTGAAGAAGATCCTTTGCGCAGTCGACCTGAAGGACAGCGTCAACCCTGCCGTGGAATATGCGAAGATGCTCTCGGAACTTTCGGGGGCTTCGATCTCGGCTATTTATGTCGTCTCGTCGCGTTCGGCTTATGAGAACCTGCAAGTCCCTGTGGAGGACATCGCCAAGGGGATGCGAAGCATCTGGTCCCGTGCCCGGGGGGATATGGATGCTTTCGTGGAGAAGCAGTTCCCCGGCATGGACGTCAACGGGCTCATCTATGAAGGGCGCCCCGCCGAGAAGATTGTGGAGATCGCCAAGGAACTCGGCGTCGACATGATCGTCATGGGAACCCACGCCCGCGAAGGGTTGGATCGGCTGTTCTTCGGCTCCGTGGCCAATGAGGTGGTGAAGTCCGCCAAGTGCCCCGTGATGACCATCCGGCCCTCCAAGAAGCCCGAGTAGGCACTTCAAAAGGCATTGTCATCAAGAGAGGATCTGGGAAGGTCCTCTCTTTTTCTTTCCGGCGGGTACGAGGGCATGGAACGGGGCAGCGAAGGCGGCGGGAGCGCCTGCATGGGCATGAAGCCGTTTCCGTGAGCGGATTGGGGGCTATAGCTTTGCGCATGGTGCGCATGTGTCTTGGAGACGATGTTTCCGGGCCCAGATTGGCTCATGGATTCCTATACAATTCAAAGTGAAACAAATATAGGACGAAAATCATCGATTCTCTGTTGTTACTTTTCTTTGTATTGTGTTACTCATGGTTTTACGGCGTGAGGCGTGCCCTTTTGGCTGCCGTCGGCCCGACACAAGGAGATTCGGTTATGTGGAAAACGTTTCTGATGAGTTGCATCATGATGCTGTCCGTTTCCGGCGTTGCGCTTGCGCACTTCGGCATGGTCATCCCTTCTGCGGGCACGGTGACGGACAAGAAGGACGCCGACGTCACGCTGGACCTGTCCTTTACCCATCCTATGGAAATGCAGGGTATGCCGCTGGCCAAGCCGAAAGCGGTGCAGGTCATTGCCAATGGCAAGACAGAAGACCTGAAACCCAGCCTCAAAGCCAAAAAAATCGTGGATCACGACGGCTGGACCGCGCAGTATGCGATCAAGCGGCCCGGCGTCTATCAGTTCGTCATGGAGCCGCAGCCGTACTGGGAGCCCGCCGAGGATTGCTACATCGTCCATTACACCAAGGCGTATGTGGCGGCGTTCGGCGAAGAGGAAGGCTGGGATGAGCCCGCCGGGCTCAAGACGGAAATCGTTCCCCTGACCCGTCCCTTCGGCAATTATGCTGGCAATGTGTTTCAGGGGCAGGTGCTGCTGAACGGCAAGCCCGTGCCCGGCGCCGATGTGGAAGTCGAGCTGTACAACAAGGATAAGAAGTACGAAGCGCCCAACGAGTATATGGTGACGCAGGTCGTGAAGGCCGACGCCAACGGCGTCTTCACCTATGCCGTGCCTTTTGCGGGCTGGTGGGGCTTCGCCGCGCTGAATACCGCCGATGAGAAGCTTGATCACGACGGCACGCCCAAGAATGTCGAGCTTGGAGCCGTGCTGTGGGCCGAGTTCGTCGACCCGGTGAAGAAGTAAAAAAAGACAAGCGGGAGGGTGCCGCAGTGGGTGTGGTGAACGCCTGCCGGCATGCTCTCCGATTCACCCTGCCTGCAGGGATTGCGCAGGAGGGGAGGAACAGGCGTTCCGCTGCTTCGAGAACTCGGGAAAGCCTGGAACAGGGATTCGTAAAGACGAGCGTTTTTGAAGAGGGAAGGCCGGGCTCTGCGCTGGCAGGTTTGGGGAAGGGAGGGTAAAACTTTTTCCGGAAAGTTTTCATCTCCTTTCCCCAAATTCCTTCCTCGGTAAAACAAATCGAAGGTGAACCATGCATATTTCGGAAGGGGTGCTTTCCCCGGCGGTCCTTGGGGCAGGAGCCGTGCTGGCGGCGGCCGGTATTGTCATTGGGCTGCGGAAACTGGACTACGACAGGCTGATGACGGTGGCGATTCTGGCCGCGGCCTTTTTTGTGGGCTCACTCATCCATGTGCCCATAGGCCCGAGCAGCGTGCACCTCATCCTGAACGGGCTCCTCGGGATGCTGCTCGGCTGGGCGGCGTTCCCGTCCATTTTTGTGGCGCTCATGCTTCAGGCGATCCTGTTCCAGTACGGCGGCATCACCGTACTAGGCGTGAATACCTTCAATATGGCTTTTCCGGCGGTCGTCTGCTACTACGCGTTCCGCCCCATGCTGTTGAAATCCGCACGTCAGCGGATTGTCGGCGCATTCTGCTGCGGGGCTCTCTCCGTCGCCGGGGCCGGGCTGCTGACGGCGCTGTCGCTGAGTTTCAGCGCTGAAGGCTTTCTCCGTACCGCACAGATCTTGTTTCTGGCGCACATCCCCGTCATGATCGTGGAAGGCGTGATCACCGCGCTGGCGGTTTCGTTCATTGCCAAGGTCCGCCCGGAAATCCTGCAATTTTCCAAGGAATAGCGATATGCGTATGTTTCGCCTTTGGTGCATGGCGTTGTGCCTCGTATTCGCCGGAGCCTCGTTCGCTTCGGCGCACCGCGTGAATATCTTCGCCTTTGTGGATGGGGATGCTGTACAGGTCGAGTGTGGGTTCAACAGAAGCCAGAAGGTCAAGCAGGGGACCGTGGAGGTCTTTGACGCAACGACCGGCGCGCGGCTGTTGCAGGGAACCACCGATGATAACGGGGTGTTCCGGTTCCCGGTGACGGCGGAGCTCCGCGAGGCCGGGCACGATCTCAACATCCGGATCATCGCCGGGGAAGGGCACCAGAACGACTGGACCGTGGCCGCCGACGAGCTGGCTTCTTCGGGAACCCCGAAGGCCGTCGCTGTTGCCGCTGCGGAAGTCCCGGCTACCTCGGCCTCCCTTGTCGCCGGACAGGCCGCGCCTTCTGCCGCCGCTCCGGTTGCGGCGGTTTCCGGCGGCGCGACGCCCGCCGAGATCGAGCGCATCGTCGACGCCGCACTGGACGCCAAACTGTCCCCCATCAAACGTATGCTTGCGGAACAGACGGAAGCCGGTCCGAACCTCCGGGACATCATCGGGGGCATCGGCTGGATTTTCGGGCTGATCGGCGTTGCGGCGTATTTCAGGCGCCGGCCCTGATGTTTGACGAACCCTTTGCCCACGGGCGCTCTTTGGTGCACGCCGTCGACCCCAGATTCCGTCTGGTGGCGGCGTTCGTGTGCGCCGTGTGCCTGGCCGTGGTGCGGACTCCCGAGGCGGCATGGTTCGGGTTTGGCATGGCCGCGCTGCTCCTTGCCCTCAGCAGGCCGCCGATGCGGCCCGTGCTCCGGCGGCTGGCCGTGGTCAATGTGTTCATTGCGTTCCTTTGGCTGACGGTCCCCCTGACCTCGGGCGGAGAGGCGATTGCCGCGTGGGGGCCATTGGAAGTCAGCCGCGCGGGGGTGCTGCTTACCCTGCTCGTGACCGTCAAATCCAATGCCATCGTCATGACGTTCCTCGCACTGGTGGCGACGATGGATTCCCCGACCATCGGCTACGCGCTGGAGCGGCTGCGCTTCCCGTCCAAGCTGGTTTTCCTGTTTCTGTTCACGTACCGTTATCTGCACGTGATCGCCGATGAATGGCACAAGCTGCACGGCGCGGCGCGGCTGCGCGGGTTCGCGCCCAGGACCAACATGCATACGTACCGTACCTTCGGCAACATGCTCGGCATGGTTTTTGTGCACAGCTTCGACCGTTCCGTGCGGGTCTACGAAGCCATGATCCTGCGCGGCTTTTCCGGGCGTTTTCAGTCCGTGACCGCTTTCCGGGCCACATCCCGCGATGCCGTGTTCGCCGTGGCGGCGTTCGCGTGCATGGTTTGCCTCGTGGCCTTTGATCTGTATCTGGAGTTTCCCCGTGGCTGAGCCCATTTTCGCGCTGGAGCATATTTCGTTCACATATCCCGGAGGACGGCAGGTCTTCCGGGATATGGATTTTGCCCTGTACCCTGACCGGAAGATCGGCTTGTACGGTCCGAACGGAAGCGGCAAGACGACGTTTTTCCGGTTGATCATGGGGCTGGCGGCACCGCAGGAAGGCCGTATCCTCTTTCACGGGCGTCCGCTGGAAACGGAAAAGGACTTTCGGGAATTGCGCTGCAAGGTGGGCTTGGTCCTCCAGCACGCCGAGGATCAGCTTTTCTGTCCCACGGTGTTGGAAGACGTGGCATTTGGGCCGCTGAATCTTGGCTGCACTCAGGACGAAGCCCGGGATCGTGCGGCGTCCACGCTGGAGCGGCTCGGGCTGGCCGGGTTCGAAAACCGGCTGACGCACCGCCTGTCCGGGGGCGAGAAGAAACTGGTTTCGCTGGCTACGGTCCTTGTGATGGAGCCGGAAGCCCTGCTGCTCGACGAGCCCACCAACGGGCTGGACCCGGAAGCCCGGCAGCGGATCATCGGCGTCTTGAAAACCCTTCCCACGGCCCGTATCATCATTTCCCACGACTGGGACTTCCTGGCGGAGACCTCTTCCCAATACCTGACGGTTGAGGGGCAGCATTTCACGGACGCCGCGCCGTCGCACGCTCATGCCCATATGCATGTGCATCCTCTCGGCAACAAACCGCACGAGCACTGAGAAGCCCTTCGCACAACGGTGCCGCACGTCAGGGCCGCGGCATGAAAACGGGGGAAATATGTGGAACTGGTTCTCGCCGAAAGGCATCGTCTTTGGGGAGGGAAAAGCCGCTTCAACGGGTTTGTTCGCCAGGCAGTGGGGGAGGGGCCGGGCGCTCGTGATCACGGGGCCGTTCCTGCGGCGTTCAGGCGTTGTGGAACCTGTGCTCCAGTCCTTGCGTGAGGCGGGGCTGCTCGGCGCGGTTTTTTCGGATATTCCGTCCGAACCCACCGACCGCCATGTCAGGGAGGCGCTTGGCCTGTTCCGAAGGGAACGGTGCGGGACCATCGTAGCCTGCGGCGGGGGAGGGCCCATCGACGTTGCCAAGGCCGTGAGCCTGCTCGACGCCAACGGCGGGGCTGTCCGGGATTACGCGGGCGTGGGCAGGGTGCCGCATCCCGGCGTTCCGATCATCGCCATTCCGACGACGGCGGGTTCGGGGAGCGAGGTTTCGGGAACGACGATCATCACCGAGGAAGCCGCCCACGAGAAACTGCTCGTCATTTCCATGTATCTTGTCCCGGAAATCGCCATCCTCGACCCCCTGCTGACATACGGTATGCCTCCGGCGCTGACGGCGGCCACGGGCGTTGATGCCTTGACCCATGCCATCGAATCCTGCGTATCCCGCAAGGCTACTAAACTGACCATCGACTTTTCCTTGCGGGCCGCGGGGAGGCTCGCCCGGTTCCTGCCCGTGGCGTTCGCCAGCCCGGACGATGCCGAAGCCCGGCGCGAGTGCCTGCTTGGTTCGCTGGAGGCGGGCATTGCCTTTACCAACAGTTCCGTGGCGCTGGTGCACGGCATGGCCCGCCCGCTTGGGGCGAAGTTCGGCATCCCGCACGGCGTGAGCAACGCCGTTTTGCTGGAGGCGATCATGAGGTTTTCGCTTCCCGGCGCACAGGAACGCTATGCCCGGCTGGCGGAAGCGATGGGGGTGGTTCCGGCGGGAACGCCTTTGGAAACGGCGCGGGCCGGGCTCGGCATTGTGAGCCGGCTGGTGCGTGAGCTGCATATCCCCCGGCTGCGTGACTTGCTTTCCCGCGAGGCGCTGGATGCCCAGCTCGACGCGATGGTGCGGGAAGCCGTTGCCAGCGGAAGCCCCGCCAACAATCCGCGTCCGGCATCGCCCGAAGAGATCGCGTCACTGTACGGGGAGGCTTTTTAGAAAGGCGTTTCCGGGAGCTGTCACAGCCCCGGCAAGGGAAGGGTTCCCTCATATCTTCAAAACGGTTTCCCTGGGGCTATTCCGCCAAGGAAACCGTTTTTTTCAGGCAAAGGAGTCACCACTCTGTTGCCTCAGGGAACGCTGCAAACAGGGATTCAATAAACGTAAAAGTCTTTGAAGAGGTGAGGGGGAGGAGAAACTTTCTGAAGAAAGTTTCTCCTCCCCCTCCCCAAATATATCTATCCAACCAGCGCGGCGTATTCGGCGGCGGAAATGCGCCCGCCTTCGTCGGCATCGTCGGGTTTGACGCGGACGAGCCAACCCTTGTCGTAAGGGCTGTCGTTGAGCAGTTCGGGGGCGTCCGCCAGTGCTTCGTTGACGGCGACGATTTCACCGGAAACCGGAATGATCGCGTCGGAAGTGATTTTGACGGACTCGATGGAAGCGCAGGAAACGCCCTGCTTGAAGTGTTCGCCCACGGCGGGGAGGTCGACGAAAATGACCCCGCCGAGCTGATCCTGTGCATAGTCCGTGATGCCGACGAGCATGGTGCCGTCGGGCTCCGCTTTGGCCCACAGGTGTTCGGAGTGGTAGGAACGGTCTTCGGGATAGGTGAGGCTCATAATGCGATCTCCTTCGGGTTGAGCGATGTTGCTATTCGGTCACAGCTACGCGGGGAGCACGGATGGCGGCGGGGACGATTTCGTCCAGCGTGGGGTGGCCGATCATGACTTCATGCAGTCTTTCGGGCGTATAGCCGCCGACCATGAGCAGCTGGGCCACGGTGACGAGGTGGGATACGCCGTGGCCGATGGCCGCGATGCCCGCGATGGCGTCACCGGCCCATACGACCTTCACGAATCCGCCGGAAGCCCCGGCTGCCTGCGCGATGGGATTCAGGGTCAGGGGGACCTGCGATACGCTTACGGACTTCCCGGCGGCAAGGAGCCCTTTGGCGGTCTGGCCGACGCGCATGATCTCGGTGCTGCCGTAAATGCAGGACGGGACCGGGCCGGGCACGTATACGCCTTTTTCGTGTCCGAGGATGCGGCGGGCGACATACGCGCCCTGATGGTCGGCGGCATGGGCCAGCAACGTAAGGCCGTTCACGTCGCCGATGGCATAGACGCCTTCGGCGGCTTCAAGATGGTCGTTCACGTCGACGAAGCCGCGGCGTTTCAGCGTGCAGCCCGCCTTTTCGCAATCAAGCCCGGCTGTATTCGGAGTACGGCCCACGGCGACCAGCGCCTTGGAGGCGGTCAGCACGCGCCCATCACCAAGGGTCAGCTCGGCCTGCCCGTCCTTCGTGACGAGCGACTTCGCCATGACGCCCGTGATGCAGGTCCGGCCCGCCTTGCTCTGGACGCGGTCCATTTCTTTGGCGATGTCGGCGTCTTCAGTAGGGGCGATGTGCGGGGCGGCCTCGACGATGGTGATTTTGGAGCCCATCATGCCGAAGAAGTCGCCAAGCTCAAGGCCGATGGCCCCAGCGCCCACGATGATGAGGCTTTCCGGGACTTCGGGAAGGTTGAGGACGCCGGTGCTGTCGAGCACGGCGTCGCCGTCGGGAGCGAGGCTGGGGAAGGACGCGCTCGACGAGCCGCAGGAAAGGATGATGTTGTCAGATGTTAACATTTCTTCGCCGGATTCGGAGCGGACGATGGCCTGCCCTTTTCCGATGCACACGCCGCGTCCTTCGTACAGGGTGATCCCCGCCGCCGCGAGGCTTTTGGCGAGGGTCTGGCTGGAGCCCTTGAGGAAGCGGCCCACGCGGGTTTGCAGCGCCTTGTAGTCGATGTCGATGGAGCCCTTCATGGTGCGCAGGCGTTCCTGAGCCTTGAGGAGCCCGAGGGGGGCCGTTGCGCCGAGGAGCATCTTGGTGGGGATGCAGCCGCAGTTCAGGCACGTGCCGCCCCAGTGTTTGTCTTCGATGATGGCGACTTTTTTGCCGCCTGCCGCCAGTTCTTTCGCCGCCGTGGTCCCGCCGGGGCCTCCGCCGATGATGATTACGTCGTAATGCATGGGTTGCCTCGTTTTGCGTATGCCGAGAAAGAGGGAAGAAATTTTCTCGAGCGGAGCGCCCGCCCCGCCGCCGTCCGTGTGCCTTGAAAGGCCGCTGCCGGGCGTGGCCTCCGCGAGGCCGCTTTTGTTTTCCCCTTTTCCCGGGTCCCCATCCCCCTTCCGAAACCGTCGGAGAGGGGGATGGGACAGCCCGGAAGGAAGTGCTTAAAAATCTCTTCCTGTCAAAAAAATCCAGAATGTCCGTCTGATTATGCCGCTTTCGAACCGTCTCGTAGCTTCCCCGCCAGCCAAGCTCTGCGGAGGGAAGGGGAGCGGAAAGGGGGAGGGGCCTCTTAGGTTCCTTCCCTCCCCGGTTTGCCTACTTCGCTATGTCGGCCTTGAACAAGAATTCGCGGGAGGCGGAACGGTACTTGAGCATCATGGGATCGGCCACGGGTTCGAGCCCCTGCATACCCTGCGGCATTTCGGGGGTTACGGCGGCGATGGCGTAGGGAAGCTGATGATCGCCGCAGGCTTCAAAGACCATGCGGGCCGCTTCACCGGCTTCGTCGCGGTTCGGCCAACGGGCACCCTCGGGGCCGGAGAGCGGGGTGGCGAGGAAACGGATTTCGTGGTCGGGGAACGCTTTCACCAGTTCGATGGTCTTGGCGAGTTCGTCCTTGGTGGGCGCGGAACCGTAAAGGGCTTCGTAGACGGATGCTGGGCCGGGGATGTTGAGCTGTACTTTGGCCAGCGCGTTCAGGCCGATGAGGCGTTCGAGCAGGGCGGGATTCCGTCCGTCCGTCTGTATGCAGACCGTGAGGCCGCCCTTGGCGAGCTGTTGCACCAGTTCGACGAAGTGATCTTCCTCCGCCGCCGGGCACTGGGAAAGGTAGAGGCCGGAAATCCAGCCGTGCAGCAGGTCGCTGCGCGTGACCGCGCCTTCGAGGGCGTGCCCGGACAGCAGGTAGGCGATGACTTCCCCGGAGCCCTGCTTGATGACCGTGCCGTCGTCGAACAGCGGGAACTCCACGCCTTCGGGGTTGCGGTAGATGGCCTTGCGGTTGGCGCGGTAGAAGGTGTTGAATGTCTGGGCATCAGCCTTGAAATCCACGGTTTCGTAAGCGATCTGATGTTCGGCGAGAAAGCCTTTGACGATTTTGCACCGCAGGCAGTCGGGTGCGGTATACAGGGTGATGCTCATCTGTGCGCTCCTGTGATGCCGGAAAGCCGGCAGAAAGGGTTGCTTTGCAAACGGCGGTTCGCCGCCGGGTATGGACGAAAAAAGAGGCGGAATCCATCGGAACGGGGTTCCTCTGAATTTCTGCCTCTACCTATACCCGGATCCGGGACAGAAAATTGTTACCGTTGTTACTTTTTTCGCAAAAAGTTCGAAAAAAATCGGCTCCGGAGAGGAAATCAGCCCCACTCCGCCTCTTCTTGTTCTTCCAGCAGTTTTTCAAGCTGATCGAGCTCGCTCAGTTCGATTTCATGGCGTGAGAACCGCACCAGAATCCCGAGCTCGCGCAGCTGCTGCAGGCAGCGGAACAGGGAAACGCGGTGGATGTCCAGCACTGAAGCCAGTTCGAGCTGGGTCATGTCCAGAGGAAATGCCTTGGCGTTGTTATGGCTGCTGGAGAGCTGGCGCAAAAAGCGGCAGACGCGGGCCAGCGGCGTGCCGTGCTTGATCAGGAAACTTACGCTGAACAGGTTGGAAAATTTGGTGGCCGTACCCCGGAGCATGTTCAGGATGAGATGGGGGTATTGGCGGGCGAATTCGGCGTCATGGATCAGCGAGCTGGGGAAACGGTACGCTTCGGTCCTCTCCAGCACCCGGAAACAAGCCATCGTCGCCTCGTCCCCGGTGATCACGCTCGTCTCGTTGAAGATGCAGCCCTTGCCGAAAAACATGACGACATGATCTTCCCCTGCCGCGTTGGTGTAGGTGAGCCGCACGCGTCCCTTATCCATAAAATAGAAGCAATCGGTGGTGGCCTGATGATTGTAATGGGAACGCGGAAAAACGAGATGCGTCCCCATGTGCACAATTTCCCGCCAAGGCTCATGCAGACCGCTGTGGGAGATGATAGCAATGTGCTGTTGCGGCATTTGGATTTCTGCGGTCATAGAATCACCTCTTTCTCAATGATGGATGGGCGGAAATGTTCTTATACTTTTTATGTGAATTGTTGCACAGGTTACATTTCTGTTTTCTCATCCGTCATAAGGTGCTTTTGCGGATAAAGGAACCCCTCTGTGAAAGCCCATAGACGAAAGGCGTCAATCGTTCAAGTCTGTTCGGGAATGAGGACAGCCTTGACGTATCTCCGAAGTTTCATTTCATTTTGTTCTGCCTGGGGCGCAAGCACCGGCGTCCGGGCGCAATCCATACATAGGGCAGGAGCATCCGATGAGCGCGACGATTTTCCCCACTGGCGTTACTATCTACAATCCCGAAAAATGCTGGAGCGGTTATACCATCCTTCAGGCCGCCGAACGCGGCGCCCTCCTTATCGACATGAACGGCAATGAAGTCCGCATGTGGGAAGGCTTGCAGGGCTTTCCGAACAAAATGCTGCCCGGCGGCTACGTGATGGGGAGCCTTGGTGAACGCAATCCCAAGTATGGCCTTCAGGACCAGACCGACCTTGTGCAGGTGGACTGGGACGGCAATATCGTGTGGAAGTTCGACAAAGCTGAATACATCGAAGATCCGGGCGAGGAACCCCAATGGATGGCCCGCCAGCACCATGACTACCAGCGCGAAGGCAACACCGTGGGCTACTATGTGCCCGGTTCCGATCCCAAAACCAACAGCGGCAACACGCTGATCCTCGCGCACAAGAACGTCCACGTGCCCGCCATTTCCGACAAGATGCTGCTTGACGACGTGATCTACGAAGTGGATTGGGACGGCGACATCGTGTGGGAATGGAAGGTATCGGATCACTTTGAGGAGCTGGGCTTCGACGCCATCGCCCGCAACCTCATGTACCGCGACCCCAACTATTACACCGGGTTCGGGAACAGCCACATCGCGGGCGACTGGGTGCACACCAACTCCATGTCCGTGCTCGGCCCGAACAAATGGTACGACGCTGGCGACAAGCGCTTCCACCCCGACAACATCATCATCGACTGCCGCGACGCCAACATCATCCTGATCATCGAAAAGGCCACCGGCAACATCGTATGGAAGATCGGCCCGTATTTCGATCAGACCCCCGAACTGCGCAAGCTCGGCTGGATCATCGGCCAGCACCACGCCCACATGATCCCGCGCGGCCTGCCCGGCGAAGGCAACATCCTTATTTACGACAACGGCGGCTGGGCCGGCTATTACGCCCCGAACCCGGGTTCCCCCACCGGCATCCGCGGCGCCTTGCGCGACTACTCCCGCGTACTGGAAATCGATCCCGTCACGCTGGAAATCGTGTGGCAGATGACGCCGAAAGAAGCCGGATACCTGATGCCCCTTGACGCCAACCGTTTCTATAGCCCGTTCATCAGCGGTATGCAGCGGCTGCCCAACGGCAACACCATGATCACCGAAGGTTCCCACGGCCGCATCTTCGAGGTGACCCCCGAACACGAGCTGGTGTGGGAATACGTGTGCCCCTACTGGGGGACGGCCCTGCCCATGAACATGGTGTACCGTTCCTACCGTCTGCCCTACGAATGGGTGCCGCAGCTTGAAAAGCCCGCCGAATCGCCCATCGAACGCCTCGACGTATCCACGTTCCGCGTGCCCGGCGCCGCCGCCCCGGGCGTGAAGAGCGCCGTAAAGATCAAGGAAGCCAAGGGGTACTTCGGCCTGTCCGCCATGTGCGTGGCTGCCGACATCGAAGAATAAGCGCATTACTAAGGATGGTTGAGGGCGGTTCTGGTTGAGAAAGGCATTTTTCCAATCCGGGCCGCCTTTTTGGTACGCCCCCGTCTTCGGCGGGGGGATCTTTCCGTCCGTTTGGGGGACGGAGCCCTGCTATTTGAGGAAGCGAGGGAAACGCATGAAGAGGCTGTGCTCACTTTGTTTGACGTTGGGGATGCTCTGTGGGGCGGCGGCGACCGCCGGAGCCGTCGAGATCAAGGCCAAAGGCACATGGGAGATTTTGTCCGAATGGAGCAACGTCGCTCCGCTGAACGGGCCGAATGATCGGTTCGCCACCTTGCAGCGCCTGCGTACGCAGGTGGAAATCATTTCTTCGAATGCCCTCAAGGGCGTCGTGTTCTTTGAAATCGGGGACACCAACTGGGGCAAGGCTTCCGAGGGCGGCGCGCTGGGGACCGACGCCAAGAATATCGAAGTCCGCTATTCGTACGTCGACTGGCAGGTTCCGAACACGGATCTGCGCGTCCGCATGGGCCTCCAGCCGATCATCCTCCCCGGATTCGTGGCGTCGGGATTCAGCCCGGTATTCGGTCATGACGTGGCCGGCATCATGTTGTCGCAGAAGTGGTCCGACGAGGTCGGGACGACGTTCTTCTGGGCCCGGCCTTTCAACGGCAACTTCGGCGGCTGGAACGGCAACGGATCGCAGGCCAACGGGACGCCGCGGGATACCCCCGGCGACGCCATGGACCTGCTCAGCCTGATCGTGCCCATCAAAACGGACGTGATGAAGGTTTCGCCTTGGGGCATGTTCGGCTTTATGGGCACCAAGAGCCTCATGGGGAACATCAAGGGCGGCGATCCGGCGACATGGGCTCCCCGGGCCGGTCTGTATCCCATTCTCGGCAGCGGCTACACGTTTGAGACGTTCCCCTTCCGCCGGAATACGGAAACCCACGAAAACGCGTGGTGGCTCGGCATCACCGCCGAAACGAATTCTTTTTTGCCGCTCACCGTCGCCGGGGATTTCGCCTATGGCAGTGTGAAGATGGGGGAAATCCCGGGGTATGAGGGCTTTGCCGACGGCCCCGGCACGTTCAAGCTGGATCGTGCGGGCTGGTATGCCGCCGTGCGCGCGGATTACGCCCTTGATTGGGCCACTCCCGGTATCATCGCGTGGTACGGCAGCGGCGACGACGGCAATCCGTACAACGGTTCCGAGCGCCTGCCTCAGTACAACACGCCGTGGGCGGTGAGCGCGCTCGGCTTCGGCGGCGGCTGGACCGATATCGCCACATGGAAGGTGCTCGGGCACAACCCCGGCGGCCTTTGGGGCGTGGTCCTGCATCTCAAGGACATTTCGTTCATGGAAGATCTGAAGCACACCCTGCGCGCCGGATACTACCACGGCACCAACAACTCCGCGATGCCCAAGGCCGCGAACATGACCTCGTATCCTTCCCGCATCGACGGCCCGTTCGCCTATCTCACCACGTCCGACGACGCGTGGGAATTGAACGCGGACACCCGCTACAAGATTTATGAAAACCTGGAACTCGCCGTCGAGGCCGCGTATGTGCGCCTCAACCTGGATGAGGGAACGTGGGGAAAGAAGATCGTCAATGAAGTGGATAAGGATTCCTATCGCGTGAGCATTGGTCTGAAGTATTCGTTCTAGTTTGCTCCGTTCGTGGGGAAAAGGCCGGTGGGGGACTGCCGGCCTTTTTTTGTTGGGGCATCGGATTCGATAAAGGGCAATGCGCTAAGGCTGGTTGCCGAGGCACTCCGAACAGAAAGCGTGCCCCTGCGATACGGCGATGCGCCTGACCAACTCCTCGGCCAGCATATGTGACGGCAACCGCCTGAGCGCTTCTTCATCGGCTTTGCGTGTCGTCACTTCAACATCGGTTTCGTAGCGGCTTGGCTCGGGCGGCAGCGTCATAAGGCATGGCCCCTTGCCCGTGAGTATCCACTCCGGGTGCACATTTTTTACGCGCATCAAAATGACCAGCCAGCTGGAGGGCATCTTCCCGCGCCGGACGGCAGCGGAAACCGCCGACTGCGGGACGCCGAAAAAGTCGGCCAGATCGGTAGCCGTATGCTTACGGATAACGAGTTTAAGCCGTTCCATTTGAGCGTCGAAAATTTGGTTTTCCATTCGAGCCTCTCGATGGCCGTGTTATGGGTGCGACCTACTATTGATAGTCAAAAGAACTACAATAGTAGGTCGATTTCGTAAAGGGGCATTGTATCTGGGAGGAATGAAAAAGAAATATGATGAGGACAAGCTGGCTAAGACGTTTATGCCCGCAGTGATCCGGCGCTACCGTGATGCGGCGGGGCTCTCTCAGCAGGAACTTGCAGATCGGGTTGGCATTTCTAAAAGCTACATATCCTCTTTGGAGCTTGGTTATCGAGCGCCGAGTTTGAATCTGCTTGTGAAGATTGCTCAGACATTGGAGGTGAAAGCGGGCAAAATGGTCGATGAAATGGTGGAAGATGCCGAAAGGGTTCTTTGACGTTTCGCCGGTGGTTTCATGACGGCTTGGGCTATAACGGCATGAGGCCCGGTCCGGTGTCCGTGAGTATCTATTCCGTGATTACATTAGGGAGGAAAACATGCCGAGATACAGCAAGGAAGACGGTAATATTTTGAAGCAGTTTGGTGCGGCGGTGAAGGCGGGAAGGGATGGACTGGGCATCTCTCAAGAGGCGTTGGCGGAAAAGGCAGGTCTACATAGAACGTATGTTGGAGGAGTGGAACAAGGACGCAGAAATGTAAGCCTGTTGAATATCGTAAAGCTCTCTCAAGTTCTTGGTGTGGAGGCAGCAAGTGTTTTTGAACACATGAAAACAATAAAAATATTAAAAATAGTAAATAACAATATGTTACATCGTGTAATGTGAATGCGGAATAGATTTCATACGGCAATGGACAACGATAAAACAAAAGTCATCATGGGACTGATTGTAGCGTCGCTTCGCGAAGGGCTTGGCATGAGCCGCTATGCTTTGGCTCAAGAGGCGGGCGTTGACTATTCGTGGCTGCGGCGTTTCGAACAGGGAAAGTCCGGGATCCGGGTGGAAACCCTTATTGGGCTTGCAAAAAGATTGGGGATTCCAGCGGGAACATTGTCGGCGCGATGGAGAAAGCGTTGGAAAATCCCGATACGTGGCTTAAGGAGCACGAAAGGAAAAGGAGCTGAGGGGGCGTGAAGAGCGGCGTTGGAGATACGCTGGCAAAGGCGTTTTTGGGGGGATACAATGAGAAAAGGGAACCAACTTTCGCTGATTCCCTTGGGGTAATTCTCTTTTATGTGCTGGTCGGGATGAAAGGATTTGAACCTTCGACCCCTTGAACCCCATTCAAGTGCGCTCCCAGACTGCGCTACATCCCGGCACGCAGATGGAGATACCTTTCTCATGCCCCGCTGTCAACAAATTTTCGCGGGAAAAACGATCTTTTTTGTACGCAGTGATGTTTTGGCATTCATTTCGGCAACCTGGGATTGTCCCGCAGTATCGCCTCTGTTCCTACAGGTGGGCGTCGTACCAGTCACCCGCAAGGCGCAAGCCCTGACGGACATCGTATTCGGGCTCATAGCCCAGCAGCGTGCGCGCACGGGTGATGTCCGCCAGGGAATGGCGTACGTCTCCCGCCCGGAAATCACGGTAGGCCGGTTTGGCTTCCGCCGCTTCGGGCTTGTGGCGGACGACCTCGTCACGGATAAGCCCGAAAAGCTCGTTGAGCGTGGTCCGCTGGCCGAAGGCCACATTGTAGACGAGGTTCCGGGCGTCGTCCGCAGCATAGGATGCCAGCAGGTTCGCCTGCACTACATTGTCGATATAGCAGAAATCACGGGACGTTTCGCCGTCCCCGTTGACGTATACGGTATCCCCCTTCGTCAGGGCGGCGAACCATTGAGGTATTACCGCCGCATACGCGCCGTACGGGTCCTGACGCTGGCCGAACACGTTGAAGTAGCGCAGGCCGATGGTCTTGAAGCCATAACTGCGCGCGAAAACCTCGGCGTAGAGCTCGTTCACGTACTTGGTCACGGCGTAGGGCGAGAGGGGCTTGCCGATGCGGTCTTCCTGTTTGGGCAGGTTGGGCTCGTCGCCGTAGGTGGAGCTCGAAGCCGCATAGACGAAACTCTTCACCCCGCAATCGCGGGCCGCGACGAGCATGTTGAGGAACCCGTCAATGTTGCAGCCGTTGGTCATGATCGGGTTTTCGATGGAGCGGGGCACAGAGCCGAGCGCCGCTTCGTGCAGGACGTGCTCGACGCCCTGGCAGGCCTGAAGGCAGGTTTCGACGTCGCGGATGTCTCCTTCTATGAAACGGAACCGCTCCCATTGCTCCGGGGTGACCAGTTCTCGTACCATGTCCAGATTGTGCTGATACCCGGTGAGGAAGTTGTCGAGGCCCACGACGCGCTGCCCGTGTGACAGCAGCGTCTGCAACAGGTTGGAACCTATGAAGCCCGCCACGCCGGTGACGAGCCATGTGCTCGGTTCTTGTTCGATCCGCTGAAGAAGTTCGGTGTAGTTGGACATCAATGGCTCCAAAGGAAAGGGTTCGGGGCATGACCCCCTGAAGCCGGAAGTGTAGCCGCGCCGCCCTCCACTGTAAAGTATGGTCCTCCGCCGGTATTTTGTCTTTCAGGGCACTCCGTGATAGGCTTCCTACGTTCATGGTTTCTTTTGAGAGGTTTCATTTCCTTTTTGCCCACTCTATGAGGACGGCTGTGAGTACGTATCAAACTTTTTCCACTGACGAGAAACCGCTTTCCATCTTGGATGTACGGGATGCCAAAAACCGGCGGAAGCTGGCTATGGTCACCGCGTACGATACGCCGTCGGCCCGTATTGTGGATCGGGCCGGGGTCGATATGGTGCTGGTGGGCGATTCCCTCGGTATGGTCATGCTCGGGCGCAAAGACACCCTGTCGGTCACCTTGGACGAAATGATCCATCATTGCCGCGCGGTTGTGCAGGGAATACATCACGCCCTCGTCGTTGCGGACATGCCGTTTATGACGTATGAACCCGGGCCTGATACAGCGCTTTCCAACGCGGCGCGCCTTGTCCGGGAAAGCGGCGTCAGGGCCGTTAAGCTCGAAGGCGCTTTCCTGCCTCAGATCCGCGCGCTGGTGGGCGCGGGCATACCCGTCATGGGGCATATCGGCCTGACGCCTCAGCGGTCCGCGCAGCTTGGCGGCTTCAAGGTGCAGGGCAAGCGCGCCGAAGCAGCACGGCAGTTGCTTGATGAGGCGGCGGCGCTCGAAGACGCCGGGTGTTTCGCCATTGTGCTTGAGGCCATTCCCGCACCTCTCGCGGCGGCGATTACGGCCCGGGTTTCCGTTCCCACCATCGGCATAGGGGCGGGGGCCGACTGCGACGGTCAGGTGCTCGTCCTGCATGACATGCTCGGGCTGTACAGCGAGTTTACGCCGCGTTTCGTCAAGCGGTATGCGGAACTGGGTACCCTGATGGAGCAGGCCGTGCGGGATTATGCCGAAGAGGTCCGCAGCGGGGCGTTCCCCACTCCGGCTCACAGCTTCAGTATGGATGAGGAAGAGCGCGCCCGGTTGGAAGATCGGCTGCGCGAAACCGAGTAACAGTTTTCTCCCTGTTATGGAGATGGAAAAGACGATGCAGATCATTCATTCTCCGGAAGCGTTGCATTCCGTGTGTGCCGAGTGGCGGCGTCAGGGGCTGAAAACGGCCCTTGTGCCCACGATGGGGTATTACCACGCCGGGCACGCCAGCCTGATTTCCTATGCCCGCTCGATGGCCGACAAGGTGATCGTCAGCCTTTTCGTCAATCCGACGCAATTCGGCCCCAACGAGGATCTGGAAGCGTACCCGCGCGATTTTGAGAAAGACTCCGCGCTGGTCCGCGAGCTGGGCGGGGACGTACTCTATGCCCCCGAGCCGGAAAACATGTACGCGCCCGATCACGCCACATGGGTGGAAGTGCCCGCACTTGCCAACACCTTGTGCGGCCTCAGCCGCCCCATCCACTTCCGGGGCGTGTGTACGGTGGTCTTGAAACTGTTCATGCTGGCCCAGCCCAGCCTTGCCGTATTCGGCGAGAAGGATTGGCAGCAGCTCGCCATCATCAAGAAAATGGTTTCCGATCTGAATGTGCCTGTGGAAGTCGTCGGGCGGCCCATCGTGCGTGAAGCCGACGGGCTGGGCCTCAGCTCCCGCAATGTTTACCTGACGCCCGAAGAGCGCGCCCAAGCCCCGCAGATCCGCAAGTCGCTCGAAATGGCCGCCGGTCTCGCCGCCGGGGGGGAACGCGACGCCGCCAGAATCATTGAGGCCGTCCGTGGCTATCTGGCCGAGCATCTCCCTACAGGTGAGGAGGATTACATCTCCATCGTCGATCCCGCCGTCCTGACCAAGGTAGATCGTATCGAGGACATGGCTCTGTGCGCGCTTGCCATTCGTCTTGGCAAGGCGAGGCTGATTGACAATATTTTGTTGAAGGTTGGGGAGTGAAGATGAATCGGGGGAGGGGAGAGGAAACCTTTCTGAAGAAAGGTTTCCTCTCCCCTCCCCCGAACCCCCTCCCTTCTCCTTCCAAAGACTTTTGACTTTATCGAATCCCTGTTCGGAGAACGGGGGATACGTGGGAGTTTTTCGTCTTTCTTGGTCGTGAAGAAAAGAAGCGTCTTGGAGACTTTTTTCTTGAAAGCGCATTATTTTTGAAGTGCTTCAGTTAAAAGCCTCTCAACTTTTTTCTCCGCAGTCGGAAAAGCTGAGAAAAGGGATTCGATAAAGGCGAAAGTCTTGGGAGTGGGGGATGGGGTTTGGGGAAGGGGGAGAACCTTTCTCCAGAAAGGTTCTCCCCCTTCCCCAATCTTCCTCTTTCTCCTCCTCTCCCTCCCCCTCAAAAGGAACGCCATGAACCCGTTGAGCTGGCAAAAACGACTGAGGCCTCTGCTGACGCCGGTTTCGTTGCTGTACCGCCGAATACTGGCCGCGCGCAGGGCAAAATGGGAAAACGAAGGCTCGCCCGCGTTCCGGCCCGCGTGCCAGTGCGTTTCCGTGGGGAACATCGCATGGGGCGGGACGGGCAAAACCCCCGTGGTGGATTGGCTGCTCGGCTGGAGCGAGGCGCGGAGCCTGCGGGCGGTGGTGCTGTCGCGGGGGTATAAGGCACAGCCTCCGGAATTGCCGTTGCATGTGTCGCCGTCACGGACGCCGGGGGAGGCGGGGGACGAACCGCTCATGCTGGCGCTTGAGCACCCGTCCGCTGCGGTGATGGTGGACCCGGACCGCAGACGCTCGGGGCGCTGGGCAGAGGAACGGCTGAGCCCGGATTTGTTCGTGCTGGACGACGGGTTCCAGCATGTGAAGGTGCGGCGCGATCTCGATATCGTCCTCCTGCGGCCCGACGATCTGGGCGACGGCTGGGGCCGCGTGATCCCCGCCGGGGCATGGCGCGAAGGCCCGGAAGCGCTGGAGCGGGCCGATGTTTTCATGATCAAGTGCTCGCCGGAAGCGTGGGAGAGCCTGCGCCCGGCCTGCGAACGGCGCCTTGCCGGATTCCGCCGCCCGCTGTTCAGCTTTTCGTTGCGCCCGGGTTCGTTGCGCAAGATCGGAACGGGTGAATGCCGGGATGCCGACGCGTTTGCCGGGAAGCCGTATGCGCTGGCGACGGGCGTGGGCGATCCGGCGCAGGTGTGGGAAACGGTGGCCCGGTTCATGGGCCGCGAGCCCGCCGAATATATTGTTTACCCCGACCACCATGCCTACACGCCGGAAGACGCGGCAAAGCTGGAAGGGCTCGGCATGTCCGTGATCTGCACCAGCAAAGACGCCGTAAAGTTACGGGAACTGAGGCTGGCGGATGCGTGGGCGTTGCGGGTTGAAGCGGCCTTCGGGCCCGCGCTGTGGACCGAGGCCGCTTTCCCGCATTGGCTGGATGCGTGGGCGAAGCGCAAGGGTCTTTTCTAGCCGTTGCGTTTTACCAGAGCCTTGCCCAATTCAAAGGCTTTTTGGCAGTCGATGGGGAACTGCTGTTCCCGATGGCGGGCCTTGTCGGTTTCCGAGAAACGATCGGCCTTGTATTTACTGTAGTCGCTGAATTGGTACGTGTCGTTCACATAGAGGGTTTCGGGCTTGGAGAACACCCTCTGAATGAAAGACTCCATGCTCTGGAAGCTCTCCGTGTAGTGGCTCTCGAGCATGACTTGGTAGGGCACGTTCATGGTGTAGACGAACGCCGTGGGCATCCGTTTCGGGGACAGCGCGGAATAGTCGGCGTCGTAGACGAAATACTGGAAGAGGAGCCTTTCGAAGAACATACGCATCTTGCCGGTAATGCTGTGGAAATAGACGGGCGAGCCGAAGATGATGCCGTCCGCATCGGCGAGGCGCTCCAGAATCGGCGTCAAACCGTCCCGGACGACGCATTTGCCGTAGCTTTTCCCGCCGAGGCGCTTGCACTCGAAACAGCTCACGCATCCGGAAAAATCGTGGCTGTAGAGATGGATCAGTTCCGTTTGCGCCTGTGGATCGGTCGCCTTCACGCCTTCAAGGGCTTTGTTCAGGATGGTTGCGGTGTTGTGGGTTTTTCTCGGGCTTCCGTTGATGGCATAATACGTCATGGCGTTCTCCTTGCGTTTGGGGCCGGGGCTCCGGCCTGATGCATTCAGAGTATTGGGAAACGGCTGCGAAAAAACAAGTACGCAGTTTTTTCTGCCTTACACTGTTTGATAATATGGTGTTTTTTCAGGAAATCTATAGGAAGGTCGTTGCCATGGGCGGAAAGAGGCGTACCGGATACAGTACGGAACTTCCCGGCGCGAACGTATACACCGTGCCGTGTCCGATCATCCATGCGCTGAACCTGATCGGCGGCAAATGGAAATTGCCGGTGCTCTGGCATCTGTTCGACGCGGAATCCGTCCGTTACAATGAGCTGAAACGGAGCGTCGTCGGCATCACAAACATCATGCTGACCCAATGCCTGAGGGAACTGGAAGCCGCCGGGCTCGTGCGCAGGAACGATTTCGGAGAAGTCCCCCCACGGGTGGAGTATTCATTGACCGGGCGGGGCAGGGAACTGCTCCCGGCCCTGCGCGAACTCTACAAATGGGGCGAGAAGCAGCTTGCCCGCACCGCCGAGGCCGATCCGCCTTCCTCCTGAGCCGGTTCGCCGCATTCTCACGCATTGCCAGCCCGTTTCATCTGGGCCATACTCTTTCATGCCTCTTTTCCCGTCCCGAATCCGTCATCTTGTAAAGAATCCCCCGGGCGGTCCGGCCGCGCATCGTGCCCCGGCCTGACGCCCGCCTCTAAAAGTCTTAGGAGATGGAGGGGGTCGGGGGCGGGGAGGGGAGGAAGAACCCCTTCTCCAGAAGGGGGCTTCCTCCCCCTCCCCGATTCCTCTCCCCCTTTCTTTCCACATCCAAAAAGGTTTTCCTATGAAAAAACATCCCCGCCAGCGCGGGTACTTTGGCGATACCGTCCGCAAGGGCGCTTCCGGCCCGGCCCGGCCCGGTAAAAAGAACGCTCGCCGCACGGACGACGAACAGACGTTCGTGAGCGTCCCCGGCGGGCTGGACGCTGAGGAGGTGCTGGGGCTGATGGGCAAAATCCGTCATCCAGTGCGCCTCGACGATCTGATCCGTTTCCTTGATTTGTCCCGGCGGGACAAGAAACCGCTTGAGAACCTGCTCGACGCTTTGCAAGCCGAAGGCCGGGTCATCCGGCTTCGCGGCGGCAAATGGGTGGAGGCGTCGCAAGCCCGGATTGTGACCGGCGTGCTGTCCATCCAGCGCTCCGGGGCGGGGTTCGTGACCCCGGACGCGGTGCAGGACTCGCCCGAGGACGCCCCGAAGCCCGTTGACGGCGACAAGCGCAACCGTGTGGAATCCCGGTTGCAGCCCGATATTTTTATCCATCCCGGCTTTCTTGGCGACGCGTGGCATGGCGACCGCGTGGAAGTGGCCCTGCAACCGGCCCCGCAGCACCGGGGCGGAAAGATGCGGAACCCGGAAGGCCGGATCATCCGCGTGCTCGAACGCCGCCAGAAGGAGTTGGCCGTCCACGTCACCCGGAACCAGACGCCGCGCGGCGTCCTGTGCCGCCCGGCTGATCCCCGGCTCGACTTCCTGCTTGATGTGGACGTTTCCGCGTTGAAGGCCGCGCCGAAAATCGGGGAACTGCTGCTGGTGACGCCGGAAGAGAAGGTCGAGGACGGCCTCTGGCGCGGCACGGCCCGCGTATCGCTCGGGCTTGAGGAAGACGCGATGGTGCAGGAGCGCCTGACCAAGCTGAACCACGAAATCCCTCTGGACTTCCCGCCCAATGTGCTGGCCGAGGCCGCCGAACTGGAAAAGCGCGCGGCGGAAGGCGCGGCGGATTTGGGAGGTCTGAAACCGCTCGGCAGCGTGGAGGACGCGCTGCCCATCGACCGGGTTTCAAAGGCATCCACGTCGAAACGGCAGGATCTGCGCGGCGTGCCGTTCGTGACCATCGACGGCGAGGACGCCCGCGATTTTGACGACGCGGTGTATGTCCGGCGGCTTCCCGGCGCGCCCGACGGCGCGGTATGGGAACTGTGGGTCGCCATCGCGGACGTGAGCCATTTCGTACTGCCGGGTTCGCGGCTGGACCGTGAAGCCCGTGATCGCGGCAACTCCTATTATTTCCCGACCTCCGTGGAGCCCATGCTGCCCGAGGTTCTGTCCAACGGCCTGTGCAGCCTGCGTCCCGACGAGGATCGGCTGGTCATGGCGGCGCGGGTAGGGTTCGACGATCGGGGCATCCCGCGCACGTCGGCGTTTTTCCCGGGCGTGATCCGGTCGCGGGGACGGCTCACCTATGAAGGCGTGCAGGAGGCGTTGGACCACGGCGGCGAACTGGCGGGGCGGCATCCGTATTTAAAGGACGCCGAAGCGCTGGCGCATCTTCTGCTCGAACGGCGTCAGGCGCGGGGGAGCCTTGATTTCGATTTGCCCGAGGCGCAGTTCATCGTGAATCGTTCCACAGGCGAAGTGGAGGGCATCAAGCGGCGCGTCCGGCTGTTCGCGCACCGGCTGATCGAAGAATTCATGCTGGCGGCGAACGAGGCCGTGGCCCGCTTCCTCACGGAGAAGGGCACGCCGTTCCCGTACCGCATCCATCCCGCGCCCGATCCGGATCGGCTGTCCACGCTGTTCCGCACGCTGGCGTCCACGGACCTCGCCCAGAGCGATCTCCTGACCCTCAAGCGGGGCGAAACGCCTTCGCCGTCGCGTCTCCGGGACATTCTGGTACAGGCCAACGGCACGCCGCAGGAGTACCTTGTGGGGCGGCTCGTGCTGCGCTCCATGATGCAGGCCCGGTACTCTCCGGAGGCGGGCGAGCATTTCGGGCTGGCTTCCCCCTGCTATTGCCACTTCACGTCACCCATCCGGCGCTATGCCGACCTGCTGGTGCACCGGGCGCTGTCCTTTACGCTCGGCGCGACGCCGGGGCCGATCCTCGCCGGGCACAAGCTGCTTATGGCGGCGGACCAGTGCAACGCCCGAGAACGCGCCGCGACCGAGGCCGAACGGGAAATCGCCCGCCGTCTCGGGTGCCTCCTGCTGCGGGAGCGCACCGGCGAGACGTTCACCGGCGTCGTTTCCGGGGTGACGGAGTTCGGCTTTTTCGTGGAGTTCGACGAGATGCCCGTCGAGGGCATGGTGCGGCTCACGACGTTCCGCGACGACTGGTTCGAGTACGATCCGGACCGTCAGGAACTCATCGGCGTGGGTACGGGGCGGCGCTTCCGTCTGGGGCAGGCCGTCACCGTGCGGCTGACCGACGTGCATATCGGACGGCTTGAGGTGAATCTTGAGCTGGAAGGGACTACAGATACGGCGAAAAGATCCAGCTCGCGGCGTTCCGCAGGCGGTAGGGAAGCGCCGGGTAGGTCGTCGGGACGGAAACGGAACGGCTTCGTACCTCGTCATAAAAGGCGCTGAGCTGTTCCGCCAGCCGGAGATCCAGCACTTCCATGACCAGCTCGAAGTTGAGGTTGAGGCTGCGGGGGTCGAGGTTGGCGGAGCCGAGCAGGGTGTATTCGCCGTCGATGAGCAGGAGTTTGGTGTGGGCGAAGGGCGGGGGCTGGCGGTAAATCTTCACGCCCCTGTCCGCCAGCATGGGCATCTGGTGGCGCATGGCCCAGTCCACAAGGCGGTGGTTGTTCTCGCCGGGCAGGATGACGCTCACGTCCACGCCGCGCAGGACCGCGCTCACCAGTTCGCCGTGCAGACGGTGCGGCGGCAGGAAGTACGGGCTCATGATCCGCACGGAATGCCGCGCCGCCGAAATCTGGGCGCAGACGAGATCGAGGATGGTGTCCTCGGGGGTGCCGGGGCCGTCCATGAGGATGCGGCACAATGAACTCCCTTGTTTTTTCACGGGATGCACGGTGAAGTTCGTGTGGTCCCCGGTGGCGAAGCTCCAGTCCATGAGGAAGGCGATTTCAAGCTGTTGCGCGATGGGGCCGAGGCAGCGGAAGTGCACGTCCTGCACCCGTGAGCGGCGCTTCAGGTTGGCGAGGTGGTTCTGGGAAATGTTCATGCCGCCGGTGAAGCCTGTTTCGCTGTCGCAGATCAGGACTTTGCGGTGCGTCCGCAGGTTGATGGAAAACTGGGGCGGGATGAGGCGCGGCGGCAGGAAGTAGGCGAGCTTGACGTCCGGGCCGAGGCGTTTGCGCCAGCTCGGCCACAAGTGGAAGGAGCCCACGCCGTCCATGAGCAGGCGCACGTCGCATCCGCGTTCGGCAGCGGCGCGCAGGGCGGCGGCGAAGCTCTTGCCCACTTCGTCGTAACCGAAAATGAAACTCGACAGGAAGACCCGTTCCTTGGCCTCGCTGATGGCCTTGAGCATGACCGGATAGGCGGCTTCGCCGTTGTGCAGCACGGTGAGGTCGTTGCCTTCGAGCATACAGCGGCCGGTGATGCTGGAGCCGGGGTTGACGAGGTAGTGCCATGCGTGCGGGACTTCGTCCTTGTCGATGAACCCTTCCGGTTTTTCCGTCAGTGATTTGCCGTGCAGGTCCACAAGGCCGCCCATGACTTTCTGGGCGGCTTTTTCCATAAGCCGGACGGCTTGGCTGTCGATCCGGGCGATCCCGAACAGCCAGTACAGCGGCAGCCCGACCGGGGGCATGAACAGGATGATGGCGATCCAGCCGAGGGCCGCCCGCGAGTCCCGCTTGTGCAGCAGGGCATGGCAGGCGCTGTAGACGGCGAACCCGTGCATGATGGCCACGAAGCTCAGAAGGATCACCGTGTTCGGGACGAAGATCAGGCACGCAACGGCCAGCAGCGCGAGCAGGAGAGAGATGTAGAGCATAGGCGGGTGGGGGAGAAGGGCCTCTCTTGGAATCTCCAGCCCCGGACCCTACTCCGAATCTGCTGTGGGCGAGGAGATGCGGCAGGCCTTCCTGCCCTGCATAGGACGCCGACGGGGAAGCTTCTTCCGCGCGGCTTTAGCGGCCGGGGATCTCGGGAGAGGAAGGGGCTGTCTGGCTGGGGAGGGAGATCCCTTCTCGAGAAAGGCTCTCCTCCCCAGCCTGTTCGTCCGGTAGCGTACCGGAAGCTTTTTACCGTACGACGAGCACGGGGACGGTGGCGAGGGTAAGCACCTTGTGGGTGACGCTGCCGAGGAGAAGGCCTTCGATGTCGCTGCGGCCGCGGGAACCCATGACGATCAGGTCGCACTTCATGTCTTCGGCGGTTTCGATGATGCCTTCGGCGGTAGAGGTATGGAGAACAATCTTTTCGCGGCAGGCGATGTTGTCCTTGGCGATGACGTCCATGACGGGCTGGGTGATGAGACTGGCGTCGGTCTTGACGGCCTCTTCGGCTTCCTTGCGCGCATCGCCGCCGATGACGTTGGGGATGGGGGGGAGGACCGTGGCGACGACGATCTCGCCGCCTTCGCGGACGAGGCTGACGGCGTGGGCCACGGCGTGCATGGAGTGTTCGGAACCATCGACGGGCAAGAGGATGCGGTTGTAAGCCATACGTGCTCCTTAATATTGACGCTGATGCGTCTGTTTGAAGGGATCGCAACGTATGTTACACGGGCTGGAACGAAGTGACAAGGCTTCTATTCGCCGGGTGGGAACGCTGCGGAAACGGTGCGGATACGCTGGAACGCCGCATGGTTGCAAAAACATGGAGAGGCCGTTTCCGGCCGGGCCTCAGATTGACAATAACGTCCCGCCAGAGTACATTTATCCATTCCATTTTTATCTCTCACATTTACGGCCTCCGGTGTGCGCGACCTCCCGGAGCGTCTTTGTCCTCAGGAGGGCACGATGTCCAAAATTTTGAGCAAAGGCCTGACCTTCGATGATGTGTTGTTGGTGCCCGCCTATTCTGAAGTCACGCCGGATGTGGTGGACGTGACCGCTTGGCTGACTCCGTCCATCTCTCTGAATATTCCGCTGGTTTCCGCCGCGATGGATACCGTGACCGAGTCCGCGATGGCCATTTCCATGGCCCGCGCCGGCGGCATCGGCATCGTGCACAAGAATATGAGCATCGAGCGCCAGAAGCTGGAGATCGAAAAGGTCAAGAAATCCGAAAGCGGCATGATCATCGATCCCATCACCGTCGAGCCCGACGACACCGTCGAGCACGCGCTGGATCTCATGCACGCGTACCGCGTGTCCGGCCTGCCCGTGGTCCGGGAAAAGAAGCTGGTCGGCATCCTGACCAACCGCGACGTCCGTTTTGTTGAAGATCTCGCCGGGACCAAGGTCCGGGACGTGATGACCAGCGAAAACCTGATCACCGTTCCCACCGGAACCACGCTTGAGGAAGCCAAGCACCACCTGCACACCCACCGCATCGAAAAGCTGCTCGTGGTTGACGAAAAGGGTGAGCTTGCCGGGCTTCTTACCATGAAGGACATCGACAAGGTCCAGAAGTACCCCAATGCCTGTAAGGACAGCAAGGGCCGCCTGCGCGTCGGCGCGGCCATCGGCGTGGGCCCGGAAGGCGAGAAGCGCGCCGCCGCCCTCATCGCCGCGGGCGTTGACGTGCTCGTGCTCGACTCCGCGCACGGCCACTCCAAGAACATTTTGGATGCCGTGTCCGCCATCAAGGGCGCGTTCCCGGATTGCCAGCTCGTCGCGGGCAACGTGGCGACCTATGAAGGCGCCCGCGCCATGCTGAAGGCCGGCGCCGACACCGTGAAGGTGGGCATCGGGCCCGGCTCCATCTGCACCACGCGCGTCGTGGCCGGTGTGGGCGTTCCGCAGGTCACCGCCATCATGGAATGTTCCCGCGCCGCCCGTGAAATGGACCGTTGCTGTATCGGCGACGGCGGCATCAAATTCTCCGGCGATGTGGTCAAGGCCCTCTCCGCCGGAGCGAATTCCGTCATGGTCGGCAGCCTGCTCGCGGGCACCGAGGAAAGCCCGGGCGAAACCATCCTCTATCAGGGCCGTACCTACAAGATCTATCGCGGCATGGGTTCCATCGACGCCATGAAGGAAGGCAGCTCCGACCGTTACTTCCAGCAGAAGAGCAAGAAGCTCGTCCCCGAAGGCATCGTGGGACGCGTGCCCTTCCGCGGCTTGGCCAGCGAGACCATTTACCAGCTTGTGGGCGGCGTCCGCTCCGGTATGGGCTACTGCGGCGCGGCGACCATTCAGGAACTCTTCGAAAAATCCCAGATGGTGGAAATCTCCGCCGCGGGCCTGCGCGAAAGCCATGTCCACGACGTCATCATCACCAAGGAAGCTCCCAACTATCGCGTGGACAACGCGTAAGTCCCCTTTCGGCGGGGAGGGTCCTCCCCGCCGCCTTCCCGGACGCCCCGGGATTCTCATTGACACTGACAGACTCTGAGACAACGCTGTCTCTCGAACAAAAGGACATACGATGCCCAGTAAAGTTATCATTATAGACTACGGCTCTCAGGTTACGCAGCTCATCGCCCGTCGGGTGCGCGAAGCCGGCGTCTATTCCGAAATCCACCCCTGCGTCGTCACCGCCGCGCAGGTGAAAGCCATGCAGCCCTCCGCAATCATCCTGTCGGGTGGCCCCGCGAGCGTGGGGGAAAAGGACGCTCCCGCGCTGGACAAGGGATTCCTTGACCTCGGCGTGCCGGTCCTCGGCATCTGCTACGGTATGCAGCTTCTGGCCTTCAACCTCGGTGGTGGGTTGGAACAGTCCGAAACCCGCGAGTATGGCCCCGCCGATTTGCGGTTTGTCCGTTCCTGCGCCCTGTGGGACGGCATCGATCTGACCAAGCTTTCCCGCGTGTGGATGTCCCACGGCGATACCGTGAAGACGCCTCCGGCGGGTTTCCTCGTTACCGGCAGCACCGATACGCTCGAAGTGGCGGCCATGGCCGACGAGGCCCGCAAGATCTACGCCGTGCAGTTCCACCCCGAAGTGCACCACTCCGTGGACGGCGACACCATGCTCCGCAACTTTCTGTTCAAGATCGCCAAGATCACCCCGGACTGGACCATGTCTTCCTTTGTGGAGCGCGTGATCAACGAAGTGCGCGAAACCGTGGGCGACGGGCATGTGGTCTGCGCGCTCTCCGGCGGTGTGGACTCCACCGTGGTCGCCGTGCTGCTGCACAAGGCCATCGGCAAGAACCTGCACTGCATCTTTGTGGATAACGGCGTGCTCCGCTCCGGCGAAGGCGACGAGGTTGTCACCTACCTGCGCGAGCACTTCGATCTGAACCTCAAGCTGGTGAACGCGCAGGATCGTTTCCTCGATCTGCTCGCCGGGGTCGAAGACCCTGAGAAGAAGCGCAAGATCATCGGCCATACCTTCATCGACGTCTTCGATGAAGAGGCGCGCGCCATCGGCAACGTGGAATGGCTGGCTCAGGGGACCCTCTATCCCGACGTGATCGAGTCCGTGTCCCACAAGGGGCCGAGCGCGGTCATCAAGAGCCACCACAACGTGGGCGGCTTGCCGGAAAAGATGAACATGAAGCTCATCGAGCCGCTGCGTGAACTGTTCAAGGATGAAGTGCGTCAGGTGGGCGCGGAACTCGGTATGCCCGAATCCGTCATCTGGCGTCAGCCGTTCCCCGGTCCCGGCCTCGCCATCCGCGTGATCGGCGAAGTGACCCGTGAGCGGTTGGATATCCTCCGCAAGGCCGACACCATCGTGCAGCAGGAACTGCGTGATGCCGGCTGGTATCGTAAGATTTGGCAGGGCTTCGCCGTGCTGCTCCCGTTGAAGACGGTGGGCGTCATGGGCGACGGGCGCACGTACGAGCATGTCATCGCCCTGCGCTGCGTGGACAGCGTGGACGCCATGACCGCCGACTGGGCACGTCTGCCGTATGATCTGCTGGAACGGATTTCCAGAAGGATCATCAACGAAGTCAAGGGAGTGAACCGTGTGGTGTACGACGTCTCCTCGAAGCCGCCGAGCACCATTGAATGGGAATAGCGAGGCATTATCATGTTTGGTATTGGCGGTACAGAACTGCTGGTGATTCTCGTCGTAGCGCTGATTGTCCTTGGTCCTAAAAGCGTTCCTCAGATCGCACGGACGCTCGGCAAGGCCATGGGCGAATTCCGCAAGGTTTCTACGGAATTCCAGCGGACACTGAATACGGAAATCGAGCTCGAAGAGCACGAAAAGCGCAAGCAGGAAGCGGAAAAGGAACTGTTCGGCACCGAACAGAAAGCCACCGCGGCTACGAAGCCCGCTGAAGCGGCTTCTCCCGCCGCCAAACCGGCCGCCGCAGCGACGGCAGCCGCCCCGACGGAAACCGACGCTTCCGTAAAGGGTTAGGCATGACAGAACGCGAAGACAAGACCCCCGTCGCGCCCTCCGGCGCGGCGGAGGAACAGGAAATCTTGCTGGATTCCCCGATTGTGGAGTCCGAGGACGAGCCCGGGGCGGTAGACGCTCCGGGCGTCTCCGGTTCGAAGGAGCCGGACGAAGCCGCCGTTGAATCCACGCCCGTGGTTGAAGAAGACGCCGTCGAACCGGTTCCTCCGGTTGAGGAAGCCATTGCCGGGAATCCGGAAGCGGCGGCCTCCGCCGATGCCGACGCTTCGGCGGGGCTGCCCGAAATCCCCGAGGGCGCGTCGTCGGCTTGGCCGCAAGAGGAAACATTGCCCGCGCCCGCCGCTGGCGGTGAGCCTCCGGCCCCCGTCGATCCTCCTTCCGGGGAGGAAGAAGAGCCGGAAGAAGAACGGCCCATGACCCTGCTGGAGCACCTCGGGGAGCTGCGCAAGCGCCTCGTGCGTGGTTTCTTGGCCATCCTGATCGGCTTTTTCGCCTGTTACGGCTTCGCCCAGCAGTTGTTCTATTATCTTTCCCTGCCGCTGTTGAAGGTCATGCCCGCCGACTCCAAGTTCATTTATACAGGGGTTGCGGAAGGCTTCTTCGTCGACATGAAGGTCGCGTTCGTGGCCGGCGTGTTCGTGGCGTGCCCGTTCCTGTTCTATCAGATCTGGGCGTTCATCGCGCCGGGCCTGTACGAGGAGGAAAAGAAGTACATCATCCCGTTGGCCCTGTCTTCGGCGCTGTTCTTCATTTTGGGCGGGGTGTTCTGTTATTTCGGGGTATTCCCGTTCGCTTTCGAGTTTTTCATGAGCTATTCGACCGACAATATCGTGGCGATGCTGTCGATCGACGAATACTTGAGCTTCGCGCTCAAGATGGTGCTTGCCTTCGGGCTTATTTTCGAAATGCCGCTGTTCAGCTTCTTCTTGGCGCGTATGGGCCTCATCACCGCGCAGAAGATGCGCGAGGTGCGCAAATACGCCATCTTGGCCATTTTTGTCGTCGCCGCCATCCTGACGCCGCCGGACGTGTTCTCGCAGCTTATGATGGCGGGACCCATGATTGTGCTGTATGAAGTCAGCATCTGGGTGGCCGTGCTTGTGGGCAAGAAGAAGGCGGAGCGGGAAAAGGCGGCCGAGGAAGGTGGAGCATGATCCGTACCGGACACGTCGCCAGAACCACGGCGGAGACCGATATCGATTTGACCTTGTGCCTTGAAGGCAGCGGCAAGACGTCCGTCGCCACCGGTTTTGGCCTGCTTGATCACATGCTCACCCTGACGGCGTTCTGGGCCGGGTTTGATTTGTCCCTGACCTGCAAGGGCGATACGCATATCGATGCGCATCACTCCGCCGAAGACATCGCCCTCTGCCTTGGCCAGGCGTTCGCTCTGGCCGTGGGCGACCGGAAGGGCATTGCCCGCGTGGGGTTCGCCCGCGTGCCGATGGACGAGGCGCTGGCCGAAGTGACGCTCGATATTTCCGGGCGCCCGTGGCTGGAGTGGCGGGGTGACGAGTTGCTGCCGCCCGTGCTCGCGGGTGAGGAGCGTGACGTCTGGCGCGAGTTCTATAAGAGTTTTGCCGCCGCCGCCCGCATGAACGTGCATGTCGCGTTTCTGTATGGCCGGAACGGGCATCATTTGCTGGAATCCGCGGCTAAAGGGTTGGGGCTTGCCTTGGCTCAGGCCGCTTCTCTCACAGGTAACGTGGTGCGGAGCACCAAAGGGAGTCTCGACTGATGAGCAGACTGACCCGCCGTTTTTTCTGTCTCGCGGTTTTGGCCGTATCCATATCTCTGCTTGCGGCCTGTCAGAAGACGACGCCCAGCACTCCGGACCTCCCCGATTTGAAGGTCGGCGTCGTCGGCGTGGAACAGCCCAAGGGGACGACGGATTTGCTCGCGGGATTCATTCCTGAAGATCGCGTGTTGGCCTCGGATCAGGCTGTGGCCACGTTCAATGAAGAACTCATGAAGCTTTTGAAGACCACGACGCACCGCTCGTACGTGTTCATCCCCAAGGCCGGGGGCGCTGATCCTCGCGAACGCAATGGCGCGCTGGCCCATTGGGCCAAGATCGGGAAGGACATGGGCGTGGATCTGCTCATCGTCCCGCAAATCCTCGACTGGCGTGAACGGGCCGGGAGCAGCGCGGGTGTGACGACGTCCGCCGCCGTGAATATGGACTTCTATCTGATTGACGTGCGCGAACCCGGCGGCGCGCTGGTGTCCCGCTCCCACTTCAAGGAAAAGCAGGTCGGCCTGAGCGACAACCTGATGAACTTCGATACGTTCCTCAAGCGCGGCGCCAAGTGGCTCACGGCGCAGGAGCTGGCGATGGAAGGGATGCAGAAGATGATCAAGGAGTTCGGTTTATGATCCTTTTTCCCGCTGTGGATATCAAAGGGGGGCAGGCTGTGCGCCTCAGGCGCGGGCGTGCCGACGACTCCACGGTCTTTTCCGACGATCCGGTTGCGGCGGCGCTGCAATGGCAGGAGCAGGGCGCAAAGTTCCTGCATCTTGTGGATCTGGACGGCGCGTTTGAAGGTGTGTCGCCGAATACGGATCTGGTCCGCCGGATTTGTGAAGCCCTTTCCATCCCCGTACAGCTTGGCGGCGGTATCCGTGACGAGGAAACCGCCCATCGCTGGCTTGATGCGGGTGTGGCCCGTCTGATCATCGGTACGCTGGCACTGGAAGATCCTGCCCGTTTCGCGGCGCTGTGCCATGCCTGCCCCGGTCGCATCGGCGTTTCGTTGGATGCGGAAAACGGACGCCTGAAGACCCGTGGCTGGGTGGGGGATACGCCGTATACGGTGGATGATGTGGTTCCCCGTCTGGCTGAAGACGGCGCGGCATTCCTCGTGTATACCGACATCGAGCGTGACGGTATGCAGACCGGCGTGAACGTGCCCGCCCTGACGCATCTGGCCCGGACGAGCAAGGTGCCGGTGATTGCCGCCGGCGGCGTTGCCACGTTGGATGACGTGAAGGCGTTGTATCCGCTGTCGGTATCCGCGAACCTTGAAGGCGCGATCAGCGGACGGGCTATTTACGAAGGCACGCTGGATCTGCGCGAGGCCATGAGCTGGATCGCCGCGCAGGAGCGGTAGTTTTGACGTGGGGGAAGGGGGAACCCTTCTGAAGAAGGGGAGAGCACCCCACGGTTCTCCCTCCCTTGCCCCACGCCCCCAACACTCCCTCTCCCAAGACTTTTGGCGTTATCGGATCCTTGTTCGGAAAGGTGCTGAAAGCGAAAGCGTGGGCGTGCCTTTCAGTTTTTGGGGAGAGGGGCTGTTTGGGAAGGGAAAACATTCCGTAAAAATGGCGGGGAAGAAGGCGTACCTTTTAAAGATGGCTTTGGAGACTGTTTTTGGCGGGGCCATGAAAAAAACGGTTGACTTTCATTCCGGGGTTCGCTAAAAGCTTCCTCACGCATGGGGTTGTAGCTCAGTTGGGAGAGCGCTTGAATGGCATTCAAGAGGTCGTCAGTTCAATTCTGTCCAGCTCCACCAGATTTTGAAGGGTTCGTAGCAATACGGACCCTTTCTTTTTTCGATAGTCCTGCGGATGGGGACGTGCGCTTCTTATCCGGATCTTTTGGGTGCGGCGCATTTTCGAGGAAAAAGAGTGCTGGGAGGCTTGACTTTGGGAACTGGTTCCTATAGAAGGCTTTTCACGCATGGGGTTGTAGCTCAGTTGGGAGAGCGCTTGAATGGCATTCAAGAGGTCGTCAGTTCAATTCTGTCCAGCTCCACCAGATTTTTAAAGCTGATTCAATTTGGATCAGCTTTTTTTATTGCATGAAGTTGCATAATAAAATGGTTGAGGAGCCTTTCCGACCGCCTTTGAGGCGGGATACGGAAGGCTCCTTATTTTTTTGCTCATATCCCGAAACGGGACACGCGGAGATGGCAGCCGCCTCTGCCCGTGCGGGCCGTAAAATCCTGATGGTACGCTTCGGCGGGGTAAAAGGCGGAGGCCGGGAGCAGTTCGGTGGCCACCGCATAGCCGTGTTCCCTGAGCTTTTCCATGAGGGAAAGGGCTGTGGCTTTCTGCCGCTCATCTTTGTAGAAAATCGCTGAACGGTATTGTGTGCCGATATCCGGGCCCTGTCTGTTGATCTGGGTAGGATCATGGATTTCAAAGAACAGGCGGGCGAGTTCCTCGAAAGAAACCTTTGCCGGATCGTAGGTTACGCGGACCGCTTCGGCGTGGCCGGTCCCGCCCGTGCAGACCTGTTCGTAGGTGGGGTTCGGCACCGTACCGCCCGTGTAGCCCGACTCCGCGCCACAGACACCGGGGACGGACTGGAAAGCGTCCTCCACTCCCCAGAAACAGCCGCCCGCGAAGATGGCCTCTTCCGTGCATTCGGATGTTTTTTCTGGTATGAATTCAAGCGACAAGGAATTGACGCAATGCCGCGTGTTTTTTGGGGTGAAGCGTTCGCCTTCGAAGACATGCCCCAGATGGGCCCCGCAGGCGGCGCAGACGATTTCCGTCCGGTGGCCGTCCGGATCGGGGCGGCGGAGCACGGAGCCGGGCACGGCGTCGTCAAAGGACGGCCAGCCGCATCCGGAGTCGAACTTGTCGCCCGAGCGGTAGAGCGTTGCGCCGCAACGCCGGCAGGCATAGGTTCCGTCGGCCTTATGGTTCCAGTAGCGCCCGCTGAACGGCGGTTCCGTCGCGCCGTGGGCGATGACCTGTTCTTCGTCGGGAGTGAGGGGTCGCATGGTGCCTCCTTGTGTTATCAGCATATATGATACAAGTATGATCCCTGAGTGGAAAGACAATGATACCTTTTGCCGGGCCCGGTTAGGGATGGCACAACTTTTTATTTCGGAGAAAGTATGGTCTCAACTGCCGTTCGTACCTTTGCGAGGGGCATTCCCTGGAATCTCTTTTTGCTGACCCTCGGATGTGGCCTGTTCGCACTCGGCGTGAAAGCCGTCGCCATTCCCCATATGCTCATTTCCGGCGGCGTATTCGGGACGGCGCTTCTGATCAATTACATGACGGAAACCCTGAGCCCGGCTGTGTGGAATGTGCTGCTCAACATTCCTATCTTCATTGCGGGCTGGCTGTTCGTGGGGCGGCGTTTCGTCCTGTACAGCCTGTACGGGCTGGCCGTGGTCTCCGTGGCCACGCAATATTTGGACATGACCATCAACATCACCGATCCGATTCTCGCGAGCATCGCCGCGGGCTGCATCTGCGGGCTCGGGCTCGGCATCGTACTGCATTCCATCGGCTGCGATGGCGGGTTGACCATCATTTCCATCGCCCTGCACAAGCGGTATGGCATCAGCGTCGGGCAATTCAGCCTGCTGTACAACATCACGCTGTTTGTACTGGCCTTTTCCATGTATAATCCGGACAGCATGTTGTATTCGCTGATCATGATTTTTGTGTACTCCAAGGTGATGGACTACGTTTCGACCATCTTCAACCAGCGGAAAATGGTGTTGATCATTTCCACGCAGCACGCCGCAATCCGTGAAGACATCCTGACGCATCTGCACCGGGGGGCCACGCTTCTGTCCGGTTCCGGCGGTTTCACCGGCGAGCAGAGGCCCGTGCTGTTGACCGTCGTGCAAAACTATCAGATCCGGCTGTTGGAAGAGCTCATTTTCCGGCATGACAAGCAGGCGTTCGTCATCATCGAGAACACGCTGAACGTCCTCGGCAAGGGGTTCTCCTGTGTAAAGGAATATAAATGAAGAAATGCACCTTGCCGGTCGCGGATCCGCTTTTGAAGGGGCTCTGTCGATTTCCTCCGGCAGGGTTTTCTGGTATCTGAGAGGCAGCGAGCCGGAATATCCGGCACGCGATCCGACACCTTCAACCGTGGAGAACCGTCATGTCCGAAGAACAACAGGTGCGCCTGAACGTGCATACCGAGAAAATGGGCACCTCCTACGCGAATGCCTTTCAGGTTCGTTACTCGCAGGATGACGTGCTGGTTTCCTTTGGCGTCAGCCTGACCGATCTCTCTGCCGAGCCGGGTGTGAAGGGCGTCGTCACCGCCGACATGCTGGAGCGTATCGCCATGACGCCCCGTACGGCCAAACGCCTGACGCTGACCCTTATCCAGAGCCTCCGCGAATATGAGGCCCGTTTCGGCGAAATCGCCGTCGAGGAGAAGGCCCCCGAAGAGGAATAGCCGCGCTTGGTGCGGAATGGTATCGAAAAGGAAAAAGGCCGGATGTGTCCGGTCTTTTTTATGCCTTGCAAAGGAGGAGGCGCGGCGGCGGAGCTTGTGCGGGCATCCTTATGCCGAGCGAAAGGCGTATGCATGTGAACGGTGTTGCGCGCGGAGCCGGTGCTGGGCATTTGCAGTTATAAATCCTCATAAAGGAAAATGGATATGGTTTGTTCGCGTCGTCCGTATTGGAGGCCTTGCGTTTTGCAATCCATCCGGCGGATGACGCCTTTTTAGAGGGGGCAATCTGCCTGTATGGGGTGTTTCCGGGCTCTGAAAACATTTTTTTGCTCCCTCCGTTCTCCCTTCTGAAGGAAAAGGGCGGGCCGGTTCTCATGCGTTTTGCAACGGTGGATTGCATTATGTAATGATCTTCTGTGTACTCATTTTTCTAATACTGTAAAATCATTGGCTATACATTTTGGCACGCACCTTGGATAGATGGCTGTTGAAATCCTGCGGGTCGGAAACACCGACGTCCGCGTTACGTTCAAGGAGCTTGTCATGGATTTGTTTGACCTTGTTGGCCTCGCCTGCGCGGCAGGTCTTTTTGCGTACATGCTGTACGCGCTGTTCAAGCCGGAACGGTTTTAGGAGGATGATATGATCCTGCGAGATCTGTTGCAGCTTGTCCTGTTCATCGGCCTTTTAGCGGCGCTCAGCCCGCTGTTGGGTCGGTATGTCCATCAGGTTTTTTCCGGCCGCCGCACCTTCCTGCATCCTGTCCTGGGGCCGGTGGAGCGGGGCGTGTACTCGCTGTCCGGCATTCATCCCGACGAAAACCAGACGTGGAGCCGGTACGCCGTCAGCCTCATCGGATTTTCCCTTGCGGGGTTCCTGCTCACGTTCGGGGTACTGCTTTTTCAGGATAAGCTGCCGCTGAATCCGCAAGGCTTCCCCGGCCTTTCGTGGGATTTGGCCCTGAATACGGCGGTCAGCTTCCTGACGAATACGAACTGGCAGTCCTACGGCGGCGAAACCACCATGAGCCATTTCTCGCAGATGGTGGCCCTGACCTATCAGAATTTCGTTTCCGCAGCCGTCGGCATCGCCGTGTGCGCCGCGGTCGTGCGTGGCATCGCCCGCAACGAATCCTCGTCCATCGGCAATTTCTGGTCCGATCTCGTGCGCATTACGCTGTACGTGTTGCTGCCTTTGAGCATCATCGGGGCGCTGATCATGCTCTGGCAGGGTATGGTCCAGAATTTCGACGCGGGCGTTACCGCGACCACGCTTGAGGGCGGGAAGCAGTTCATCGCCACCGGGCCCGTCGCTTCGCAGATTGCGATCAAGCTGCTCGGGACCAACGGCGGCGGCTTCTTCAACGTGAACGCCGCGCATCCTTTTGAGAACCCCACGGCGTTGGCCAGCTTCCTCCAGTCTTTCTACATCCTGATCATCCCGAGCGCGCTGGTGTTCTTCCTCGGGGACGCCGTGGGCAGCCGCCGTCACGCGTGGACGGTCTGGGCCGTCATGCTGGCCCTGTTCATCGGCGGCGTGCTGTGGATCTACTTCAGCGAGCTGCACGGTACGCACCTCCTGCAGCAGATTGCGGGCGGGGCCGTACCCAACATGGAAGGCAAGGAAGTGCGTTTCGGCGTGTTCGGCACCTCGCTGTTCGCGACGGCGACCACGGACGCCTCCTGCGGCGCGGTCAACGCCATGCACGACAGCCTGACGCCGCTTGGCGGGATGCTGGTGCTGTTCAACATGCTGCTCGGCGAGATCATCTACGGCGGCGTCGGGTCCGGCCTGTACGGCATGATCCTGTTCATCCTGCTGACCGTGTTCATCGCCGGCCTGATGGTGGGCCGCACGCCCGACTATCTCGGCAAGCGTATCGAAGGCCGCGAGATTACGTGGTGCATGGTGGCCCTGCTGGCCTGCGCCACACCGATCCTGTGTTTCTCCGCCGTGGCGGCGGTGAGTTCGTGGGGAACGGGCGCACTGAATAATGCCGGGGCGCATGGCCTTTCCGAAATCCTTTATGCCTTCACGTCCGGCGCGCAGAACAACGGGAGCGCCTTTGCGGGGCTTTCCGCCAATGTGCCGGTGTGGAACGTTTTGCTGGCCCTCGCCATGTTCATTGGGCGCTTCGGCGTGATGCTGTCCATGCTCGTGGTGGCGGGTTCCCTCGCCGCGCGCAAGAAGCGTCCGATTTCGGATTCTTCCTTCCCCGTGGAAGGGCCTACCTTCGGCCTCTTGCTGCTCGGGATCATCTTCATCGTGGGCGCGCTGACCTATCTGCCCGCCCTGTCCCTCGGTCCCATCGTGGAACAGTTCCAGATGATGCGGGGAATGATGTTTTAAGAGCGGCGAAGGGAACATCAACTGATTTATTCAATCCGAGCCTGTTGGGATAAGACAGGCATAGGACCGAGTGGGTCCGGGGGGAATCATTCCCCCCGGCGGGTGCAGGGCGGAGCCCTGCCGGGGAATGGGGCGAGCCCCGCCTCCTCCCTCCGGTCCGCCAAGGAGATTTTTCATATGCGTCACCATTCTCAGGAAACCGCGCCTTCGCTGTACGTTCAGGCCGCCAAGGACGCCTTCCGCAAGCTCGATCCGCGCGTGCTCGTGCGCAATCCCGTCATGTTCGTGGTCGCCGTCGGCTGCGTGTTTACGACGGCCTCGTTCTTCTCCCGCGTGGTGACCGGCGCCGACGCCGGATTCAGCGGCCAGATTTCCCTGTGGCTGTGGTTCACCGTGCTGTTCGCCAACTTCGCCGAGGCGCTGGCCGAGGGGCGGGGCAAGGCGCAGGCCGACACGCTCCGCAGCGCCCGTACGGACACCGTCGCGCACCGGCTGCTTTCGGACGGAACCGTGGAAACCGTATCCGCTTCCGAATTGGCCCCCGGCGACCGTGTGGTCGTGGAGGCGGGCGACATGATCCCCGCCGACGGCACGGTCGTCGAAGGTGTGGCCGCCGTGGACGAATCCGCCATCACCGGCGAGTCGGCTCCGGTCATCCGTGAATCCGGCGGCGACCGCAGCGCGGTTACCGGCGGGACCACGGTGCTTTCCGACCGCATCGTCGTGAACGTCACGCAGGAGCCGGGCAAGTCTTTCCTCGACCGCATGATCGCGCTTGTCGAAGGCGCGGAACGGCAGAAGACCCCCAACGAAATCGCCTTGAACATCCTGCTTGCCGGGCTGACCCTCATCTTCATGCTGGTGGTCGTCACCCTGAAGCCGCTGGGCCTTTACCACGGCATCAACATTGATATGGTCGTGCTGGTGGCGCTGCTGGTGTGCCTCATCCCGACCACGATCAGCGGCCTGCTCGCGGCCATCGGCATCGCCGGGATGGACCGCCTGCTCCAGCGCAATGTGCTGGCCCTGTCGGGCCGCGCGGTGGAGGCCGCCGGGGACGTGGATGTGCTGCTGCTCGACAAGACCGGGACGATCACGCTCGGCAACCGCATGGCCTCGGCGTTCCTGCCTCTGCCCGGCGTGAATATCGATGAAATGATGCAGGCCGCCTGCCTTGCCTCCTCCGGCGACGAAACTCCGGAAGGCCGTTCCATCGTCGAATTGGGGAACACCCTCGGCGTGTCCCTGAATGGGGTGCCGCAGGATGTGGTCAGCGTGCCGTTCACGGCGGAAACCCGCATGAGCGGCGTGGATGCCGCCGGAGAACAGCTCCGCAAGGGTGCGACAGATTCCGTGCTGCAGTGGGTGCACTCGCTCGGGCTTCCCGAACGCCGTGAGGAATTGAAGGCCCTCGTCGATCCCGTGGCCCGTGAGGGCGGTACGCCGCTGGTGGTGGCCTCCTCCACGCGGGGCGTGCTCGGCGTCATCCAGCTTAAGGACGTGGTCAAGCCCGGTATGCGCGATCGTTTCGACCGCATCAGGGCCATGGGCATCAAGACCGTGATGATCACGGGCGACAACCGCCTCACCGCGCAGGCCATCGCCGCGGAGGCGGGGGTGGACGACTTCCTTGCCGAAGCCAAGCCCGAGGACAAGCTGCAGCTCATTCTGGATCTCCAGAAGGAAGGCCGTCTTGTGGCCATGTCCGGCGACGGCACCAACGACGCTCCGGCGCTGGCCAAGTCCGACGTGGGGCTGGTCATGAACACCGGCACGCAGGCCGCCCGCGAGGCCGGGAACATGATCGACCTCGATTCCGACCCCACCAAGCTCATCGAGATCGTGGAGATCGGCAAGCAGCTTCTGATTACCCGGGGCGCGCTCACCACGTTCAGCCTCGCCAACGACGTGGCCAAGTACTTCGCCATCATCCCGGCGCTGTTCATGGCGGCCCTGCCGGAGCTCGGCGTGCTGAACGTCATGCACCTGTCCACGCCGCAGAGCGCCATCCTGTCCGCAGTGATCTTCAACGCCCTGATCATCATCCTGCTCATCCCGCTGGCGCTCAAGGGCGTGCGCTACCGTCCCCGTTCCACGGCTTCGGTCCTGCGCGGCAACCTGTTGGTCTACGGGCTCGGCGGCGTCATCGCCCCGTTCATCGGCATCAAGCTCATTGATATCGTGATTTCCGCCGTCGGCCTCGTCTAGCCGCGTCGGTACATATAACCTGAAGGGGCGTTCGTTCCTCTCCAACTCCGGAAGTCTCCTCCGCGTGCGTCCCTTCAGGTTTCTTTTTCACATAAGGATATACGTCATGTTCAAGCTCATTCGTCAGTCCGTTCTGTCCACGCTGTGCCTCGCCGTCCTTTTGTGCGCCGCTTACCCGATGCTCGTCACCGGGGCGGCCGACGCCTTCTTCCCTAAAGAAGCGGCGGGTTCGCTGATCCTGCGGGACGGCGCGATCGTCGGTTCCGCCCTCATCGGGCAGCCGTTCTCCAGCGCGAAGTATTTCCATCCCCGCCCCTCAGCAGCCGGGTACAATGCCGGTTCCTCCTCCGGTTCCAACTATGGCCCCACCAGCAAGGCTCTGGCCGAGCGCGTCCGGGCCTCGGAACAGGAGCTGCGCGCCGAGCGGCCCGAAGGCGTGTTGCCCGTGGATATGCTGACCGCTTCGGGAAGCGGCCTTGATCCTCATATTTCCCCGGATGCGGCCCTGATGCAGGTCCGGCGCGTGGCCGAAGCCCGCGGCCTGTCTCCGGAAGCGGTGGAAAAGCTCGTGCGCGGCCATGTGGAAGGCCCGGAATGGAGCGTGTGGGGTGAACCGAAGGTCAATGTGCTGCGCCTCAATCTGGCTCTTGACGAACTCCGGTAGCCGGGCGAGGAAAGAAGTACTTTCCGTGTCGGGAGGATGGTCATGGACGGTTTCGCGGAACTCATCGAACGCAAACGGCAGGGGTCCCTTAAAGTCTATCTGGGATACGCGGCCGGCGTGGGGAAAACCTACGCCATGCTGCAGGAGGGGCTGCGCCTGAAACAGCAGCACGTGGATGTGGTGATCGGGTACCTCGAACCCCACGACCGCCCCGAGACGATGGCGCTCGCCGAGCATCTGGAAACCGTCCCCCCCCGCGAATGGCGCGTGGGGGACGCCGTTTTCCATGAAATGGACGTCGAGGCCATCCTTGCCCGCAAACCGCAGGTCGTGCTGGTGGACGAGCTGGCCCACACCAACGCGGACGGTTCCAAGAACGACAAGCGCTACTCGGATGTGCTCGAAGTGCTGGCGCAGGGCATCAACGTCATTTCGACCATCAACGTGCAGCATCTGGAATCCGTGGCGGCGCGCGTCGAAGAGGCCACCGGCATCGCCGTGCGGGAACGCATCCCGGACACCGTGCTGCGGCGGGCCGATCAGGTCGTCAACGTGGACGTGACCAAAGAGGAACTCCGCGAGCGCCTCCGGCAAGGCAAGATTTACGCGCCGCAACAGGCCGAGCGGGCGTTGTCGAGCTTCTTCACCTACGAGAACCTGTCCTTTCTCCGCGAGCTGTGCCTGCGCGAGGCATCAGGGGATCAGGTCCGCAAGATCGAGGCGCAGGAGCTCCTCAAGCCCGCCTTGGCCGGGTATGCGGTGGAGGCGGTCATGGTCGCCCTGAGCTCATGGCCCACCGATGCCGAATCGCTTATCCGCCGTGGCGTGCGTATGGCGAACCAGCTCGGATCGCCGTGTTACGTGGTTTATGTCCGCAGGCCGCAGGAAAGCCCGACCCGCATAGACGCGGGCATCCAGCGCCAGCTTCAGCACAACCTGCAGCTGGCGACGAGGCTCGGCGCGGAAGTGGTGCAGCTTGAAGGCGTGGATATCGCCGAAACGCTGGTGAATTTCGCCAGCGAGCGCAACGTGCGGCACGCGATCTTCGGCAAGTCGCGGCTGTCGCCCTTGCGGGAGCGGCTGCGTGGTTCGTTCCTGCTGGATTTCCTGTATGAGGCCGTGGGCGTGGATGTGCACGTCGCCAACGTCACCCCGAAGTATATCAAGTGAGCGCGTCATGATTGTTCTTCCCACCATGCACAAGCGGATACGCCGCTCCTTTCTGCGTCTCGTGCTGCTGTTCGGGGCGCTCGGGGTTTTGATGGTGACCGGCATCACCATTGCGGGGCGGGTTCCCTCGGAGCTCATCCGTATGAACTACGACTCCATCGCCTACGCGCAGGAGATGGTACGGGCCATGAACGGCATCCGGTTCCCCGAGCTGTACCGCGACACCGATACGCTCGGCTGGGAAAAACGGTTTGCCGACACGCTGGAACAGGCTTCCGGCAACATTACCGAAGAGGCCGAGCGGAAGGTCATTACGGATCTTCAAGCCTCATGGGATGCGTACCGCCAGACTCCGGACGACGCCAATTACCGGGGCCTGCACGCCCGCATCGACGCCCTGGTTCAGGTCAACGAGCGGGGGATGTTCCTGCGGCTCAGCAAGAACGCCCGGTTCCGCGACATCATGATGGCGGTGACGGCCGCGGCGTTCCTGCTCGGCACGTTTTGGGCCTTTCTCCTTGCGGACAGCGTGGCGGAGCGTCTGGCCCATCCGTTGCGGCGGGTGGCGGAACTGTTCCGCGATCGCCCGCAGCTTGGGCGGAAGCTCCATCTGCCGGACCCGCAGACGCTGGAAGTGCGGCTGTTGTTCGATGAGTTGTCCCGCCTGTGGGATCGCCTCGGGGAACTGGACGAGCTGAACGTGCACAAGCTGGTCGTGGAAAAGCGGAAGCTTGAAGTGATCCTCGAGTCGGTCGAGGACGGGGTCTTGGTGCTGAGCACCGCAGGGGACGTCATGCTGGTCAGCCACCGTATGCTTTCGCTTCTTGGCTTGGCCAAAGATGATGTGCAGGGCAAGCCGTGGAGGGATTTGTCCACCAGCGCGCCCAACTACATGGCCCTGCGGGACGGACTCCGCGACGACATGCAGGGCAAGCAGGAGATCACCCTGCGCGTCGGCGGTGAGGAGCGCATTTATGCCGGGCGTCGGCGGAGCCTGCTCAGCGGCAAGGGCGCGGTGACGGGGCAGGTGTTTCTCCTGAGCGACGTGACCGAGAAGCGGCGGCGCGACGGGTTGCGTTCGGAGATGATGGACTGGATATCCCACGAATTGAAGACGCCCATGCAGTCCCTTGGTTTGGCGGCGGATCTCATGGCCCGGCGTCCGGGGCTGGATGAGGAGATGTCCATGCTCGTTGAGACGGTGGGGCAGGATGCCGCCCGGCTGCGGACCGTGGCCCGGCAGTTTATGGAAATCGCCCGCATGAGCCCTTCGGCGCTCCAGCTTGTCCCCGATACGGTGGATCTTGTCGAGCGCGTGCGCGAGTGGCTGATCCCCTTCCAGCTGGTGGCCCGCGAGTCCGGCGAGCGCCTGCTTCTGAGTATGCCCGAAACCGATATCCCCGTGACCATTGATACTGAGCGGTTTGCGTGGGTGCTGTCGAATCTGGTGTCCAACGCTCTGCGTGTCGGTTCCGTCGGCTCCACGGTGCGGATCGTCATCACGCAGGAAGAGGACGATGCCGTTCTTCGGGTAGAAGACGATGGGCCGGGGATTCCACCGGAGCTGGAGGCGCGTTTGTTCGAGCCGTTCTCGCACGGACGGACAGCCGGGACGCGTGAAGGGCTGGTCGGGCTTGGTCTGGCGATCACCCGCGATATCGTGGAAGCGCACGGCGGCGTGATCCGCTATGCGCGAAATCCCGGGGGGGGAGCCATTTTCACCGTATTGCTGCCATTGGCGAAGTAGAGGAAGGCATTGGGAAGGGATGGAAAACTTTTCTGAAGAAAGAGGGGAATACCCCCACGCTTTTCCCTCACTTCCTCAAAAACATCCCTCCCTTTCCAAAGACTTTTGCGCTTATCGAATTCCTGTTCAGGGGGAGGATTTGACGCGGGGGTCTGGTTTTGTGAAAAGACAATAGACCGATAGGTAACAATGAAAGGAACGCATTTGAAGGCGGCCCGGTTTTACGGCAATCCCCTTGGGCTACGCCTAACCTGCGTCGAAAGCCGGTATTGCCGATTTGAGCTGACAGCCTTTTTGCGGTAACGAAAAGCGTACGGTCGGCCCGTTCCCGCATAAGGGAACAGGCTGATGCCCGCATAGGAAAGTCTTGGGAAGGAGAGAGGAGGGGGGTTGGGGGAGGGGAGAGGAAACCTTTCTCCAGAAAGGTTTCCTCTCCCCTCCCCCAATTCATCCTCATAAGGAGTCCCACATGCTGCGAGTTCTGGTGGCGGACGACGATCCGGGGATCGTGAGGACGCTGATGCTTGGCCTGAAAATGATGGGCTGCCAGCCCGTGGGCGTGGAGAGCGCGGAAGCCGCGATCAAGGCGCTGGAAGACAAGAGCGCGGACCTGCTGCTGACGGACATGCGCATGGAAGGCATGTCCGGGGTAGATCTTGTGCGGGATGCACATGCGCGCTGGCCTGAGATGATCTGCGTGGTCATGACCGCCTTCGCCTCGTACGAAAACGCCGTGTCCGCCATCAAGGCCGGGGCCTACGATTATTTGCCGAAACCGTTCACCACCGAACAGTTGGAGCACCTCATCCGCAAGGTGGAGATGCTGGTGGACCTCCAGCGGGAAAACTCGCGCTTGCGGGCCGGGTCCGGTGACTGGTTCGACGGGCTGACTTCACCGAAATGCCAGGCTCTCCAGTCCGTTGTGGAGCGGATCGCGCCGAGCGATGCCACAGTGCTCCTGTCCGGCGAGACGGGATCGGGCAAGACCGAGCTGGCTCGGTCCATCCATAGAAGATCGGCACGTGCGGACAAGCCGTTTGTGGAAGTAACCTGCACGGCGATCGCGGAAAACCTTTTTGAATCCGAAGTGTTCGGGCACGTGCGGGGGGCTTTTACCGGAGCGGTGCGCGATAAGGCGGGCAAATTCGAGCTGGCGGACGGCGGCACCCTGTTCCTTGACGAAATCGGGGAACTGTCGGCTACGGCGCAGTCCAAGCTGCTGCGTTTCCTTGAAGATAAGGTCATCGAACGGGTTGGGGACAATAAGCCCATCCGGCTGGATGTGCGCATCATTGCCGCGACGAACCGGGATCTTGCCGCTATGATGAAGTCCGGGACGTTCCGCGAAGATCTGTACTACAGGCTGAACGTATTCGAGTGTACGGTTCCGCCGCTGCGGGAACGGCCCGAGGACATCGAGCCCCTCGCCGCAAAGCTGCTGCGCTCCGCTTCCGCCAAGTACGGCACGCCGCCCACCCTGTCGCAGGCCGCACGCCAGGCGCTGCTGCGGTACGGTTGGCCCGGCAACGTCCGGGAACTGCGGAACGTCATGGAACGGGTCGCGCTGCTCGCCGCCGGACGTGAAGTCACGCTGGCGGATTTGCCGCCCGCGCTGAGCGCCGGGGAAGGGGTGCGGTCCGGTCCGGATGAGGAGCCGCATATCCTGACCCTGCGTGAGCTGGAAGCGGAACACATCCGGCGAGTGCTCGGGCTCGGCGTCAGCATGGAACGGGCCGCCGAACTGCTCGGAATCAACACGGTGACGCTCTGGCGCAAACGTAAGGAACTCGGAGCCTAACGGGCTTCCTTTTTTGGACGGAAGGCCGTACGAAGGAGGCATCTTCCCGGCCCGGCGTCGCAAGCGGGGAAGAGAAGGGCGGAAGGGAGGTTGCTATGGGGTTTATCGCCGGGGACAGCGTGTTGGATGCCGCGTACGGGTACGGCATGGTCTGCGATGTGATCAGGAATCCTGACGAAACGTATCCCGTGATCTGCCGGTTCTGGCAGAATGGGCGGCCTGTGGAAATTTCGTATACGCGGGACGGGTTCAACGACGTTTCCGATATGATCCCTTCGCTTGTCCATGCGGGAACCGGTGCCGCGAAAGGGAAGCCCGTGCGCTTGTCCTTTGAGGATTTCGACGAGGAATACAGGAAACTGTTCGGCGGCGCCGGGCAGAAGAAACCTTGAGCGGATGCTTCAGAGTACGGCGCTTCATGAAATGATGAAAAGGATGCCCTTTCGGTTCACCGGGAGGGCATTTTTATGGACTTGCAGATGGTTGGGGAAGGGCAGGGGGCTCTCATGGGGAGCGGCTGGATGTTGAAGGGCAATGGCGGAGAGTTCCTGAGCTGTTTATCCCGGCTGAACTGGGATATCGGGAGCAAAACAAGGCGATTGCTTGTGTAAAAAAAGATTTTATCAAAAACAATTCCTATTACTATTGACTTCATGCATGATTTGTTCAAAAATCCGCAAACAGGAGTAGAGGAAGCGTTCGCATTATCGTTTTATAACAAGAGAGGGCAAGATGAGAACCCGTTCCGCTTTGCTGGTGGCCAGCTGCGTTTTGGCCGCTTCCGTCGTGACAGGAGGAGCGTTGAACGAGAGCGTTGGCGCCGACAAGGGGATTCCCCCGAACCACCCGCAGCTGACGAAGTTTTCCAAGGTTTCCGACATAGTGATGGACAAGTGCATGGCTTGCCATTCACGGAATTATGATTTGCCGTTCTATGCTAACATTCCGGGGATCAAGGAAATCATCGAAAAGGATTTCAACGACGGCCTTCGGGCGATGGACTTGAATCTGGAACTGGTCGAAGCCGCGAAGGACAAGCCGATCGGCGAAGCGACGCTTGCCAAGATGGAATGGGTTATCGTCAACGAAACCATGCCGCCCGCGAAGTTTACCGCCGTGCACTGGGGCAGCCGTGTGTCGTCTGAAGACAGGGCCGCCATCCTCGATTGGGTGAAGGCCTCGCGTGCCGCCCACTATGCCACCGGGCTGGCGGCTCCGCGTCATGCCGATGAACCGCTGCAGCCGCTGCCGGACGCGCTCCCCGTCAATGCCGCCAAGGTGGCGCTCGGTGAAAAGCTGTTCGTCGACAAGCGGTTGTCCGGAGACAATACCGTCGCCTGCGTAACCTGTCATGATTTTTCGAAGGCCGGTACGGACAACAAGCGCTTCGCGGAAGGTATCCGCGGGCAGTTCGGCGACATCAACGCGCCGACCATGTTCAACGCCGCGTTCAACACCAAGCAGTTCTGGAACGGACGGGCCGCGGACCTTCAGGAGCAGGCCGGCGGGCCTCCCATGAACCCCATTGAGATGGGCAGCAAGGACTGGGATGAAATCTGCGCCAAGCTCGCGCAGGACCCCGAACTGACCGCCGCCTTTACCGCAGTCTATCCCGACGGCTGGAACGGCAAGAACGTTACCGATGCCATTGCCGAATATGAAAAGACGCTCATCACGCCGAACAGCCGCTTTGACAAGTGGCTGAAGGGGGACGACAAGGCGTTGACCGCGCAGGAAATCGAAGGCTATCAACGCTTCAAGATGTACCGCTGCTCAAGCTGTCACGTCGGCAAGTCCGTGGGCGGGCAGTCCTTCGAATATATGGATCTCAAGAAGGCGTACTTTGAGGATCGCGGCAACCCGCTCGGCTCCGACGAAGGGCTCAAGGGTTTTACCGGCAAGGCTGAAGATCTGCACCGCTTCAAGGTCCCGAACCTGCGCAACGTCGAACTGACGGCTCCGTATCTTCATGACGGCACCGTAACGACGCTGGACGAGGCCGTACGCATCATGGGCGTGTATCTCTCCGGCATGGACATCCCCAAGGGCGATCGAGATCTCATCGTTGGGTTCCTGCGGACTCTGACGGGTGAATGGAACGGTAAGCCGCTGGCAGGGGAAGCCGTAAAGAACTAGTTGTCCGTAAACGAATAAAGGGCGGCATCGGAAATCCCGGTGCCGCTTTTTTTGATCCTGTCAAAACACTGGGGAAGCTCCATTTCTGGAGCATTTCTTTTGAGAGTGGAGAAAGAAGCCTCAGCGCCGGCACTAAGATTGCGCAAGGGAAATAAGGGATCGTGTAACAACTTTACAGAATGGATACCCTCCGGATTGTTTTCGGGAAAATATGTTCCCGCCGTTCGTTGCAATACGGATCTTCTTGAATGCATTGGAGATACTTTGGGGAACAAGATGTTCGGGTCCCGCATTATGGTACGGAATAAGATGAAAAAACGATTCTTGTGCACGCAGGGTGGTGCGTGGAAAGCCAAACAGGGGAAAAGCGGCTTTTGAAGAAGTTATTGCCGTTTCAGAAGAAGATTTGTATCCGTAATGCTGCTTTTTGTATGAAACCGGACAAACGTTTCCGCGACTCTAAAAGTAAGATTGCGCAACAGGCTTTCTGGCTTGGACAACTTCTGATAAACGGAATGCCGGCCTCTTGCTCCGCACTCTATTTTTTATTGCAATCAGGCAAAAAATATCTCCCTATGGCCTGACGGTCTATACAAGTCGATAAAAGTCGATTACATTGCTAGGCAATCTACTCGGAGGTGAATGCATGATAAGTGACGCCGAACTGCTGAAGTTGGTTATGGAAAGATATCCCGAACAGCCTACTCCGTTTATCATCGAACAATTTACCGTTCTCAAGGCCGGGCTTATTCAGGCCAATAATAAGCTGGCCGCAATGGATATGGAAGAACCTGTCTGCGAACAAGTGATCATCGAAGAACCCATGCCGGAAGCTGCTGAGGCCGCCCCTAGCGCCGCGCCGAAGAAGAAGTTCACCAAGCGCAGCCTTGTTGTCCGCCCTGAAGAAGCCATTGGGGACGATGTTGTTCAGTGTTGCCTCTGCGGCCGGGGATTTCAGAATCTGACGGCGAAGCACCTTCTGTCCCACGGGATTTCCGTGGATGAATACAAGAAGCTGTGCGGATATGTACCGGAGCAGAAGCTTATCTGCAAAAATCTGCTGGAAAAACTGCAGGAAAACGTGCAGAAGGCCCAGCGGTCCAGAGAGCAGAAGCTGTCCGGCGAACACCTGAAATAAGCGAAGGCGGGGCATCCGGTTCGGATGCCCCGTTTCGTGGCGTATGCTTGGGTGGGGAGGCCGGAAAGAGGGGTGGACCTTCCGCCGTCGGGAGTGGTATTGCACTTGTACGGGCCGCTCCCTTGCGGGATGCCCGTTTGGTTTGTGTGCCGTTCGTTGCCCCTGACTTCAACAAACGATTTTTCTGATGCTGGAAACATTGTCCCCGCAAGAGGCCATGACGCTCTTCCGCAATGGCGGCGCCTTTTTTGTGGATGTCCGTACTGAAAAGGAATTTCTCAAACGGGCGATTCCCGGTTGCCCGCTTGTTCCCCTCGACAAACTGGAACGTGAGGGCGGGCTGGACAGCCGTTTTTCCGGCAAGCCGGTCGTCTTTTTTTGCCGCTCGGGAAGCAGGACGCAGAATAAGGCCGAGCTCCTGGAAAGAAGCGCCTCGGGCAAGGCGTATCAGCTTGGGGGCGGGATTCTCGCCTGGGAACAGGCGGGATTTCCGGTTTGGAGCATACGCGAGTTGCTGCCCTGTTTTGCGCAGGAACCGGCTTTTATCTCCGGGGTTCTTGCCTGACTCCTGTATTTTATCTGAGCGTTGCCCCTTCCGCCCTCCTTTTTCTATTGGAACGGGGGGCTTTTTTATGCCTTTCCTCCGTGGAAATAGCCCAAAAAGGCTGGCAGCGCTTGACCGAAAACAGGAAATGTTCTCAAATGTCGGCAGGGGCCGAGAGTGCCGCCCGCTTCATGTTGCTCCTCTTCCGGCGTTTGTCATGGTGAGTGTAATATGTTGTTACTATGGATTATTGTTTGAAAAGAGTGAGTCCATCGCATCTACAAGAAAATCCGGAAGTTCGTGAGTACGGGTTTGGAGCACGGTTTCGGCATCCGGTGGGAGTGGCTGCAATGAGCGTACTGGTGGAGAGGATTCTTCCCACCGCATAGAGAGGGCAATGAGTATGGCGGAATGCAAGCAAGCCGTGTTGGTTGAGAAAGAAACGGCGCACCGGGATTGCCTCACGGGATGCTACGATAGGATGACGATTCAGCATCTGGTAGATCTGTGTTTTTTGAAAAGCGACGTGCGCCAGTCCCATGCGATGTTTGTTATTGATGTGGATAACTTTAAAAGGGTCAACGATACGTGGGGGCGGGAGTTCGGGGACATTGTGCTGAACGATGTCGCGGCTGTCCTGCGGCGGATATTCCGGCGTTCGGACTATATCGGCAGGATCGGTGACGATGAATTTCTTGTCCTGCTCCGGGATGTGGAGCCGGAACGCCTGTCGGAGAAAAAGGCGCAGGAATTTTATACGGCCCTCGGCACGCTGTTTTCCGCCCGTGGCGATGAGCGCTATAAACCGACGTGTAGTGTCGGCATAGCCCGATATCCAATGGACGGGACTCTCTTCGAGACCGTGTTTCAGAGTGCCGACGCCGCACTGCATGAGGCCAAGCGGCTTGGGCTGAACCGGGTGGCCTTTGCTCCCGGCTGTGAGGGAAGGAAGCGTTAGGAGGCGGAGAGGAAGGGGCCAAGGAGCCTTTCATCCCATTCTGTCTGGTGGACATTGCCCCCAGACTCCTTTCTCGCAGCAATCCCCAATCGTTGAAAGGCCGTGAGCCGGGAAGGTTCCGGCTATAGGCAAGATGAAAAAACGCCCGGTTCTTCGTTGCGGAAGAGCCGGGCGGCTGTTTTATGGGGGGGGGATGCGCGGAGGGAAGCTGTGGTGCCGCCTCCAAAAGCGTGGGGGATGGATGTTACCCCTTGGGAACGACGATACCCTGTTTGGCGGCCCAAAGGTTGACGTCCTCCTTACGGATGGCGGCGGCCATCATGCCGGGGAACAGGTCTGGAGTACAGGCGAAGGACGGGATGCCGAGGCCGGCGAGTTTGGCGGCGAGGGCCTTGTCGTAGAATGGCGTGCCTTCATTGCTCAGGGAGAGAAGGGTGATGACCTGTACGCCGGACTGTACAAGCTCGTTGGCGCGTTGGAGCAGGTTCTTTTCCACGCCGCCTTCGTAGAGGTCGGAAATGAGCACAAGGATGGTGTTGCGCGGATCGCGGATCAACGACTGGCAGTAGCCCACCGCGCGGTTGATGTCCGTGCCGCCGCCGAGCTGGACGCCGAACAGGAGATCGACGGGATCGTCAAGCTGCTCGGTCATGTCCACCACGGCGGTATCGAACACGACGAGATGGGTTTTCACGGCGGGCATGGAGGCCATGACCGCGCCGAAGATGCTGGAGTAGACGACCGACGACGCCATCGAGCCGCTCTGGTCGATGCAGAGGATGATTTCCCGCTGGACGCGCTGCGATTTGCGGCCATAGCCGATCAGCGTTTCCGGAACGATGGTTTTGTATTCCTGCTGCCAATGTTTGAGGTTCGCCCGGATCGTACGGTTCCAGTCGATCTCGGCATGGCGGGGGCGCCGGTTGCGCACAGCCCGGTTCAGCGCGCCGCTGACCGCCGTGCGCATGGGCTCCTCAAGCTGCTTCATGAGCGCGTCCACAACCTTGCGGACGACCAGCCGGGCCGTTTCCTTGGTCTTTTCGGGGATGATGCCCCGCAGCGACATGAGCGTGGACACGAGGTTCACGTCGGGCTGCACGCTTTCGAGCATTTCCGGCTGGAGCAGCATACTGTGCAGGTTGAGGCGCTCGAAGGCGTCCTTTTGCATGACTTGCACCACTGAAGACGGGAAAAAACGCCGGATGTCCCCGAGCCAGCGGGCCACGCGCGGCGACGAGGCTCCGCTGCCGCCCCGCAGGCTGTGCCTGCTGTCCGCTTCGTACAGCGCCGCCAGCGCTTCGTCCATCTGCCGGTCTTCGGGGCTCAGCCCGGCAAGGCCGCAGCTCGCCTGAGCCTCTTCGCCGAGCACCAGCCGCCAACGCCGCAAGCGTTCCCCTTCAGCCGTATCCATCATCAACTCCTGCTCGCCCATTGGAGCCGCCGTAAGCCCGGCGTCATCCGTTGAGCGTGTTAGCCTTTGAATCATTTTGATTTTATGTCCTATGACATTCCATGTCTTTGGGGAAGCGTCATTCGGAAGCCAACGCCCTCCATCCGTTTATGCCTGTGCCGTGAGGCCGAGCACGCGCCGCAGCAACGGGACGGGCAGGGCCGCGCGTTCCGCATCCCAACGGGTTTCGGCCTGTTTCTGCATCGGCTTCCCGGCGGCTCGTTTGGCGCGTTCGCCGAGCTGACGGCGCTCGGGAGCGGAAAAGCCCGAGAATGTCCGGCGCAGCATGGGAAGGATGTTGGTAAAATGCGTATCGTTCAGGCCGTCCAGCCAGTTGGCGAGCACACCCCACAGGGCGTCGTCGTGCAGCAGCACCAGCGCGCTTTGGTTCAGGAACCCTTCGATCCATGCGGAGGCCGAGGCGGGCGCGGCCGCCGCCGACAGGGAAAGGCTCATCAGCCGGGCGGCTTCTTCCACAGGGAGGCGCTGCTCGTCGAACAGCAGGCGGACGGCCATGCCCCGCAGCAGCTCGTGGACCATCCCGTCGCGCAGGGCCGTCTGGTGCAGGGCGGACAGCCAGCTTTCCCAAAGCCCTTCGTTTCCAAGGAGCCGTATTGCGTTGTGCGCCGCGATGATGCGGGCACGCATGGCGGCGGCGCTTTCGTCGTCCAGCGAGGTGCAGGCCCCCGGCAGCCCGATGGATGCACGGGGGATCAAGCCTTCAAGGACGCGGGCGACCATCCCGGCGTCAGTTTGGCGCACGTTGCCGTAGCGGGCGATGGCCGCCAATGGCGGGATGGCTTCCAGCAGCTGGCCGACGTCGTTGGCTGTGGCGGCCTTTTCTTCCAGCATACGGGTGGCGTGCCCCACGGCGTCCGGCAGATCGGCGAACAGGATGTCGTTCACCAGTTCCGCCAATCGGAGCAAGTCCGCTTCACCGGACAGCTCCACGGCCTTCGCGGTGGCGGCTTCAAGGATGGTGTTTCCCCAGCGGCTGGCGGCGATCACCGCAATGGGGAGCTCGGGCACCCATTGCATTTCCCAAAGTTCATGGAACGTCCCTTTGGCGTTCCGGCTGCCTCCCGGCGTGGCCCAGCCGATTTCCAACAGCCGCAGGCGGTGCAGGAGGTGGCTGCGCGCCAGATCGTTGGCTTGGCGCAGATCGAGATCCAATACCTTCCGCGCGGCTTCGGGCTTCAGGCGCAGGCTTTTCTGCTGCTGTTCCAGATCCCGCTGGAGCGGGACGGTGGGCGCGGTTTCGGGAATCGTCCCCAATTTGTCGCCCACGATAAGCTGACGCTCGATGAGGCGCAGCGGCGCGGAGTCGCCCATGCAGACCGTGGTTTGCAGCGCTTCGTAAAGCTCCGGCAAGCCGGGGCGGGGGCGCTCGCGCAGGGCGGCCAACGACGTGGCGAGACGCGAGGCTTCGATGATGTGGGCGGACGAGCAGTCCATGTCCTGTTCGCGGAACAGGCGGGCGGCGTGGGTCAGCCAGCCTATGGCCCGATCGCCCTTGCCGCTGCGCCAGAGGTGCTCATACCACGCGGGAGAGGTCATGCCCGCGCCGTAACCGCTCCGGCTGCTCAGATTGGCATAGGTCCACGGCGTCCATGTCGCCGCGACCTTCATTTTGGGCAGGCCCTTGAGCAGATCGTTGTCCTGCTTGGCTGGCGTTTCCGCTTCAAGCGCGGGCACATGCCACGCGCCGCAGATCACGGCGATACGCTGGAAGCCTTCCTTTTTCGCCTGCCGCAGCGTTTTGCGCATGTACGCTTCGCGCAGGGCTTCCCGCCGCGTCTCCCGTTCGCCGCGTTCGCGTCTGGGCGCTTCGGCCCGCAGCGCGGTCATGGCTTCACGGATGGCGTCGAACAGCTCTAGGCCGTCGATGCGCTCCTCGACCATGTGGTTCCACCACGCCTCGCCGTCGCCGTATCCGGCGGCGCGTCCGAGCCAGTCGAGCGGATCGCCGTAAACGTCCTCCTGAGCAGACGCCTCACCCCCGGCGTTTCCGTCCGTATCGCCCGTATCGCCGCCTTCAGGCTGTTCGGGGGCAAGGGTGGCGGTGTTTTCAGGTGCCTGCGCGCCTGAAGCGGGGGCTTCCGTGCCTTCGGCGGCGTCCGTTTTTGTACGTCCTTCCGCGTCTCTCAGCGCTTCCTCCTTAGCCCTGCATTCGTCTTCAAAGGCCTTGTCCAGCCCGAATTGATGGGCGATGGGCAGATCCATGAAGCGCACCGGAAGGGATTGGCCCAAGCCGTACCGCAAGGCCTGCCATTCCGGGGAGAACTCGGCGAAAGGATAGAAGACGGCGCGGCGGGAATCGTCGGGAGCGTACACGAGCAAGGCCACCGGAGGGCACATCCCCGATTCGAGCACGAACGGCAGCACGGATTCCCCATCCGGCGGCCCTTCGATCAACAGGCAGTCGGGCTGCATTGCTTCCAGAGCCCGCAACAGGCTGCGGGCGCACCCCGGCCCGTGGTGGCGGATGCCGAAAAGTCGAACGGTCTGATCAGGCATGGCGAAGCCTTTTGTAAGATGAAGCAGGAGGCAAAGCAGTGAAAAAACATTTCCCGGCGGCATCAGGAGCGCGGGCAAGACGGAAAACCGGCGCGGCCTACTCGACAGGCCGGTGTTACAACGCTACCGTCCTCCATCAGGAACTCCCTCTGCGCCGCCTCTCCATCGGTCGAAGTTTTTGCGGGTGGGAGTACGGGGGAGGGGGCTTTCTACAAAAAGCACCCTCCCCCGGTTCCTTCCCTAATCCACTTCGCGGCAGGCGCGATAGAGATCCTTCCAGTCGGAGCGTTCCTTGACCACTGTTTCGAGGTACTCGCGCCAGACGAGATCGTCCTGCACGGGATCCTTGACCACCGCGCCCACGAGGCTCGCGGCGACGTCGCGGGCGTGCAGCACGCCGTCCCCGAAGTGCGCGGCAAGCGCCATGCCGCTGTTGAGCACGGAGATGGCCTCCGCCGTGCTCATCGTGCCGGTGGGCGACTTGAGCTTGGTCTTGCCGTCTTCGGTCTGCCCGTTCCGCAGCTCGCGGAAAATCTGAACCACGCGGCGCACTTCATGCATCGCCGGGGGCTCGGCGGGAAGCTCCAGCGCGCGGCCCATTTCGGAGACGCGCTTGGACACGATGCTGATTTCCTCTTCCTCCGTGGCGGGCACGGGCAGGATGACCGTGTTGAAGCGCCGTTTGAGCGCGGAGGACAGTTCGTTGACGCCCTTGTCGCGGTTGTTCGCCGTGGCGATGAGGTTGAAGCCGCGCACGGCCTGCACTTCGTCGTTGAGCTCGGGGATGGGGAGGGTCTTTTCGGACAGGATGGTGATCAGCGTATCCTGTACGTCGGCGGGGATGCGGGTCAGTTCCTCCACGCGGGCGATGCGGCCCTCGGACATGGCGCGCATGAGCGGGCTTTCGACCAGCGCGGCGCGGGACGGCCCTTTGGAGAGCAGTTCCGCATAGTTCCAGCCATACCGCATCTGTTCTTCGCTGGTGCCCGCCGTACCTTGGATGATGCGCGTGGAGTCGCCGCTGATGGCCGCCGCCAAATGCTCGGACACCCACGATTTCGCCGTTCCCGGAACCCCGTACAGCAGGAGCGCCCGATCCGTCGCCAGCGTAGCGACCGCCGTTTCGATGATGCGGCGGTTCCCGATATACTTGGCGGACACCGTAAAGCCGTTGTCCAGTTCGCCGCCGAGCAGGTAGGTGCAGACGGCCCACGGGGAAAGCTCCCAGTTGGCGGGACGCTGGCGGGCGTCGGATTTTTTGAGTTCTTCCAGTTCCTCGGCGAACTGTTGTTCGGCGTGGTGCCGCAGCTTGTTTTCGTTGGTAGCCGTGCTCATGGTTTTCTCTCAGGCAAAGTATTGGTGAAGGGCCTTGCGGGTCCTTATGGCCGTGGTCAGAAAGTCGTACCCGGATCGGCAGAAGGGGGCCCCGTTTTCTCCGTGGGGCCAGCCCTCAAGCAGATCATCCAGCAAGGAAACCGGGATCAGCCAAAAGGTGGCCTCGATGATGTGCCCCAGCGCGATGGAGGTCTGGTAGCTTATTTGGCCGATGCCGTCGGAATGGTCCGCCCAGAAGCGGATCCGCCGGACGAGGGAGTGTCCGCCTTCAAGGGAAAAGGTTGCATCCCCCTCCCATTCGGATGCGGCGAACTGTCCGAACTGCATCACCTGTTTATAGTGTTGCTGTGCGAACGTGGCCCCGCCGCCCGCGGAGCCGGGGCAGGGGAAGCGTTCAAGAAGGGCAGCCTCACGCTCGGGGGGCGGCAGAAGGCCGATGAATGCGAAGGCGCTGAACCGGCCCTTGCCCACGGAAACCTCAATCTGTTCCTTGAACACATGGGCGAGCAGGGCGGAGGCCCATGCCGCATGGCGCTCACGGCGGGCGGCCTCCAGCCAGCTGCGGAGCAACACGTTTCGCCAGTCGGTTTTCTGCGCCCAGTCGATGAGGGCTTCGGGCGACAGGCCGGTATGCGCCTCCCACCACGCCAGCGGTACGCAGCGCCCTATCTGATAGAGCCACCAGGCGCGCGGGCCGAATTCCTCGTACTGCGGCTTTTTTTCTTCCAGCAAGTCCTTTTTCCACTCGGGATCGAAGGATTCCGGGGGCTCGACGGCCGGGAGCGGCGCGGAGAAGGCTGAGGCGATACGTCCGATGAGCCCTCCCCTGGCCTCCGGGACGACGATGCAGGCGGCAAGGCGTTCGCCCATGCGCCGGACATAGCCGCTTTCCGGCAGGCGGACGAGCAGGGAGGCGGCGGCTTGACGCACTTCCTTGCTGCGATCCTTTTCCAGCAGGGTTTCGAGAAAGGCTTCGTCCGCCGCGCTCAGGCCTTCGCCGAGGCACCCGGTAAAGGCGGCGCGTTCGCGGGCATCGAAGGACGCTGAGGCCGTTTCAAAGCGTTCACGGGCCTTGGCGGGATCCTGCGCGCGCAGGGACTTGAGATAGGCTTCGCGCTGCATAAGCGTGCCGTTGTCCCATACTTCGGGATCAAGCTCGTTTTCGGCATTGGTGGCGAAGAGGTTCCATGCGGCGTTCCGTCCGCCGAGCCAGCGGCCGCGTTCCCCGGCGATCAGGGCGATGGGCCCGCGCAGGGACGGCGTGCGGCGCCCAAGCTCCAGCGCCTGCGGGAGCAGCGCCGGAGGGAGCACTTTCCCCGCGCCGAGCATGAGCCTGAAGGCTTCAAGGCGCATACGGTCGGAGCCGCTGGAAAGGACTTGGCGCAATACGTCGATGACGGCGGCCTTGTCGACGGACGCGCGGGGTTCCGGCGGGCAGGGCTCGGGGAGGGCGGAGTCGGCGCGGGGCGGCCGGTACCCCGCCAGCCCGCAGACGGCCTGCACCCCGGCGGCACGGAGCAGCCTGAGCGCTTCGGCGTTTTCGGAGCCGTCCCGCGTGGCGGCAATGGCTTGCGTGAGCCGTCCTGGTTCGCTGTCGTCGGCGGGAAGTTCGGGCGGGCGCTTATCCGTGCCGAGCAGCGCCTGCATGGTCAGGAAGGGCATGTTCATGGGCGGGCTCCTTCTCGCCACAGCGGGGAACCGGACGTTCCGGGCTCCCACGCGCTTAGGGGCTGAAACCGGGCTCCGTCCCATTCGCCCCAGACGCTCAGGGGGCGTCCGCCGCCTTGCGTGAGCAATTCCCAGCCGTCGTTGTCGGTTATGGAGAGAGGGAGGCGGTCGCCTGCATCCGTCTGCAGGAACCACGAATCATCGGAGCGGCAAGGGACTCCGTCGCTGACCATGAGGGGCAGGGGCCATTGCCACGGCTGTGCGGCGATGGCTTTGGCCATGCCTTCCAGCGCTTCGCGGAGGGAAACCGTAGGGATGGGAGCCGTTTTGGCCCGGACGGGATCGCCCGTGGCGATGGCCCGCAGAGGAGCCGCGCCCGGATAGAAGGCCAGCGTCATATCCGCAAGGCTGCCGACGACGAAGCTCTGTTCGAAATGCTTGCCGCCGTGCGAGAAATCCAGCAGCAGGGCCGTGCGCCCGCTGTTTTGCCCGCGCAGCCAGACGCGCCGCCGCCAGAGCCTGTTTTCTTCGGCATAGCCCACGCCGAGCACCAACCAGAGATCGCTCAGGCGTTCCCCGGTGGTGAGCACTTCGTCCTTATCCGGGGACAGGCCGAGGGCGGCACGGACATCCGCCTGTTCCTCCGGGGACAGTGCGTCAAGGTGGCGGAAGGCGTCGATGAGGAGCTGCAGCTGCCCAAACTGGGCCAGCACCACGCCGGGCCAGTCCTCCCCGGAGGACGTGACGCCTTGCAGGTTCCGCAACCGCGCGGCGATGCCGGGAAGCTGCGCGTCGACCATGCGCGCGGCGGCTTCCTCCTGCCAGGCGGGAGTCCCGGAGAGCTGCCCGAGGCCGTGGCGTATGAGGTCGCACATCCAGCGCTCCAGATCGTCCAGGCCGGCAGCCATGCGTTTGAGGCGGGACGCCTCGCGCTTGGCTGTGGCGGCGGGATCGGCGGGCTGGCCCTTGTTTTCCTGCTTTTGCTCCTGACGCGCGGCGCGTTTTTCGCGTGCGTCAAGCCATTCCTTTACCCAATCGGGCGCTTCGCCCTGCGTAAAGGCGGCCTCTTGCTGGACGCGGAGCAGGAGCAGGGCCAGGGAATGCTTGCAGGGAAATTTCCGGCTCGGGCAGGTGCACTTGAAGACCGGCCCGGACAGGTCGGCTTCGACTTGGTAGGGTTTGGAGCCGCTGCCTTTGCATTCGCCCCATACGGCGTTTTCGTTGAAGCCGAGCGTCGGCCACTGGCCGGGTTTGAGCAGAGCTTGCGCCGCCTTGACGGAGGAGGCGTCCGGGGCGAGGGCCAGTACAGATTCGGAGGTGAGTTCCATCGTCTGTCCTGTTGTCGGCGGCCATGCGGCCGCTTCTTAAAGGATCGAAAGAAGGGGGGACGGCCGGACGGGTCCGGCGGAACCCCTTTGCCCTTACGCGGCAGGCCCTGTTCCGGGGCAAGGCCGGCAAGTCAGGCGTTCCTGCGGGAACACCTCACGGTGTTAGAAGCGTTCTGCCATAATGAAGGCTTTCCGGCAACCCGTAACCCTTTTCAGGGCACTGTCCGCAAAAAGAGCCTTTCCTCAAGAGGATGGGAAAAAGGCTCTTTTGTTGGGAAGGCCGCCGTTTGGAAGAGGGAACAACACCGTCGTTCCAACGGGGCGTTTCCCTTTACGGGGAAGGCGGGACGGTTCAGTTCCGCCGCAGGAACCGCGCCAGCACAGCGGTCATGAGCCCGAACACGGCAATGAGGGCAAAGGAATGGCGGAGGCTCGACGCGTGGGCGATGAAGCCGATGACCGGCGGGCAGAGCAGGAAGCCGAGGAACCCGATGGTTGAAACCACGGCCAGCGCCACGCTCGGATGCATGATCTGGGATTTCCCGGCCATGCTGTAGCAGACCGGCACCACCGAAGCAGTACCGAAGCCCACCAGCGCGAGGCCGAACGTCGCCGTGGCCACATGGGGCAGGAGAACGGAGATCAGCAGCCCGGCGGCGATGAGCGCGCCGCTGGCTTGCAGGATACGGATGACCCCGAACCGGGTTACAAGCCCGTCCGCCATGAACCTGCCGCAGACCATCGTGCACATGTATGCGATATAGCCGAGGCGGATCAGTTCCGGCGACGGCTTGATGATCGCTTCGTAGTATACGGCGCTCCAGTCGTACATGGTCCCTTCGCTCGCCATGCAGCCGAAAGCGATCAGTCCGAGCAGGACGACATAGGGATCGATTTTCCCCTTGGGGCGTTTGTGTCCGGGCGCCGTGTCGCGTGCCCTGTCGCGCGGCAGGGTTAACCGGAACATGATCGCCACGATGCCCATGCAGACGGCGAAGATGAAACTGAAGTGCACGCGGGTACTGACGGAGAACGCCGCGAACAACGCGCCGACGATCCCTCCGACGAACCCGGCGAGGCTCCACAGGCCGTGGAAGGCGGCCATGATGCTGCGGCGGTAGAGGCGTTCGACGCCGACGGCCTGTGTGTTCACCGAGATGTTGTGCAGGTTGGCCGCGACGCCGAAGAATACCAGCATGGCGAAAAGATGCCACGTTTCGCTGATGAAGCCGAGGGCCATGAGGGTCCCCGAATAGAGCAGGGCCGCGAGGAGCAGCATCCTATGGCTTCCGAAGCGGCTGACCAGATAGCCGGACAGGGCCATCGCCGACATCTGCCCCACGGGGATGGCGAACAGGACGCCGCCGAGCTGCGCCTCGTTGAGATCGAGGGCCTGCTTGATGTCGGGGATACGGCTGGCCCAGCTGGCGAAGACCAGCCCTTGCAGGAAAAAGAAGCTTGCCACGGCGAGCCGGTAAAAACTCTTGGGGGACTGAAATAATGGAATGAATGGCATGGGTGTTTCCTTTTGAGGGGGGACTTCCTACCCCAAAGGGGGGCGCTCGTCCAGTTTCCTTTTGGTGACGCAAAGGGGCAAAGCCCCGAGGAGGCATCCGGGGTTGGGCAAGAGCCCCGGCGGATACCTGAAGCATGGGGCTGTACAAGGCGGCGCTCCAAAACGGCCGGGAATATGGAGGGAATGGATCAGGAGTGTATTGTGAAAGCGGGAAGGGAGAAGAAGGCGTTACGCAAGGAGGCAACGCCGGAGTGATGCACGATATGCGCCCGCAGAGAGAAAGCGGCGTCTTCCTCTCGATCGGAGATTTCTCATGAGCAACAAAAGATGCCTCAAAGAAAGGACTATCGGCTTTTCCTTCTTTTCTATATGATGCCGCAAGACGGCACATGAAAAACGGGAGAAATCCTTCCAGGCTGGTCTTGATCGGCTCTGTTTCCGCTTGCGGCGTTTCGTCTGATTGCGGGAGAAGCCCCGGGATGTCGCATGAATATCACGCAGGGGCACGCTCTGACGGTGTGTTTTTCAAGTCCAGTTTGTCATTCTAGAGAGAACGCACATGATCCAGACCGACCCTATTGCCTTTTCCCCTTCAATTCCTCTCGATTCCACTGAAAAACTTTGGGAATGGCATATCCCTTCGGATCGGCTTTTCTTCAGCAAGGGAACCAGGTTGGCCTTTGGCTTGTCCGATGGGGAAAGCCCCGCCACAATGGCGGCGTTTTTTGAACATATCCCGGAAGGTTGCCTGCAGTCGCTTTGCGAGCTGCGTGAAGGCGTTATCGGCGGGGACAGGGGCTTTCTGGAGACGGCGTATCCGGTCGAAAACTTTTTTGTCCGAGAACGGCTGTTTGTATTGGAAAGGGACGCCGAAGGCCGGGCGATCCGCATCGCAGGGCAATTTGAGATCGCTCCCGGCACGATGGCCTATCTGCCTCCGGTGAGCACCGTGTCCAAAGGGCAGGCGCAGATCTGTTTCTGGAACTGTTCCCTGGAAAAGAGGACGCTGTGGGTCGACGCCAACGGCTCCCGCCTGCTCGGGTATGCCGAGGCCATGCCGCGTGTGTTCAACCTTGATGAATGGAAAGAGCGTCTCCACCCCGAAGAAGGCACCGATTGCCGCTATCAGCTCATCATCGAACAGCCGTTGTTCGGAGACGAGCTTACGGATGATCTGCGGGTCCGCAAGGAAGACGGCTCGTATGTCAAAATATGGGTGCGGGGCTCCATCCTGAGCCGTGATGCGGATGGTCACGCCGTCAGCATGTCGGGCACCTGGCAGCCTTTTGGGTTTGTTGAGGAACGCCACGAACAACGGACGCCGGAAAACGGCAGCCTGCTTTCCGCGCTCAATGCAGCCGGGGACGGCCTGTGGGACTGGAACCCCATTACGGACGAAGTGTATTACAGCCCGCGCTGGCTTTCCATGCTCGGGTACACGGCGGAACAGTTCCCCGGGCGCCTCGAAACGTGGAAAGAGAAGATCCATCCGGACGATCTCAAAAAAATCGTGGAACCGCAGCGTAAGCTGGCGGATTCCCCGAAATACGGCGACACGTTCGAGTGTACGTACCGCTTGAAGCGCCTGGACGGGAGCTATGCCTGGATCCTCGGGCGGGGTTACGTGACGCACCGCGACGCAAAGGGGCGGGCCACCCGCATCGTCGGCTTGCACACCAACATCACGGCTTCCCAGGCGGACAGGGATTATTTCGAAAAGCTCGCCCAGAACGATGCGCTGACGGGCCTGCACAGCCGGACCTACTTTGATATCAAGCTGGCGAACATCGAGAACAAAGGGATCCGCCCGTTGTGCGTGATCTCTTGTGACGTCAACGGATTGAAGCTGGCGAACGATTACATGGGGCATCTTGTCGGAGACAAGTTGCTCCAGACCGTGGCGGCCTTGTGCAAGGAAAGCGTGCGCACATCGGATTGCGTGGCCCGGATGGGCGGGGACGAGATCGTTATCCTGCTGCCCACATGCCCACGTGAGGCTGGCGAGGAGATCCTTGCCAAGCTGCGGCGGAACTTTGATCGGCACAACGCCTGTTCCGATCAGATGCCCGCGCTGGTTTCTTTTGGGCTGGCTTGTGCCGAATCCGCCGATATCCCAGCCTCCGCGATCCTCGTGGAAGCCGATCGGGAAATGCTCAAGGAAAAACGTTCCCACCGGAAAGCGGCCCATGAGCGGATCAAACAGTGGATCGAGCAAAACATGGACGTCGTCGTCTCGATTGAAGACGACAGGTATTAGGCCTTCCCCATTTTGAAAAGGCCTTGACGCCGAACGCATATTCAGTGCGCCGCAACACAGCGCGGATTCGGCAAAAATGGTATTTCCGGCAAGATGGCCCTTTGAAAGGCGCAACACTTCAAAGGCAATCAGCCCCAAGACGGAGGCATCCTTTTGGATGCCTTTTTTTATGTCCGATGGGGCGACCTTTTCTTGGTTCGCCTTTTTCATGAACGGCACTCACGGCAAGATGACGCGCTTTTCCGGTAACGCCATTCCCATGCGGGGAGGAAATGCCCGGCCAAATGGAAGGGACCGGGGAGGCTGCGCCGTTTTTTCTTTTCTGCACTGATCTCTTTTTAAAGAACGAGTCGCGTAACATAACGGATATTTCGTTTTTTATGATGGTTTTTGTTCTTTATGACGCGTTGTCTTTCATATTTTCTTCTTGTTTCTCTGTTTTGAATGTGTTTATACAGGTATATGCAGTTTTATTTCGCTGTAAAAACATCTTGAATAGGTTTATGATACGTGTCACATTAAATGAAGCCTATAAAATATTATATTAAATATTTTAGTGTAAAACGTTAAGGCTCATATGCCATCGGAATGTATGCTGGAAAGGCTCTCCATTCTGCTGGGATGGTTTCCTGATATTGTATTACGGCATTTCCATATCGGGATTCGCTAGAAAAAATTGCAGAACCACCTCTTGAGCCGATAACCCAGTTTTCTATTATCATTTTTGATCCGTTATACGATCTATAGTGATCCTGAAGGTAGAGAAATATGGAATGGAACTGGATACTCGAAGAATATGACGATATGGTTTATGTCAGCGATCTAAACAATTATGAATTGCTGTATGTGAACCGAGCAGGTCTTGATATGTTCCATCTTTCTCGGGAAAAACTCTTTTCTGGAAAAAAGCACCTTTGCTATGAGATATTCCACGGAAGAAATACGCCTTGTCCTTTTTGTACCAACAAATACCTGAAAGATTCAGGATTTTATGAGTGGGAGCATTATAACGAACAGCTGGGGAAAACGTATCTCCTGAAAGATCGGAAGGTGCTGTGGGACGGGCGGGAATCCAGAATCGAGTTCGTTTTTGATGTCTCCAAGTACAAGAACAAACTGGACAAGCAGGGAAAACAGCAGGCGGCGATGCTGCGGAGCCTTCCGGGAGGCATCGCCCGGCTCGACGCGCGCGATGAACGCACAATCCTGTGGTATGGTTCGGAATTCCTGTCGATCATCGGCTACACGGAAGAGCAGTTTAAAGAAGAGCTGCAGAGCCAGTGCCTGTATGTTCATCCGGAGGATATGGAGCAGGCCGAGGCGGCGATGCACGAGGCGAAGGAAACGGGGCGGAGCAGCATCATGCAGGGCCGGATCGTGACCCGGTCTGGAAAAATCCGTCACTTGACCATCACGTTCAGCTATATGGACGGGAAGGACAGCGAGGATGGGATACCGTCCTACTACAGCCTGGGCATTGACGTGACGGAAACGGTCGAGCGGCAGCGGCTCCAGCAACAGGCGCTGGAAGACGCCTGTCGGGTGGCGAAGCACGCCAACCAGGGAAAGACGGAATTTCTTTCCCGGATGTCCCATGACATCCGGACCCCCATGAACGCCATTGTGGGGATGACGGCGATTGCGGGCGCCCATATTGAGGATACCCAGAAAGTGAGGGACTGCCTCAAGAAGATCAATACGTCCAGCAAACATCTGCTCAATCTGATCAACGAAGTTTTGGATATGTCCAAAATCGAGAGCGGACGCTTGGATGTGCGGGCGAACGATTTCAGCCTTTCCAATCTGGTGCAGAACGTGTTCGACGTGTGCAGGCCGATGATCATTGAAAAGGGGCATCACCTGACCATGAACATCAGCAAGGTGAGGCACGAGGGCCTGTATGGGGATGAGAGCCGCCTCCAGCAGGTTTTGGTGAACATCTTGTCGAACGCCGTGAAGTATACCCCGGCGGGCGGGCGTCTGCATTTCAGCATTGAGGAAAAGCCAACCCATGCCGAAGGGGCCAGTGTCTTCTACTTTACGTTTGAAGACGACGGGATCGGCATGTCCGAGGAGTTCGTCGGGCGCATCTTCGAACCGTTTTCCCGGGCCGAGGATTCCCGGATCAGCAAAATCCAGGGAACGGGCCTTGGCATGGCGATCAGCCAGAACATCATCCATATGATGAACGGCGAGATCACCGTGGACAGCACGCTGGGAAAAGGGAGCCGGTTTACGGTGAGCGTTGCGCTGAAATTCCGGGATGCCGAAGACGGGGAACCCCCTGTTTTGACCGATCTTCCCGTGCTTGTGGTGGATGACGAACGGGATGTCTGCGAATACGCGAGCCTGTTGCTCAAGGAAGTGGGGATGCGGGCTTTTTGGGTCTTGAGCGGGCAAGAAGCCGTCGCCGAGATTGTGCGCGCCCATGAGGAAAGGGACGACTACTTCGCGGTCATCCTGGACTGGAAAATGCCGGATATGGACGGGCTCGATACGGCCCGGGAAATCCGCCGCAGGGTCGGGCCGGATCTCCCCATCATCATGCTGTCGGGCTATGACTGTTCGGATGTGGGGGCGGATTTCCTCGCCGCGGGCGTGGACGTCTTTATCATGAAGCCGCTTTTCAAATCCAACATGGTGCACCTGTTGCGAAACTTTGCGGAGGATCGGGGATGTGGACACGCCTCGGCTGTGCCCAGGCCCGAAGGTCAACGCTTGGACGGATTGCATGTCTTGCTCGTGGAAGACAATGAAATCAATCAAGAAATAGCTAAAGAACTCCTCCTGATGGAAGGGGCGTCCGTTGACGTCGCCGACAACGGGGAACAAGCGCTCAACATCTTTGCCCGGTCGGAGGAAGGGTATTATCAGCTTGTCCTGATGGATATCCAGATGCCCGTCATGGACGGATACACGGCGACTGCCGCGCTCCGTTCCTTGCGCAGGGATGATGCGAAGACTACCATCATTCTGGCGATGACCGCCAACGTGTTCTCGGACGACGTCATCAAGGCCGAGGCATCGGGAATGAACGGGCATATTTCGAAGCCGTTCGACCCGGACAAGCTGTACGCCATGATCGCGGCGTCCTGCCATAAGAAAAGGGGAGACGGCCCGGCGGGTTGAATGCCTTCTTGTGCGAGGGGTGATGGGGTTTCCTTCCGCAAGGAAAAATGAGGTGTGGGGAAGGGAATTGAGAAGGGACAAAAGGCTGGCTGTCCCTTTTATATTGATGCAGCGCTGTCCCTATGAGGGGAGCGGATCCTCCTGTCGGAGTGGGTGGGCAAATGAAGCTTTCGCCGCATGATTCCTCGCTGGATGCTCTCAAGTTCGTTGTGGATATGGCCGATGTCCCGATGGTGATCACGGACGAGGACGGGCGTTTCGTGTTTGCGAACGGGCACACGCTGGATATTGTAGGGAAAGCCGAAGATGCCTGCATAGGTAAACCACTCGCGTCCCTCCTATCCGTTTCCCGGCGCCCACGGTTCAACAGGAGCGGCAAGGCCCCTGTGCTGTTCACGCGGGAAGGGCGTTTTTATGAAGTCGATGGTATCAGCCGGTTTCATACCAAATCGGGTATGCTCGAGTTGTCCCGGATTCATGACGTGACGTACACGTACCGGGACAAGGAAATGCTCGAATTCCTGAAAAGCAACGCGCCCATAGGTATTTTCCAGTTCGTCATGGACGAGCACTTCTCGTTTTTTTACGTTTCGGAAGGGTTTTGCGCGATGCACGGGTATACGCAGGACCAGATGAAAACGGCTCCGGATATCAGGGGGAGCGAGCTTATTCACCCCGACCACCTCCAACGCTTTAACGACTTGATCAGGACGGCCTATGAAGACGGAAAGTCCTCCGTCGGCTTCGAGATGAAAGTCATCAGGCGGGACGGCAAGGTCCGCTGGCTCCTCACGCAGTGTTCGTTTGTCAAAACGGTGGACGGGACCATCGTGTACGGCTACGTCTCGGACTGCACCGACCTGAAAAACATGGAGGAAAAGACCAAAACCGTCCAGGATGTTTGCAGGTTCACGGTCAACCACGACTACGAATGGATCTTGTTGGTCGACATCCCGGCGGACAGGTACGAGTACTTTTTTTCGGGTCGGAACAGCATGATCGGAAGCGGGATGCAGGGCGTTTTCAGCGAGCTGGTGCGGCTCCGGAGCGAAACGGTCGTCCATCCTGATGATGTGGAGGCTTACCGGGCCTTTTTCAAACCGGAACGCCTTGCCTGGGAAAACGGCACGCCGGGGCTGTCCCATGAGCTCAAGTATCGTGTGCTCATGGGCAACGGGCAAGCCCGGTGGCATTGCTTACGGGCGTATCTTTTTGACCCCGTAAGGCGGATGCTCCTCTTTTGCGCCAAAGACGTTGAGGAAGAGGAGCGCCAGAAGGCTACGTTGCGTATGGCGCTCGTTGCCGCCGAACAGGCCAACCATGCCAAAAGCGAGTTCCTTTCCCGGATGTCGCACGACATCAGAACGCCGATGAACGCGATCATCGGCATGGCGGCCATTGCGGGCATGAACGTGGGCAACCCCGAACGGCTCAGCGAGTGCCTGAACAATATCGCCTTGTCGTCCCGTTTCCTGCTGTCGCTCATCAATGACGTCTTGGACGTCGCCAAGATCGAAAGCGGCAAGATGAGCCTGGCTTCCGAACCGTTTGATTTTGATGAACTCGTCAGCTCCGTCAGCTCGTTCACATACGGCAGCGCGGTGGCGAAGGGCATAACGTTCAACCTGTTTGCCTCTCCGCTCCTTGAGCAGATCTATGTCGGCGATCCCCTGCGCATCAAGCAAGTCTTGATGAACTTGCTGTCCAACGCCCTGAAGTTTGCGCCCGAAAAGGGCAGGATCGAATTCAACATCACGCCAGTCCAAAAAGTCGGGCATCGGGAACTCGTACGGTTCGTCATTTCCGATAATGGGATCGGCATGAGCAAGAGCTTTCAGGAAAGGATGTTCCAGCCGTTCGAGCAGGAGATGACGGATCAGCGGGGCCTTTCGGGATCAGGGCTTGGCCTGGCCATTGTCAGGAGCTTCGTCCAGCTGATGGACGGGACCATTCGCGTGGAGAGCGAGCAAGGAAAGGGGTCGTCTTTTCTCGTGGACATACCGCTCGGGCTGTTCGAGGGGGCGCTGTACGGATGGGATAAGGACGCCTTGGAACAATCCGAGAGCGTGCGAGTGCTGGTCATAGGCGATGACAGGGCTGCCTGTGAGCATACGGCGGTACTGCTGCGCCGTATGGCGGTTGAAGCGTCCTTCGTGCTTTCCGGCGAAGAGGGCGTCGTCTGTGTTCGGCAAGCCAGGGAGAGGCGGCGGGATTACGGCATGATCCTGATCGATTGGGAAACGCCGGGCATGGACGATATGGAAACGGTCCGGCATATCAGGGAAATCGTTGGAAAGGCCACGACTCCCATCGCCATGTCGGCCTGTGATTGGAGGGAGATGGAAGCCCCTGCCCGTACCGCCGGCGTGGATTATTTTATCAACAAGCCCGTATTGCGGGAGCATCTGCGTGATATGCTTTTGGTGGTGACCCATCACAGGCACGCCTTTGATGTTCCGGCCATGCCGGAGGAAGTCCGTTTTAACCGTGAAAAGATCCTGATTGCCGAAGATAACGATCTGAATGCCGAGATCCTCAAAACGCTTCTGGAGTCAAGGAATCTCTCCGTCGTCTGGGCCGAGAACGGCAAGGCTGCGGTAGAGCGCTTTGCGGAATCCGAACCGGGGGAATACGCCGCTATCCTGATGGATGTCCGTATGCCGGTCATGGACGGCCTTGAAGCCACACGGCACATACGCGGCATGACAAGGGAAGACGCGCGGCGTATTCCGATTTTCGCACTCTCCGCGAACGCCTTTGCGGACGACATCCAGCGATCCCTGCAGTGCGGCATGAACACGCATTTTAACAAGCCTGTGGATATGGATTCCATTTGCGCGGCACTGCACTACTGGCTGGAACATAATAAAGGAAACCGGCCGTGATGTGGCGGTATTGCTCCGTCAATGCTTGCGGCATCCGGAATGGGATTGAAAAAAAGAGTTGTGGAATGAGGCCGCAACTCTTTTTTATTTGTGGAGATAGAGAACAACGGAAGAGGAAGAGCTAGGGGCAGGACTCATTCAGAGCCCGTGCTTCGTCACGCCTTTTTCTGGCTTCGGCAAGGCTGACTTCTGGGTACTTGCCAAGGGCAAGAGTCTTCTGGTTGCCGTCAAAACGGTAGAAGAGCCTCCAGAGCTTTCCCCCGGCAGGTGAGACATGGATGTACAGCCCGTCACAGTCCAAGAGCTTTTGAACCTTGCCGGAGGGCTTCAACGCTCTGAGCTTGGTATCCGTTTTTGCGGCTTTTGCTGGTATGGAAAGATGCCAGCGAGAATACCAGCAAAAAGGGCGGATGTACACGACTCCAGCGAACGCCTATGAACATGCAAACAGCATAAAAGTAAAGCCCGCCAAGGCTTTGTGAACCTTAACGGGCTTTACCGAACTTCGATATGGTGCCGAGGGCGGGACTCGAACCCGCACAGGAATTCCCACTACCACCTCAAGATAGCGTGTCTACCAATTCCACCACCTCGGCGCGAAAAGAGGTATATGCAAAACAGAGGCGGCTGGCAAGCTTTTTTTTGCGATTCAGTGAAATTTTTTCGCCTGTCCGCATGGGGTCCCGGCCTTTTTCCCTGTGCGGGCGTTACGGATGGCCCGAGTGGGGAGGATCCGCATTCCTTGCTATGGAAGGGGAGGAGAAATCTGTTTGTTTCGGCTGCTGAGGTTTTTTTCTGGGGGCCGCGGAACCCAGCGCTTGGGGGAAGCCGCTTTGATCCGCACGTTAGAGGAGGGTGGGCAGCGGCGGAAAGACGCGCTTTTCCTTCAATCTGTCGAAAAGAGTTGCCTTGCCGGGCTGTTGCATGTCAATGCAGGGGGAATCGGCTGAACAAGGATGGTGGGCATGAACGTCTCGTTTGAATACTACAAGGTCTTTTATCACGTGGCGAGGCTCGGGAGCATTACCCTTGCGGCCAAGGCGTTGTTCCTTTCGCAACCGGCGGTGAGCAAGTGCATACGGCAGCTTGAAAAGGTACTCGGCTGCGCGTTGTTTTATCGGATGCACAAAGGAATGCGGCTCACGCCTGAAGGGGAAGTGCTCTACCAGCACGTTGCGCAGGCCTGCGAGCAGATCGCCATCGGGGAAAAGAAGATTCAGGCCATGCTGCATCTGGACTGGGGGAGCATCCATATCGGTTCCTCCGATATGATCATGCATGCCTTCCTGCTCCCGTATCTGGAGCGGTTCCATAAGGATTATCCCAAGGTCCGCATCAGCACCATCACGGCATCGACGCCTGAAACGATTGCCTCGCTGCGGGCCCGCCGGATCGATCTGGGCGTCGTGTTTTCGCCAGTGGAAGAAAACGAGGATCTGGACATAATCCCCGTTTGCAGGGTTCAGGATACGTTTATCGCGGGTAACACATTTCGCCATCTGGAAGGCTCCGTGCTCTCGCTGGATGAGGTTGCCAAGCTCCCTATCGTGTGCCCGGAAAAGGGGACCAGCACCCGGGCGTATCTGGATGCGTTTTTTCAGTCGCACGGCGTTGTGCTTGACCCGGAATGCGAACTGGCGACGACGGTGCTGATCGTACCTTTTGCGGAGCGAGGGTTGGGGGTGGGCATAACCGTGCGGCGATTTGCGGAGGAGAGCCTCAGGGCGGGAAGCGTCTTCGAGCTCCAGACAACGCATAAGATACCCGAGCGGGCCATTGCGGTGGTGACCAGAAAGCGAAGCCAGATTTCACACGCGGGCCATGCCTTCATACGCTGCCTGACCGGAAAAGAAACTGAAGAGGCCGGAGGTGAGCAACCGCGGGAAAAGTGTGGTCCAGGCTGATCGAATCATTAACTTAATGGCATGTTTCTCATGAGTATATTTCATTTTACGCATGAATGGGCGTAGCGTACGAACGGGAGGCAGGAGGCGCCCACGTTGCGGAGGCGTACGGCCAGAATGGCCGTCGCGCGAGGGGACGCCGGTTTTGCAGTAAGGGGATATGCCATTATGAAAAGAGGTTACCTGTTTATTGCACTGGCAACGCTGTTTTTCAGCACGATGGAAATCGCGCTCAAGGAAGTTGCCGGACTGTTTAATCCTGTCCAGTTGAACCTCACACGGTTTCTCATCGGCGGCCTTGTCCTTATCCCGTTCGCCAGGCGGATGCTCAGGAAGCGCGGTGTCCGGATCGATGGCTTGAGCCTCGTTAAACTGGCCGGGCTCGGCTTTCTGGGGATTGTGGTCAGCATGACCTTGTATCAGCTCGCCGTGGAGAACACGAACGCCTCGGTCGTCGCCGTCCTGTTCAGCTGCAATCCCGTGTTCGTGCTCGTTTTCGCCGGGCTCATCCTGCGCACGCAGATCCTGCGCCAGCACGTCATGGCGCTGGTGCTGGAATGCCTCGGCATCCTTATCCTGATCAATCCTCTGGATACGTCCATCAGCACGGCGGGCATCACGTTCACCCTGCTATCCACGGCGGTGTTCGCCCTGTATGCCGTGCTCGGGACCAAAATGTGCGCCAAGTATTCCGGCGTGGTCGTGACATGCGGGAGCTTCCTGTTCGCCAGCCTTGAAATGGCGGCCATCGTCGCGGTCAGCCGCCTCTCGGCGGTCGCCGGGGTTCTCGCGGACATCGGGCTCGGCCTTTTCGCGGATATCCCCCTGCTTTCCGGGTATACCCCGTTCAGCGCGCTGATGATGCTGTACATCTGCGTCGGCGTGACCGGGGCGGGCTTTGCCTGCTACTTTATGGCGATGGAGGCGACCTCTCCGATCACCGCCTCATTGGTCTTCTTCTTCAAGCCCGCCCTCGCGCCCGTGCTGGCCTTGGTTTTTCTGCAGGAAGCCATTCCGGTGAGCATGGTGGTGGGCGTCCTGTTTATCCTCGCGGGTTCGCTGGTTTCGCTTATCCCTGCCTTGTCCATGATTCCCGCGATGGCACTCGGAAAGGTATGGTGCTGGAAGCAGGGCCGGGCCTGACGCCTTTCCGCAGACGGGCAACGGCGTTTTCCCTCTTCCCGCAAAAAAAGCCCGGACAAAAACCGTCCGGGCTTTTTTGTGGGGAATGTCGTTTAGTTCCAGGGCTGCTTGCCGCAAGCCTTCAGATATTCGTTGATGGCATCCTTGCCGCCCACGAAGTCCGCCATTTCAGGCCACACCTTTTCAATGGCGACTTTTTTCCACTGCTCTTCGTCTTCGAGCTGGGAAACCTTGAGCCCTCCGGCCACGAGTTCCCGCTTGGAGGCTTCGGCCTGCTCGACCTGGAACAGCAGGGATTTTTCCTGCGCGTACTTGCCCGCATCGATCAGGATCTGACGGACTTCGGGCGTCAGTTTTTCGAAAACGCGCTCGCTGATCACCAGCGGCTGGAGATGGTAGGTGTAGTGCACCTCGGTCAGGTAGCGCTGGTTGGCTTCGTTGAACTTCATGGCCCGGAAGCCGATGTAGCCGTAACACTGGCCGTCGACGTCGCCGGACTGGAGGGCGTTGAAGGTCATGGACCACGGGATGAGGGACGGGATAGCCCCGAACGCCTTGTAGGTGGCGATCATGACCGCGCTTTGAGGCACGCGGAATTTCAACCCCTTCATATCGCTCAGTTTGGTAATCGGGTGCTTGTCGTTGGAGATGAAGCGGAATCCCGTGTACGTCCACGTCAGGATACGGAACCCGGCTTCGGTGGCGTACTTGTTCAGCAGTTCCGCAGGGGCGCCGTTGGTCCCGGCCACGACCTCGTTCAGGTTGGCGAACAGGTAGGGCAGGGTCAGAAGGCCCAGCTTCTTTTCAAGGGGCACGATGTTGGCGATGCCGCCAAGGGCCATGTCGAGCGTGCCCTTCTGGACCTTGCGGAAACGTTCCCCTTCGTCGTCGCCCGGCGAGCCGCCGTAAATGCAGACAACCTGGATGGCGCCGTTGGTCTTGTCTTCCACATATTTTTTGAACGCATTGCCCACGACGCCCATTTCGGAGCTTTCGGGATCGCCCATGGCGATCGTCAGCGTCGTGTGCGGCGCGGCGGCGGGAGCGGCGGAAGCGGAGGCGGCGCACAGGAAGAACCCCGCCATCAGCAAGGAAACGATGGTTTTGCAGCTCATAGCATTCTCTTCTTTCTGATTGGCTTGTGTGAAGCGAAGGCGGCGGGAGGGCCCCGCCGCCCGACAGTTATTGCAGCCCGGTACCCATGAGGTTGGGCAGGAAGAGCACGATATCCGGGAACATCACCAGAATGGCGATGACGGCGATGTTGATCGCCACGAGGGGCAGCGCCTTGAGGGATATTTCCTCAAGGGAAATATTGGCGATGCCGGAGGCGATGAACATGTTTTCGCCCAAGGGCGGCGTGGAGAACCCGATGCCGCAGCAGCAGATGAGGATGATGCCGAAATGGATCGGATCAACCCCGTATGCTGTCATAATGGGCAGCAGAACCGGCGTCACCAGCATGATGATGGCAAGGGTTTCCATAAACATGCCGAGGAACAGCAAGAGGATAACCACAAAGAACCACACCAGGTTCACATTGTTGGTGAAGGACAGGATCCAGTTGGCGATTTCCACCGGGATCCGGTACGAGGTGAGCAGGTAGCCGAAAGCCGTTGCCGTGAAGACGAGTACGAGCACGCGGCCCGTCAGCCAGGACGTGGTCTTGAGGGACGCCATGAAACTTTTCAGCGTCAGTTCCTTATGGATGAAGATACCCACGAGGATGGTGTAGAAAATGGCCACGACGGCGGCTTCCGTCGGCGTGAAGATACCGGCGTAGATGCCGCCAAGGATGATCACCGGGGCGAGGATGGACCAGAAGCCGTCGCGCAGGGAGTGGATGAAGGTCTTCATGGACCAGTCCAGCCCTTCCGTTTTGAGGTTCCGGCACAGGAAGAAGTGCATGACGCTGAGGCCGATGGCGATGAGGATGCCCGGGATGATGCCGGCCATGAACATTTTGGAAATGCTCTGCTGGCCGGATACGCCGTAGATGACCATGGGGATGCTCGGCGGGATGATGATGCCGATGCCGCCCGCCGTGGCGGTGGCGGCGGCCGCATAGCCTACGTTATAGCCGCGCTTGGCCATGGCCGGGATCATGAGCATACCCACGGCGGCCGTGGTCGCGGGGCCGGAGCCGGAAATGGCGCCGAAGAAGACGCAGGACAGGGTCGTGGAGATCGCGAGGCCGCCGGGCGTGGGGCCGACGATGTTTTCGGCGACATGCACGAGACGTCTGGACACGCCTGCCGCTTCCATGAGCGAGCCCGCTAGGACGAATGCCGGCAACGCCATGAGCGGGAAGGCCGTCAGCGAGGCGAAGGCACGTTCGATCATCAGGCTGAGGTCAATGTCGAGCACGATGAAGCAGGCCATGGTCGCAACGCCGAGGGCGACCATGATCGGGCTGCCGATAAGGAGCAGCACGAAGAAGATGCCGAACAGCAGAAGGCCGATGTTCGCGGGGGAAAGGGCTTCCATCATTCCTTGTCTCCTTCTGCCATGAGCGTCTTTTGGCTTTCTTTGATGGATTCCTGATCCGGGTCAAGAATCTCTTCTTTCAGGATGTACTTGATGACGTTCACCTGAACGATGCGGATGGCCATCAGCAGGAAGCTCAAGGGGAAGACAAGGTAAACCATGCCCAAATCCCAGTCCAAGGCCGGGGTTGCGTACGGGAACTCCACGAGGTCGAGGACGGCGATATAGCCTTCCCACGCCATGATGAGCGAAAAGCAGAGCCAGATGATGTCCCCGATGAACAGGAACAGGTTGCCCACCCATTTGGGCGCTCTGGAGAACTGGAGCGTCACGCGGTTCAGGGCGCACAGGCGCGTCGCATAACATGCGCCGAACAGGATGAACCAGATAAAGGCGAAACGGGCGATTTCTTCCGTCCACGGCAGCGACATGTTGATCTGCCGCAGGACGATCTGGAGCAGAATGACGACGACAAAGAAAACCAGCAGGAACTGGCACAGATAGCTTTCGAAGTGGTCCAGAAGGGCCAGGACTATTTTTTTCACGTTTGCTATTCCTCCTCCCAAATCCTTAAAAAGCGCGGGACGGCATTCCCCGAACGGGCGCCGGGCCGGAAAAAGGCGGAACCCGCGGCAAGAAGACATTCCGTACAGGAGGAATCCGTGTTCCCCTGCCTCTGACGCCGTTCCGCAAGAACAGACCGACGCCAGCGGCGCTACACGGATTCCTTCCGTACTCAAGAGGGCAGGGTCCGCCCCCGCAGACCCGACCCTATGTCTTCATGACGAATTACTTCCAGGCGTCCTTGCCGCAAGCCTTCAGGTATTCGTTGATGGCGTCCTTGCCGCCCACGAAGTCAGCCATTTCGGGCCACACCTTTTCGATGGCGGCCTTCTTCCACAGGTCCTCGTCTTCAAGCTGGGAAACCACGAGGCCGCCGGCAATGAGTTCCTTCTTTGCGGCTTCGGCGTTTTCGAGCTGGAACTTCAGGACGGCATCCTGAGCGTACTTGCCCGCGTCAACGATAACCTTCTGCATTTCGGGGGTCATCTTCTTAAACACGCGTTCGCTGATGACCAGAGGCTGCAGCTGATAGGTGTAGTGGACTTCGGTGAGGTATTTCTGGTTGGCTTCGTTGAACTTCATGGCCTTGAAGCCGATGTAGCCGTAGCACTGGCCGTCCACGACGCCCTGCTGGAGGGCGGTGAAGGTTTCGGCCCAGGAGATGGGGGTCGGGCTGCCGCCGAAGGCCTTATAGGCGGCGATCAGCACGGCGCTCTGGGGCACGCGGAACTTCAGGCCCTGCATGTCGGCCATCTTGGTGATGGGGCGCTTGGAGTTGGAGATGTAGCGGAAGTCCGTGTAGGTCCACGTGAGGATGCGGAAACCGGCTTTGGTGGCGTACTTGTTCAGCAGTTCGGCGGGAGCGCCGTTGGTGCCGGCCACGACTTCGTCGATGTTGGCGAACAGGTAGGGCAGGGTCAGCAGGCCGAGCTTCTTTTCAAAGGGCACGAGGTTGGCGATGCCGCCCATGGCCAGAGGCAGGGTGCCTTTCTGAACGTTGCGGAAGGCTTCGCTTTCGTCGCCCAGCGAGCCGCCGTAGAAGCACTGCACTTCCACTTTGCCGCCCGTTTTTTCTTCCACATACTTCTTGAAGGCATGGCCGACGACACCCATTTCGGAATCTTCGGGGTCACCCACTGCAACTTTCAGCGTCGTTTCCGGCGCGGCGGATGCGGGGACGGTCCACAGAAGCAGTGCCGCCAGTACAAGGGGAAGCATCTTCTTGTAGCTCATGAATGTTCTCCTCTCTCTTGGTTGGATTGTGAAAAAAAACCTATTGTCGACACTAGCACAGAAAATAATTGAAGGCTAGAGGGAGGAGAAAAGAGGCAAGGGGGATTGCCGTAATATACAGAATACATTGTAATACTGAAAATTTATCAGCATTTTGAGCAAGAACGGGCCTGATGCCCGCTATTGTGCGAAACGCGGGATTTGTATGCATTTTAAGTGGATAGTATTTTTATTTCAGTATGTTTGATGTATGAAAGATATTTTTGTGCAAAATATTTCTGGAAAAATAAAGAAGTCTTTTCAGTGATACTGTCAAAAACTATAGGTTATAATAACCATGTTGATTTATTGATATAATTGTATCAAGCTGTTCATTGGAATGCATTTGTATATTGCGTAGGGGAGCCGTAAATGTTGCAAAGAAGAGACGCTGTCTTGAGAATGCCATATGTTCCATAAAGAACATGGTATGCTGTTCTCCAGACTGCTTTTCTTCGCCAGAAAATGGTTTTGCATACATATCATGGGGTCTTTATTTGGATAAATAGATGGATATGGCCTGATGAAATATCCATTTATATCTTCACACGATTCTTTTTCCTTCCCGTTGTTTTGTTTTTATACCCGTTGATGACTGTCGACACATAAAGGCGCGTGACGGCGGTGCCCCTGGGCATACAGTCGGAAACCATCCGCGATCGGTAAAGGCAGTCCTCCAAAACGGGTGATCGGGAGGGACGCCTTGCCGCCTGCGGGACAAACGCCAAAAGCCCCCTGGCTAGAATGGCCCGGGGGCTTTTGGCGTCCTTCAGGACGGGCGTGGGGCGCGGGAAACGGCCCGCTACGCTTGTTTCATGGATGGGGCGCCGTTTGGAGCGGGTGGGACCCTAGTACCGCATCCCGGAAAAGTCGCCGTAACAGTCGTGGCTGGTGGAGGCCTGTTTCGGGTCCATCAGGACGGCTTCCCACATTTCCGTGTAGTAGACGCAGGTGCCGGGATTTTGGGCGGCGGCCGAGAGGTGATCCCTCGCCTCAAAAACGGGCCATGAACATTTGAGGGACAGCGCGTCGTTGAAAGAATCCGCTTCCACGATTTCGGAAGCGCCCTGGACAAGGTTCATGTTCATCCCTGAGTAGTAAACAAGCTTGTACTGAGACATGGCGGTGTGTCCACGGGGGGAGAGGCTGGCTCTCCCCCCGCCGTGTTAAGGATTAATGAAGGCCGGGAAGAAGATATTTACTCACAACGAACAGAACCACAAGCAGGACGATGCCCAAAGTGATGCCGCCCTTGATGAGCTTGAGTTCCGTTTCGTCCATGGGCTCGTATTCCATCTTCTGTATTTCTTCATGAAACTTCACGTCGTTCTTCTTTTCTGCCATGATCGTTCTCCTTAGCTAAGCAGTGTGTGAAATCAGGAGGCCAGAGGAGGGGTCATGCCGTGGAAGAACAGCCACGAGATGAACAGCCCAAGCCAGATGATGAAGCCGAACAGGCACACCACATAGACGATGGCCAGTCTGCCGATGCCTTCCTCCATGAGCTTGCGGAAGTTCGACACCATGCCGATGGTGAAGAAGGTGAGCAGGAAGAAGATGACGCGGAACGCGTTCAGCGTACCGGAAACGCTCGCGCCGGTCTTCTGCAGCTCGGGGGACTGGAGGCAGATGATGAGGAGAATGGCAAACGTGATGATATAGCCGAGCACGAAGCGGGGGAAACGGGCCCACACGTCGCCCCAGTGCATGGTCCGGTCGCCGGACTTGTCAAACTTGGTGCACCATACCCATGCGAGGACCAGGGCCCACACGCCGATGAATACGTCGATGAAGATCTTGACGGTGGTGGTGACCATGATGATCCAGCCGGGTTCCCAGTTGATCCCGGCTTCGGCGGCCTTGGCGAGGATCAGCGATTCGGCGATGGCGCCGGAAGCGATGGCTCCGCCGTCGGACTTGACGGCGAGGCCCATCCAGCCGCCCGCGACCATGGGTTCTCCGGTCAGGAAGTGCTGCGCGATGAAGGGGAGGATCAGCATTTCGATGCAGGTGAATACCACGACGAGCGAGGAAACCATGATCGGAACGACGGGCCGGGAGCGGATGGCCGCGCCCGTGGCGATGGCGGCGGAAACGCCGCAGATGGAGATGCCGGACGCCAGCGGGGCCGCCCATTCGCGGTTGAACTTGAAGTACCGGCGGGCGACGTAATAGACCACGCACCAGTAGAGGAGATAGGCTTCAACAATGGCGCACAGTCCCCGGAAAATGATGTGCCCGGCGAAACCGGCGGCGTCGGCGGCCTTCACGCCGAGTTCCGCGCCCATGATGACGATGGCGATCTTGACGAACAGCTCGGGACGGCAGGCGTCCTTCAAAGATTCCGCAAGATTCGGCATAAAGTTACTGATCACGATGCCCATGACGAGGGCGAGGATGAGCCCCGCCTCGGTGCTCAGGCCCAGCGCCCACGGAATCCCCTGCGCCTTGAGCTGGGTGGGGTTGGCCGCGATGTAGGCGTTGGCGCCCAGCGTATAACAAATCATGGCGATAAAGAAGATGATGGTGAAGGACTTGACGAACTTCACCACGTCGTTCCCCATGAGCTTCACACAACAAGCCAGCGCGCCCGTCAGGATGGCATAGGTAGCGAACAGTGCGCCATAGCCGGGGAGAAGACCTTTGGTGGCGGGACGCCACGCGTCAAGCGGATCGCCCACCCACATGCCGATTTTGACGGCCCAGCCGAGCATGTCTATCCCGCTGAACTTGAGCAGGGCAAGGATAAAGATGACGCTTCCAAGCAACAAGGCTACGCGATCTTCATTCAACGGCTTTCTTACGGTTTCCATATTCCTCACTCCGAAATATGTTCTTAAGTAATGCGAAATGGTCCTAAAGCATGAGTCCAGCCCCCTCGACCGGGTGCACGCTGAAAAAGACGGAGGAAACGATCCTCATTCACGGGAACGGATGCCGTTCTCGCGTCAAGCGTGTCCGGGAGCATGAAAGAGCCTCTTTCAGCCATATCCGATCTGGAGACTTACGAGAGGGAGCGCGGAGGAGCGAAGGGGAGTGGGAGCATCCCGTGAAAGTCGCACAGTTTGGGAAGAAAATCATTTTGCAGGCGGCAAAGATGGATTTTCCTGACGACGGGGGCGTAGAGAAGAAAACCAAGCAAGAGGGAAAGCAACGGAAGAAGAGGTTCTATGCCGCTTGTATTTGTATTGTAATTTAAACGTTTGTGCTCAGCAATACGCTGCGTTACGGCATATTCGCAGATTTCTTCGGATACGATGTTTTCTCTGTCTTCGAAGTAAAAGGTATTCTCTATTGCTGCATATTGCCATACACCACAGATCATTGTGAACACAAAAAGTGTGCACATGAATTTTTGTGTGACTGAAGAAATAGGCATATAACAGCTCTCTGGGTATTATTCGGATGGTATAGTGAATTTTTAAACTTGAAAATAGAACATGTCAATACGATTTGATATTATTTTATCAGACAGTATATTTCCATTGAAATAATACTGCATACTAGGCGAACCCCACAGCGTTTAAAAGGAAAAAGGAACAGGCCGCCAGAAGACCGGAAGCGGGAATGGTAAGGACCCAGGCAATGATGAGGTGCCCCGCGACCCCCCAGCGGACGGCGGTGAGGCGCTTGGTCGAGCCTACGCCGAAGATGCAGGCCGTGATCGTGTGCGTCGTGCTGATCGGCGCACCAAGGAGCGACGCGCCGGAGATGACCAGTGCGGCCGACGTTTCGCTGGCGAAGCCGTGAACGGGTTCCAGTTTGAAGATCTTATGCCCCATGGTTTTGACGATTTTCCAGCCGCCCATGGCAGTACCGAGCGCCATAAAGGTGGCACAGAGGCACTTGACCCAGAGGGGGACGGCTATCGTTTCGATTTCGTTGAAAATGAAGAGGGCAAGGGTGATCACCCCCATCGTTTTCTGGGCATCGTTCATACCGTGGCTGGTCGCCATGAACGCCGCCGAGAGCACCTGAAGCCGCGTGAAGGCCGTATTGAGCTTGTTCCGCGCGCACTTTGCGCACAGGAACATGATGAGGAACATGACCAGCAGCCCCATACCGAATCCAGCCAGAGGGGAGAGGACCAGCGGCAGCAGTATTTTGGTCAGGATGGAGCCCCCGTTGAGGGATGAAAAGCCGGCATAGGCCACGGCGGCCCCCATGAGCCCTCCTATCAGCGCATGGGAGGAAGAGGAGGGGATCCCGAAATGCCATGTGAACAGGTTCCAGCCTATCGCCCCGATCAGGGCCGCAAGCACCAGCGGCTGGCAGTTTGCGACAATATCGGGGTGGACAATGCCCGATCCGAGCGTGTTGGCGACCTTTGTCCCTAAAAACGCCCCGATCAGGTTGAGGGTGGCTGCCATGATGACGGCAGTCCGAGGGCTCAGCACCTTGGTCGAAACCACGGTAGCGATGGCGTTGGCGCAGTCGTGAGCGCCGTTGGTGAAATCGAAGATCAACGCCACGATGATGATCAGAATAAGGAGGAAGGAAACGTCAAACATACTTCAGCGCAACCTCCTCAAGCGTGTCGGCGAGATCCGATACCGCATCGACCGTGCGCTCCATGCGGTCGTAGACCTGCCCCCAGAGGATGATCTCTCTGACGCGTTCAAAGGTTTCGATCTCGCTGTCCATCAACTCGGCAAGCCCGGTCGACTGGAACATTTCACAGTCGGACTTCCTGGATTTGAGCGTATGGATGTGCGCGGACACCTCTTTCTTCATGGAAATTTCATCCAGCATGGACTTCGTGTCCCGCAGCATCCCCCGGATCCTTTCCGTGATCATCTGAGCGGGAAAACGCTGGTACATGAACCCGGAAACAAAAAAACGGTTGGCAAGATGCTGTATCTTATCCGCCACCCGCTCCTGGGCCATGTTGATCGCATGGATATCCTCACGATCGATGGGTGTGATGAACGTCTGGGAGAGATGCTGAGTGATGCTCCGATAGAGCCGATCCGCCTCTTCTTCCAACAAGTTGATCCGCTTCAGATGGCGCTCCGACGCTTCCGTGTTGTCCATGACGACGGCGAGCGCCTCCGACATCTCTTGCAGGAGGGCATTCTGCTGTACCAGAAGCTCGAAAAAAGGGACGGTCTGAGGCAAAAAGCGTGCAAACATTCTTCTGTCCTAACGGTTGAGTATGGAAAAACAGGGACGGTGTACGTTCCTGAACAGCCGCTGAAAGTGGGCAGAATGTGAGGCGATGCCTAATAAAGAAAAAAGACCTTCACGGCATGACTGCCGTGAAGGTCTCACTTATCAAGCAAACACTTGATGGTAACGCCAGGCCGTAAAGCCATGCTGTTGACGCTACCGGGGTCTCAAGGACCCAGCTACTCCCCTTACACTTCTTCTAGAGGATAGAATACGGCATCTTTTATGTCAATGCTTTTTTCTTTTTTTCACAATGGCCTTATCCATAGAATCGTTCCTTTACGGCATACAACTGTAAGAAGAACGAGCTGTGAGACAATCTCTGTTCCTTTCCATTGAATAGATGCAGGATAAGCAGAAGGCTGTTGCACAAAGCCATCATGAAAAAGTCTGTGGAGATACGTCTTAGGAGTACACAAGCTGAAGCATGATGGACGTAGAAAATCAAGATACGGTAAAATGCACCTCGAATAGAGTCGTGGAAAAGGATTTTTCAGACAACGTTGAACACAGAAAAAGCCCTCAACCATTCAAATCAAGGGCTTTCAGGATTTCATCGGATGTCTTGGAGTTTTCAAATGGCGGAGAGGGTGGGATTCAGGTTTAATCACCCTAACTCATTGAGCTTTATTTCTGCATGGCTATGTTCGTTGCACAGACCGTATCCATAAAACGGAGGCTTGGCAAGCCTTCCAAACAGCACTGCGAGCTCAAAAAAACTTCTGAGGAACATGAAGAAGAACACCCGAACACATCGGGTGCTCCTCGTTTTTCGTTTAATCCGATTCCTCACGGATGACTTCGAGTACGGCAATGGCAACAGCGATCCATGCAGACCAGTTCATATGTTCCTCCTTTTCTATCTGGTTATGAAGCGAGACAAACGGCACTGGCGGGCAGTATCGTCATCCCATTCGACATGTTTTCCGAGGCACAGCGGCATCCTCGGCAAAAGCCCAAGGCGGCACAGTCGGAAAGTGTCCGTCATGCGTTCCTCCTCAAGGCCCCTTCGAGTAGTTCGAACAGTGCCGGAGCAAGCTGTGGAAGCGTCTCAATGACGCGGCTGGTATGGGGCAGCAAGGTTGCAATGCTCGAACACATGATGCCGAGGCCGTAGCATTCGAATCCTTTTTTCTGAGCCTGTTTAAACGCCTCCTGCGCGGCGGGGATGGAGTCTGGTTCACCATCCGTGATGATCAGGATGATCTTCCTGTTCTCGCGGAGGAGACACATTTGCTGCATGACCCACCAGAGAGATTCCGCCATCGGAGTCATCCCGTAGGCGATTTCGGGGAATCTGGCGGTGAGCTTTTCACCGTGCCGAAGAACAGGGGCAACCGTTGCCCCGCGTTTCGCTGCATTTGTGCCGGGAAACGCCGTAATGCCTAGATTTACGCCGGGGATGCCCTGAAGGGCCTTTCCCACGGCATAGCACACGGCATTCGCGAACATGAGGCCGGAATCATTCATGGAACCGCTGCTGTCCAAGAGAATATGAACCGCCGTATTCGGCGATTCCCGGAAACCACTCTTCACGAACACGCTGGGATTCCCGATAGCCAATCTGTGGCACAGCGAAGAGGAAAACCGTCCTCGTACCCCCCGCATGGTGGGCAGCCACTTTTGCGCCTGCATGAGTCCCTGAAGCCTGAAACCAAGTCCGGCAGTCTGGCGTTCGATCCGGCTGACTTGTCCGGGAGGAAGCTCCGCAAGCCGTTTCTGGCCCGTGACGGCTACCCTCAGTTGCTTCTGCCTGTCCTTGGGGCTGTCCAGTTCTATCCGTTCCGCCAGAGACTCGCCAAATCCCCTCGGAAGCTCATCGGAAGACAACGCCCCCACCGCTTTTTCCAGAGAATCCAACGAAGCATTTGAGGAAGCCACAGATTCATCCTGAGCCGCTGCTGAATCCTCTTTCTCAGGTTCCGTGATGGATTTTTGTTCAAGATTCCATGCGAGGATGGCCTGCTCCAGTTCCAGCGCATACCGGATACATTCTTCCGTATCCTTGCAGGAATCCCTCACCCTATCGAGAATCCCATCCAATGCCTTTCGAAGTCCCGGATAGTGGCGTTCCATCGTCTTCGCCACGGATTCCCTGCGGGGAATAATGGCGTTCACAGACCACGAACGCACCGTCAGCAAGATGGTGTTCAAAATGGAAAAGGCCGGGTTCGTATCCCCGGCCTTTTGTGTTCCAAAGAGTTTCTGAATCAGATGCCTGAAGTTTTCCCGACATCCCGGATACCGTGCCGAAAGGCGTTCTTCGATACGCCAATCTTCCAGTATGTTGAACAAATTATGCTGAAAAGGCGTTAAATTCGCCTTTCTCAGAGTCTCAAAATCCGTTTCCCGGATATGGGCAGATTCATGATCTGTGAATCCTCTTATCATTATTATCAATTCTGGTTCAAAATCCAACGGAAGCGCGGGCAAATGGATCGTTTTGCCGTCCGTGTAGGCTTCACTTCCGCCGATTTCAACTGTTACGCCGTACTGGTTTCCCAAAACGCTTGCCAGCAATGGCAGGCATTCCATGATATCCTTTTGTTTCAGCATGATGTCACCACAATCCTACATTGGGGAGATTGGCGTGGGGTACGGGAAAGACCTCCGGCAAGTCTTCACGCACAGGAATATCCTGCATGACCGGGGCCGTTACCGCATCAAGAACGCTGGCAGGGCCGTAGCCTTCGATAACCCTTTCGGCATGGGCAATGAGCGCATTCGGATCACGAAGCAGACAAACCACCCCTTGCAACATGACCAGATCGGCACCAGTGATGTTGCCCTTCTTGGGAATCCGATTGAAGGCCATCTGGATGATGTCCACCACGGGACTCACGTGGGGATTGATGAACGTCAGGCCGGACAGTTTCTGCTGGAGCGTCCGCAGGGGGGACAACGCCTTGTGGGTCACTTCCGTTTTGCCCGCGTAGACGCGATTCCATGTCTCGTCCGCGGAACGGGCAATCTCTCCAAAGAGCGTTTTGGCGAGATTTTCCACTTCCTCATTAAGGCCGGACTCGGCAACGGCTTCTGGGACGGCATGCTCCATGAGCGGCGCAACCCGATACAACTGCCAGGAGAATCCCATGCGGGAACGGACATACTCGGAACCCACCGTGGATTCCCTGATGATGCTGGCCCACTTCGTGTGTTTGTTGATCCAATTTTCAATAGACTGATCGTAATCGGCAAGGAACGCATCCTTTTCCTTCAGAAACTCATCCCGGATACCTATGAGTTCTTTGATAATGTCTCCCGCCTTGTCTTCAGGGATGGCCCAGCCGGACATGAACCGGATGCCGTGACGATCCAGATAATTGAAGGCACGGGCTTTCAGAGTGACGAAGACCTTGAGGCTGTTCGGATCGGCGATACGCTTGGAACCCAGAGAGGCCAAATCTTCAGGAGGAAGTTCCGCGCCGCCGAAGTCTTCCAGCACCATCTTCTTACGGGCGGACCAGAGATTGACGTTGAGATTCAGGGCGAGAAGATTGTCGAGAACCTTGATGTCGGAAAGAATGGGGGTATTCATGACAACTCCGTTATTCGATTAAAGGGGTTAAGAGTTCGATGTGATAGCCTTCAGCGAGTTTTTGGAGGGAGCGTTCCAGAAGCTCCTGCACGGGGTTCCCGTCCATGCAGTCGTCGGCAGGTATGGTCATGCTTCGACCTGATCGCCCGGAGCATCCCCGGAAAAGTTCCAGCGCATGCGAAAAGGCTTCCCCACGCCAGAAACGTGAAGAAGCCTCGTTTTTCGGAATAACCTGCGGAAGCTGAGGAAGCGTGTCGAGATAGCCGGGATCGGCTTCCATATGTCCGAGAATTGAGGTCAGCCATTGCTCCAGCATGATTGCCGGAACCGTTTTCACTCCCCCAGATGGCAGTCCATCGGGAACATCCGCTGGAGGAGTTCATGCAGCATGGCACGGGTAGGCCGGGACGCCCGAAAGCCCAAGGCCCGGTCCAGCGCGTAGGATAACGGCTGGATACCCTGATGCGCCAACGGCTGAAAACGCAGGGTCAAATCGGCCCAGCGAAGCAGCGTTCTTGTGGAGAGCGTCACCTCGATGGTATCCGTGTAGGCATCGGATGCACCTATGAACTGCTTCCTGATTTCATTGGCGAAATCCACCATCTTGACGACAATATGTTCAGGCAGGGCCGGATAGAGCTTCACCAGCAAATCCTTTTCCACCACGGCATCCGGGTAATTGACCTCGCACAACATGAAACGATCAAGCCACGCGAGATTCATTCTGCCTGTTCCCTGATAGAGCCCCGTATCGTCTCCGCCTCCGTTGGTATTGCCCGTGCAGGCGATGCGGAACATTTCATGCGGATGAATGACTTCCCCACCGTTTTCCGGCAGGCACAACGGCGCACCTTCCAGAACACCGTTGAGACCCACAGCAACCTCTGGTGAGAACAAATCCACTTCATTTATCAAGAAAAGACCTCCATAACGCATAGCCAAAGACAACGAGCCATATTCATACCGCATGGTTCCGTTATGCAGGGAAATGTGACCGCACAAGTCCGCAAACTCCAGACGCGCATGTCCCGTCACCTCAAGCACCGGATAGTTCAAGCGTGCGGCAAGCTGCTTGATAAGGCTCGTCTTTCCCGAACCCGTAGGACCGTAGAGGTACAACGGATCAAGTTTGTTCATGAACCAGACGGCGGCATCCCGTGCCGATTCGTGAAAGCTGTAGTGCGGGTCAATGGCAGGGGTATACAGGCAGGGATTCTGGAATCCCCATATGGTATTGCCAGTCGGCACACCGCTGAAAACAAGCCCGGCATCCATTTCGACGGGCGTGAGGGCTTCCAGTTCCTGAATGGTCTGTGATTCCATGACAATGCTCCTTTCAAAAGGTTTAAAAACAGAAAATCCCGGCCTTTCCGAAGAGAAGCCGGGATGTTTCCATGATTCATGCTGTGTGCTGTTTTTCTTAACAAGTCCAAGGATTAATGATGGGAACTCCCATTGGTTCAAAATCCTTACAATTTCTGGTTACAACAGACATTTTGTGGGTAAGCGCAGTTGCAGCAATAAGCGCATCTCGATCTGAACGAGGATCAGGGACATGCAATTCCGCGCAACGCATGGCAATATCCATGTCCACGTTCAATATTCTTCCAGAGAAGGCGGGAATAACCTTTTTTATAAACCATTCCTGCAAAATATTGCCTTGAGTCAAATCCCTGCGCTGTACGGAGAGAATACCCATTCGGATTTCCAAAACGGAAATAACGGACAGATACATGCACTGAGGTTCTCTATTTCTGGCCCACTCGACGACACGCGGTTCAGCCCTGTGAGCCTTTCTTAATTCAGAAATAACGTTGGTATCAACAAGATACATCATGATAAATCCACATTCGCAAATAAGGTCTTCTGTAAGGGGGTCGGCTCAAAATCAATCTCCGCGCTCTCTGGGCATCCTAACATGTCCGCCATATTGCGGTGAGTTGCTGTGATTTTTTGATATTCTTCTATAGTAAGGAGCACATGGGCCAAACGTCCCCTGTCTGTAATAAACACAGGGCCTTGCATAGCCAGACGTTTGGCTTTTCCGGCATCCTGATTGAACTCTCGGCTCGACATGGTGGTCATGGGACACCTCTTTTTGTAGAAACATATCTACATGCTGTTCGAGTTGTCAATCCCTTTTTACAACACCTCATAAGGACAGGGCATAGAGTCTCTCAAAGGGTTCCCCCTGCTTCTCGCATCGAGCTAAAAGCGTCCGGGCATCCTGTTCTCCCAGCAGCGTTTCGAGTTCCTCATTCAGCCGTTTTCGATCCAGCGTTACCCTCCCATTCTGGGGAATCACCCGGAACGTGTGTTTTCCCGTGTTGATCCATTCTCCCCTCACCGTATGGGAAAGCTGGTAGGCCACCTTCAGGCGACTCTCCAGTTCGTCGATGTCCGCTTCAAAAGACTTCTTCTGTGTTTTCAGTTTTATAAGTTGTACAAGGGCATCTTCCCATTCGGGATGCGACGAACCCCAAAAGTGCGGACAATCCTTCCTCCAAAAACATGACGGGCACAGGGCATCAAGTCCCTGTGCCGTCCGAATTGCGTTCAGATTCAGCCTGTTTTCTTTCAGGTCATTCATTGTCTCCCAGAATTCTGAAGCCATATCCAGACACCGGGCAATATCCGCATCTTCAGGAAGAAACGGACCAAAGGCTTTTGCATCGCACATGGACAGACAGAGAACCCACCCCTGAATGTCGCAAGCTGAAGCATCATCAGAAAGGGATACGCCAAGGAGTTCTTTACAGATTTCAGGGAGCGTCCTGTGGTAGAGGACTTCCCCCGTCTCCTGAATGATGTTGAAAACCGGATGGTTCCAGTAGGCTTTGAGCAACGCCGTCTGAGCGCCAATCTGCATGAGGTAACTTTCAGAAAGGGTTGTCGGCAGCTTTGCTGTGGATTTGACTTCCAAAATCCGTACAACCGGATGTGGCTGGTCAGTCACCAGCGTGAAATCCAGATGGGCCTTGAGGAGCACGTCTCCGTACACGATCTCGATTTCCAGTTGCGATAAGAGAGATAAGCCATATCCGATTAGAGCCTGATGGACACCCGTTTCGAACCAATGACCTCTCTGAAAGGTTATCTGATGATTAAGAGCTTCGGCAGTGTTTCTGTGTTCAGGTGGGTAGAGTTTGGCAGCCAGCGCCACTCTTGGGCAGTCCAGCATTTTGGCGATATCCGATAGCCCGACATATTGGGAGCGATCCCCTAGCTGGACTGCCGTTCGCCGTTCACCATCCCGTTCCAATCCGTAGCGAAGGATTTCTAGCAATCCTTCCGCTCCCGTATTTCTGTTTTTTCCGTCCATTCGTTTCCTCCTGTGATAAGAACCAAAATGAAAAGAGCCGCCCCATCAAGGACGGCCCTTTCCGCTATGCGGCATACTTCCACCAGATTTTTCGTTGGGGGTTCCAGTGAAACCCCGCCGCCGAGAGCTGTTCCTTTTTCTCTGCCGTGCTTCCCGTGGCGAGAATGCACTCCCGACCGTCCTGTGCCGGTACGATTTTGTATGAAATTCCATCCAGATGAGGCAATTTTGAAAGTCCACCTGAGGCTCGATTTAAGGCGGGTGAAATCTTTTTTGCTTGTCCTGAATCATCCTGAGTCGTTTTGCCTCTCTGTGGGGCGGTTACGGCGTTTTTCTGCCTCTGAGGACGGTTGGGCTTGTCTGAAGCGAACTCACCGTCCGTATCCTCCTCCGTAACGATGCCGAGCATGGCGGAAAGCGCATACCTGCGCATATAGGTCATGCTGATGCCCACGCCCTGCGGATCGGCCTTGGGCAGGGGAACTACCGCAAGGCTCGACTGCCATTGTCCCGATTCCGCATGGGTAAGTTTCGTGACCAACCCGAGATATCCCGGTTCGGCAGGAACAGGATACTGGCAGAGCCAGATACCATTCGAGAGTAGCGCATCACGGCATGAGTCCATGACGCTGTTCAAGGTGGCGTACTTGCTCTTGGTGAACGGATTGTCGGCATCCTTGGTTGCGGGTTGAAGCTGGCGTTGAACGTTGATGAGGGCCTTGGCGAGTTCTCCCACTTCTTGTGATGTGTATTCGGGCATGACATTCTCCTTCAAAAACAAAGAGACTCCATCCAAAACTGGATGGAGTCTCAAAAAGTATTCTCTCTCAAAAAAGTAATATATACTTGTAGTTCAATGAATGGCGCATATTGCTTTAGATTTATCTATCCGATATATTAATAACTATTCTACTACTGTCGGCAATTTTGACAGGCTGGGATTATATGCCCTTTTCTAAGGGCGGCTCGGAGGCGCAACATTGATGGATGATTGAAAATTCCGTCAAATGTAAGCGACTGCACAGCGATCGGCCCAAAATCTCCACAACAGGGGAAGAGAGAACCATTAGCGAGTAGGGAGGTATACATCCAAGGCTGGGGACAGATTCCGTTCAGAGGTTTATGTATGAAATGCTTTTCTCCTGCATGAGACATCAACCACTGCCTTATTTCAACATCAGAAAAAAACTCACTGAACTGTAACTGTATACCGTATTTTTCAGCATTTTCTAATAGATTAAGTAACATATACTTTAATTCAAGACCGTCTGCGAAAGATATTCCATTCTGGTGGGCATAGGGATGTATGCGTACTTGCTCTAAACTGATACTTTTTATTCCAGTCTGTGCAGCTATTTTTGGCAACTGAGGTAAACTATGAAGATTTTGCTGGCAAATGACAGTATGGAACTGTACACAGTCACCCAGAGCCTCTGTTAGTAACAGGGCATGATTTTTGAAGGTATGAAAATCTCCACCACGGCGCATAAAGGAATACGTATTAGGATCACCCGCATCAACGCTGAGAAAAAATTGAGAAAATGTATATAATTGTAGACGGTTGATCGTCGTTTGTGTGAGTAGACTTCCATTGGATACGACTATGAGATTAGCAGCGCGCTCCATGGCACAGTCAAGGGCAGTAAAAATATGGGGATGGCAGAAAGGTTCACCCTGAAGACCAAACGCTACAGAGGACAATGGCCCAATATTATTCAATAGGTATTGAAGTCTCTCTATGGGAAAATCTAAAGGAGATGCGTAGGGCGTATTATCCGAATGATAATAACACATAGGACAAGAAAAATTACAACGAGTAGTAATACCGATACCGAGAGTACGTTTTCGGTTGGGTAACAGTATCTCAAATTCTAATTCTTGTATGGAGTATTCAGGCAGATGAGAAAGGGAAAAAGGGAAATCTATACGCTGGCCCATACCTATCTCTTCTTTAAATTTGCTTTAAGTATATTGCAGGCATGCGTAGTCTCTTTTACATATTCCTCCCATGAAAAAAGGGAAAAATATATGCTGTAACCCTCCTCTACCCGGCAAATTAACGGTCGCAGAGAGTATACTGAACAAAGGCCTGTCTCCAAGTCGTAATAACGGCAACTACCTGTTCCATCATCTAACCATGCATAAGTAGGGCCAAAAAGAGGCAACTGGCGACAGCATGCTCCACATTTATCACAATGAAATACAGATGCCATACATATTTCTTTTTATTATGTATTAATAAAGAATGTACTCCATTTCAAATGGAGTACATTCCTTGATCAAAATTTTGTTACGCTGCTGAAATCTGTTCCAATGCTGTATTTGCCTTTTTTATCTGTGTATCTATACCATTCATATTAACACTATTAATACCTTCATTATCTTCATTTTTTATAACAAGATTCTCTTTACACATGGCATAAAGTAAAGAAACAAGATAAACAAGATTTCTGATATTTTTCTTCTCTTCTTCTGAAAATAAATTCCAATTTGCTTCTCTTTGCAAAAGTTTTTCCAAAAATGAAATATGATTACTATAGAGACTTCGTATTTTATATAAACTATCCATATAGCTGATGGAAGCCGTTTTTAGCTGTTCAAGAAACGTACATATAGTATTGATTTTTTCCTCAGCACGACGCATTTGTGACCATGCTTCGTCAGCTTTTTCCGATAGCTTGGAACCGGTAAAGGCAAAGATAGCCCCTCCAACCATAAGCCCCACGCCTAATGTAGCTGCACTTAGTAGAGTTGAACCAAGAGCTACACCCCCTCCTCCTGCCGCCAGTGTTCCTCCACCCAGGACAGCCAAAGTTGCATTGGTCGCCGCTACTCCAGAAAGTGAGGCAATAGCCGTTCCAGTAGAAGCAGAGCCCAAGGCCATAACAGCCATAGACACACCGCCTGCTGCTGCCATACCGCCCGCCGTGCCTACTGCCGCCCCACCTAAGGATCCCAGCAACACGCCAGCTCCGATAGAAACCTCACGTAAATGTTGCGGATTATAGCTCGGTAACGAACTGTCTCCACGGTTGATTTCATTAAAATTTGGCCGATTCTGGATACGTTCAATCAAATCACTAAAATGACCAAAAGATTTCAAAATTTCCATTTCCAACGTACCGAGCTTGTCCATCTCTGTAGAGGTTTCTTCCTGCGTACGCTCATATCGCTCGGTATTTTCTTTATGGCATCGTTGGGCAAGCTCCATGGTATTTTTGGCATCTTTCATTTTGCTCGCCCCATATACGCCAGCACCAACACCTGTTGCTCCAGCAATCACCGCAGCAGCTCCAAGAAGAAAAGGAAAAGGCATACTTCCCTCCATTATTGTTAAATTTTTTCAATTAAAAGCGAATTGTTTTATTAAAACATTTCGCACCACAAATGCTTATTTAGAACATTTTTTTGTCTTGCCTCCCTCTATAGCTTCGAGTATATCAATATATAAAAAATGTACCCTAACAAAAATGCAACGAATTCTCCTTTGACCCCATAAAGCTGTCGAAATTACCAGTATAAGGCAAAGCAATGTCACGGTCTGCCAGAACTGCCTCTAGAATGTCGGATAATTCTTGTGAATTATTGCCTGCACATACAAGACGTTGTGTAATATTGGCATAAGCGGCTGTTTGTTTTTTAAAACCTTCCAAATCGTAGGCAAGCAGTTTTGCTGCAAGAACTTCAAAGGCGTCTGCCTGCTGGCGATAAAAGGCAATATCATAGTCAATGGTGCGTACCTTGTTCAAGATACCAACGATTTGTTGGACGATATCGCAGGAATCAAGGGCATAGAGCAAGGTGCAGGATAATGCTCCTGTGGCAAAGACACCTGCAAAGGTAGAAAGAAGCTCGCCCACAACGGGAATAGTACCAAGACCACTGGCAGCGATTGCCTGTGAAATCGATATGCCCACTACAGCAGAAGCGCCTGTGGCAATAATTTTAAGGGCTGCGACCATACGATCTCCAAAGAGGAGATTGTCAGGATTGAAGAACAGTACCTTGCCCGCTGCCACGAGCGAAGCAAAGCTTTGACGGAGAACACGCCCAAAGTTTTTTGTCGTCGTAAAAAAGATATTGCAGAGGGTGGAGGTCAAACTGGAAAGAATACCACCTACCATCCCTTCACCGAAAGTATCAAGCAGCGTTTTATATTTTTCCTTGGCACGCTGAATTCCTAAACGTACCCCTTCAGAAATATTCGAAAGAATACTCTTTAAGGTATTACCACTACCTCCGGTGAGTTTTTCGCGTACGCTAAACCATACCTCAGTCAGTACAAAGCCAAGAGCCTGACGAATCCCCATCTGAAAACCAACCTTGCCCGATGCCATTGCCGTATGTTGCCAAAAGTCGGTGCTAGTATAATAGGCATACGCTATTTTGGCATTATAGGCACGCCGTGCGGCTGTATCTGCTGCACGCATTCGTTTTTTTTCATCTTCTGTGTATTCGTTGCTGTGCTTCGCCAAATGCTCAGACATGCTATCGGCTTTTTTACTACGGTTTATATGGCTGTCGGTTGGATGAAGATTTTCACTGCTATTTGCCAAATCTTCCCCTGGCAGCCCAGCCAATACACGACCACGATCGTCATCTATTTCCTTAGCAGAAATAGTATGATCCAAATCTATTTTAGCATTGCAAGCAACAGATTTTCCTGTGTATGCATCGATAAGTTGTCCATCTTTCTTTTGTTTACTGACTTCTTTATTCTTTTTTCGATAGTTTGCATGTGAGTGGTATGAGTTAGGGTTATACTCTCCTTTATTTTTATAATCTTGTTGATGAATTTTACTTTTGTAATACATATCTTTATCTTTACCAATCTGGCGTACATTATGGATAGTATCTACGTCTCCACCATGCTGATCTCGAATAAAAACATCTAAGCCAAAACTTGTGATGAGGCTTTCAAATAGTATACGTTCGTATTGTCCAAACAAGCTATTGTACACATTATCCTTTGAATTTGGGTAAAAACCTTGTTCAACTTGTGTAAGGTATGTCATTATCATACTCCTGTTATTCAATAGCAAAAATTATCTTGAATTCATTAATCTTCGATAATTTTATTTCCAGATATTTTTATCCAGATTATTTATGCCTCTAAAAAGTATCCAATATATCCTTGAGCCAGCTCACACGCCGTGCCGTCATTTCGAGCCACCAGCCTGTCGTGATAAGGCCAGCGGAAGTTCCCCCAAGGACAGACATCATCGTGTCGCATGAACCTTCCCGATACTTGAGCCAAGCCCGTTGGGAATCACGCAACAAGGTCTTTTGCTTCTCATCCATTGCCTGCATTGTTTTTTTATAGGTGGTGTTGAGGAGAGCTTCTATGCGTTCATCTTCCGCAGCCAAGCAATCCTGCATGGCAACGGTGACACCACCGCTTTTCTCCATGCATTGGGCGTATTCCGCACTGAGCAGGGAATCCTGCGCAGAAGCGTTTTCTCTAGTATGCGGTTCTATGACATGCCCGCTCTTGATACTTCCATCCGTGAACATTCTTCACCGTATACATTCCAAAATTGTTGGACATCATAATTTACTGAAACCCGGTTGCCCTCCTCTCCCAGCTCCCGATCAAGCCGATCCGGATCGGCAATCATGAAAACGGATTCTCCGGAATCAAGCTGGAATGCGCCGTAACACATATCTCCGCACTGTGAGCCCTTGTAGACTCCCGTGAGAGTTCCGCTGTCGAGTACTTTGGAGGGGCACAATGTCCCTGAACCTGCATAGGCATTGGGTGTGAGGCACAGCAGCACAAGAAAGAATTCCACCTTCTTAAAAAAACATTAGCTACCTACGATCATTAACTATTTAATCTTTCATATATCAATTAGTCGTATGTCAAAGTAAGAATAATCTATTTAAATACCGGGTAAACTGAAATTTTATTCAGATTCCACAACTGTGTGGACTGGATTCGCTATATCTTAGAAATACTTTTCCACACTGCTATGGACTCTCATCGAAAAAACGCTTGCCGGGATGGTAGTGCTATCGCATGATAGTGAAAAACATGTGGGGGAACGTGTGTGCCTAAAGCCACTTTTGATTCTGCTCGTGAAATACTGACTTCTACTGAAGTGGACTCTTCGCGAGTCTCCCGTCTGCTCCGTATTGTACAGTCTATCCGGGAAGATCCCCATCAGCCTCTGACTAAACTCTGGGCTCGCCTTGGTATAGGAAAAAGCCAATTTTATAAGGACAGAGCAGCTCTTGCTGAAGTGGGGTTTCAGTTTGAATATAATAGAACTAAAGGATTCCAAATTGTTGAAGACAGATTGACACCTATCACGGGACTGGGGCTGTCTGATCGCCTTGTGGTCATGTTTGCCTTGGAGCAACTGAGCGCCACCGGTGACGGTACCCTTGCTGCACTTGCCATAGATGCGGGGAGAAAACTGGCTGGAGGATTGCCTTCTCCCTTCAAGGAAAAACTGCTGGCTTGTTTTGATGAGCAGGTGACAAACACCGGTTTTGGTGTAAAGCCTGAAATACTTACCATCATCAGAGATGCCGTTACAGAAGGCAGGCGGATACGGATTCTGTATACCCGCAGTGGGACGTGGGATACCCAATGGCGTGAAGTTGATCCCCGGCACATATACATGCGCCAACGCACCCTTTATCTCTATGCCCGGACAGTTGATGAAAAGCCACACCGATGGAAAGTATTCCGCATAAGCCGGATTGAACAAATTCAGCTTACTGGAATAAGCATAACTTGGCGCACCGATGAGGACGACGGTTTTCTTGCCAAACAACGAAATGCCTTTGATGCTTTTATCGGGGACAAAACTCATGCTATTACGGTCAGGTTTACCGGGCAGGCCCGACATTACGTTCAGGAGCGCCAATGGCACCCGAGCCAAGTACTGGAAGATGACGGAAATGGAGGAGTACTGTTTACCGTTCAGGTCGCAGAGCCTCTGGAGGTTATCCGGTGGGCACGACAGTTTGGTGATGAAGCTCATGTTGTCTGCCCAACAGATTTGTCCTTGTGGAGTTGAATAAAAAGACTGTTTCTTTGAGGTGCATTTTACGCATCTTAAAAGGATATGCAACATCAATTTTATTAAGAGAAAAATCCTGTTATCCTACCCGCTTTACTCAATCTGTTTTAGCGGGGATGGATTCATATGGAAAATCGAAGCATCGCTTCAGTGGCAGCCCAAAATATTACACTCCGTCGCAAGGCATTGGGGCTGACTCAGGCACAAGTAGCAAATAAAATCTTAGTGGAGAAAGAGAGTATCTCCCGTATGGAAAGTGGTAAAATTTCTTTGAATTTAGAACGGCTTCAGCAATTTGCAGAACTTTTTGGATGTCCTGTGGCAGATTTACTCAAAGAACCTTCGCAAGATGCCGAAGTACAAGCAGAAACTATAGCTGCTTTAATCAGCACTCTTGAACCAGAAGAACGAGAGATATTAGTTAATATAGTTACAGAAGTAGTGCGACTTTTTTCTACAAAAAAAACACATAACTAGGGTCAGAATTCATTAAATGAGATAGAAAATAACAGAAACAGTAAGGTAAATGGCTGAGAAAGAGGTATGCCACAGCGGGTAGACATTTTGCGACATGCCGTTAGTCTCTCAGCTTACTAAATATGCTTTCAATGGGATTTCTACGTTATAATAAAGTCTTGTCGAAAGAAGACACTCCATTTCTGGCTTTCTTGGGAAATATGCAGATCGTCATCCCTCTGACTTTCAGAGCCCCCCTCAACTAGGCTGCATCACAAACCTCCGCTGCCAGAAACATGCTGTTATCGGGAGAAGGTCCTGAAGAATGACAGCTCTCTTCTAATCTTTGCTCTATCCTTCCGTGAACAGAAGTAAGACAGTACACCTTGTGGAGAAGACTATTCTTTTAATGCAAAAGGAAGGCTGACCAGCACGAGTTGCTGGCAGCCATTTTTTGGGGGTATTCTCGGATTTGAGTAGATGGTGTAAACAATATTCCGGCAGATAGATTGGCTGAAATAAAGTGGGGAAGTATGACTGCACGGCTCCCGACTATAGAGGTGATACGTAAGAGTGGCAAAGAGTGCTTTCAAGGAATGGACGGTGAACGCACCCTCAAGGATTTTTGGGCCTGGGCCTTTTCGGATTTGGTCAGCAATACGGAGCGCGGCAAGCTGGCGGAATACATCGTCGCGACGGCGATGGGCTGTGATGGAGGAACCAGTCCCACATGGGGAAGTTTTGATCTCCTTTCGCCTGAGGGCATCAAAATCGAGGTCAAGGCGTCGGCCTACATCCAGTCATGGGAGCAAAAAAGTTTTTCCAGAATAGAATTCAGTATTGCCGAAAGCCTGTACTGGGATGGCGTTGCCTATGCCAAGGAGAAAAAGCGTCAGGCCGATGTTTATGTGTTTTGCGTACTCAAGCATAAGGAGCAGGATACCATCAATCCGCTCGACTTGGAGCAATGGGATTTCTATCCCGTCTCCACAGATAGCCTAAATAAGGCGGTGAAAGGGCAAAAAACGATTTGCCTGGCACGGGTTGCCGAATTGTGCGGCAAGGGGCCATGCACATATCAGATGTTGAAGGGGGCTGTAATGGAATGCGGTAAGGGCGGCCCCCATGACGCATACGAAAAGTAGCTATTATTGCAGCAAGATAGTGTGAATAACATCCCAAAATGATGAATATTCCCTTATCGAAAATCCCAATTATGACTTTACGGGAAGTTGTTCTGTTCCCCAGAGGAAGCATACTGCTTTTTGTAGGCCGTGAGTTTACCCGCCAGAAAATAGGACGAGAATAAGCTTTCATGATTGAAAGACTTTCATGGTGCCCCAGCGTGATCCCGCTGCATGGGGATGCGTTGCTTCAAGATAACAATTGGGAGTATAAGAACATGCCGGAAACGGCACCTGGGATAACTACGCGTTGAAGAAGTCAGCTTCTTCGTTAGGGAAAGAATCGAGCGGCACTTGCCCGCCTCACGGGGCAGCAGGTGGGAAGCATAACCAGACAGGAAGATTTCATGAGCAATACCAAAGAGATTGAACGGGCTGAGCTGCACAAGACCATCTGGCGCATTGCCAATGACTTGCGGGGCAGCGTGGATGGCTGGGATTTCAAGAGCTATGTGCTGGGGATGCTATTTTATCGGTTTTTGTCTGAGAATCTGACCAGTTATCTGAATGCTGAGGAAGCGCGGGCCGGGAATGAAGATTTCAACTACGCGCTGTTGAGTGACAAGGATGCGGAATACGGACGCGAAGAGGTCGTGCGTGAAAAGGGGTTCTATATCCTGCCTTCCGAGTTGTTCAACAATGTACGGTTCAAGGCCCGGCAGGATGACAATCTCAATGAAACCCTGAGCCGTGTTTTTGCCAACATTGAAGGTTCTGCAATCGGTACGGACAGCGAAGACGACTTCAAGGGGTTGTTCGCGGAGGTGGACGTCAACAGCAACAAGCTGGGAGCGGTCGTCAAGAAGCGTAATGAAAAGCTGGTGATGCTGTTGGAAGCCATCGGCGATCTGCCCTTGGGGAACGGCGGGGATTTCGGGGGCAATACCATTGACCTGTTTGGTGATGCCTATGAATACCTCATGCAGATGTACGCCTCCACTGCCGGGAAGTCCGGTGGGGAGTTTTACACCCCTCAGGAAGTTTCCGAACTGCTGGCGCGCATCACCGTGCTGGGCAAGACTGAGATCAATAAAGTATACGACCCCGCCTGCGGTTCCGGTTCTCTGCTGCTGAACTTTGCCAAGGTGTTGGGCAAGGACAATGTGCGGCAGGGCTTTTTCGGTCAGGAAATCAATCTGACCACCTACAACCTGTGCCGCATCAACATGTTTCTGCACGACATCAATTTTGAGAAGTTCGACATCGCCCACGGGGACACGCTGACCGATCCGGCACACTGGGATGATGAACCGTTTGAGGCCATTGTCTCCAACCCTCCGTATTCCATCAGATGGGAAGGCGACGCCAATCCATTGTTGATCAATGATCCGCGCTTTGCCCCCGCCGGTGTGCTTGCTCCCAAGAGCAAGGCGGACTTGGCCTTTACCATGCACATCCTTTCATGGCTGGCAGTGGACGGCACGGCGGCCATCGTCGAATTTCCCGGCGTGCTGTACCGTGGAGGAGCGGAACAGAAAATCCGGCAGTATCTGATTGACAACAACTACGTTGATGCGGTTATCCAGCTGCCGCCTGACTTGTTCTTTGGAACAACCATTGCCACCTGCGTCATCATTCTGAAGAAATCCAAAAGCGACAATGCTGTGTTGTTTATTGACGCTTCCGCTGAATTTGTCCGCAATGGCAACAAGAACAAGCTGACCGCTGACAATCAGCAGAGGATTCTTGATGCCTATGCCGAGCGCAAGGACATTGAGCATTTTGTCCGGCTTGTGGATGCCGAAGAAATTGCCGGAAACGGCTACAACATTGCGGTTTCTTCCTACGTTGCCCAAAAGGACGAGCGTGAAGCCGTGGATATTGTGCGGCTGAATGCGGAAATTGCCGGAATTGTCGAGCGTCAAGCCGCTTTGAGAACGCAGATTGACGCCATCGTTGCCGAGCTGGAGGGCTAGCATGAGCAAGATTGATGAGCTGATTGCCAAGCTGTGCCCGAATGGGGTGGAGTATAAAAAATTGGGTCAAGTAGGTGAATTCATAAGGGGAAGCGGACTTCAAAAAAAAGATATTACAGACTTCGATAATGGATTTGGAGCCATACATTATGGACAGATATATACATACTACAGTATTCATACTAACAAGACAAAATCATTTGTAGCCTCAGCCCATTCAAAAAACCTGAAAAAAGCGAAATCTGGCAATCTTGTAATTGCAACTACAAGTGAAAATGATACTGATGTTTGCAAAGCGGTTGCTTGGCTTGGTAAAAAAGATATTGCTGTCAGCAGCGATGCCTGTATATACAGACATTCTCTTGAACCTAAATATGTTGCGTATTTTTTTCAGTCAGAACAATTTCAACTGCAAAAACTTGGCAATATTACAGGTACAAAAGTAAGAAGAGTTTCTCCTTCATGTATGGCTAAATTTCTTATCCCCGTCCCTCCCCTTGAAATTCAGCGCGAGATCGTGAAGGTGCTGGATACCTTCACCAAGCTGGAGGCTGAACTGAAGGCTGAACTGGAGGCTGAACTGGAGGCACGGCGGCGGCAGTATCACTACTACCGTGACCAATTGCTCAATTTTGAGGGCCGGGATGATGTGCAGTGGATGACGTTGGGGGAAATTGGTACTTGGTACGGTGGGGGGACTCCGTCAAAAAGCCGCAATGACTTTTGGGAAAATGGAACTATCCCATGGGTATCCCCCAAGGATATGGGGCATCCTCTAGTTGACTCAACAGAAGACTATATTACTGAGGATGCGATTAAAAACTCTTCTACAAAATTAGTGCCAGCCAACTCCGTTGCCGTTGTTGTTCGTTCGAGCATCTTAGATAAAATATTACCGATTGCGTTAATTCCCATTCCAGTTGCACTCAATCAAGATATGAAAGCTATTATACCACATAGCAACATTCTCCCTCGCTTTGTTGCATACACGATGAGGGCACGAGGGAATGACATTTTACGAGTAGCAAAAAAAACAGGTGGTTCGGTAGCATCTATTGAAAGTAATAAGTTATTTTCTTTTAGAATCCCTGTCCCTCCTCTTGAAGAACAAGCCCGCATCGTTGCCATCCTCGACAAGTTCGATGCACTGGTCAACGACCTTTCCAGTGGCCTGCCTGCGGAGATCGCCGCTCGCCGCAAGCAGTATGAGCATTACCGTGACCGCCTGCTGACCTTCAAGGAGGCGCAATGAGCCAATCTCGCCCTATCACGCACTGCGAACCTCTTGCCCTGTTTGAGGAGAGTACGGTTGTTGCCGAATTTGTGCGGGAACGTGACGACGACAACGCCTATCAGAGTGAAGCCGCGCTGGAAAAGGCCTTCATTAAGCAGTTGCAGGCGCAGGCCTACGAATACCTTCCCATCACGTCCGAGGCGGAGCTTGTCGCCAACCTTCGCCGCCAGCTGGAAAAGCTCAACGACATGACCTTTTCCGATGCGGAATGGGAAACCTTTTTCAGTACCTGTATTGCGGGAAACAACGACGGCATCATCGAAAAGACAACCCGCATTCAGGAAGACCATATTCAAATCCTCAAGCGTGACGACGGCTCGACCAAAAACATCTATCTGATCGACAAGCAACGCATTCACAACAACAGCCTGCAAGTCGTCAATCAATATGAAGCGGTGGGGAACTACGCCAACCGCTATGATGTGACCGTGCTGGTCAATGGCCTGCCGCTGGTGCATATCGAGCTGAAACGGCGTGGGGTGGACATTCGCGAGGCCTTCAATCAGATCAACCGTTATCAGCGGGACAGCTTTTGGGCGGGCTGCGGCCTGTTCGAGTATGTGCAGCTGTTCATCATCAGCAACGGCACCCTGACCAAATATTACAGCAATACCGTTCGGAGCGGGCACCTTGCCGAACAGCAGGGCAAAAAATCCCGACAGAAAAATTCCAACAGCTTTGCTTTTACCAGCTGGTGGGCCGACGCCCGAAACCAGCCCATTACGGACCTGATCGACTTCACCAAGACGTTTTTCGCCAAGCATACCCTACTCAGTATCCTCACCCGCTACTGCGTGTTCGATGTGGATCGCAAGCTGCTGGTCATGCGGCCTTATCAGATTGTTGCTACGGAACAGATTCTGCAACGCATCATTACCAGCACCAACGCCAGACGGGTGGGCACACCGGCGGCGGGCGGCTACATCTGGCATACCACGGGCAGCGGCAAAACCCTCACCAGTTTCAAAACCGCTCAGTTGGCGCGAGACCTGCCCGCCATCGACAAAGTGCTGTTTGTGGTCGACCGTAAGGATTTGGATTACCAGACTATGAAGGAGTATGAACGCTTTGAGAAGGGCGCGGCAAATTCCAACACGTCCACCGCCATCCTCAAAAAGCAGCTGGAAAACCCTAATGCCCGCATCATCATTACAACCATACAAAAACTCTCAAACTTTATAGGCAAAAATCCAAAGCATCCTATTTATGACGCCCATGTCGTCATCATTTTTGACGAATGCCACCGAAGTCAGTTCGGTGACATGCATGGGGACATCACGAACGCCTTCAAACGCTACCATCTGTTCGGATTTACCGGGACACCTATATTCTCGGAAAACGCTCCCGGAGGCAGCAAGGCACTCCTCTGTACAACGGAAAAGGCCTTTGGCGACAAACTCCACACCTACACCATCGTCGATGCGATCAATGATAAGAATGTCCTGCCGTTCCGTGTGGATTACATCAACACCATCAAGGCGTCGGAACATATCCGGGACAAACAGGTTTCGTCCATTGATACGGAACAGGCTTTGCTTGCTCCCGCGCGCATTACGCAGATTGTGGCGTATATCCGAGAACATTTCGATCAAAAGACCAGACGAACCACGTTCTACAGTCATAAAGGCAAACGGCTGTCCGGCTTCAATTCCCTGTTCGCCACCGCCTCCATTGAGGCCGCCAAGCGCTATTACCTTGAATTTTCCAATCAGCAGAAAAAGTTGCCCCCCACCCGACGTCTCAAGGTTGGGTTGATCTACAGCTTTGCCGCCAACGAAGAAACAGCGGACGGAGCACTGAGTGAAGAAGAATGCAGCACCGAAGGACTGGACGCCAGCTCCCGTGACTTTCTGGAAAATGTCATCAAAGACTATAACCAGATGTTCAGTAGCAATTTCGACACCTCGGCAGACAAATTTCAAAACTATTACAAAGACCTGTCACTCAGGCTGAAAAACCGTGAACTGGATATGGTGATCGTCGTCAACATGTTCCTGACGGGGTTCGACGCCACTACCCTCAACACCCTCTGGGTGGATAAAAACCTGCGTGCCCACGGTCTGATTCAGGCTTTTTCGCGTACCAACCGCATCCTGAATTCCGTCAAGACCTACGGCAACATCGTTTCATTCCGCAACCTCGAACAGGAAACCAACGACGCTCTGGCTCTTTTTGGAAACAAGGACGCCAAGAATATCGCTCTGCTGAAATCCTATACCGAGTATTACACGGAATATAAAAAGCAGGTGGAGGACATGCTGGCCTTCTTCCCGCTTGATACGCCCATCACGGGAGAAACCGCCCAGAAGGACTTTATCCGGCTCTTTGGCTCCATCTTGCGGCTGAAAAATATTCTTGTCGCCTTTGACGACTTTACAGAAAACAATATTCTCAGCGGAAAGACCTTTCAGGATTATCAAAGCCAGTATCTCAACCTACATGCGGAATTTCGCCGTAAAGCCGAAGCGGAAAGGGAAGCCATCAACGACGATGTGGTTTTTGAAATCGAACTTATCAAACAAGTTGAAATCAATGTTGATTACATCCTGATGCTGGTGGAGGCCTACCTCAAGAAGAAGGGGTCCGAAGAAGGTACGGAAATCCGCTCCAGCATCGCACGGGCCGTGAACTCCAGTCCCAGCCTGCGCAACAAGAAAGACCTCATCGAACAGTTTGTTGATTCCGTTTCCATAACGGAAAAAATCGATGAAGCGTGGCTTGCCTACATCAAAACCAAGAAGCAGGAAGAGCTTGGGCGCATTATTGCCGAGGAGAAACTCAATCCTGCCGAGACGGAAACTTTTGTTGCCAACGCGTTCCGCGACGGAGCCATCCCAGCTACCGGAACCGCCATCACAAAGATACTTCCGCCTGTTTCACGGTTCAACAAAAACAATAACCACGCTGCAAAGAAGCAAAGCGTACTGGACAAGCTCCGTGCCTTCTTTGAACGATTTTTCGGATTGAGCTGATATGTAATAAATTTTGTCAGTAACATTCATTTTTCAATGGATCACTGAAGGCCTGGCTCCCATTATGGGGGTAGGCCTTCTTTTTGGCCCCCAATAAATCCGCCAAATTTTTATCATATAATATGCCCAGTTTACCATAATCTTTCACGATAAGGACATGTGCACAATGGAAATAGTCTCACATTTTTTTACATTCGTTCTAGGTCTGATTGTATTACTAAAAAAGAATAAACAAGTATAAAGAAGAATAGAGATAATAACAAATAAGAATAAAAAATAAATATAACAACAAATATAGACAAAATAATAAATAAAGAAGAAATAACAAAAGAAAAAGATAAAAAGAAAGAATAAGAAAACATTAATCTCACACCACACAGGTGTGAGAGAAATAAAAGCATAGCTCATCATGATCCACCACAGGTGGAGAGATGAAAAGATCAAGATCACATAAAGATCACATTTCTTTTTTACATATGCTCATGAGAATATGAAATTAAACAAAAGGAGTTCTCATGATGACAAAAGTTACATTTGAAGATGTTTTTGATGGATTGCAAATCCTTCCTTCAAGAGACGACACTGAAGGTAAATTCATCGACATCTTGGAGAAGCAAAAGGAACTCATGGAATTTGCGATAGCAAACCATAGCAAAGTCATGCAAATTCGTTTTGATCTTCATTACCCTTCTGATGGCTTTATTCTTCCTTCCTCTGATGACATATCTGTTTTTAGTTATAACCTTTCACGAAGGTTAAAGCGAATGGTCATAGCAACTCATAGAGTTGATCCTCTCTATCTTTGGGTCAGAGAGATTCATGACTCTTCTTTTTCCCATTACCATTTTCTTCTTTGGATCAATGCAAATGCCATAAAGAACAAATTCACTGTTTTTGATATGGCAAATAAGATTTGGAAAAACACTTTAAAGACAAATGAAGAAGGTCTTGTTCATTATTGTTTGAACAAAAAAAGAGATCCTGAATATGACAATGGAATTACCCTTGATAGAAACAAAGAAGACTTCTCCATGAAAAGAGATGTGGCGTTTCGTTCTGGAAGCTATCTTTCCAAAACATTCAGCAAAGATGCTCTTGATAAATATGCATGGCGATATGGATATTCAAGACTTCCTAGAGGCTAAAAAAGGAGAAAACTCATGTTTGGAGATGAAATATTCTTGGATCAATTGCGTAAGGAACTGCCTCCAGTTTTTACAAGAGAATTTGCCTCTGAAAAAATTGGAAGAATCTTTTCTGCAAAAAGCATGTCGAATGCTGATGCTCTTGGAATTGGTCCTTCTGTGAAAGTCAAGATTGGCAAGAAAGTGGGATATGAAAGAGATTCGTTCCTTCAATGGCTACGAGGAAAAATGAAACATGATGCTCCTCATGTAAAAAAAGAAAACACTTTCCATTATATGCCTAGCTCAACACCATTCAGAATGTTTTGACTTTGATTAGATGAATGGTGCTATTTTTTTAACACTTTTACAGGAAAAGGAGTTTTCCATGCTTAAGATTTCCGATGCAATCAATGTCCATGTTCTTCAACTTCCCAATGATAAAAACGGTAGAACTGCAATTGTGTCTGCAAATATTATTATGACAGATGGAAGAGTCATAAGTGATGTTTGTTCCGAATCTCCTCGTTCTCCTTTTGAAAACGAAGATACTCTTGAAATCGCTAAAAACAGGGTTATGAACTCCATTAAACAAAAAGCCGAACCCTATATCAAAAACCATTGAAACATATCTCAAGATGGCTCTCAGGATGATAAAAGTAGATTCAAGGGAGGAGACAAGCCTGCCAGCCGGAGTCAACTTTCCCTCATTCGCAACAAGGCTCAGGAACGGGGGAAAAATCCAGAGGAGCTTGCTGCTTCCCGCTTTGGCAAACGCCTACAAGACCTTAAGGGATGGGAGGCTGATAGCCTCATCAAAGAACTCCTTACAAAAACACGCTAGTCCGACAGAAGGGTATCCGAATACCATCGGATACCCTTTTTCTCAACTATTTGCTAAATGCACTCATCTGGCTTATATTCTTGCAGAAACGGAATGCAAACGTGAAATACAAGCCTCCCTTTACCATTACTCCTGTCATCCTTCGACTCGTGAGTGAAATCAGCGAGCTTGTTGGTCATGTTCAAGCCCTTTCGGGTTCGACCTCCTCTCTCCTGCGTAGGGAAAAACGGATTCGGACCATCCATGCCTCGTTAGTCATTGAAAACAACACGCTCACTCTGGAGCAGGTCACAGCGGTCCTGAACGGAAAACATGTGTTGGGTCAACCTCGTGAAATTCAAGAAGTTCGTAATGCGTTCATTGCATATGAACATCTGGAAACATGGGACCCTTCCTCGCAAAGCGACATTCTTGCGGCCCATGCCATGCTGATGGCTGGACTTGTGGAGCATTCGGGACAGTTTCGGACTGGAGGCGTTGGTGTCTTTCAAGGTAGCCGTGTAGTGCATATGGCACGTCCAGCTCACTTGGTTCATGAGCACATGGCCAACCTCTTGACGTGGCTCGCAGCATCCGATGATCATCCTTTGGTGACAAACTGTGGCAAACGCTCATACTGAGCCGCTGGAAACCGCTTTTTGCATTTTTGCCGGTCGAAACCGTTATCCGTGGGCGTCAGGAAGGATACTATGCAGCTCTAGCTCAGGCAGACAGCGCGGGTGAATCCACTCCGTTTGTGGAGTTCCTGCTAGACGCTTTGCATGTGGCTCTGAACGAAGTCGTTTCCTCGGATGTGGAACACACCGATCCAGATACCGATCCAGTTCAAAAGCTTCTCTACGTATTTCGGGAAAAACCTGAACAGGGAATCGCAAACCCCATGAAAGCACTAGAACTCAGTCATAAACCCACGTTTCGCCGAAACTACCTGAATCCGGCCCTTTCCCAAGGATATCTAGAACGTACCATCCCTGACAAACCAAACAGTCCGGCACAAAAATATCGACTAACGGGAAAAGGTCGCCAGTTGATACACTGAGCCCATTTCCATTTTGTGCGGTCTAAATCTGTTCGGAGTGTCCAAAATACATCTGCCGCAGGAGAAGAATTTCTTCGCACAACGCACCGCACGCACAGGCGTTTGTTCGCTGCCGAATGATATCAAACTCCTCGACATCGGTATCCTCAGCCATTGGTGCGGGACACACTGTAGGAACGAGGAAAAAGAACGAATCAGATCCATCTGGCTTTCGGAAAGATAAAGCAGGGTACGCATGGAACACCTCCATGCCCTGCTTTCGCTTCAGCTTTATAGCGCCTCACCAATACCCCCCCTGGCGGCGCTCCAGAGGGAGGCTTCGTTTTTGCGGTATGGCGGCGTTCCGGTTTCTTCACCTGTGGATACTCAGTCTCACCCCTCCCCCTCACGGAAGAGTCTGTCGCCCATATCGCCGCATACGGCTGGTCCGGCAATGTCCGTGAGCTTGAGAACTGCATCCAGCTCCACGTCAATCTTGCCGAAGGCGCGTCCATCGTCATCCCGCCGCTGGCCCCGCCCGGCAGGACGCCGCTGTCCCTATCGAGGACTTCTCAACTCAGAAGAGCGGCTTCGAAAAGAAGCTGATCGCCGAAGCGCTTGAACAGTACGGGGGAGACATCAAAAATACGGCGTCATTCCTGCATATCCCCCTCAGCACCATGTACAACAAAGTCAAACGGTATAACCTGCTCCCACAGCGCCTGAAGACCCCGGAATAGGACAATATCCATGAGTAGGACAAGGAACTCGGCATGCTCGTAAGTCGCCTTTCCCCGCAGTCCAAGGAATCCCTGCGCCTTTTCCTCAAAATGCTCGTTTGAGCCGTGCTCCGGGTTCCTTGGCACGGCACGGCACGGAAAAACGATGGAGGCGGAACGCGTTCACTGTGCGCCCCGCCTCCATCGTTTTGGGGAAACCCTTATCCGCTATTTCTCTCCAAGCAGCCTCAACGCTTTGTCGCACAGCGTATTGCGCAGTGCCTCATCGGTGAAGGGGCGCTCTTTCAAGCCGCTCAGACTCTGGGCAAGGTTATGCACTGGGTAGGAGCTGGCGTCGATGATGCAGTATTTGAGGATATGGTTGGCCGCATACGCGAATTCGTCGGCCTGGGGGACGTCCTTGATATGTACATACAGATCAAGGCACAGATAGACGTTGGGGCAGAGCATGGAAAGGGCCAGCGCCTTGGTTACATGCGGCCAGCAAGCGTGCGGGACGACGATCTTCATCTTGGGATGCTTTTGGGCGACCCGCATGATCTGATCCGGATCCGAATAGGTCATGTCTGGGCCCACAAAAAAACTCGCCGTGAGCGAAACGATGAGTCTGTGCCTCTCGCATCCCGTATAGATCGGCTCCAGAAGCGGATCGTCGTAATACAAGGACCGCCGCCAGCCACCGTCTAGGCACACGCCCCGGAAGCCCTGCCGGGCCAAGGCATCGACGCGATCCGGCAGATCCGCATCGTAAGGGTTGAGCCCGGCAAAAGGAATAAAAGTCTGTGGATAGGCGCGGGCCAGCTCAAGGATGTCCTCATTGTCACCTCGCCGTATTCGTCGGCCTTGCGACCCATGACGACGGCGCGACTGATGCCGCTTTCCTCCATGAACAGCCTGATGGAATGTTTCTGTGCGGAAACAACGGATTCCTTGTCGATGTCAGACCAAGCGGATCGGTCTGTTCGGGCTACTTTTCGTACAGAATGCCGCGCATGAAACTCTTATAGGGCGGGCAAACGCGGAAATCGATGAACATGGGTTCCTCCTCTTGTAAAAAAATCCTGATGTACGTGCGGGATTCTGTGCATTTTGGACTGTCTGGATAGACTTAAACCGCACAGAATCCTACACGCAGGATAAAAAGGAGCCCTCCAGATTGAGGAGGACTCCTTTTCTTTGCGAGGATCATTTATTATCGTACGGCATGATAGTTTTATTGTTTTGCCTTATTATATATATTAACTCATATTTGCTATTGATATTCATACGCTTAAGTATATTCCTAATATGTGTCTCTAACGTAAGAGGCGATATGGATAGTATATCACATATAATATCTTCAGATATCTTTTGGGAAAGTAGGATTGAGATGATAGACTGCTGATGAGTGAGGCCTTTAGACATAAAAAAATTAATCAATATATTATTTTTTTGTGATGTTTTTTCTATATACTGGATAGAACATCGTGCCTGGTAGAGCCAGAATGTACAGGCACCGCAGCTGGATAACAATACGATAAGCAAGAATATGAACAAAATATCCAATTCTTGGATACCATATACGCCGAAAAAGTGCAGTGAGCAGACTTGGGATCCGGCCCAGAACGCGAGGTACATATATCCTAGGCAAGCATAAAGTTTTTTCTTTTTGTTTTTCTGGAGGCGCGTCGACATGGCCGATACGGCCACGAAAAGGTACACGGCGAGGAGGCCGAAACCGAGGCGTAGCCCAACGAGGGACAGGCCCGGAGACTCACTGTGCAGGATCGGCCAAGCGGCATACCCGCAAAGCAGGAACGGGACAACAAGCAGGAAGGCTTGGTAGATGTCCTTTTCCAACGGGAGCTTTAGGAAGACGATGGCAAGAAGCCCCCCTATGCCAAAGAGCAGCGTCAATATCAGGGGAGTGGGTTCGCCCATCGGGCGCAGGAATACCACGAGGTTGTAGAAAAATCCGGCGCTGAAGCTGATGCCGCAGGCTGCGCAGATCAAAAGGTTCAAGTTCCCCATGCGCTGATAGTAAAAAAAGGTTGGGAGATTGGATTTTTTCTTTTCTTCGGGGGTTTCTTCCGGCTGTTGGACATGCGGAAGCAAAAAGCGGCTCATGCTCAAGGAAATGACGCAAAGGGCCATCGCCGTCGCTGGATGGAAATGTATGAAGCTATTGATGCCGGTCGAAAAGACGAAACTTCCGCCAATGATGGAAATGATGCTGCGGTACGGTATCGCTACGAGGCTATGGAGCCAGGCGAGAAGCATTATGGCCGACCCCGCCCCCGAAACGACGAGGACAAGGACGCTGAGGGTGCTGTATTCCTTCTGGGGGAACAAGGGGAGCGAAAAGAGTAGTGAAAACATACACAAAGTTGCGGTGGAAGCCAGCCAGTCGTGACCTGCCCGGTAGAAACAGGGGGGCACCCGGCACTCCAACAGAAAAAGAACCAAAAATGTAAGACTTACAAAGAAGAACAGATGGATTGAGTCGCCGAGTTCTCCGGGGAAAAATGATTGCTTGGCGTCGAGTGAGATATCCAAAATCTGCCAATGCCAGACGATGAAGAAGCCTATCCCGCACAATTCCCGCCAATACGCGAAGGGGCGAAACAGGAACATGAGCGGGCTATCCGCTTGTCGGTGCTCTGTTGGGCTCTTTTTACACATAACGTTTATAGCTTTGTAGATATTTTAATATGCTTAAATAACATAATTTTTTTGTATATACCTCTTTCCGGTATTCACTGGATGCGTACTGGAAACCGGGATTTTGCATCAAAAGTTGCCCTTAAAAGCGAATGTCTATTGATTTTTTAGCGCAGTTGTCTTTAAAAATACAAGTAGTGATGTTGTTTCTTTTTTCCCAATGTGGAAGGCCGGCCACGTTGAACACCTGTTGGGGAACGGGAACAGTGCGCTTCAAACATCATTTCAAACGAGGAGATAGTTATGAAAAAGATGTTTTGCCGTCAACTGCTTGCATGTTTTTGCCTTGTGGGGGTCGCTTTTACCTCTCCCGCCTTTGCCGCGTATGACGGGCCGAAATTCAGCTTCCGCGTTGCCCACACAACCCCTCCGGGCAACCATATCACCTTGGCCTTTGAAAAGTTCAAGGAACTTGTCGAAAAGAAAAGTGACGGCAGGATTTCCGTTCAGATCTTCCCCAACGCGATGTTGGGCAGCGACCGCGTTCTCATGGAAGGCGCCCAGAAAGGAAGCCTTGAGATGGCGGTGAGCTCCACCCCCAATATGGCTAACTTTTCGCCGTTGTATCAGATTTTTGACCTCCCGTATATCACGAGCCCTCAAAATCAGGAAAAGCTGTACGCGGCCATTGATTCGGGAGAACTCGGAAAATACCTTGTCAAGGTGGCGCATGATATCGCTCTCGAGCCCATCATGTACGCCGAGTATGGCTACCGGAATTTTGTAACGATCAAGAAGCCCATTTCGAGCGTTAAAGACCTCGCGGGGCTCAAGATACGTACTACGGATTCCCCCGTGGAAGTTGAAGTTGCGAAGGCCCTCGGCATGAACCCCACGCCTGTGGCATGGGGAGAAACCTATACCGCGCTTCAGCAGGGGACCGTTGACGGCGAAGGCAACACGTTCCCTCATCTGTATGGCGCCAAGCACCACGAAGTGCTGAAGTATGCGATCACTTCCGTCCATAACTACGGGATGCAGGTCATGATGGCCAACAAGAAGTGGTGGGACAAGCTGGACCCGAAGGCTCAGGGGCTGATCAGGGAAGCCGCCGCTGAAGCGTTGACCTATCAGCGTACGAAGCTGTACCCGGAAAACGAGGCCAAGGCCCGTGAAGGCTTTATCAAGGCCGGCATCAAGATTGTCGATCTGACTCCGGAACAGATTGAGGAATTCCGTGTGGCTACCCGTCCCGTGTGGGACAAGTTCATGAATCAATTCCCGAAGGAACTCGTACAGATGGTTCTGGACACCCAGAAGTAGGCGTCCTTGGGATGCGGATCGGTATGATCCGCATCCCTTTTTATGCCTGACCAGCCAATGGAGTAGCCATGCAGAAGTTGAAGAAAATGGTCGCTTATGCCGATACGCATTTTGAGAAACCATTCCTTATTCTGGGTTTGGTGGCGATGATTTTGATCATTTGCTATCAGACGCTATATCGGTATCTGATCACGTTCCTCATCCAGTTTGTCGGCGATCCGTCCAATGCTTGGATGATTGCCCCGTTTTGCGATCCTCTTGCGCTCAAGAATACGATTTCCCAGTATGTCGGCCTCTCTGTCTGGTCGGAAGAAACGGCGCGCTATATTTTTATCTGGATATCGTATCTTGCCATTCCTCTTGCGATCAGAGAGCGCAGCAATATACGCGTCGATATCATTTATGACAGGCTTTCGAATCGGCTCCAGGCTGCAAGCTGGGTCGTCGTCGACCTTTGCCTTCTGATCCTGAGCGGGTTTATGCTGTTCAAGGGATTTGAGCACGTCCGGATGCAGATAGAAATTCCTCAGACGACGGCAGCCCTTCAGATACCTTATTTCATCCCGTACCTGATCTTGCCGGTAGGGTTTGGACTGATGGTGCTCAGGGCACTGGAAGACCTTTGTGCCCAAGTTTACCGCATCCGGGCCACGGATTCTTTGTTGGCGGTCCTCTTTACGGTTTTCCTGTTCAGCCCGGTCTTTCTTTTTGAGCAGCTCAACGCCATCATGCTCCTTTTCGGGTACTTCATCGTATTGCTCTTTATCGGCGTTCCCATTGCCTTCAGTCTGGGCATTGCGTCCCTGATGACCGTACTGGGGGCCAATACCCTGCCCGTTGACTATCTTGCCTCGGTCGCGTTTACGTCCATCGACAGTTTCCCGATCATGGCCATCCCTTTCTTCATCGCCGCGGGGATTTTCATGGGGGCCGGAGGGTTGTCTCACCGGCTCCTTGCCCTTGCCGATGAAGTCGTAGGCGGCTTATCCGGCGGGATCGCTCTCGCCAGTATCGCCACGTGCATGTTCTTCGCCGCAATCAGCGGTTCTGGGCCCGCCACCGTGGCGGCCATCGGCACGTTGACCATCCCGGCGATGACGGAACGCGGTTACGACAAGATGTTCGCAGCTGCGGTCGTGGCGAGCGCGGGCGCCATCGGCGTCATGATCCCGCCCAGTAATCCTTTCGTGGTCTATGGCGTTGCGGGGCAGGCTTCCGTGGGTAAACTTTTCTTGGCGGGCATCACTCCGGGGATCCTGACGGGACTTGTGCTTATGCTCGTGGCCTATTGCATCGCCAAAAAGAACGGCTGGAGGGGCGCACCGCGTCAGCGTAACCTGAAGACCTTGGGGAAGGCGGTTTGGGTCGCCAAGGGTGCCTTGCTTGTCCCCGTCATCGTATTGGGAGGCATATACGGCGGCATCATGACGCCGACCGAGGCAGCGGCTGTTGCTGCGTTTTACGGCCTTCTCGTGGGCTTGTTCGTTTACAGGGAGCTCACATGGCGCTCTTTGTGGTCCTGCTGTCTGGAGTCCGCCCGGACTTCCGCTATTATCATCATGCTGATGGCGATGGCCACGATATTCGGGAATGTCATGACGCTTGAGCAGGTGCCCGAGCGCATTGCGTCCGCCATCCTCAGTTTTACGGAAAACAAAATCGCCATATTGCTGCTCATTAACCTGCTCCTGCTTTGGGTAGGCACCTTCATGGAGGCCTTGGCCGCTATTGTCATCCTGACGCCCATCCTGCTTCCGCTGGTCTTGAAGGTGGGCGTGGACCCCATCCACTTCGGCGTCATCATGGTGGTCAACTTGGCCATCGGTTTCGTGACGCCGCCCGTCGGCGTGAACCTTTTTGTGGCCAGCGGCATAACGAAGGTGAAGATCGAGCAGGTTTCCCGTGCGGCGGTTCCTTTCCTTATCGCCATGTTGGTGGTTTTAGGTTTTGTGACCTTTGTGCCGGAAATTTCCCTTTTCCTAATTGACTGATTGTGATGGGTGCATTGATGGAACATATCCTTTCGACACGTGTGTTATTGGCTGTCCTGAACGGATTGGAGGCGGAAGCCCGAGGCGGTGCCCCGGTATGCCTTGCCATCGTCAATTGTGGTGGAGGGCTCGCCGCCCTGCTCACTATGGATGGTACGCCGGAACGGGCAGTCTCGATAGCACAGGGCAAAGCTTATACGGCCTTGCGCATGGAAAGCTCTACAAAGGATTTCCATGAAAGGCTGTTGAGAGAGCGGATTACGATTGCCGATTTTTGCGATCCCGCTTTCACGACACTGGAAGGAGGCATTCCCCTTTTCGATGGGAACGGGAAGTGCGTCGGCGGTCTGGGGATCAGCGGCAGAAAGCCTGCGGAAGATGGGGAACTGGCGGAACGCTTAGGGCGTATCTTGATGGATCTACTTAACGGTACAAAACGGTAAGATCGTCGGATACGGCTTCCCGGATACTTCTCTGGGCGGGCTCCTTTTATATAGGAAAAAGCTTCATATCAGATGGGGCTCTCCCGTGACTCCGCTGGAGGGCTTCCATCTGAAATGATGAAGTGTTGCGTTGGGATCCCGTGGTGTTTGCACCGTACGGATATGGGGGCAGTGGAGTAGAAGTGCTTATCCGGGACAGCCCTATGAAGGAATCAGTTTGAATTCACGTTGGGCGTTAACGATAAGGCTCTTCTGAGGCGTAGGTCAAATGATGATACCTTTAGCCGTTTGACCTTCCTCAGCCAATTTATGAGCGGCATATTGTCCTCTCCTCCGTTGATGTTGCCAATCCATCCCTGAATGTCGCAAGCTGAAGCACTTGGGGAGAATATTCCAAGGCATTGGTTACACATTTCAAGGAAATCTTGTGGTAAAGAACTTCCCCTGTTTTCTAAATAAGATTAAAAACTGACTGGTCCCAACAGGCTTTGAGCAATTCTGACAGACCGCCGATTTGGATGGTATGGCTCCTAGAAAGCGTCGTCGGCAACCTTGTGGTGGATTTGACTTCAATAATCCGTACAGGGGGTGAGGTTGGGTGGCGATAAGAGCGAAGTCCAGATGGATATTCAGCCGGATTGGAAGGCGCATATAGCACAGCGTTAAAATTTAAAAAGGCAGCTTGAGTAAAACTAGTTTAACTACATGAAATTATTGTAGTGAACTTTGACAAAATCCCCTTTTACGGCTTTTTTGAGGTGTTTTGAAGGAATTTGGGAGGTGAAAAAATGATTGCAAAGGCGCAAAAGAAGGCGTTCTCCCACAGGGAAAAACGCCTTTCATTTTGAAAAGAGTATAGGGAGAGCTACTCCGTTATGACGTAATGGCAGCCTCGGCCTTCTCCTTGTTTTTTCAGCAGCCCTTTATCCACGAGTCCAGCGAGAATTTTTCCAGCCTTTGAATCACCGCACCCCAAAAGGCCTTGGACCTCGGCATTTCGCAGTTTACCCTGGCTGCCAGCTTTTTGAAGTACTCGTCTTTCCTCATCAGAAAGTTCATCTGCTGTTTCCATAGAAGGAACAACACTCCCCTCAGAGTCCCCACCCGCAAGGAAGCTCAAAGGGAGTTCTTTGCCGTCCCGATCGATTATGGTGAGGGGCTTGAATCCTGTCGCACTGAAAGGCATCTGTAGCCAAAAAGTTTTCCCTTCCAAAATGCGTGCAGCCTTGCACACCTTGAAATGAATTCCCACTATGAAATCGCCTTGGTTCACAGCATCAAGAATCGAACTAGGTAGGGAGTTTTCACCTTTGTTTTTAGGTGAGGTAATGACGATCTCCGTATGAGCACGGATAGAGAACTCACTCGTTCCACGCATAGTTGCCTTCTCGGGAGCGTTGTCTGGACAATTATGACTATGATGGACGAGTATAGGCACGATGTTACATTTCTGCATTTCTTCCAGATATCGGAAAATGCCATTTACGGAACTTGCGTTATAAACACGGCCATCCGGGACAAGTGATGTAAGGTTGTCAAAAAAGATCGTTTGGATACCTTCTTCTTTTGCTTTTTCCAAAAGAGTATCTTGGAACCCTTCATCCAGAAGATTTACATCTTGATGTGATGCAAGTTTACAGATGGAAAAGAAATTATATTTTTGTTTCTGCAATTCATATTTTCCAAGACGATCCTTGAAATTCTTTGGCGTGCTTTCGCTATCAACGAGCAGAGTTTTTGTAGACACACCATTTACAGGAAACATACCCCAAAGGGAATTATGCGTGATTAAACTATTGGCAGAACTAAGCACAACATGACTTTTTCCCACATTTTTGGGACCATGAAGCATCGTAATTCCGCTAAAGATATGTTCTGCGGTAACGTCGGCAAGTTCCGTTGGCTGAGAATTCTCCTCAACCGTATCAGGATCGAAGAATGTGATAGCAGAGGTTGGTTTTGGAGGTAAGGAGAGTTCCTGCTTCGGTACGGCAAAAAAGCCAGCGTTCTTACCCCACTGAATGAACTCCTCATATCCACGGGCGTTGTTGACCAAATTCCGCAAAAAAACAGAAGGCCGCTCAATGTCGTCGATATGGACTGCCGTACGGAGCAATTCTGCTTCCGCAACATTATCCAAGTCATCTGCCATATTCTGGAGATCACAGGACGGAGCAGCGTGAAGGAGAAAATTGCTAGCAACAGAGAAGCGTTCTACAGATGCCCCTAAAATGTACTCACGGTAAGCTTTTACAGAGGCGAAACTTTTTGTACTGGGAGCAGGTACGAATACAACGGGATGACCGTATAGATAATTCCACGGCAGAAGGGACAAGTCTGTCCCCAGATGTCCAGTGACGATAAAATCTCCTGTGTCCCTTCGACATTCTTTCAATGCATTATTCAACGCTGTAGCGGTACGGATATCTGCACAAAAAATGATGATAGCACTCCGATTTCGATCCATTTCGTCCTGATTCAGAAAAAAAAGCCGGTGGCTTACATTTGCCAATAGACAAAACGCCATTGATGGAGGTTACGGGGAGGCAAAGTAAGTGCTCTCCAATGACGTATTGAACGACGCCTCCAATGACCTGACCCGATGGACTCATAATCTCAGTCAAATCAGTACATATAGCCTCGCCTCTTTGGCTAGGAAGGTTAATTGTGTCCGGTATCCCCCCAGAGGCTGCAACGGTTTCTGGGATAGAGTCTGCCGACGAAAAGAAAAAAATATTCTCATAATTCATACCAAGAATATCAGCAAGCGTAGCAAGAGCATCCAGCCAGTTAATATTCAGTATATTTTGTATAAATTCTATCAGAGATGTATGAGTTGTTTTACGATCAAGAGTCCATATAAGTCTATCAGGCATTAGTTCGTAATAAGCAGAATCGCAAGAGGGTAAGAGGCAACCTAACATATGATTATTTTTATTATGGAGTTGACGCAAATCCTCATATTCAACCAATCCTGCAAATAATTTTTTATGAAGAGAATCTTCAGCATGATAAATGCATTGAGTATTATTGTCTCCCAATGCCATTATCAGATTTTCAGAAAAGTTATGGTTGATTTTTATAGAGCTTTTGAAAATATTATTTTTATTCAATTTCTTGATAGAAAATTTACGCTTAATGCTATTAAATAGACTATTTTTCTATATTCCTGCAACCCTGGTTGATGAAAGAATCTATTAGATAGTTTGTACTATTAACCAATGAAATCAGTTCAGGAATTTCAATCATAACTATCTCTCCTCTGTAAAAATGAACGTCACTAAGACCATGACGAAACACAAAATAGCCAACAAAGTTTCAAAAACAAAAAACCCCAAAGAACAATTTAAAAATTGCTCATTGAGGCTCAGAAAACCCTAACGATAGCTAAAGTAGCATCTGGGTATTCTATAATTAAAATAAAATATTACGACTACATCATGTAGATTCTCACAATTAAAAATAAGTTTTCAATTTTTTTAATGATAGCGTGCGATGCGTCTAATGTCAAGCACCTGTGTTCAGTGTGGAGAACAACGTTTCTTTATTATTCTAACTAGATAATTGATCTAACTTTTTCCGGAAAAACGAAATCCAATTCAATTTTTGCATGACATCTGTCAACAACGTCTTCACAGGCCAGTCACCAGCATAGTTCTCCGTTACCCCCATATCCACCATCTCATGCCCAACAACGGCCTGAAGCATAGAAAGGTCCACACGGGCTTCTTTGTGCAGATACTCGATCACCGTATGGCGGAAGCTATGGAAAGCCTTGGTGCTTGGCTCACCATGTTGACCACCTACTCCCACGGAACGACGATAGCGCGTGAACCAGTGCGTCAGGGCGGAACCGAGCTTCACAGTGGCATGGTTCACGGCGTTTACTCTTTCCTGTAAATCAGGAAAAAGCAGAGTCGATGCGTACTTTTCCTTCGGCGTTTTTGCCCATCTGGAAGCAACAAACTTCTCCAGGCCAAGCTCTCGCCAAAGATGAGGATGGACAGGCACCTTGCGGATACCGGCTAAGCTCTTGACGTGCTTCACATACCCGGAGCCCCCGCTTTCCTCATTGATGGAGAAGCACAGCACTCCATCCACCTTCACGATATCGGAAAGATGGAGCTGACAAATCTCTTCCAGCCTCATCCCGGAATACAGCGCAATCAACGGAGCCCAGAAGCGTGACGATACGCCTTCCGTTGCCTGAACGTACTTTCCCATGTCCCCGAAAAGGGCTTTCAGCTCATCTTGTGTGAACGACTCACGTTTCACGCCTTTTCGTCTGATGTCCTTGTCGGAGAGAACCTTCGGGAACCCTGAGTTCACGTATTTGGCCTGTACAGCTCCGCGATACTCCAACTCGCACCAGTTGACGAAACTCCGCACGTTTGTCTGTCGGACTTCCATCGTCTTCACGCTTAAAAGCCGTTCGATCTGCCCGGAGCGTCCCATATCGGCAAGCTGAAGCCAGCCTTTGCCCGCATACTGCCTTTGCCCACAAAGGCGGCAGGGCAGGTGTTTCAGCGTATCGAAGTAGCTGCGGATGTGCTCACGAGAAAGCTCATCCACGGGAATATCCCGACCATGTTCCAGTTCCCTCACTATTTCCACGAACTGCCGTACCTGAGGAGGAATGTCTTTGGCGCTTGCGGCTGACCATGTAAGCGTCTTGGCTTTGACGTAGGCATCAAAAGCGTCCCTGAGATTGGGGAGTTCCTTTTTCCCTTCCAGTCTGATCCTGCGGCGTGTTTTTTCAGCTGACCTGGTAAGGATATTGCCTTCTTGTCTGACGGCAGGGGCTTTGTCCTGTATGGGGTCTTTGCGGACAGGAGCAGCCTTTTCAGAAAATATTTTGATGGAAAGGGTTCCCTTTTGTTCCCTCAGAAAAGAGGGAAGCAAGAGGGTCAGGGAAGCTGGAGACAGGTCTTTTTTCAGTGTGGAATCGAACAGGAATGTACCCACGGATTTGATATTTTCTTTTGTAATACCAAATTGTTGTGAGATATTATCCTGTACGGAATGTATCCGTTCTTCGACCAGGTCTTCGGACAGGGCAAAAAAGTGTTGGGCAACGAGCGAGAGCCGCAACGCTTTGGAGCGTGCGGTTCGACTGTCCAGACCATTCAGAGAACGCCTGATCTCACATTTGCCAAGCAATGATTGCAGATGGTTGGGAACAAGAATGCGGAAATAGAGAATACCGCGATGGAGAGTGAGGTGTGAGCTGGGACGTGGGTGAGAAACCCTGTAAGATGGTGGCATGTCGAGCTCCAAACTGTATCCCTGAAATGTATCCACAGGGAATAAAGCTCGTGCCAAATAAAAAACGCACTGAATCCAGCGCGTTAGCATAAGTGGCGGAGAGGGTGGGATTCGAACCCACGTACCAGCTCATCACCGGTAACTCGATTTCGAGTCGAGCGCGTTACGGCCGCTTCGCTACCTCTCCGTCCAGCGAAAGACTTTAGCGGATCATGCCACAAAGAGCAAGAGGGGGTGAACCCAAATCCCTTGTCCTCGCTTCTGGAAGGGGAGCTTCTTCACATGGGCCCACAGAGAAATCCTTTTCTTTTGGAATGGCCGCTGATAGTTTCCGGGCATGACAACTTCATCTTTTCATGACGCCTCAGCCCCTACGGAATGGGTTGTGATCCGCCTGAGCGCCCTCGGCGATGTTGCCTTGACCACTGGAGTTCTCGAATACTGGCACCGCACGCGCGGGTGGACGTTCATGGTCATTACTCGTGAGGCGTTTGCTCCTGTTTTGGAAAGGCACCCGGCTGTGCGTTCCATTGTTGGGCTCGCCAAGGAGGATTTGAGATTTCCGCGTCAGCTTGGCGTTTTCCGCGATCTGGCGGAAGCCCACGCAGGGCAGGGGTTGCTCGATCTGCATGGCACCCTGCGTACCCGTTTGCTTTCCCTATTGTGGAAAGGGCCTGTAAAACGCTATCGCAAACTTGGCCTTGAGCGTCGTTTATTCCTGCGGAGCAAAGGGCGGCTGTTCCGGAATGAACTCAGGCTATGGAACGTCCCGCAGCGTTATGCCCTTGCCGTGGAGGCTACGCCTCCTCCCCGTGCCGCGCTTTTGCCCCACATTTGGCTTTCCGATGAGGAGAGCAGGCAAGGACAACGCCTGCTGGAACAGCTTCCGGATAAGGCGGGCACTCCTCCCATAGCCTTGCATCCGTATGCCACGCACCCTGATAAGGCATGGAAAGAGGCATACTGGCGTCAGCTCATGGAGCTTTTCGAGTCGCGCGGCATACCGTGGATCGTCATTGGCCGTGGCAACGGCATGGAGGGGATTCCCGCATCCCGCAATTTTACCAATCGCACATCCCTACGTGAGACATGCGCGTTGTTGAAGTCCTCTTCCCTATTGATCACGGGAGATTCCGGCCCGATGCATCTCGCGGGGGCGGTCGGCACGCCCGTTTTGGCGCTGTTTGGGCCCACGACGGAAGAATGGGGCTTTTTCCCGGCGGGGCCGAAGGATCGGGTTCTTGAGTCGCAGCTGGATTGTCGCCCCTGTACGTTGCACGGCAAGAAGCACTGTGATCGCAACCATGCGTGTATGCAGTCCATTACTCCGGAACAGGTGATGCGGGCGTTGGATGAATGAAAGATTGGAGGGGGAAGGGCTTTCTTCAGAAAGCCCTTCCCCCTCCAATCCTCCCCCTTCCCCTTCCAGACTCTCGGCTGGTGGGGAGGCTGACCAGCATGAGTTCCTGCCGGACAACAGTTTTTGGGAAAGCAATATGGCGGAAAGTTTAATCTTTTCGCCGTATTTTTTGAAATGAGCCGGTTTATGGGGAAATGGAAGTGTGTGGCGTTTTTTTATTGCCCATAAAGCGCGGAAGTCACCGCCGTTATGGCTTCTTCCGGAAGATGGTGCCCCGTCCACAGGTGGAATTGGGCGTCCCCCTGCCCGATGAACATGTCGAGGCCTGAGACGGTTTCCCAGCCCGCAGCCGCGGCGTCGCGCAAAAAACGGGTCTGGAACGGCGTATAGATCAGATCGTAGGCAATGCCATTATCTTGAAATGCCCGAGGGTAGGGCGTTTCATGCTCTTGGGCTCCGGTCATGCCGAGTGGTGTCGTGTTGATGATGAGGTCAGCGGGGACGTCTCCGCGCTCTTCCCACGGAGCGCACAGCAAACCGAATTCGTTGCAGAGGGCTTCCGCGCGCTCTTTCCGGCGGTTGGTGAGGGTAATATTGGCGAGGCCGAGCCTCCGCAGTCCCGCAATGGCCGCCCGTGAAACGCCTCCCGCACCGAGCACGAGCACGCGGGTTTCCGGAGGCAATGAGCGCTTTCGCAGCGGAGCCGTGAATCCGATCACATCGGTATTTTCTCCACAGATTTTTTCGCCGTCACGATAGAGGGTGTTGCAGGCACCCATCTCCCTTACGTTTTCGCTTGTTTTGTCCAATAAAGGGATGATGTCGATCTTATGGGGAATCGTGATGGAGCAGCCCCGGATATTCAGCAGCCGGGCGGCGTCCACAAAGGCGGGAAGCCGTCCCGGTTCAATGGGCCATGAAAGATAGACGCCGGGCAGGTTCAATGTCCTGAAGGCCGTATTGTGCATGAGCGGGCTCATGCTGTGCCCGAGAGGATAGCCGACGATGCCGTGCAGGGCTGGCGGCGTAAACGTGGACATGGCACATCTCCATATGAATGTTTTCAGTGGGGTAGGGGTGAATCGTTTTTGAAATGCTCCGGTGACGTTGGGGAAGGGGAATTTTTTGAAAAAGCCTTTCCTCCCCCAGCTAACCCAACCGTATCACATCTATCTTTTTTGTTTTAAAAAAGATGATTGTTCGCATCGCGTCTCTGTTCCCAGAGTTCCCTAAAACGCGGACTTCCTCTAACATGGCATCCTTTCCAAAGAAAAAACGCTCTTGTGCATCCTGCGTGGAGTGGAACGTATCCCAAGGGCAAAACGATTGGAAGCGATTCCCTTGCCTCCCCCGGCAGCCCCTTTCCCTAGCAACGAAGATACCATTGCCCACTTTCCCTGTTTTGACCAATCATTACCTTCAGCCTTCCAACAGGTTTTATTCAGCGTGGCCCAGTTACCGAAGCCTGCCTCGTCTTCTCCTGTATATCCCCCATGAGGGATTCGATAAGGATGAAAGCCTTTGGGAAGGAGGGGTGGGGTTTGGGGAGGGGAGGAAGGGGGGGCTTCAGAAAGGCCCTTCCTCCCCTATTTTCCAAAAGAAGCGGCGCCGGCACTGAGGAGGTAGTGCCGACGCCGTTCGAGGAGAGGGGCGACATCCTCAGGGGGATGGATGTTGCCCGAACGCGGCCACCTTCACAGGGGAAAGAAGGTGAGCCCGGGTGGAGGAGAAAACCCGGAATCCGCGCTTGCATAACCCGCCGGGCGGCCGTAAAACGCCCGACGCGTCGTCTTCGGAGGACGGAATCTCAGGGGTGAATCCTGTCCTCCCGGACCATCAACAGGGGAGCGTTGATGGTCCCGTATTCATGGAAACGGAGGCGGGGAGAGGAGGTTTCCCGCCATCAAACCACGCCGTGTTCGCCGGGCCGCTCAAAGACGCCTAGGGTAACGGCCGTCTTGAACGAAAGGGTGTCGCCAAACAGGGGAAGCATTGGCGCTGCGACGAACAGGGAGGAAATCGTTCCCATGAAAACACCTATGAGCATAGTCAATGCGAAGCCGTAAATGACCGGGCCGCCGAGCAGGAACAGGGCGAGGGCCGCCACGAGCGTCGTGCCTGCGGTCAGCAGGGTACGGCTCATGGTGTCGCCAAGCGCTTCCTGAATGATCTCGGGCAGCGGGCGCGGCGAGTCGGGGTTCTCCCGCCGCAGGGTTTCACGGATTCGGTCGTAAATCACGATGGTATCGTTCAGCGAATAGCCGATGATGGTCAAAAGTGCCGCTACGATGTTCAGATCGATTTCTTGCCCGAGGATGACCAGCAGGCTGGTGGTCGTCGTGACGTCGAATATCAGGCTGGCCATCGCTCCCGCCGCAAAGGAGAGGCGGAACCGCCAGCACAGGAACAGGGTCAGCAGCAGTGCCGCAAGGATGCGGCCTTCCGTCGGTACGCCCATCCATTGCAGGGCGATCATGGTGGCCGTGAGCGCTCCGGCGAGCAGGGCGGCCGTGCCCCAGCGCTGTTCGAAGCGCCCCGAAATGTACACGGTGATCAGGAGCAGCGCATAATAGATGGCTTCCAGAGCCGAGCTGCGGAGATCATCTCCGACCTTGGGGCCGACCGTTTCCAGACGATCCAAGGAAACCGTCCCGCCGTCGTCCACGGTCTGGAGATGGCTGAGCAGGGCTTCGCCGAGCTGTTGCGCGGGCATGTCGGGCAGGCCGAAACGGAGCAGCCAGACGGAATTGTTGTCGCCGTATTGCTGGGTCATCAGGCCTTCGAGATGCATGGGATCAAGCGCCCCGATGAGCTGCTTGTCCGAAACGGGGTGCTCGAACCGGACCTGCGCCGCAACGCCGCCCGAGAAGTCGACGCCGTACTGAAGGCCGCCGCGCCACGTACCCACGGAAACCGCCACCATCACAAGCAGAAGCGTCAGTACGCCCACGTGCTTCACGCGCTTGAGGAAGGGGAAGTGGGACAGGTAACCCGACAGGGCGCGCAGTTCCATGGGGCCGTGCATGCTGAGGCGGGTGCCGTTGGTGTGCTTCATCCACGCGTCGAAAGCGATGCGGCACAGGAAGATCGCCGAGAACATGGAGGCGATGATGCCGAGAGTCAGGGTGACGGCAAAGCCGCGCACCGGGCCGGTTCCGAACTGGTACAGGATGGCCGCGACGATGATCGTCGTCAGGTTGGAGTCCACAATGGAAAGGTTGGCACGCTCGAAACCGGCCTTGATGGCCTTGGGAGGCGTCAGGCCGAGGGCCAACTCCTCGCGTATTCGCTCAAAGATGAGGACGTTCGCGTCCACGGCCATGCCGATGGTCAGCACGACGCCCGCTATGCCCGGCAGGGTCAGGGTCGCGCCGAGCGCGGCCATGCCGCCCATGAGCAGGCTGAGGGTGCAGAGAAGCATCCCGTTGGCGAGCATACCGGACCAGCCGTAGCGCAGGGGCATGATGATCATGACCGCCAGCGTGCCGATGAGTGCGGCGAGGATGCCGCTGGTGATCGACGCTTCGCCGAGGGCGGGGCCTACCGTGCGCTGTTCGAGCACGTGGACCGGAGCCGCGAGGGAGCCGGAGCGCAGGGAGATGGCGAGGTCCTGCGCCTCTTCGGGCGTGAACTGGCCGCTGATGCTGGCCGTGCCGCCCGCGATCTTTTCCTGAATCACCGGAGCGCTGTGGATGGTCCCGTCCAACACGATGGCGAGGCGTTTGCCGACATGTTCGCCGGTGGCCATTTCAAACAGGGCCGCGCCGCGAGGGGTGAACGACAGGCTGACCATCGAGGTGTTTTTATTGTCGAATCCGGGGCGGGCGTCGGCCACTTCCTTGCCGCTCAGGAGCGGGGTGCTGTCGAGCGCCAGTTTGGCGTTGGTCGCTTCGCCGTGCTTGCCCGTCATGGGATAGAAGGCGACGCCGGGAGGCAGATAGCCTTGGGAAATGTCGTCGCGGACGAGGTGGAAGGACAGATCGGCGGACTTCTCGACGAGCTGGACGGCACGGTTGACGTTGGTCAGGCCGGGAAGCTGGATGAGGATACGGTCGCCCTGCTGCTTGCGGATATCCGGTTCCGCCACGCCGAACTGGTCGATGCGGCTGGAGATGGTACGCAGCACCTGATCCACGGCCAGATCCTGCGTCTGCTTAACGAAGGCCGGCGTGAACGAGTAGGGCAGGTGGACCGCGCCGTCGGACCCGGTACGGGGCGTTCCGGGCACGACTTGAGGGGCGTCCTTCTTGGCAAGGGCAAGGAACGCATCGACCTGGTTGGCGCGGGCGATGATGAGTTCCTGCACGCCGCCGGGCATCTGGCGGGGGCCAAGGACGGTGATCCCTGCCTCACGGGCCTTCTGGCGAAGCACTTGCCCGCTGTTGATGAGTGCGGACTGAACGGCTTTTTCCGTATCCACGCCCAGCGTGAGCTGAACGCCGCCTTTGAGATCGAGGCCCAGACTGATGCGGGACGCGCCCGGCAGGTTGACGTCTTCCGGCATAAGCGTCGGAGACAGGAGGAAAAGCGCGCTGGCCATGACAATGGCGGCAATCGCATATCGGAACGAGAGTTTCATGAAAGCCTCTCACACGGTTGCAGGAGCAGAATGCTGTCGGGAACGGCGGAACCGCCGACAGGACGCACACTGATTCGGGCGTTCCGGGTATTCTGCGCGGGAGACGTGTGAGGAGTGCAGAAGACCGGCTGCGCGAGTCAGGGCTTTTCTGTCACGCAGAAAGCGAAGGACGGAAAAGCGGAAGCTCTAGCAACCGTATGGAGGAGGCGTGGGGTAGGAGACGAGCCCGCGTTCGGCGGGAAGGAAGCAAAGGGGCGTGCCGATGGGCAGCGCCACCGGGGTGACGGAAATCTGCGGCAGGACAGGCGCTGAGGCCAACGCGGCGGCATACCCCGACGAGTGCGGCAGGGGCTTGTCGGTGACGCTCTTGGGCGTCCGGGCCGTCGTTTGGCTTATGTTGCCGTTGAGCGTTTCGGAAATGCTGGCGAAGAGGTTCCTTTCGGAACGGGCAAGCGCCGCGTCAAGCTGCCGCCAACCGCTGGACGCTTCGACAAGCGCCGAATCTTCGTCAACGGCATCGAAGCGCTGGAGCTGCGGGCCGATGTCATTGCCTTCCAGTTCGGAGTGCTGAGCCTTGAAGACGTCCGCCGAAGGGGCCGCTTCAAGGAGGGCTTCGAACTGCCTGCTGACATCGTTGTCTATGTGCGCTTGCGCGGAAAAGGAGGAACACAGGAAAAGCCCGAAAGCAAAAAGCAGCGTCCCCAGCACGGAGCGGGAGAAGCTGGTCGTTGCGTCTTTGATGGGCTTTAGCGTATTCATGCCTTTACCCATAAAGCCGAATGGTAAGGATGTCAATAATACGCTATGGCCCTTTTCAGGGATATCTCATGCGAAATCAGAGGTTCGGGCTTGCCTGGGCGCTTGAGGATGGATACTATCATTTTCCCCGCACGGCATCCGTTTTGTGAAACCCTCCGTTCCCGCGGGGCCGAAAACCAGCGAAAGGACTCATTATGTGTCTTGCCATCCCTGCGAAAGTCATTGAAAAGTCTGATGACGGCATGTTGAAGGCCACCGTGGGCAACGGGCCGACCTGCCTGACCGTTTCCGGCATTTTGCTGCCCGAGGAAGTGGAAATCGGGGACTATATCATTATCCATGCCGGATTCGCCATGCACAAGATGGAGAAGACCGAGGCCGAAGAGAGCCTGCGCCTTTTCCGCGAGCTGGCCCAAGCCACCGGGCAGGAAGCGACCTTCTGATGTGAAGAATGTGGGGGAACACTCCGGATATAAAGAATATCCCTGCGCTCCTTCCCCAAACCGCTACGCGGGCCGCGCCCATTTCCTTGCTTCTTAATGCTTTTGGCATATCCCTGTTGCCAGATAGAGTGGGACAGGGCAAATTTCTTGTGTTGCATAGCGTGAAGAAAAATCCCGGAGCGAAGGCTTCGGGATTTTTTTGTGGGAAAGGCTCCGTGTGGAAACGGAACGGTTGCATTCGGAAGCCTCGGGCTTTCTGCGGGGCGATGTCTGGCTGAAAGCGGCGCGGCTTCTCCGTTTGGATTGAGGGGGCAGAGTGCCCGTTTCCGTATCCGTGTGGCTCAATACATCATGCGCGGAAGGAACAGCACGATGTCCGGGACGAAGACGCAGAGGATGATGACGCCCACGGTCACGAAGACGAAGGGCAGGGCGTTGTAGGAGATGTCCTCAAGCGTGGTGTCGGCGATGCCCGAGGCGATGAAGATGTTTTCGCCGAGGGGCGGCGTGGAGAACCCGACCCCGCAGCAGCAGACCAGCACCACGCCGAAGTGGATGGGGTCCACGCCGAAGGCGGTCATGACCGGCAGGAGTACGGGAGTCGCCAGCAGGATGATCGCCAGCGTCTCCATGAACATCCCCAGAAAGAGCAGCAGGGCGATGACGAACATCCAGATGACGGCGACGTCCGAGGTGAAGCCGAGGATGTGCTCCACAATCATGTCGGGTATCCGGTACTGGACGAGCAGCCGCTCGAACGCGTAGGCCGTGAACATGATAATCAGCACGCGCCCGGTCATCCATGAGGTGATCTGGAGCGAGTGCCGGATCCCCCCGAACGTCAGCTCGCGGTGGATGAACAGCCCGACGAAGATGGAGTAGAAGATGGCGACCACGGCGGCCTCGGTCGGCGTGAAGAACCCCCCGTAGATGCCGCCGAGGATGACGACCGGAGCCATGAGCGACCAAAGCCCGTCCTTGAGCGCCTTGAGCAGCGAGTCCCCCGAGCCGCTTTGGAGATCTTCCGCCACGGGCATGTTCCGGCAGAGGAAGAGGTGCATGGCGGCGAGCCCCACCGCAATCATGATGCCGGGCATTACCCCGGCGAGGAACATTTTGGTGATGGATTGCTGCCCCGACACCGCATAGACGACCATCGGGATGCTCGGGGGGATGATGATGCCCACGCCCCCGGCGGTCGCCGCGGCCGCAGCCGCATAGCCCTTGCTGAATCCCCGCCGGATCATGGCCGGGATCATAAGCATCCCCACGGCGGCGGTCGTCGCGGGGCCGGAACCGGAAATCGCCCCGAAAAACACGCAGGCCAATGCGGTGGAGACGGCGAGCCCGCCGGGGATGGGGCCGACGATGTTTTCCGCGATGGCGACAAGCCGCCGCGAAATGCCCGCGCATTCCATGAGCGCCCCGACGAGCATGAAGGCGGGCAAGGCCATGATGGGAAAGGAATTGACCGAGGTGAAGGCGATCTGCACCAGCGTGACGAGGTTCTGGTCCACCGTGTAGAGGGCGGCCATGGCCGCCACGCCGAGCGCCACGGTAATGGGGGACCCGAGCAGCATCAGCACCGCAAAGGTGGCAAAGAGGACTCCCGCCGGGCTCATGGCTTCCCTCCGTCCATGAAGGCTTTCCGGGTTTCCTCGGTTTCAATCCTGTCGGGCGCGGTGAGCTCTTTTTTCAGGACGAATTTCATCACGTTGACTTGAATGATGCGGGCGGACATGAGCGTAAAGGCGATGGGGAAGATGAAATAGATATAGGAGAGCTGCCAGTCGAGGGCGGGCGTGGCGTAGGGGAATTCCCGGAGTTCGCGGATCACGGTGAGGCTTTCCACGACCATGACGATGTTGAAGAACAGCCACACGCCGTCGCTGAGGAGCATACAGGCGTCGCCCACCCATTTGGGGAAGGGGCGGAACTGGATGGTGACCCGGTTGTGCGCGGCGAGGCGGGCCGCGTAGGAAGCCCCGAAAAAGACGAACCAGACAAAGGAATACCGCGCGAGTTCTTCCGTCCAATACAGGGGGTGCCCGAACTGGCGCAGGAAAATCTGCAAGAGCAGGATCAGCACGAAGAACGCAAGCAAAACCTGGCTGACGTATCCTTCAAAGTTGTCCAAAATCGCTAGAAGAACCTTCTTGAGCATGAAGTCCCCCTCCGGAGAGCGCCAGCGCGGCGCGTCGCCAGTGTAGGGTAGCACGCGGGAATAGACAACCTTATGAAGCCGCCTTCCCCCTGTGCGGAAAGCCTACTTCCAAGGTTTTTTCCCGATGGCGGAGAGGAAGGCGTTGATGGCGGCCCTGCCGCCCACGAACGTCTCCATTTCGGGCCAGACCTGCGAAATGGCGGCACTCCTCCAGTCGGCCTCGTCCTCGAGCTGGTCGATCTGTACGCCGGACTCGATGAGCCTCTGCCTCGCCCTCACGCCTTCGACAAGCTGGAAGGCGAGGCAGTATTCCTGCGCGTCGCGCCCGGCGTCGGTGATGAGCGTCTGCATCTCAGGGGACATTTTCCTGAAGGCCCGCTGGCTCAGGATCATGGGCTGGAGCTGGTAGGTGTAGTGCACTTCGGTGATGTATTTCTGCACTTCGTTGAATTTACAGGCGAGGAAGGTGATGTAGCCGTAGCACTGCCCGTCGACCAGGCCCTGCTGGAGCGCGGTGAAGGTCTCCGCCCACGAGATCGGCACCGGATTCGCCCCCCATGCCTTATAACAGGCGAGCAGGATGGCGCTCTGCGGGACGCGGAACTTGAGCCCCTTGATGTCGTTCAGGTTTTTGATGGGCTTGCGGGAATTGGAAATGTAGCGGTAGTCGGTATAGGTCCAGCCGAGGATGCGGAAGCCACCTTCCCGAATGGCATACCCGTTGAGCAGGTCGTGGGCGGGGCCGGTGGTGGCCCGGACGACGTCGTACATGTCGTCAAAAAGGTAGGGCATGGTGAGGATGCCGAGTTTCTTCACGAACGGGACCGTATTGGCGATGCCCACAACGGCGATGTCGAGATTCCCGGCGCGCACGTTCTGGATCATTTCCGTTTCGTCGCCGAGCTGGCCGGAGGGGAAGAGCTGGACTTCCACCTTGCCTTCGGACCGGGCTTCCACGACTTCCTTGAACCGGGTGCCGATGGCCCCCATCTCGGAATCGATGGGATCGCCCATGCCCACTTTCAGGATGGTTTTCTCATAAGCGCGGACAGGGAAGGGGCAGGTGAGAAGGGCAAGCGTCACCACGGCGGCAAGCAGGCTTTTGAGCATAGAATCCTCTCTCTTTCCATCTAGAGTCCCGTGACTGCGTGCAACCCCACACCTTATTTTGGGCTTTAGCGCACGAGGCTCGAAGGTGTCAACCTGGCCTCTTCGGTAAGCCCGGCAGCCTGATTTTCCTCCTATCCGCTTGTGGATACACTTGAAAAAAATTATTTGTGGGCGATTTCCACGAGGCCGATCTTGTACCGTTGCGCTTTCCTGACGATGGTGGACTGGCTGACTTTGAGCCGCCGGGCGGCCTTGTAGGTGCTGCCGGTTTCAGTGAGCGCGGTCATGATCATGTTGCGCTCCAGTTCGGCGACGGCCTCGCGCATGGGCTGGCGGAAGGAGACGCTGCCCTGCGGGAGAGGCGACTGGGCCTGCATATATTGAGGGAGATCCTGCATGGTGATGGTCTCTTCTTCGCTCATGGTCGCCAGCGACTGCACAAGGGCGCGCAGCTCGCGGACGTTGCCCGGCCAGCGGTAGGTCAGGAAGCAGTTCAGCACTTGCGGATCGAAATTTTTTTGCAGTCCGCTTTTTTTGATGATCTCCTGCAAAAAATGCATGGCGAGGACCGGAATGTCGTCCGGCCGTTCCCGCAGGGGAGGGATTTCCACGGTCAGCACCCGGAGGCGGTAGAAGAGGTCTTCGCGGAACTGCCCGGAAGCAGCCATGTCGGCCAGAGGCTTGTTGGTGGCGGCGATGACCCGCACGTCCACGGTGATGGGCTTGGTCCCCCCAACCCTGTGGAAGGGGTGCCCGTCGAGCACTTGCAGCAGCTTGGCCTGCATGGGGAGGGGGAGTTCGCCGATTTCGTCGAGGAGGAGGGTCCCCTTGTGGGCCAGCTCAAACATGCCGGGCTTGCCGCTCTTGGCCGCGCCGGTGAAGGCGCCTTTTTCGTAGCCGAACAATTCGGATTCCATAAGCGACATGGGGATGGCCCCGCAGTTTACCGCGATGAACGGTTCGGCGCTGCGCTGGCCCATGTCGTGGATGGCCTTGGCCGTCAGCGTCTTGCCGGTTCCGGTTTCGCCGAGGATGAGGGTGATGGCTTCGGTGCGGGCGGCCTTGGAGGCTTCCTTGCGCAGGCGGCGCATGGGGGCGCTGTGTCCGACGAAACCGGCGTCCATTTCGGTTTCGAGGTTCTCAAGGCGCGCTTTGTAGGCGAGGGTTTCCATCTCCAGATCGGTGAGCTTGCGCTGGAGCGTCTCCAGTTCGGTCATGTCGCGGATGGAGGCGATGACCCGCCATACATTGCCCTTTTCGTCAAAAATGGGCGTGCTGGTGTTCAGGCAGCGCTTGCCGTTGGAATAGTCGTCGAACATGGTGACCGAGCGTTTTTCGATAAGCGCGCGCAGGGTGACGCAGGTTTCGAAGCGCCCCTTGTGCATGGGTTCGGTCACGTGCTTGCCGATGACTTCCTCGGCGCGCAGCCCGGCGATGCGTTCCATCGCCTTGTTGACGCGCAGGGTGATGCCGTCGGAGTCGATGACCCAGATCCCGTCGTGGATGGAGTCGAGCAGGACCGTCAGCTCCTGCCAGGGCAGTTCGGCCACCCGGTTGATTTGATCGACCGGGATTTTCGACATTGTGATAAGACGAACTTGTTCCCCGCCCGCGGAATCGTCAATGGAAACGCTTTTCCAGCGGATAATGTACATGGAACCCTCTTTGTGGTGGGCGATCAGCTCGCCTCCGTGGGGTTCGCTCAGGCTTTCTTCCACTTCATCAAATCCGCATCGTGTCAGGCGGGGCAAGAAAGGCTCGTCGTCCATCCGTCCGGGAGAAAGTTTGAGTATTTCTCCTAACATGTTGTTTATAAAAATTAAATTCCATGTATCCCCGTGGCATATTCCGGCGGCGACGAGCTCATTTTGATGAAGAATGTGATCGCAAAAGGCGGGGTATGACGTCATGAAAGGACCTCTCTAATGCAACTATGCATCGTAATGCAAAATTGACTCGGACATTCCTGTGATTCGGCGGCAAATGATTCGAGACTGCATTGAACCCGAAAAGACCTGAAAAGGACATTCTAAAAAACTATAACAAAAATCTCATGTTATGAACTTTGGGAAAAATGGAACGCTAGTTGCTATAAAGAAGGCATGGAGTACAACCCCACCCTGAATTTCAAAACGTACTTCAACATACTGCTCTCGGAGGCACTCAAATGCGTGTAGGTATCCCCACCGAAATCAAAGTTCAGGAATTCCGTGTCGGCATCACTCCCGCTGGCGTTCATGCTCTTAAAGAAGCCGGTCACACCGTCCTCGTGCAGAAGGGCGCTGGCCTCGGCAGCATGATCACCGACGAAGAGTATGTCGCCGCCGGCGCTCAGATGGTTGCTACCGCCAAGGAATGCTGGGACTGCGACATGGTCGTGAAAGTGAAGGAACCTCTGGCTCCTGAATACGACCTCTTCCATGAAGGCCTGATCCTCTACACCTACCTGCACCTCGCTCCGGAACCGGCCCTGACCAAGGCTCTTCTCGAAAAGAAGGTCATCGGCATCGCTTACGAAACCGTGCAGTTCGACAACGGCTTCCTGCCCCTGCTCGCTCCCATGTCTGAAGTCGCCGGCCGCATGGCCACCCAGGTGGGCGCTCAGATGCTGACCAAGATCGAAGGCGGCATGGGCCTCCTGATGGGCGGCACCGCTGGCGTGCAGGCCGCTCACGTCGTTATCCTCGGCGCCGGTACCGTGGGTCTTTCCGCCGCCAAGGTTGCCATGGGCATGGGCGCTCGCGTGACCATCCTTGACAGCAACCTCTTCCGCCTGCGCCAGATCGACGACCTCTTCGGCGGCCGCATCCAGACCTTGGCCTCCAACGCCTTCAACATCGCCGCCGCCACCAAGGACGCCGACCTCCTCGTGGGTTCCGTCCTCATCCCCGGCGCTCTGACCCCGAAACTGGTCACCGAAGCCATGGTGAAGACCATGAAGCCCGGTTCCGCCATCGTTGACGTCGCCATCGACCAGGGCGGCTGCATCGAACCCACCGCCAAGCACGGCGCTACCTATCACGACAAGCCGACCTTCAAGTATCCCGTCAACGGCGGCGAAGTGGTCTGCTACTCCGTGGGCAACATGCCCGGTGCCGTGGCCCGTACCTCTACCTTCACCCTGACCAACGCCACCATGCCTTACATGGTCGACCTGGCCAACAAGGGCTGGAAGAAGGCTTGCCAGGACGACAAGGCTCTGGCCCGCGGCATCAACACCTACGACGGCAAAGTGTACTTCAAGGGCGTTTCCGATGCTCTCGGTTACGAACTGCACTGCACCTGCGACATCCTGAAGTAAGACGTGATTCATGACTGGACCAGTCTCATGTCCGCATGAGACTGGCCAGTTTTCCGGTCAAAGTCAAGGGTAAGGGTAGGAAGCGGCCCATGTGCGCCAATTGGTTTTCGCCTTTAACCTTCCTGTGACAATAACATCATTATTTCATGAGGAATGCACCATGACTTACGATAAAGCTGAATTGGTCGCTCTGGACAAAAAGTACGTTTGGCACCACCTGACCCAGCACAAGAATTTCGAGCCCGCCATCTATGTGAAGGGCGAAGGGATGCGCATCACCGACATCGACGGCAAGACCTATCTTGACGCCGTTTCCGGCGGCGTGTGGACCGTCAACGTCGGCTACGGCCGCAAGGAAATCGTCGACGCCGTCGCCAAGCAGATGATGGAAATGTGCTACTTCGCCAACGGCATCGGCAACGTACCCACCATCAAGTTCTCTGAAAAGCTGATCTCCAAGATGCCCGGCATGAGCCGCGTGTATCTCTCCAACTCCGGTTCCGAAGCCAACGAAAAGGCTTTCAAGATCGTCCGTCAGATCGGCCAGCTGAAGCACGGCGGCAAGAAGACCGGCATCCTGTACCGCGCTCGTGACTACCACGGCACCACCATCGGCACCCTGAGCGCTTGCGGCCAGTTCGAACGTAAAGTTCAGTACGGTCCCTTCGCTCCCGGTTTCTATGAATTCCCCGACTGCGACGTCTACCGCTCCAAGTTCGGCGATTGCGCCGACCTCGGTGTGAAGATGGCCAAGCAGCTTGAAGAAGTCATCCTGACCGTGGGTCCGGACGAACTCGGTGCCGTGATCGTGGAACCGATGACCGCTGGCGGCGGCATCCTCGTTCCCCCGGCTGGCTACTATGAAACCATCCGCGAGATCTGCGACAAGTACGAACTGCTCCTGATCATCGACGAAGTCGTTTGCGGCCTTGGCCGTACCGGCAAGTGGTTCGGCTACCAGCACTTCAACGTCCAGCCCGACATCGTCACGATGGCTAAGGGCGTCGCTTCCGGCTACGCTCCCATCTCCTGCACCGTGACGACCGAAAAGGTCTTCCAGGACTTCGTCAACGACCCGGCCGATACCGACGCCTACTTCCGCGACATCTCCACCTTCGGCGGCTGCACCTCCGGTCCCGCCGCGGCTCTGGCCAACATCGAAATCATCGAACGTGAAAACCTGCTCGAAAACTGCACGAAGATGGGCGACCGCCTCCTCGAAGGCCTCAAGGGCCTGATGGCGAAGCATCCCATCATCGGCGACGTTCGCGGCAAGGGCCTGTTCGCCGGTATCGAAATCGTGAAGGATCGCGCCACGAAGGAACCCATTGCTGAAGCCGTCGCCAACGCGATGGTCGGCGCCGCCAAGCAGGCTGGCGTGCTCATCGGCAAGACCTCTCGCTCCTTCCGCGAATTCAACAACACCCTGACCCTCTGCCCGGCCCTGATCGCCACTGAAGCCGACATCGACGAAATCGTCGCCGGTATCGACAAGGCGTTCACCACCGTCGAACAGAAGTTCGGTCTGTAAGAATTGAAAAGCCCGATGCCTTCATCCGGAGGCATCGGGACTTTGATTCCGAAAATCGTCGGCAGGGCAAGGCAGCGCTTTGTCCTGCTTCGGCATATGAAGACTTCAACAACGCGAGGATACGACAATGGCTTTTGTGCATTACACCGTCAAGAAGATCGTGCATGGCCTCGGCGCTATTAAAGAAGCCGCTAACGAAGTGAAGAACCTCAAAGGTTCCAAAGCGTTCATCGTGACCGACCCCGGTCTGGCCAAGATCGGCGTCCAGAAGCCCCTCGAAGAAGCCCTGACCGCCGGCGGCATCGAATGGAAGCTGTACGCTGAAGCCCAGCTGGAACCCAGCATGGATTCCATCCAGCACTGCACCGACGAAGCCAAGGCTTTCGGCGCTGACGTGATCATCGGTTTCGGCGGCGGTTCCGCCCTCGACACCACGAAGGCCGCTTCCGTGCTGCTTTCCAACGAAGGCCCCATCGACAAGTACTTCGGCATCAACCTGGTTCCGAATCCTTCCCTGCCCTGCATCTTGATCCCCACCACGTCCGGCACCGGCTCTGAAATGACCAACATTTCCGTGCTCGCCGACACCAAGAACGGCGGCAAGAAGGGCGTTGTTTCCGAATACATGTATGCCGACACCGTCATCCTCGACGCTGAGCTGACCTTCGGTCTGCCTCCCCGCGTGACCGCCATGACCGGCGTTGACGCTTTCGTTCATGCCATGGAATCCTTCTGCGGCATCGCTGCGACCCCGATCACCGACGCCCTGAACCTTCAGGCCATGAAGCTGGTCGGTGCCAACATCCGCCAGGCCTATGCCAACGGCAAGAACGCCGCCGCCCGCGACGCCATGATGTACGCCTCCGCTCTCGCCGGCATGGGCTTCGGCAACACCCAGAACGGCATCATCCATGCCATCGGCACGACCCTGCCCGTGGAATGCCACATTCCTCACGGCCTGGCCATGTCCTTCTGCGCTCCCTTCAGCGTGGGCTTCAACTACATCGCCAATCCCGAGAAGTACGCCATCGTGGCCGACATCCTGCGTGGCGATGACCGTTCCGGCTGCATGAGCGTGATGGACCGCGCCGCCGACGTGGAAGACGCCTTCCGCGATCTGCTGAACGACCTCGACATCGCCACCGGCCTCTCCAACTACGGCGTGAAGCGTGAAGACCTGCCCGCCTGTGCGGACCGCGCCTTCGCCGCCAAGCGCCTCCTGAACAACAACCCCCGCGCCGCTAGCCGCGACCAGATCCTTGCTCTGCTCGAAGCCAACTTCGAAGCCTAGTCCTCGGATTTGAGGTAAGCCATTGACCGGGGGAGGAAAGGCGCACTGCGCAATTCCTCCCCCGGTTTCTTCGTTTCAATGCTCCATATAGGAGGATCACCTTCAGGCGTTGAAAAAACGAAAGAAAAGCCCTGAACAAGCATTCAGGGCTTTTCTTTTGTTTCTTCAGGGATTGGGTACGTACCAGCGGTTTACTCTATGACCGTCAAACGCACGGGCTTGCGCGGGGGAACACGGGCATACTGGACGGCAGGGTACCCGATCATGAGCCCTCCGCAGATTTTGCGGCCTTCGGGAAGAGGGATGCCGAGGTCTACGCCGTTGCCGGCTGCGGCGATGACGAAACCGCTCCAGCAAGTCCCGATGCCGTAGCTGTGCAGGGCGAGCTCCAGATAGCTGACGGCGGCGGCACAGTCGAGAGCGTTCCACGGCATGTTGGCGTCGCCGTGCGCGAGGATGAGGGAGGGGGCCCCCCGCAGGATCGGATCCTGCCCGGCGCGGAAAGCCGATGCCACATGGCTGTATTTTCCGGTAAGCGTCGACATCCAGTCCGCCACGCGGGAGGCAAGATCGTGCAGCCTGTCGCGGCCTTCCACCAGCAGCCACGCCACTTCCTCACAGTTGGACGCCGTCGGCGCGTAGCGGGCCTCTTCCAGCGCCTTGAGGAGCACGTTGCGATCAACGGGTTCGTCTTTATACGCGCGGGTGGAGCGCCGCGTCTTAAACAGCATGTCGCGTTGCAAGTCGGAAAGCGGGGCATCCTCGACAAGCGGCAGGGAAGAGGGCGCGATATGTTCCAAGGTCAGGGCCGCCTTGGGACAGACGGCGACGCAGTGGCCGCACCGGATGCAGCGGGCCAGAGCCCCGTGCAGGACATCCACAGACCCGTTGGTGTGGCGTCCGAGGATGCGCTGCGGGCATACGCTGATGCAGCGCCCGCACCGGATGCAATGATCTTGGTTGAGTTCAAGAGAAACCATAGGCAGTCCTTTGGAAGCGTTTCGGAAAGAACACCGTTTCCCGGCGGCTTCCCGCCTTTTGTGTCCTGAGCGGACGTTGTTGCGCCCATTGTTCCGGTTTCCGCCGGAGGGCTTCGCTCCGATCAAAAAACGAACCGGGGAGGAAGGAGGAAAAGGAAGGGGGGCGGCCCCAAAACAATATCCCTCCCTGTAGCTGGGGCGAGCTGATGCCGATTTTTGCCACTTTAGAGCAAGGGCCTTGTACCCCTCGAAGGCAATCTGCGCTCTGGTGGGGACGCTGCGGACAAGCCGATAAACACAGATGCCTTTGGAAAGCGAGGGATGGGACCCGCGTCGGCAGGCTTGGGGAAGGGAGCCGCTTTCCCTCGGAAAGGCTTCCCTTCCCCAATACTTCCATAGAGTTCAAAGGGGATCGGCGTTAGCCGTCTCCGAGCTTGCGCCGTGTCCGCCGTTCTTCGGTGAGGAACTTGCCGGTAACGGAATTCGGATCGGCCATGATGGCTTCAGGCGTTCCGGCGGCGACGATGCGCCCGCCGTTTTCCCCTCCGCCGGGGCCGAGGTCGATGACGTAGTCCGAGGCGAGGATGACGTCCGTGTTGTGCTCGATAACCACGACCGTCGCGCCGAGCTCCACCAGATGGTGCAGCACGGTGACGAGCTTGCCGACCTCGTGCATGTGCAGTCCGGTGGTCGGCTCGTCGAGGATATACATGGTGCCGGGCAAAGAACGCTTGCCGAGCTCGCGCGATATCTTGATGCGCTGGGCCTCGCCGCCGGAGAGGGTGGTGGCGGGCTGTCCCAGACGGATGTAGTCGAGCCCCACATCTTCCAGTACGGCAAGGCGGCGTTCGAGTACAGGATAATTGGAGAAGAACTGGCGGGCCTCACGTACGGGCATGTCCAGCACTTCCGAGATGTTCAGCCCCCGATAGCGGACTTCGAGGGTTTCGTGATTGTAGCGCTTGCCCCCGCACACGTCGCAGGTGACGTACACGTCGGGCAGGAAGTGCATTTCCACGCGGATCTGACCGTCGCCGCTGCACGCCTCGCAGCGTCCGCCCTTGACGTTGAAGCTGAACCGCCCCGGCTGGTAGCCGCGCTTGCGGGCGTCCGGGGTCATGGCGAAGATGTTGCGGATCTCGTCGAAGATCTTGGTGTAGGTGGCAGGGTTGGACCGCGGCGTGCGTCCGATGGGCGTCTGATCGATGGCCACGATGCGCTCGATGGCCTCCACGCCGTCGATGCCCCGGATGCTGCCTGGCTGATCCACGCGGATGCCCTGCGCCAGCGCGAGGTGCTTGTACAGCGTGTCCACCACGAGTGAGCTTTTGCCCGAGCCGGAAACCCCGGTCACGCAGGTCAGCGTGCCGAGCGGAATGGGGCAGTCGATATCCTTGAGGTTGTTGGTCGTGACCCCGCGCAGGGTGAGCCAGCCCTTGGGCTCGCGGCGTTCGTCGGGGATGGGTACGGACAGATCCCCCCGCATGTACTTGGCGGTCAGCGTCTCCGAGTGCTTGATCAGGTTCTCGAAAGAGCCGTGGTACACCATGTCGCCGCCGTGCGCGCCGGAACCGGGCCCAAGCTCGATGATGTGGTCTGCCTCGCGGATGGTGGCTTCGTCGTGCTCGACCACCAGCACCGTGTTGCCGCGCCCCTGAAGGCTGCGGAGCGTGGCAATGAGGCGTTCGTTGTCCCGGGGATGCAGGCCGATGGACGGCTCGTCGAGCACGTAGGTTACGCCCACCAGCCCGGAACCGAGCTGCGAGGCGAGGCGGATGCGCTGCGATTCCCCGCCCGAGAGCGTGGTCATGGTGCGGCCCAACGAGATATAGTCGAGGCCCACATTGGTCATGAACGACAGCCGATGATTCAGTTCTTTGAGGAGCGGCTCGGCGACGAGGGCGTGGCGCCCGTCGAACTCCCGCCCGTTCAGCCAGCGGAGAGCGCGTTCCACGGGCAGGGAGCAGAACTGGTGGATGTTGAGATCGTCCACGCGCACGGCCAGCGATTCGGGCCGCAGGCGCGCGCCGTGGCATGTGGGGCAATCCATGCTCTGGAGGTAACGGGACAGCAGATCACGCCACATGTCGCCGTACTGCATACCTCGTTCAAGCAGGGGGATGACGCCCGGCCAGTTGTCCGTGGCCAGCTTGTACGGGCCATCGTAGGCTTTGACCGGAGCGGGTGCGTTGTCGTCGTACTCCGGCGACTCAAGGGCCACGGAGCCGCCGAGGCGGTTCCTGCGCAGGCCGCTCTTGGACTTCTGTGATGGATCGTCCTCACCGTAGAACAGGGCTTGCAGGGCCTCGGGAGAATACGCGGACAGCGGCGTGGACAGGGTGAAGCCGAAGCGCTTGCCGAGGGCGGTCAACGCCTCTTCATAGCGGGCGAAGGTCTTGGGGTTGGCCCACGGCAGGATGGCCTTGGTGTTCAGGGACAGGCCGCGGTTGGGCGCGATGAGCATGGGCTCGAAGTATTCCACGGTGCCGAGCCCGGCGCAGCGCGGGCAGGCCCCCTGCGGGCTGTTGAAGGAAAAGAGCTGCGGGCTGGGTGCGGGCAGGCTGATTTTGCAGACCGGGCAGACGGATTCCGTGGCGTGCAGCGTGTCGCCGTCGGCTCCCTTGTCGGGCTCGTTCACGATGATCCGGCCCTCGCCGTAGCGCAGGGCCAGCTCCACCGAGTCGGCCAGACGCCCCCGGATGCCGTCCTTGATGACCAGACGGTCGATCACGAGATCGATGGTATGCTTTTTGTTCTTGTCCAGCGCGGGGATGTCTTCCATGCCGTACAGCTGGCCGTCCACGCGCACGCGCACGAAGCCCTCGGCCTTCAGTTTCTTGAAGCGGTCGAGGTGCGTTCCCTTTTGGAGTTCCACCAGCGGGGCCATGATGATGACTTTCGTACCTTCGGGCAGGGCGAGGATGTCGGCGATGATTTCATCGGCGGCGCGCGCCTCGATGGGGCGTCCGCATTGTGGGCAATACATCTTGCCGAGGCGGGCGAAGAAGACGCGCAGGAAGTCGTAGACTTCAGTGACGGTGCCGACCGTGGAGCGCGGGTTGCGGCCCGTGGTCTGCTGTTCCAGCGAGATGGCGGGGGAAAGTCCTTCGATCTTGTCGACGTCCGGCTTGTCCATCTGCGGGAGGAACTGGCGGGCGTAGGCGGAAAGGGATTCCACATACCGGCGCTGGCCTTCCGCATAGACGATGTCGAACGCGAGTGTGGATTTGCCCGATCCCGAAGGGCCGCAGACGACCACAAGTTCGTCGCGGGGGATGTCGAGCGAGAGGTTCTTGAGGTTGTGCTGGCGCGCGCCCTCGATATGGATGGAGGAATGACTCATGAGGTTCCTTAGAAAGTCTGTCCAGACTGGGGTGTCTTGCGGGTGAATCGCCACTTCCGCCGAGCCTGCCGGAGGCGTGGCCGTTGAACTGTCTTATCCCATATGATTGTTGTCTTTCAGCGTCGTTTTCGCATGTGGGGCGAAGTCTTCCCGGCGCTCCTCCATGCCCTGCCGGTCAGATTGTTCCGGCAAAGGAGGCCGTCAGTGCGCACAGGCCCACGACGGCAAGCAGCGCCGGGAGCATGTTCGACAGGGAAATGCGGGTGATTTCGAGCATGTTGAGGCCGATGCCGATGATAAGCGTGCCGCCGACGGCTGTGAGTTCCGTCATGGTTGCGGGGTCAAGCCAGCTTTGGAGGCTGCCCGCGAGCAGTGTGAGCGCTCCCTGATAGATAAGCACGGGGATGGCCGAGAACAAGACCCCGAGCCCGTAGGCCGAGGCCATCGCCAGCGCCGCGAAGCTGTCGATGATGGTCTTGGAAAGGACCACGGCCCGATCGCCCCTGAGCCCCTCGTCGAATGAGCCGATGATGGCCATCGCGCCGATGCAGAACAGGACCGAAGCGTTGACCATGCCTTCGGTAAACAGCGGGTTGGACGACTTGAGCCGCCCTTTCAGCCAGTCCCCCACGCGGATGAGCCGGGCTTCGAGCCCGATCATTTCGCCGGCGACCGAGCCGATGACGATACTGAAAATGACGATGAGGGGATTTTGCGTGAGCAGGGCCATTTTGAACCCGATGACCAGCACGCAGAGGCCGAGCCCCTGAAAGACGATGGCACGGACACGTTCCGGCAGGCGGGCTCCGAAGGCAAGCCCCACAAGGCTGCCGATGGTGATGCCCAAAGCGTTGATGATGGCCCCGAGAGGGATCATGTCCGTGTCTCCCCGTTGCCGTACCGTTTCAGCCATTCCCCGATTTCCTTCCTCGCCAGCGCGAGGAATTCGGGGAACACGGCCCGCACATCATCCGAAAGGCCGATATTCCACGTTACATAATCTTTGGGCTCCACGCCGAGCACGAGGAGTTCGGATTTGGTTCCGAACAGCTTTTCGGCCATGCGCAAAGAGTCGATGAGGTCGATGTCGTGGATGGAGAGGCGTTGTTTGTCGTCCTTGATCAGCGCGTCCTCGGTGAGCCGGTAGAGGGTCCCCGGCTTGCCGCCGCAGTGCACCACGTCGAGCACCAACAGATGGGAGTAGCCCTTGAAGCTGTAGAAGATGTCCTGCGTGAACGTCCCCCCCTCGCGTATGGTCACCTGTTCCGGCCAGTCTTCCTTCATCAGTTCCTGTGAGGCGAACACGCCCACCCCGTCATCCGTGAGCAGCATGTTTCCTATTCCGAGCACCAGCAGTTTGTTCATGAGGGGGATCCTTGATCGGGGATGGAAGGGCGAGGACTTGGGGAAGGGAGGGAGAACCTTTCTGAAGAACCCCCATAAAGGGGGCAAGCGGCTTCTCCCTCCCTTCCCCAAACCCCATCCCTCCCTCTCCCAAGACGTTCGTGTTTATTGAATCCCTGTTCCGGAAGTGTACGGCTCATCGGGATCGGGGCATTGCCGGGAGTGAAGGTGCGGTTCGGAGGGAAGCGCATCCCCTCCATTTTCTCAGCAAAGGCGACTTTCTTCAAGTCTTTTCAGGAAAGAATCTCAACATGAAAAAGCCCCGTCCCTTGGGGACGAGGCTCATTGGGGGACAGCTTCAGTGCGGCACTTTGTGCCGGACAGCGCCGGAACCTGCCGCCGCATAAAAAAGTCTTGGGAGAAGGGGAGGGGCTTGGGGGAAGGGAGGAGGAAGCCGCTTGCCCCCTTTATGGGGGGTCTCCAGAAAGGTTCCTCCCCTCCCCCAAAAGAGAATCCACCGCCTACAGCTTCTTCACATCGGCATACCACGCGCTGGCCTGCTCAAGGAGCTTGGTGGCGCGGCTGGCGAGGGCGTGCGGATCCTTGATGTAGCCGTCGAGCAGCAGGGTGGAGTCGAAAAGGCTCTGGATCATTTCGGCAAGCTGCGGATCGTCTGGATCGGCCTTGGAAAGCTTCAGCATCGTGCGGAGCAGCGGATGATCGCGGTTGATTTCGAAAATCTTCTGCGGGATGGAGTCGTCCTTCTGCATGACGCGCATCAGGCGTTCCATCGAAGAGGTCACGCCGTCGTCCGGGGAAACGAGGCAGGCCGGACTGTCCGCGAGCCGGTGGGACACGCGGGCGTCCTTGATCTGGTCGCCGAGCACCTTGCGGATGGTCTCAAGGAGCTTGTCGAACTCGTTCATGTCCTCGTTGGACAGCGGCGCGGCCTTGGGCTGTTCGTCGGTGTCCGCGAAGGCGTCGAGCACGGCGCTGTCGGCGTGTTCCACGGCCTTGAAGGTGTAGTCCTTGTATTTCGCCAGCGTCTCCAGCGCGAACTCGTCGACGGGCTCATAGAGGTAGAGCACTTCGAGGCCCTTGCGGCGGAACACTTCGCTGTGCGGGTTGACCTTGGCGGCTTCGCGGCTCGGCGCGGCGACGTACCAGATTTCCTTCTGGCTTTCGCGGGCGCGGGAAATGTAGTCGTCCAGCGAGGTCAGGCCGTCGGCGTCTTCCATCGCGGAGGAGTTGAAGCGCAGCAGCGGGGTGATGCGGTCACGGTTGACGAAATCGCTGTAGCCGAGCTTGAAGACCTTGCCGTGCAGCTTCCAGAAGCTGTTGTACTTTTCCGCGTCGTCCTTCGCCATCTTTTCGAGGTGGGACAGGATCTGCTTGCTGATGGTCTGCGAGATCTTGCGCAGGACGATGTTTTCCTGGAGCGTTTCGCGGGAAATGTTCAGGGGCAGGTCCTCGGTGTCCACCACGCCCTTGAGGAAGGCGAGGTAGTCGGGGATGAGCTCCTTGTTTTCACGCTGGATGAGCACGCGGCGGGCGTAGAGATCCAGCCCCCAGTGCTCGCGGTACGCGCCGAAGTAGTCCTTGGTGATGTCGGGAATGAACAGCAGGGCGTTGAACTGCACCGGAGCGTCCACGGACAGGTGCAGCACATCGAGCGGATCTTTCTGGTCGTAGGTCAGGAACTTGTAAAATTCGTCGTACTGTTCCTTCTTGATGGAGAACTTGGGCTCGCGCCACAGGGCGGGCGTCGTGTTCACGCGTTCGCCGTCCACGAGGATGGGGAAGGGGATGAAGCTCGAATGCGTGCGGATGATCCCTTCGATGCGGTATTTTTCCAGAAACTCCTTGTCGCCTTCCTTGATGAAGGCCCGGATGGTGGTGCCGCGCTTGATGTCGGCCTGATCCGGGGCTTCCTCCACGGTAAACGTGCCGGTCCCGTCGGAAATCCAGCGGTAGGCGGGGCCGTCGCCGGTGGCGGAGAGCGAGGTCACTTCAACCTTGTCCGCGACCATGAACACGGAATAGAAGCCGATGCCGAAGCGTCCGATGATGTTGGAAGCGTCGCTGGTCGTGCCGTCTTCGGCGGTCTGGGTGTGTTCCTTGAGGAAGGCTTCCGAACCGGAGTGGGCGATGGTCCCGAGGTTTTCGATCATCTCGTCGCGGGTCATGCCGATGCCTGTATCGGTGATGGTCAGGCAATTCTGCACTTTGTCCGAAGAAATCCGGATTTCGAGCGGCAAGTCGGCATCCCGGATGGCCTCGTGCCGCGTCTGGCTCTGGAGGAAGCGCAGCTTGTCCAGCGCGTCCGAGGCGTTGGAAATGAGCTCACGCAAAAAAATCTCCCGGTTGGAATACAGGGAGTGGGTGAGGATATTCAGAACCTTACGGGTTTCGGCACGGAATTCATGATTGGTGGTCTGTTCAGACATGGGAATCCTCCTGCAAAATCTTGGCCGGGATGCGCCCGGCGATCCAGCCCCAAAAATAAGTTTGCCTGTTGAATCGTCAAGGGGAGGGCAGCTCATGATAAGGTTTGAAAGAGTGGAGAGAATTGGGGAGGGGAGGGAAAAGTTTTCTGAAGAAAAGTTTTCCCTCCCCTCCCCAAACCCCACCTCTCCCTTTCCAAAGACTTTTGACTTTATCGAATCCCTGTTCGCAGGTTTTTGGGGATAGATTGCTGTTGGAGTAGCACCATTGCAAAGTTGAAGCGCGTTAGAGGGCGATGGATTCCAGATCGTCCGGGACGAAGAGGTTGCCGGAAAAATACTGGCGGCCTTCGGCCGTGTACAGCGTTTTGCGCTCGGGGAGGCGGGTGTCTTCGGTATGCCAGAGCACGAGATTCTCCACGCCGAGTTCCGTTGCCGTTTCGCAGGCTTCACGGACCGTGCTGTGGTGCTTTTCGTAGGGCTTGAAGCGGTCGCGGTCCGCATAGAGGCAGAAAGCTTCACTGAGGAGCCAGCCGCTGCCAGCCGCGTATTTCCGGCCTCGGGGCGTACAGGGTTCGTCGCCGAGGCAGGAGAGCTTTTTGCCGCTGTGGAGGCCCAACATGAAGCCAAACTGCTTCGCCTTGGTGGAACCGATGTCGAAGAAGGTTGCCCGGTAGCTTCCGAACGGGCGTTCCTCACCGTCCCCGACAGGGACGATAAGGATGCGGTCGCCAATGTACTGCGTCATACTGGCGGGTAAGGTCATGTCCGCGACGGAGTGGACGACTCCGGCGAGCTCATCATGGCAATACAGCGTAAACGTCCCCTCGTAGCTTCCTCCCCGGATGTTCTGGGCAACGGAGCGGATCATCCAGATCATCCCGAAAAGATGATCGGTGTGGCAATGGGTCAGGAACGCGTGATGGATGTCGGAGGGCCGGATGCCCGCCCGTTCAAGCTGGGTGAAGATGGCGTTGCCGCCGCCGGCATCCACAAGCAAGGGCTCCTTGCCGTCAAGAAGGATGAAACACGTGTTGTAACAGCGCGTGGCCCCGGCGTTGCCGGTCCCGAGGACAATGAGTTTTTCCATGATATCCGCCGGAAGCGTTGTGATGGACAGTATGAAAAGAACCGTATGCGTCGCTCGCCGTCTGGCCAGCCACGGAATTCATTGCAAAGAAAGAAATACCCGCAAAGATGATAGAGAGAACCGCGCCGTTCCGCAAGAATGGGAAAACGGCCTTTTCCCGATCCCGAACAAGCCCCACCTCAAACGGCACAAAAAAAGCCGGACGACTCCGGCAGAACGTGTTCCTATCAGCAGAATGAAACGATAATACGCATAAAATACAGCCGATCAAAACGCTTTGAACCTTCTTCTTATCCCTTTCCTTCCATACGGCAGGAACTCCTTCCGCGCGGCCTCCCCACCAGCCGAAAGTCTTTGGAGGGAGAGAGGAGGGGGGGGAGGGGAGAGGGAACCTTTCTCCAGAAAGGTTCCCTCTCCCCTCCCCCAACATCAAATCATTCATCAATCAACTTAGCTCGACGCCTGCGCCTTGAGGGCTTCGGTCTGGGCGTGGGTGACAAGGGCGTCTACAAGCTCCTGAATTTCGCCTTCCAGCACCTTGCCGAGGCTGTACAGGGTCAGGTTGATGCGGTGGTCCGTGACGCGGCCCTGCGGGAAGTTGTAGGTCCGGATGCGCTCGGAGCGGTCGCCTGTGCCCACCTGCGCGCGGCGCTGGTCGGCAAGGGCGGCGTTCTGCTCGTCCTGCTTCATCTGGAGGAGGCGGGAGCAAAGAATCTTGAGGCCTTTGGCCTTGTTCTTGTGCTGAGACTTTTCGTCCTGACAGCAGACCACGAGGCCGGTGGGGATGTGGGTCACGCGTACGGCGGAGTCGGTCGTGTTCACGCTCTGCCCGCCGGGGCCGGAGGAGCGGTACACGTCGAAACGCAGATCTTCGGGCTTGAGGTCAAGGTCCACTTCCTCGGCTTCGGGCATGATGGCGACCGTGGCGGCGGAAGTGTGGATGCGCCCCTGCGATTCGGTGGCGGGCACGCGCTGCACGCGGTGGGTCCCGGACTCGAATTTCAGGCGGCTGTAGACTTTGTCGCCGGAAATGAGCGCGATGACTTCCTTGTAGCCGCCGTTGTCGGACTCGCTTTGGCTCATGATTTCGACTTTCCAGCCCATCTTTTCGGCGTAGCGGCAGTACATGCGGAAAAGATCGCCGCCGAAGAGGGCCGCTTCTTCGCCGCCCGTACCGGCGCGGATTTCCAGAATGATGTTCTTTTCATCCAGCGGGTCGGTGGGCAGGAGCAGCACCTTGAGATCATGCTCAAGCTCGGGGAGCTTCTCCTCGATGGACTTGATTTCTTCGTGGGCCATTTCGCGGATATCGGGATCGGCGTCGTTGAGCAGTTCCTGATTGTCGGCGAGGTTCTGCTTCAATTCGCGGTACTGGCGGAAAATGTCCACCACGGGCTTGAGATCCGAGTGGGCTTTGGTCAGCTTGCGGTATCGATCCTGATCGTTGAAAACGGTGGGATCGGCGAGTTCCTGTTCGAGATCCAGGAATTTGCGTTCGAGGCTTTCGAGTTTGGCAAACATCAATGACTCCGGTTGCAGGTAGGGGGCGTCTCAAGGCGCGGCGGGTGCTGGCCGACGGCGGAAGCGAGGGCCGCGACCGCGACTTCGACCTGATCCAGTTCCGGTTCCCTTGTGGTCAGAAGCTGTAAAAACATGCCCGGCGCGCGGAGGATGCGCCCCCAGAACCCGTCGCCCAGACGCGCGGCGTAGCGGATAAGCTCATAGGACAGGGCACTGATGGGAACCATAAGCAGCAGCTTGAAGGCGATAGTGAAAAGATGCTTGGCCACGGCGCTGTCCGGCGTCCAGACAAGGAGCAGCAGCGGGACGAGGACCGTATGCAGCAGGATGGCGATGGACATGACGAACAGCAGGAAGGTCGTGCCGCAGCGCGGGTGCAGGCGGCTGAACCGGATGGCCGACTCGGGCGTCACCGTATCCCCGGATTCGTAGGCATGGATCGTCTTGTGTTCGGCGCCGTGATAGCAGAACACCCGCCGGATGTCCGGGAGGAAGGCGATGCCCACGATGTAGCCGATAAAAATCAGAAATTTAAACAGCCCGTCCCAGATGTGGAACGAAAAACCTTCGACGTCGCCGCCGAGCCCGATCCAGTTCATGATGATCGAGAGCAGGTGAGGCACGACGACGAACAGGCCCAAGGCGAACAGAAGCGACACGATGAGGGTAAGGACAAGCTGCCAGTCCTTGAGTTCCTCTCCGGTCCCTTCCGTGCTGCGCTCGGCGGAAAGGTTCAGTGCCTTGATGCCGTTGACGAGGGTTTCTATCAGCGTGGGGAAACCGCGCAGGAACGGTTTTTTGAGCAGCTCGCTGCGGGTGAGGCTGAACCACGGGCGGTTTTCGACGCTGATGTTGCCGTCGGCCGTGCGGACGGCCAGCGCATAGACGTCGCCGTTGCGCATCATGACGCCTTCCATCACGGCCTGCCCGCCGACGAGTGGCGCGGGGGCTAGGAACGGCAAAAGGCGCCCAAGGCTCATTGGGAATCGTTTCCCGGAACGGGCGGAAGAAACGGACGTGGCGGCCGGACGACCGGTGCGCGTGGACATGGAAAGACCTCGGAATGTCACTCCCTGAACGTGTGTCCCCGGCGCGGTTCCCGACTGGTTGACTTGCGGACTTCGGGGAAGGACGAAAAAAAGGGATGGAACTCGAAGGCCTCCCGGAGGGCGGGCCACCCGGGAGGCGTAAAGGCTGCGCAGGAGGCCGGCGCGTTACTTGTTGAGATTGGCGTACTTCTTGCGGAAGCGGTCAATGCGGCCAGCCGTATCGAGGAAACGCTGCTTGCCGGTGAAGAAAGGATGGCAAGCGGAGCAAATTTCCACATGGACGGTTTCTCCTTTAGTGGAGAGGAGTTCTACCTGATTGCCGCAGGCGCAGGTGATCTTGGCCTTGTACACTTTGGGATGAATTTTTTCTTTCATGGTCAGGCTCCTATAAAGTCGGGACTCAGCTATATATACCCTGAAGTGCCGTTTGGCAAGGGATTCTTCCCCGAGGAGGCTTTTGCCTCCGGCTCGGGCATTCCGGCAAAGATTTTTTTGCATCCGGGCCATTTTTTTCCTTTTTGTCGTGTCATTTATATATAATGCTTGAAGTTATCATTTTATTGTCTGATTTCGAAGTGTTATCGTTCCACAAAATGGTGGCGTTCTAACTCGTGGGGTGGTAAAAACGCTTTTTGCAATACAAATAAGGGAGGATAGCGCAAAATATCCCGGTGACAACCGCAAAAACAAAGGGTAAAGACCACCGCTGGCACATCTCACTATTCAGGTAAGGAGTCTTTTATGACCAAAGCAGATCTTGTTGACAAAATCCACGCCAAGGCTGGCCTCGGCACCAAGGCCGCAACCGAACAGTTCCTCGACGCGGCCATCAGTGTGCTGTCCGAAACCATCGCCAACGGCGAACAGGTTTCCTTCACCGGCTTCGGTAGCTTCAAGGTCGTCGAACGCAGCGAACGCAAGGGCCGCAACCCCCGCACCGGCGAGGAATGCCTCATCCCCGCTTCCCGCGTCGTGAAGTTCACTCCCGGCAAGGCGCTGAAAGAAGCCGTGAAATAGTGTGTACGGGCGCAGCCTCTTTTCCGGGGCTGTAGTCCCGGAAACGACATCCGGTACATAAATCCCGCGGCCCCGGCTGCGGGATTTTTGCATTCCTGCCCGCAACGGGCCAGATTGTTATTCCTTTTTCCTTGTGCTATTTCTTTGAGATTGCAGTGCCGAATACACGTCGCGCCGTGCCCATAGTCCCGTTTCCGGGGCTCGGGAGCGGCTTTTTTATGTGGCTTCGGCAGGATTTCCGCTTCGGGCGGCAAGGTTTCAACAAAGGAATGAGGGAACATGATAGGACCGGTTGCGAACAGCGTTTGTATTGTCGCGGGCTCCATTCTCGGGGCGCTCTGCGGGCCTGTGCTCAGTCAGGAGTTCAGGAAAAAGATCATGAATGTCTTCAGCTGCATCACGCTCGGCATCGGCGTGACCATGCTGTCGAAGGGCGACTCGCTGCCTCCTGTCGTGCTTTCCCTGCTGTTCGGAACGGCGCTCGGCGAGCTGACCCGCTTCGAATCCTTGGTGATGAAGGGGGCCTTCAAGGTGGCGGGGCTGTTCAAGCGGAACGGCAAACCCAAGGGCGGCAAGTCCGAAACGCTGTCCGAGACGGTGTTCCGCGATCAGTTCGCCGTGGCGACGGTCCTTTTTTGCGTGAGCGGCCTCGGGATCATCGGTTCCATGCGCGAAGGCCTGACCGGCGAGTGTTCCCTCCTGCTCATCAAGGGCGTGCTCGATCTGTTCACGGCCATGCTCATTTCGGCGAGCATCGGCAGTGTGGTGGGCGTGCTGGCCGTTCCGCAGTGCGCCATTCAGTTTGCCTTGCTGTTCGGGGCCACGATGCTCATGCCGTACACCACGCCGACCATGTTTGCGGATTTCTCCGCTTGCGGCGGCATCATCATGCTCGGCGCGGGGCTGCGCCAGATGGGGCTCGTGCAGGTTCCTATCCTCAGTATGCTGCCCGGTCTGTTTTTCGTCATGCCGCTGTCCGCATTATGGAAGCAGATTATGTAGATGAGGGAATCGGACGAGGGGGCTTCACCGGAAGCCCCCTCGTCGCGTATGGGAAAAGCCGTTTTTGAGGGGGGAAGGAAGAGGGGAGGCTCATCAGGCTTTTGGGGTGGCGGTGAAGAAGAAGCGGGGGAAGCGGAAGATGATTTCCCCGTTGCCCTGCTTCGGATAGCGTGCGGCGACTTCCTCCAGCACGGCCTGTTCGAAGGCTGCGGCGCGCTCGCCGGAAAGGAGGCTCAGGTAGGGGCGCAGTCCCGTGCCTTTATACCAATCCATGATGGCCTCGTGGGACGGCATACGGTGGAGATAGGTGATCTGCCACATCTGGAACTGTCCGGCTTCGGCGGCGAGGATGTCGAAATAGGCCTCTTGGGAAAGCGTATGGAAGATCCGCGCGGAGGCGAGTTCGGCGCGCCACTCGTCCGAGGCGGCAAGTTCCCCGATGATCCGGTGGATGGGCTCCTGATAGTTCATGGGAACCTGCACGGCGAGCATTCCGCCGGGGCGGAGCAGGGCGAGCATGTCCCGGATGAGCCGGGGATGGTCGGGGACCCACTGGATGCAGGCGTTGGAAAACACCACGTCGAACCCGGCCTCCCCAAGTGAGGGCAAATTCAGGGCATCGCAGATCCGGAACTCCATGTCCGGGTGATCGTCCTTCGCGGCTTCGATCATCTCCGGTGAACTGTCGATGCCGATGATGCGCAGGGCATTGGGGAAGGCGTCCGCCAGAACCTGTGTGCTGTTGCCGGGGCCGCATCCCACATCGAGCAGCTTGCGCGGCTGTTCAAGGTCGATGCGTTTGACCAGATCGATGGACGGCTGCGTCCTTTCGGCCTTGAAGCGGAGATAGGCGGCGGAATCCCATTGCATGGCGTGTCTCTTGCGGGCTGAAGGTGGGCGGAGTTTCCCCTAAAAGCCCTTTTGCGGTAATGCCGTTCCCGCCGCCCTGTCAAGCGGACGGAAAAGGGAGGAAACGTGTTCCTTTCCTCCCCTTCTTTATGTGGCTTTTGATGGAAAAACGGCCTGCGCCGTTTCCCTCGGTCGCCATTCTGTCACGCGGGCTACAGCAGCTTGGTGATGATCTCTCCAAACTCGGTGCAGCCGACCGTGCGGGCGTCGGTCATCTGCGCGGCGAGGTCTTCGGTGACGGCGCGGCGGGCGATGGCGGTGTTCACGGCCTTGTAGATGCGGGTGGCGGCTTCCTTCCAGCCTATGTGCTCCAGCATGAGCGCGCCGCTGAGGATGAGGCTGCCGGGGTTGGCCCGGTCCTTCCCGGCGAGGCTCGGCGCGGTGCCGTGGGTCGCTTCGAAGAAGGCCAGCTTTTCCGACATGTTCACGCCGGGGGCAAGGCCAAGGCCGCCGACCTGCGCGGCGAGGGCGTCCGAAATGTAGTCGCCGTTCAGGTTGGGCGTGGCGAGCACGCTGTACTGCTCGGGGCGGATGAGGGCCTCTTGGAACATCGCGTCGGCGATGCGGTCCTTGATGACCAGCTTGCCCGGCGCGGAAGCGGCTTCGGCTTCGACCACGGTCTGGGCGGCGAATTCTTCCTTCGCCACATCGTAGCCGTGCTGGCGGAATGCGCCCTCGGTGAACTTCATGATGTTGCCCTTGTGCACAAGGGTCACGCTCGGAAGGTTCTGGGCGAGGGCGTGGCGGATGGCGGCGCGGACAAGGCGCTTGGAGCCTTTTTCGGTCATGGGCTTGATGCCTACGGCGGCGGAGGCGTCCACATTGGCTCCCAGTTCGTCGCGCAGGAAGGCGATGAGCTTGGCGGCTTCGGGCGTCCCGGCCTTGTATTCGATGCCCGCGTAGACGTCTTCGGTGTTTTCGCGGAAGACGATCATGTCCACGCGCTCGGGATGCTTGACCGGGGACTCGATGCCTTCAAAGTAGCGGATGGGCCGGATGCAGGCGTAGAGGTCGAGGGTCTGGCGCAGGGTGACGTTGAGGCTGCGGAACCCCGTGCCCACCGGCGTGCCGAGGGGGCCCTTGATGGCGAGCTCGGCGCCGCGCAGGGCGGCGAGGGTTTCGTCGGGCAGGAGCGTCCCGGTTTCCTTGAGCGCCTTTTCGCCCGCGAGCAGTTCCTTCCAGTCGAAACCGCGCTCGTCGCCGTAGCTCAGACGGATGGCTTCATCAATGACGGGGCGCGCGCTTTTCCACACGTCCGGGCCGATGCCGTCGCCTTCAATCCAGTAAACAGTCTTGCGCATGGGGAGAGACTCCAGAAATGTTACGTGGCTCGCGCCACGGTTGACGTCCGCGTGCCTCGCGGCGTGGGCAGAAACTACTCGCCTGAGGCCGGGTTGTCAAAAAGGCTACAGTTGTCGGCAAGTTTGCGGTGCGGCGCGGGCAGGGGGAAGGCCTCGATGTCCTGCGGCGCGATCCACTGGCAGGCTGTGGCCTCGGCCAGCTCCTCGGGCACGGGGCATCCTTTGGGCTTGCCCTCCAGCCTGAGCTGGTAACAGCGCAGGGTGATCCGGTAGGTCGTGTAGTTGTGGCGGATGACGTCCAGCGGGCGCACGATGGCGACCTTGAAGCCGACTTCCTCCATCCATTCGCGCACGACGGCCTGTTCCGGCGTTTCGCCGGGCTCCACGCAACCGCCGGGGAATTCCCACAGCCCGCCCCAGACGTCCTTTTCGTTGCGGCGCTGGATGAAGACTTTCCCTTCATGCAGGAGCACCCCGCACACTACCTCGATCTGCGTGACGGCGGCTTTCTTGCCGGGAACCGGGCGTTCGTTCTGGATGCCGAGGTGGCGGCTTTCGCACAGCCCGGCCAGCGGGCAGCGTTCGCACTCGGGCTTTTTGCGGCATACGAGCGCGCCCAGCTCCATGAGCCCCTGATTGAAGTTCCGGGCCTCGCCTTTCGGGATGAGGGCTTGCGCCAGTTCGCGGATGCGGCTCTTGGCGGGCTCTTCCTTTACGGGCGTGTCGATGTCGAACACGCGGGACAGGACGCGCTCCACATTGCCGTCCACGCAGGGGACTTCCTCGTTGTAGGCTGTGCTGGCGATGGCCCCGGCGGTGTACGGGCCCACGCCGGGCAGGGCGAGGATGTCGGCGTAGCTGGTGGGGAAGTTCCCGCCGTGGCGTTCCATGATCACCCGGGCGGCGGCCTGGATGTTGCGCGCGCGGCGGTAGTAGCCGAGCCCTTCCCATGCCTTGAGCAGGTCTTCCTCGGGCGCGGCGGCGACGGCGGCCACGTCGGGGAAACGCTCCATCCAACGCAGGAAGTATTGGACGCCCCGGTCCATCTGCGTCTGCTGCATCATGACTTCGGCGATCCACGTCCGGTAAGGCGTGTAGTCGGCCCGCCACGGCAGCGGGCGGCGGTTCTCGGCGAACCAGCGGAGCAGGTCTTTTCGGAAAAGCGTAAAGCGTTGTGTATCGTTCATGGCAAAGGGGGTTGTATGTTGGAACCGGGAGAGCTTCTTTAGCGGGAGACATCCGCACGCGCGCTCCTTTGGCTCTCCCGCAAAGAAATACCTTGTGGGGAGGCTGTTCGAAGGAAATCCAGTTGGCTACGCCTGTTTTTTGCCCGATGGCGCGGTGTAACCGGCAGAGATGAAAACAATCAGCTTCTTGGGAATCGTTCCTTGCAAGGAATAGCCCGAAACAGGGCGGCTGTCACGGGCCTGTTCAGCTTGCTTCCGGCATGGTTTTCGGGCATACTCTTACGATTATTTTTCAAGGAGTGTATCATGGCCAATCCTACCGTGCTTCTGGAAACCACCTCCGGCGATATCCTTATCGAACTGTATGCCGACAAGGCTCCCGCCACCGTGGAGAATTTCCTCAAATATGTGAATGAAGGCTTCTACGCCAACACCATTTTCCACCGCGTGATCAAGGGATTCATGATCCAGGGCGGCGGCATGAACATGAAGATGGAAGAAAAGGCGACCCATGCCCCCATCAAGAACGAAGCCGACAACGGCCTTGCCAACGAGCGCGGCACCATCGCCATGGCCCGTACCCGCGATCCCCACAGCGCCACGGCCCAGTTCTTCATCAACACCGTGGACAACGGGTTCCTGAACTTCTCCTCGCCTGACGTGAACGGCTACGGCTACTGCGTGTTCGGCAAGGTCATCGAAGGCATGGAAGCCGTCGACAAGATCGAAAAGGAAAAGACCACCACCCGCGGCATCCATTCCGATGTGCCGGTTTCCGCCGTGCTCATCACCAACGCCAGCGTGTTTGAATAAGCTCTACGGGTGAGGAAGAAGGCCCTTTCCGAAGAATCCCCGAAGGGGCAAGCGGGGCCTTCTCCCTCATCCAACCCCCCTCCCTCATCCCCCAAGATTTTCAACTGGTGGGGAGGAGACGCGGCGGACAGTTCCTTTACTTTTTGTCCGGCGCATACCGTCTTTTGGGGTAGCCACTTTTTCCGCTTTCAAGTCACGGGCCTCAGAGGGAGAAAGGCGCGGACGGCATCCAGTGGATGCCCGTCGGAGCCTTCAACACCTGAATATGCCGATATGACGCCGCCTTTCCCGAAGAGGCTTTCCCCTCGTTCCCCAACTTTTCATCTCCCCTCCACTGTTAGGATATATCCATGACTCGCAAGCCTGAGATCCTCGCCCCGGCGGGCGATACGCAATCGTTTCTCGCGGCGATGGCCGCCGGAGCCGACGCCGTATACCTCGGCCTCAAACATTTCTCCGCCCGTATGCAGGCGGACAACTTCGGTTCCGCCGAGCTTTCCCGCATGGTCGAGCTTGCCAACGAGAACGGCAGGCGCATCTACGTCGCCTTCAATACGCTGGTGAAGCCTGACGACGTGCCCGCCGCAGGACGCCTCATCGCCCGCCTTGCCCGCGACGTGAAGCCGCACGGCCTGATCATTCAGGATCCCGGCGTGCTGGCCCTTGCCCGTCAGGCCGGATACGAGGGCGGCCTGTTCCTTTCCACGCTCGCCAATCTGACGCATCCCGCGTCGCTGCTGGCCGCGAAGGAACTTGGCGCGGACCGTGTCATCCTGCCCCGCGAACTGTCCATCGACGAGGTAAAGCAGATTTCCGCCGCCTGTCCCGAAGGGCTGGATCTGGAAATGTTCATCCACGGCGCGCTGTGCTGGTGCGTCTCGGGCCGCTGCTACTGGTCGAGCTATATGGGCGGCAAGAGCGGCCTGCGCGGGCGCTGCGTGCAGCCCTGCCGCCGCGTGTACAAGCAGCGCAACCATTCCGGGCGGTTCTTCTCCTGCCTCGATCTCTCGCTGGACGTGCTTGCCAAAACCATCACGGACATCCCGCACCTGAGCTGCTGGAAGATTGAGGGCCGCAAGAAGGGGCCGCATTACGTCTATCACGTCGTCACGGCCTACAAGATGCTGCGCGACAACCCGGACGATCCGCAGGCCCGCAAGGATGCGGAAAAAATCCTCGAGATGGCGCTTGGCCGTCCTTCCACCCGCGCCCGCTTCCTGCCGCAGCGCACGTCCGAGCCCACCTCGCCCGACAGCCAGACCAGCTCGGGACGTCTCGTGGGCAAGATACAGACGGACGCGGAGGGCCGCCCGTTCTTCAAGCCGCATATCGAACTGATTTCCTACGATTATCTGCGAGTCGGCTATGAGGACGAGAACTGGCATTCGACCCTGCCCGTGACCCGCCGCACGCCGAAGGCCGGGACCTTTACGCTGCGCCTCCCCCGCCACAAGACGCCGAAGGCCGGGACGCCGGTGTTCCTCATCGACCGCCGCGAGCCCGAGCTGGTACAGCTCATCGCGGAGTGGAAGCGGAAGCTGGATCGGTGCAAGGGGAGCGAGCCCACCGCTGTGGAGTTCACGCCCAAAATGCCCAAGCCCGCGCATCCCCGCCGCCGTCCGGATATGACGCTCCGCGCTTCGCTGCCCTATGGCTCCGAGACGCGCCGTAGCCGCAATTCGGTGATCGGCCTGTGGCTTTCGCCCAAATCGGTGCGCGAAGTGTCCCGCACTGTGGCCCCGAACATGGCGTGGTGGCTGCCCCCGGTCATCTGGCCGGATGAGGAAGAGCTCTGGAAGCGCATCATCAACGAAGCCATACGCAACGGCGCGAAGCATTTTGTCTGCAACGAGCCGTGGCAGGCCGCGTTCTTCAAGGGCCGCGAAGTGGATCTGGTCGCCGGGCCGTTCTGTAACGCCGCCAATGCCTTCACGCTGGCGAGCTTTGCGAAGCTCGGTTTCAGCGCCGCGTTCGTCAGCCCTGAACTGACCAAGGAAGATTTTCTGGCCCTGCCGAAAACCAGCCCGCTGCCGCTCGGCATCGTGCTCGCCGGTTTCTGGCCGATGGGCATAGGGCGGCACGATCCTCTCGGCATCAAGCCGAACGAAGTCTTTCAGAGCCCCAAGGGGGAAGGCTTCTGGACCCGCCGCTATGGGCAGAACACATGGATCTATCCCGCGTGGCCCTTGGACATCACGGTGCATCGCCCCGAGCTTGAGGCCGCCGGGTATTCCTTCTTCGCCCGCATGGAGGAGAATCCGCCCAAGTCGATGCCGGCGGCCACCCGTCCCGGCCTCTTCAACTGGGAAGGCGAGTTGTTGTAGCATGTTAGAAATATTGGGGAAGGGAGGGAAAACTTTTCTGGAGAAAAGCTTTCCCTCCCTTCCCCAATATTTCTACCATGCTACAAAAACTCGCCTTCCCAGGTGGAGTGGCCGGC